>Ga0183260_10001455_pt1 | contig 19716 bp, 17 predicted proteins | sample AntDrymUQ4972206_2_FD_129768 | JGI IMG/M metagenome (GOLD analysis project Ga0183260, IMG submission 129768) | Polar desert sand microbial communities from Dry Valleys, Antarctica - metaG UQ497 (22.06) (version 2) (version 2) | ecosystem: Environmental > Terrestrial > Soil > Desert | place...
CGGATCGACTCGGCGATCCTCGCGATCAGCGTCATCACCTTGGCCGAGGCACGCTACGGGTATCTGAACGCCGGCTGGGGAGCCGCCCGCGTCGAGCGAGAGGAGCACCGGCTCGCCAGCTTCCTCCAGATCCCGCTCGACCCCACGATCGTCGACGAGTGGGCGCGTCTGAAGGTTCCGAGCAGGCAGAACGGCTGGAACCTCGCGGACAATGATCTGTGGATCGCCGCCACCGCGAGTGCGCGCGGGCACGCGCTCGTCACCTGTGACGCCGATCAGGCGCGCATCGTGGACTCGAAGCTCGACGTGCTTCACTTGCTCGCGCCGCAGTGATTGAAGCCTCGTCTACCTGACCGAAGTGTCCTCCTGGTCGTCGCCGACATGGGTATCGAAGGCCCAACGAACGAGCGCATCGAGACCAGTGCCGTCCGGGATGTCAAGCTCGTTCTCGCGGGCGAGGATCATCGCGATGTCGCGGATTTCACCCGCCATCATCGCGAGCGTCCCATTGCTGAGGGCGGGGCGGCGCTCGGGCAGGACGACGAGCGACGTCCCATCCTCGCGCGAGACCGCGAGGAAGTTTCCGACCGCACGTGCATCCGCGTGGGATGAGTTCGAGAGCACGTCCCAGAGACCGTCGGGCACGTCGCGCAACGACCGGGCCGGCTTCCCCGCGCGGTTGGCCAACCACTGTCGCGCGTACTCGCCGGAGTGGTCGTCGACGACTCGCTGGGCCCGGCTGTGGAGCTCCATGAGCACCCGCTTGTACGGAAGAGCCTCGGCCTCGTAGCCGACGCGCAGGACGGCGATTGCGGCGCGGCCGGCCCGAACGGCGAGCGTGCCCATGTAGAGCAGGGCTTTGGCGCGGACGTACGACGCCGGCGGCGGATCCTCATCAGTTGCCTCAAACCCAGCATGCTGCAGGACCCATCCGAGCCGATCGGTTGCGAGGCGCAGGACCCCAATCGTGGGTAGATCAGCATCCGCGGTAGATGCGAGCTTCCTCTCGGCCTGGTCGAAGGGGCCGTCTCCCAGATCGATCTCCACCGATCAGATCATGCCGCCCTGTGGTCGTGTGTTGGTGAACGCATCTTCGAGGCATCAATTGAGGCATCAATCTGAGCGAAACCGACAACACCACGCAACCACGAATGCCCTGCAAAATAGCCATACCAACCGCCGACAGCACAACGGTGTTCGAGTTTGTGGTCCAGGCGGTCGCGGGTTCAAGTCCCGTCGCTCACCCCTCGAAGAGGCCATCGGAGCAGAGGGCTATCCGCCCTTGCGCGCCAGCGCCCGGGCGAGCTCTTCCTTTGACATCGTCGAGCGGCCCTTGATCCCTGCCTGCTTGGCGCGCTCGTAGAGCTCCGGCTTGGAGTTGCCGAGCACGTCGACGCCGCCGTAGGTCTCGCCACGACCGGCGCTTGCCTCGGCCGTAGTCTTGGTTGACCGGGGGTCCGATGGGCCCTTCTGCTTCTTGGCGGTCCAGCGGTTCCGGCGCTTCTCGAACGAGTGCTTCAGCGCCGCGAACGCCGTCCGATGCGCACGCTCGCCCTCGCCGTAGGTCTCGACCGCGCTGTCGTGTGCCTTGATCCAGGTTCGCTGCGCCTTCGCAGGGGATCGTCGCAACGTGTCCGGCAGCTCGTCTTTTCCAGGCATGGAAGCTCCTCTCGACTGTGGCGTCTCGAATGATCCTCGTATCGGGCGCCGATCAAAGCCACTTGAGGCTGAGCTGGCGTCACGGGTCGGTGCCCGAGCGAAAGCATGTCTGCCGGGCGTTTCAGGCTTGCCAAGCACTACACACAAGTCGGCGCCACTCAGCGACGCCAATCGGGCGGGTGGCGACGGTTAGTGAGCGCGCAGCGAGCGCGCCAGGGCGGAAGTGACGCGACGCAAACCACCGAGTCCCGCCAGCCTTGGTCGCGTCGCGTGAGCCCGCTGGCGCGAGCGGCGAGATCGCTAACCGGAGCCAGGCCCTGCCCGCAGTCCGGTTGATCCCTAAGCGGACAACAAATTACCGGCCGTCTCGGCGCACGACCTGCCGCAGCGAGAAGAGCACTATGTCCGCGAGCGCTCCGTAGAGATGGCCGATCGGACCAGTGAGGAGCCATGCCGCGAGCTGCTCGCGCAGTGGCAGGCGGCGACGGGGTGGAGCGGACGTGCGAAGGTCGCGGGCGACGACGCCAGTCACGCTATCGTGGCCGGCCCATGGCCGCGGCTACGACGACCAGCACAACGGAGCTCGGCGACTCGCGCGTGCGCGTCAGCGTCGAGGTTGCCTCGCGGGAGGTCGAGCGCGAGCTCGAGGCAGCAGCACGCACGTTTGCCCGCGATCTGAAGATCCCGGGGTTTCGCAAGGGCAAGGTCCCGACGGCGGTCGTGCTCCAGCGAATTGGGCGCGAGGCGGTCCTCGACGAGGCCCTGCGCCGAGCACTGCCAACCTGGTATGAGGAGGCGCTGCGCGAGGCGCGAATTGCGGCCATCGGCGAGCCGAAGCTCGACCTTGACGGGCTACCCGCGAAGGGCGCGCCGCTCATCTTCTCGATCGAGGTCGCCGTTCGACCCGCCGCTGTGGTCGGCCAGTACAAGGGGCTCGAGGTCGGACGCCGCGAGCCGGAGGTCTCGCCAGCTGAGATCGACGCCGCGATCGAGCGCCTGCGCGACTCGCTGGCGTCGCTCGAGACGGTCGCTCGGCCGGCCGTGGCAGGAGACTTCGTCGTGGTCGACTTCACCGGTCTGGTCGAGGACGAGCCCTTTGAGGGCGGGGAGGCGCGTGGCTACCTGCTCGAGCTTGGGTCCGGACAGCTGATCGAGAGCTTCGAGGAGCAGCTCGTCGGGCTCAGCGCGGGCGAGCAGCGCGAGGTGTGCGTGAACTTTCCGGCCGACTACGCCGCCGAGCAGGTCGCCGGCAGGGAAGCCGTCTTCGCAACCACCGTCAAGGAGGTGAAGGAGAAGCGCCTGCCGGCGATCGACGACGACCTCGCGATCGAGGCGGGCGGCTACGACAGCGTCAGCGAGCTGCGCGCCGAGGTCGAGTCAAAGCTGAGGGCCGCCCGTGAGGAGGAGGTCGAGCAGGAGTTTCGCGAGGCCGTCGTCGATGCGGCGGCGGCCGCGGCGACGATTGAGCTACCCGGCCCGATCGTTCATGCGAAGGCGCACGAGATGTGGGAGCAGACCGCCCGCCGGTTGAAGCGTCAAGGGGTCGACCCAGAGCTCTACCTCAGCGCGACCGGCAAGAGCGAGGAGGAGTTGATCACCGAGGCAGAGCCCGACGCCGAGCGAGCGCTGAGGCGGGAGAGCGTGTTGGCCGCGATCGTCGAAGCCGAGGCAATCGAGGCCTCCGACGAGGAGATGCTCGATGCCCTGCGCGCGGCATCGAAGTCGGCGGACCAGCCCGCCCCGAGCGAGCAGGACCTGCGTACGTCACTCGACCGCGCGAAGGCCGAGGGCCGCGACGATCCGCTGCGCGAGGACGTCACGATGCGGAAGGCACTCGACACGCTCGTCGCGGCGGCAAAGCCGATCCCGCTCGAGCGGGCGCAGGCGCGCGACAAGCTCTGGACCCCCGAGAAGGAGGGCGACCAACCGCCCGAGCGGCTTTGGACCCCCGGCTCCGGTGAGCCGGCGAGCTAGAACGAAGGCGCGAGAGCCCCAAAGCGCCGTTGCTAGACTCAGTCCAACCGCGGCAACCCTTCGCCGCCGGAAGGATTCCGAGCGACCGAGCGAAACAGAGCGAGAGCTATGAGCCCACTTGTGCCGATGGTCGTCGAGCAGACCTCTCGCGGAGAGCGCGCGTTCGACATCTACTCCCGCCTTTTGAACGAGCGGATCGTCTTTCTCGGGACGCCCGTCTCCGACGACATCGCAAACCTAGTCGTCGCCCAGCTGCTGCACTTGGAGTCGGGGGATCCCGACAAGGACATCTCGCTCTATGTCAACTCTCCGGGCGGCTCGGTCTACGCGGGCCTGGCGATCTACGACACGATGCAATTCATCAAGCCCGAGGTGCAGACGATCTGCGTCGGGATCGCGATGTCGATGGGCGCGCTGCTGCTCTCGGGCGGCGCCGCCGGCAAGCGGATGGCACTGCCGAACGCGAAGATCCTGATCCATCAGGTCTCTTCGAGCTTTCAGGGTCAGGCGACCGACATCGAGATCCACGCCAAGGAGATCATCGACGTCCGCAAGCGCCTCGACGAGATCCTCGCCCTGCACACCGGCCAGGACCTCGAGAAGGTCGCTCGTGACACCGAGCGCGACTACTTCATGACCGCCGAGGAGGCGAAGGACTACAACCTGATCGACCGCGTCATCTTTAAGCACTAGAGAGACGCCGCCTCCCAGGACCAGCTCATGGCGCGCCCGACGGACTCGACCGAACAGCTTCTCTGCAGCTTCTGCGGGAAGTCCCAGCGCCAGGTCAAGAAGCTGATCGCAGGTCCCGGCGTCTACATCTGCGACGAGTGCATCGATCTCTGCAACGAGATCATCGATGAGGAGCTGACCGGGCCGGTCTCGTTCGACCTCGAGAACCTGCCGAAGCCGAAGGAGATCTACGCGCTCCTGCAGGACTACGTCGTGGGGCAGGAGCCGGCGAAGCGGACGCTCTCGGTCGCCGTCTATAACCACTACAAGCGCGTCCAGATGATGCAGGCCGAGGATCAGGACCTCGAGCTGCAGAAGTCGAACATTCTGCTGCTCGGACCGACCGGCTGCGGCAAGACGCTGCTCGCCCAGACGCTCGCGAAGCTCTTGAACGTGCCGTTCGCGATCGCCGACGCGACGGCGCTGACCGAGGCGGGGTACGTCGGCGAGGACGTCGAGAACATCCTCCTCAAGCTGATCCAGGCAGCGGACTTCGACGTCAAGAAGGCCGAGACGGGCATCATCTACATCGACGAGGTCGACAAGATCGCCCGCAAGGCCGACAACCCCTCGATCACCCGGGACGTCTCCGGGGAGGGCGTTCAACAGGCTCTGCTGAAGATCCTCGAGGGCACGGTGGCCTCAGTGCCGCCGCAGGGTGGGCGCAAGCACCCGCATCAGGAGTTCCTCACGATTGACACGACCAACGTGCTCTTCATCTGCGGGGGTGCGTTTGCGAACCTCGACAAGGTGATCGAGCGCCGGATCGGTCACAAGGGGATCGGGTTCGGATCGGCGGTGCGCTCGAAGACGAACAAGGACACCGGCCAGCTGTTCGAGGACGTGCTCCCCGAGGACCTCGTCGAGTACGGCCTGATACCCGAGTTCATCGGACGCCTCCCGGTGATCTCGGTCATCCATCAGCTCTCGCGCGACGACCTCGTGACGATCCTGACCGAGCCGCGCAACGCGCTCGTCAAGCAGTTCCAGCGCTTCTTCCACTTCGACGGGATCGAGCTCGTCTTCGCGGACGAGTCGCTCGTCTCGATCGCCGACAAGGCGCTCGCCCGCGAGACGGGCGCGCGCGGGCTGCGCTCGATCCTCGAGGACACGCTGCTCGAGGTTCAGTTCGAGCTGCCGTCGCGGCGCGACGTGCAGAAGTGCGTCATCACCAAGGAGACGATTGAGAAGGGCCTCAAGCCGACGCTGGTCACGCAGGCCGCGAAGGATGAGCCGGCGGATGACGAGCTCGCTGAGGAGTCGGCCTAGACCCCAGGGACGTGGCGAGCGTGGACTGAGTGCCTGTTAACCAGGCGTGGCGCTTCCCGGCCGGTGTTTTAGCTTCGGCGTCGATTGACCGATCAGGGTTGGTGATGGAATCGTCGCCGGAACAGCGGCTCAGGGTCGTTGAGGAGAAGGTCGAATGGCTCCAGCGCCGGCTCCAGTGGGCGGAGGCCCGCATCGCCGCTGCGCCGGGTGGGCAAGCGGCCCCGGCTCAGGCGGAGGGGGTCTCGGCTCCGTCCGATCGGGTCGCTCCGGGACCGATCCCGGTCGCGCCGCCAGCCGCGGGCACGCCTTCGACTCCGACGCCTGCCGTGCCCCCGGTGAGCGGCGTTGCGGAGGGGCCGCAGGCCGCTGCGTCGATGCCGCCCCCCCTTCCAATGCGCTCGCCCTCGGTTGTGGGTGGGAAGCAGCCGGCAACCGGTCATCAGGGGAGACCATCAGCCGATCGGTCGGCAAGACCGGGCGCGCCGACCTTCGAGGACCTGTTCGGCGGTCGTGTACTGGCGGTCGCCGGTGGCGTGGCGATCGTGCTCGGAGTCGTCTTCTTCCTTGTCATGGCCGTCAGCCGTGGCTGGATCGACGAGCCGACGCGCGTCCTGCTGGCCTTCCTCGGATCGACGGGGCTGCTTGCCACTGGTCTCTGGCTGCACGAGCGCCATGGCCAGACCGAGGCCGCCCAGGCCGCGGTAGCGGCGGCGATCGCCGCCCTTTATCTGACCCTGATCGCGGCTACTGAGCTCTACGGGCTCGTCTCCCCGGAGCTTGGGCTCGCGATGGCGGCACTGGTCGGGGCGAGCGCGGCGGCGATCGCCGTTCGCTGGGGCAGCCCCTTCGTTGGCGGCCTCGGGGTCATCGGCGCCCTGCTCGCACCGGCGCTGGTGGGCGCCGGCTCATCGGGCGCGGCGCTGACATACATGGGCATCGCGCTCGCCGCGGCGGTCGGAGTCCTGCTCTGGCGGCGCTGGGACTGGCTCGCCGCTGCCGCGTTCGCCGTCAGCGCGCCACAGCTGCTCGTCTGGGTGGTCGACGGCTACGACACCCGCCTGGCGCTGACCCTGTCCGTGCTGCTCGCTTTCTGGCTGCTGAACCTGTTCGCGGCGATTGGCTACGAGTTGCGCGTCCCGGCGCAGGATCTGCGTGCCTCGTCGGCGATGCTGCTGTTCGCCAACGTGCTGCTGATCGCGGGAACCGGCTACGCGGTGCTGCACGATGTCGGTCACCCCACGGGCGCGACAGCGTGGGTGCTCTTGATCGCCGTCGCTCATGTTGCGCTCGGTTTGACGGCCCTCGCGCAAGCGCGGATCAGCCGCGAGGTCGGCGCGCTGCTGGTCGCGCTCGGGGTCGCGCTCTCGGGCATCGGGCTAGCGCTTGCCCTCAGTGGTCCGGCGCTGGTGGTGGGCTGGGCGGTCCACGCGACAGTCCTAGCGTGGCTCGCCGCCCGCTCAAACGACCAACGGGCGGGGTTCGGCTCGCTGGCCTTCTTCGGCCTCGTCGTCGGCCATGTCCTGCTCTTCGAAGCGCCCCTGAGCGCGCTGACCGACGGCGTCGACGACCTCGCCAGCGCGGTGATCGCGCTGGCGGTCGCCGGCGCTGCAGCACTCGCCTGTGCGGACCTGTTACCGCCTGCGCCCGACCGGCGCAAGGATCTACTTCAGGCGCTTGGCGCGACGGCCCTCGTGTACCTCTGCTCGGTCGTGATCATCGAGAGCTGGGGCGCCACCAATGAGCTGGGCGCGCGACAGGAGGGTCAGGTGATGCTGAGCGCGTTCTGGGGCGTCACGGGCGTTGGCGCCCTGGTCTACGGGCTGGTTCGCGACGACCGGAGGTTGCGGATTGGCGGGCTCGGGCTGCTGAGCGTCGCGATCATGAAGGTCTTCCTCTACGACCTCGCCGCGCTCGACTCGATCTATCGCGTGGCGTCCTTCATCGCGGTCGGGCTGCTGCTGCTCGTCGGTGCCTTCGCCTACCAGCGCGTGCGCCTGGGTGTGGCGCCGAAGAGCGGGGAGGGGGCCGGCTGACGATGGGCGCCTGGCTGGGCATGCGCGCCGGCCAGGTGGCCGTTGTCGCACTCGGCGCTCTCGCGCTCTCGGTGCAGCTGGCCGCCGCCGGCGGCTTGGATCGGAGCGCGTTCCGCTACCAGCGAACGTTGACGACCACTGGCACGGGGCCCGCGAAGGTCGAGCCCGATGGGCCGCTCTTTGCGCACACGGAGATCGGCTTTGGCGATCTCCGCATCGTCGACGCCGACGGTCGCCAGATCGCCTGGCGCCCATTGATCGAGCAGACGCGGCCGGTGATCAACGTTCGCGCCCTGAACCGCGGTCGCGAGGGCGCGACCGCCGTGGCGCTGCTCGACCTGGGCGAAGCGCGAGCGGTCCACGATCGGCTCGAGCTCGACATTCCCGATCAGGACTTCGTCGGGCACGTCGACGTGCTGGGCAGCGACGATCGAAAGACGTTCACGAGGCTGTCGCGGACGGTTGTCTACGACATATCGGGGGCAGAGCACGCTCGCAGTACGACCGTCGTCTATCCGCCGAGCGACTTCCGCTACCTGTCGCTCAGGGCGACGGGCGTCTCGGCTATCGGCGGCGCGACGGTATCGGGCAGCGCGGCGAGGCCGAGACTGCTGGAGCGGGCAGTGCGCCGACTGACGGTACGCCAACGCGGATCGCGGACCGTGATCGCCGCGGACCTTGGCTTTGAGCGCATGCCGGTCGATCAGGTCGTCGTATCGGCCGCCACGCGCAGCTACGAGCGACCGGTCGAGATCGAGGGCTCGAACGATCGCAGGAGCTGGGTGCCCCTGGCGACCGGGCGCCTGTTCGCGATCGCCGGCTCGCGGCAGGAGCCTGTCGCGCTCGCCGCCGGCCATCGCTACCTGCGCGCCACGATCGACAACGGCGATGATCGCCCGCTGGCTGACATCCGGGTGCGGCTGCTTGCCCGATCGCGGGCGCTGCTCGTTGCGGCGGACGGGACATCCCCGTACCGGTTGCTCTACGGAGATCCGGGTCGGCAGTCCCCGAGCTACGACTACGCGCGACTGCCAGCCTCGAGCCTCGACATCGAGCGGGCGGGAGTCGCGGTGCTTGGAGCGGAGACCATCAACGCCGGCTTCGAAGAGCCGCCAGACACTCGCTCATTCGCCGCGCGACATCCGGCCGTGGTCAAGGCTGCGCTGGTGCTGGCAGCGGCGGTCATCGCGGCGGCCGGTCTTCTGGCACTGCGCCGGAGCACCTGACCGACCTCCGCGCTTGGCGCTTCGCCGACAATCCGGCGCATAGACTCCGGCTGTGACCGCAGGCCGCCCGAAGACGCTCGAAGAGCGCACTCGCTACCTGCCGGGCGAGGTCGAGCGGCGCGTCTTCGAGCGCTGGGAGGCCGCTGGGGTCTTTCATCCTGAGCCCGCTGGCGACGCGGCGGAGAACTACTCGATCGCGATCCCACCGCCGAACGTCACCGGCGCACTGCACATGGGGCATGCGCTGAACGCGACGATCCAGGACGTGCTGGTGCGGATGAGGCGGATGCAGGGAAAGCGCACGAAGTGGGTCTTCGGCACCGACCATGCAGGCATCGCGACCCAGGTCAAGGTCGAGCAGCAGCTTCGCGAGGAGGGGACGAGTCGCCAGGAGCTTGGCCGCGACGCCTTCATCGAGCGCGTCTGGAGGTGGCGCGAGCTGTACGGGTCGACGATCGTCGAGCAGTTCAAGCGACTGGGCGTCTCGGCCGACTACGCCGACGAGCGCTTCACCATGGACGAGGGCTATGCGCGCGCGGTGGCGCACGTCTTCGTGAAGCTCTTCGACAAGGGCCTGATCTACCGCGACAACTACATGGTCAACTGGGACCCGGGCACGCGCTCGGCGATCTCCGACCTCGAGGTCGAGCAGCGCAGCGTCGAGGACACCCTCTTCATGGTGGACTACCCGCTCGAGTCCGGCTCGGGGGCGATCACCGTCGCCACCGTGCGGCCCGAGACGATGCTCGCCGACACGGCGATCGCCGTTCATCCAGACGACGCGCGCTACACCCGCCTGGTCGGCGAGCACGCGATACTGCCGCTGGTCGGGCGCCGGCTGCCGATCATCGCCGACGCCTACGTCGATCCGGCCTTCGGCACCGGGGCCCTCAAGATCACTCCCGGCCATGATGCCAACGACTTCGAGATCGGCCGCGCGCATCGGCTCGAGGAGGTCACCGTGATCGGCGAGGACGGGCGGATGACCGCGGCGGCCGGCGAGCGATTCGCCGGGATGGCCATCGACGAGGCGCGCGACGCGGTCGTCGCCGCGCTTCGCGAGCAGCGCCTGCTGTCGGGGACACGACCGTATCGTCACGACGTCCCGCACTCGCATCGCTCCGGCTGGCGGATCGAGCCGCTGATCTCGCTGCAGTGGTTCTGCAACATGGAGGCTCTGGCGCCGCCGGCGATCGCCTGCGTCGCGGACGGGCGCGTTCGGTTTCACCCCGAGAAGCCGTGGACGGGTGTCTATCTTGACTGGCTCGCGAAGATCCGGCCGTGGTGCATCTCGCGCCAGCTGTGGTGGGGCCATCGCCTGCCGGTGTGGTACTGCGACGAATGCGAGGAGACCTACGTGTCGGTCAGCGCGCCCGATCGTTCCGGCTGCTGCGAAGCTCCGCTGCGCCAGGACGACGACGTGCTCGACACCTGGTTCTCCTCGGCGCTGTGGCCGTTCGCGACCCTCGGCTGGCCGGACGAGACACCCGCGCTGCAGGCCTTCTATCCGACCGATGCTCTGGTCACCGCGCGCGACATCATCTTCCTCTGGGTGGCGCGGATGGTGATGATGGGAGTCGAGTTCACCGGTTCCGCCCCGTTCTCGGACGTTGCGATCAACTCCGTGATCCAGGCGCCGGACGGCCGGCGAATGTCAAAGTCGCTCGGCACCGGCGTCGACCCGCTCGAGGAGATCGACCGCTACGGCGCCGACGCGCTCCGCTTCGGCCTGCTGGCGATGGCCTCGTCGCAAGACGTCCGCTACTCGGCGGAGAAGGTCAAGCAGGGTCAAGATCTCGCAAACAAGCTCTGGAACGCTGCGCGGCTGGTCATGCTCGGGCAGCCGCCGCTGCCGGCCAGCAATCGCCCTCAGGCTTGGGCGCGGCCCGCGACTCACGCCGGGGCGGTAGGCGACGCCGGGGCGGCACGCGACGCGGGGGCGGTAGCCGCCGGGGGGCAGGACGACGATCCGTGGGGCGCCGCCGCCGCGGTCGAGGACCGCTGGATCGTCTCGCGGCTCGAGTCCTTCAGCGAGCGGATGACCGGCCTGCTCGAGAGCTACGACTTCGCCCACGCCGCCCTTGAGCTCTACGGCGTCTTCTGGAGCGAGGTCTGCGACTGGTACCTCGAGCTTGTCAAGCCGCGCCTCGCGGGTGAGTCGGCGGGTCGCGCGGCGGCCGCAGCGACGCTGATGCACGTCCTCGAGCGGGTGCTCACGCTGCTGCATCCGATCATGCCCTTCGTCACCGAGGAGCTCTGGTCGTTCCTACCGGGGGCCGACGGGGCGGGTCAGCGCGGCCTGCTCGCCGCCGAGCCCTGGCCGACGCCCGCAGGCGAGCTGATCGACCTCGACGCAGAACACGTTGTGCGCGACGCGATCACGGCGATCACGGCGCTGCGGCGCTACCGCGACGACGCAGGCGTGCCCGCGACGGCCGTGCTGCCGGCCCGGCTTCTCGCCGACGGCTACACGAAGACGAGCGCGCAGATCGCGCGGCTTGCGCGCTGCGAGCTCGTCGCCGCAGCGGAGAACGGGGACATCCAGGCGACCGTCGCGGTTCCAGGAGGGACCGTGCAGCTGCTGCGCTCCGCCGCGATCGACAGCGCCGGCGCGGCGAAACGGCAAGCGGCGCGACGGCGCGCGCTGGAAGCCGAGATCGCGCGCGCCGAGGGCAGGCTCGCCAACGAGGGGTTTGTGAGTAAAGCCCCCGATGCGGTGGTCGAGGCCGAGCGCGAGAAGCTGGCGGGATTTCGCTCGGAGCTTCGGCGGCTGGCGTGAGCGCGTTCTCAGCCGAGCGCTACCTCAGCGGCCTCGAGCTCTTCGGGATGCGCTTTGGGCTTGAGCGGATGCACAAGTTGATGGCGGCTCTCGGAATGCCGCAGCGGCGCTTTGCCAGCATCCACGTCGTAGGCACGAACGGGAAGACCTCGACGACGCGGATGGTGGCCGCCATCCTCGAGCGCAGCGGACTGCGTACCGGCAGCTACACCTCACCCGATCTGGGTAGCTTCGCCGAGCGGATCGAGGTTGGGGGGAGATCGCTCACGGCGACGGACTTCGCCGTCGCTGTCGAACGCGTGTCGCAGGCCGCCGAGCTGGTCAACCGAACGCTCGACGACGGCGAGAGCGTCACTCAGTTCGAGGCGTTGACCGCGGTTGCCTACCATGAGCTCGCGCGCCGGCGGGTCGACGTCGCCGTCGTCGAGGCCGGCCTCGGAGGCCGCCTTGACGCGACCAACGTGATCCCCTCCAAGGTGGCGGTGCTGACGAGCGTGGGGCTCGAGCACACACGCTGGCTGGGGACGACGCTCGAAGACATCGCCGCCGAGAAGCTCGCGGTCGTGCGCGACCACGGCTGTCTCGTGACCGGGAGGTTGGACGCGGATGTTGAGACGGTTGTCAGGCGAGTGGTCGCAGAGCACCACGCCGAGCACCGCCGGGCGCCAGAGGATCTGGGTATCGAGCTGCGGGTCCGCGGCGCCTTCCAGCGGCGCAACTTCGCGCTCGCCGCGACGGCGGCGGCGGCGTTCCGGGAGCGGCTGAGCGGCTGGGGTGGGGCGGGTCCCGTCGACCGGGACGGAGCCCTGCTCGATGGCGTGGAGCGCGCCGCGGCCGAGCTGGAGCTCCCGGGGAGGCTGGAGGTGGTTGAGCAGTCGCCGCTCGTGATCCACGACTGCGCCCACAATCCGCCCGCCGTCGCGGCGCTCGTCGAGGCGCTGGCGGAGGTGACGGCCCCCAGACCGCTCGTCGGCGTCTTCGCCATGCTCGCGGACAAGGACGCCGCCGCGATGCTCGAGATGCTTCTGCCGGTCTGCCGGCGAGTGGTCTTCAGCTCCTGTGGGAGCTCACGTTCGCTTGCCGCGGAGGAGTTGGCCGCGCTCGCCAGCGCGCTCGGGCACGAGGGCGAGGTGGTCGCCGATCCACATCTGGCACTGGCCCGCGCACGCGAGCTCGCCGGCGAGGAGGGGGCCGTCCTGGTGACGGGCTCTACGTATCTCATCTCCGATCTGTCGCGCAGCCTGCGGGCGGCGCCCGTCCTCGCCCCAGTGCGATGAGCCGATCGCCCGCATGAACGACGGCGACGGCCCCCGCTTCCTGCCGATGATCGGACTTGTCGCGGTCGTCGTCGCGGCGGTGATCCTCGTCTTCTTCGCGATCGGCTACGGGCTCGGGCGGCTGCTGCTCTGATCGCACGATCGGCCGTCATGGTCCGTCGGCACGGCAGGTAGACTCGGGCCGCGATGGGCTCAACCGCCGCCTTCGGTGTGACGAACGATTGGTTGGGCCTGGTGCTCAACCTGCTGCTGTTGTTTGTTCTGACGATCTGGCTGGCGCTGATCTACTGGACCTATGCGGATGCCAAGCGCCGGATCGCCGACGGTCTGCTCGTCCGGTGCGCGACGGCCGCCGCGCTGTTCCCCTTCATCGGGACGGTCGTCTACCTGATCGTGAGGCCGCCGGAGTACCTCCAGGACCAGCGCGAGCGCGAGCTCGAGATTGCCGCCGCCGAGGCAAAGCTAGCCGAGCGCTACGGATCGGTATGTCCCTACTGCGACTTCGAGATCGAGCCAACCTTCCTGCGTTGCCCCGGCTGCCTGCACCGCCTCAAGCAGCCCTGTGTGACCTGCGGCAAGCCGCTCGATCCAGGCTGGGGGATATGCCCCTACTGCGACGCCGATGTCGGCTACTCGGCTGTCGTTGGACGGCCGAGCACCCGTGCCGGGGCGGATCTCCGGCGCGTGCCGGAGCCCAGCGCGGCGATCGGCGAGGACGACGAGGAGATCTCCAGCGAGCGCGCAGAGCTGGTCCCCGAGGCCACCGGGCGCGGTGACGGATCGAATGCCGTCGATGAGGGGAAGATTGAGCGAGACGAGCCCGCCGCGATCGACGACGGGCTGGCGCAGACAACCGCATCGGCGGAGATCGACGCGGAGCCGGGCGTCAAGACGAGGACTCGCCGCCGACGACGAGCAGGGTGATTTTGGACCGCACGCTGATTCTCGTCAAGCCCGACGCCGTGGCCCGCGGGCTCACCGGCGAGGTGCTCGCCCGCTTCGAGCGCAAGGGGCTTGCGATCGTTGCGCTGAGGCAGATGGTCATCTCGGCCGATCTCGCCGAGCGCCACTACGGCGAGCACGCCGAGAGGCCCTTCTTCGGCGAGCTCGTCGAGTTCATCACCGGCGGGCCGCTGGTAGCGCTGGTCCTCGAGGGCGGGCACGCGGTCGCAGCCGCTCGCCAGGTGATCGGCTCGACCGATCCGGTCGACGCAGCTCCCGGGTCGATCCGCGGCGATCACGGCCTCGAGGTCGGCAGCAACCTCGTGCACGGCTCGGACTCCAACCAATCCGCCGCTCGCGAGATCGCGCTCTTCTTCCCCGAGCTTGGCTAGCCGCGCTCCCACCCTGACGCTGGCCTCCGGGTCGGTGCAGCGGCGGGCGATCCTCGATCAGCTCGGTGTTGGCTTCACCGTCGCTGTGCCAGAGGTGGAGGAGCTTGCCTGCGGCGAGCCGCGCGCGCTAGTCATCGAGAACGCGCGCCGCAAGGCGCGCGCGGTCGCCGGAGAGCGCGTGCTCGGCGTCGATACGGCGGTCGTCGTCGACGAGCATGTCTATGGCAAGCCCGCTGACGCGAGCGAGGCTGACGCTGTCCTGCGCCTTCTCTCGGGACGCTGGCACGAGGTCTGGAGCGGAGTCGCGCTGCGCGAGGGCGCTGCCGAGCGCACCGCCGCCGCCATCACACGCGTACGCTTTCGTGCACTCGGGGAGCGGGATCTGCGCTGGTATTTGGCGTCGGGGGAGTGGCGCGGGCGCGCCGGGGGGTACGCCATCCAAGGTCGGGGCGCAGCACTCGTGGCGGAGATCGCCGGCGACTACTGGAACGTCGTCGGCCTGCCGGTCACCTGCCTCGTGGAGCTCGCGGGCGATCTCGTCATCGCGGCGCCAAATCGGGGCTGAGCGGCAAGAAAGCGGCCGCACGCGCACTCAGGTCCGTTACACTTGCCGCGCGAGCCGGTCCCTTTGAGCCCTCAAGCGGTTCTCGTCTGTCTCGCAACCGCCGTCACCAGACGGCTCCCTTACCACAATGGGCCTTTTCTCCTACGTCACCGGGTTCGGCGGCCGCGACATGGCGGTCGACTTGGGCACCGCCAATACGCTCGTCTACGTACGCGGGCGCGGGATCGTGCTCTCGGAGCCCTCGGTTGTAGCGATCGACTCGCGCACGGGGGAGGTTCATGCGGTTGGTATCGAGGCAAAGCGAATGTTGGGGCGCACGCCTGGCACCATCTCCGCCATTCGCCCCCTCAAGGACGGCGTGATCGCCGACTTCGACGTCACCGAGCAGATGCTGCGTCACTTCATCCAGAAGGTCCATCAAAATCGCTGGGCGCATCCGCGCGTGGTCGTCTGTGTCCCGTCGGGTGTCACCGGGGTGGAGAAGCGCGCCGTCGAGGAGGCCTGCCTCTCCGCCGGCGCACGCCAGGCGTACCTGATCGAGGAGCCGATGGCTGCCGCGATCGGCGCCGGCCTGCCGGTCGGAGAGCCGACGGGCAACATGGTCGTCGACATCGGCGGCGGGACCAGCGAGGTCGCGGTCATATCACTCGGCGGCATCGTCGTGTCACAGTCGATTCGGATCGGCGGCGACGAGCTGGACGAGGCGATCATCAACTACGTCAAGCGGGAGTACAAGCTGATGATCGGGCAGCAGACGGCCGAGGAGGTGAAGCTCGAAATCGGCTCCGCGTTTCCGCTCGACGAGGAGGTCCAAGCCGAGATTCGCGGTCGCGATCTCGTCTCCGGACTGCCGAAGACGGTCGTTTTGACGAGCGAGGAGGTCCGCACGGCGCTCGAGGAGCCGCTTCAGCAGATCGTCGACGCGGTCAAGGAGACGCTCGACCGCACGCCGCCCGAGCTCGCGGCCGACATCATGGACCGTGGCATCATGCTCGCCGGTGGAGGCTCGCTGCTTCAGGGACTGGACGAGCGCCTGCGTGATGAGACACAGATGCCCGCGCATCTAGCCGAGTCCCCTTTGACCTGCGTCGCGGTCGGGTCGGGCCGGTCGCTGGAGGAGTTCGAGGCAATCCACCGCAGCAACAAGAATTCGCGACACCGTCGGCGCTACTAGTCGCACCACTAGACAGCCCGTGGAGGCATCCCCTTCGTGTATGACAAAAAGGTGGTTCGCAGGCGACGCGCCGTGCTCGGCGCGCTGGTCGGCCTCTCGCTGATCCTGTTGACCGCCTACTTCGGCTCGCCGACGGGCGGCATCGGTGGGGGGCTCCATGCGATCCAGCGCGGCGCGCAGGAGACCCTCGCGCCGATAGAGTCGGGCGCGACCCACGCCTTCAAGCCGTTCAGTGACCTCGCAGGTTGGACCGGTGACGTCCTCGACGCCAAAGGCGAGAACGGGCGGCTCAAGGACGAGGTCGCGCGGCTGCGCGAGGGCCTCGCGCGGGCCCAGACCGACCAGCGTGAGGCCGAGCAGCTACGAGAGCTCGTCGGCCTCCCGCTCCGGGCTGGCTTCCCCGTCGAGGTCGATCGATTGACCGCCCGCGTGATCGCCCGCTCGCCGACCGTCTGGTACTCCGCCGTCCAGATCGACGCGGGCACCGCCGACGGGGTAAGAGTCGATCAGCCGGTGATCGCCGGCGCGGGACTTGTCGGCAAGGTGACCTCGGCGACGACCGAGACGGCGACGGTGACGCTGATCACGGATGCGTCGAGCGCGGTCTCGGCGGAGGTGATGCCCGACGGGGCGCACGGGGTCGTCAAGCCCGAGGTCGGCAAGCCCAACGACCTCCTACTCGACTTCATCGAGAAGGGTGGCGAGGTCACGATTGGAGCTACCGTGGTCACCTCCGGTGTCAGCTCGTCCAAAGGCCTTGGGTCGCTGTTTCCGCGCGGTATTCCGATCGGCAAGGTGACCCGCTCCGAACGTGAGGAGCTCGAGCTCTACCAGCGCGTGCACCTCGCGCCGTTCGCAGACCTCCGCCGGCTCGACATCGTGCAGGTGCTGCGCTCGAAGCCCGCTGCTGAGCGCGCTCAGGTGCTAAGCCCGTGACCTCGTCACCGAACACCGTCTTGAGGCTCGCCCTGCTCGTCTTCGCGGCGCTGATCGTCCAGATCTCGGGCTTCGAGCGCATCCTCGTGCTGGGAGGCCAACTCGACCTTGTGGCGCTCGTCGTGGCTGCGATCGCGCTCTCTGGGGGCAGCGTCCCCGGCGCGCTGACCGGGTTCTCGGCAGGCCTTCTGCTCGATCTCGCACTGGGGCAGAATCTGGGCGTCTCGTCGCTGGTCCTGACCATTGTCGGCTATGGCGTCGGGCGCTACGCCGAGCTGCGTGACCCAGGGCATGGCCTGATCCCGATACCGGTCGCCGTGGTCGCCACCGCCGGCTACGGGCTGGGGATCGCTGTCGTCAGCTTCATGCTCGAGATTGGTGCCTCGGTGAGCGCACTCGTGTTCCGCGACATGCTTCTGACGATGCTGTTCAACGCGATCGTCGCGTTGCCTGTCTTTGCTCTCGTGCGCCGGCTGCTGCGGTCAGCTTTGCTGGTCGATCCGCGTGCGCGCAGGAGACGCGCGCCGGTTCGGTCCGGCCCGATCGGCCTGCGCGGTTTGGGGTTGTAGCGAGCGATGTACCTCGACTCCCGCAGTCCGACGATCACCCCACAGCTTGCCCTTCGCGTTGCGATCATCGGCGGGATCGCCCTGATGATGTTCGGCGCGATCCTCTTCCGGCTCTGGTACCTGCAGATACTGTCGGGCGACCGCTACCTCGCCGAGGCAAACGACAACCGCGTTCGCGAGATCAAGGTCGACGCTCCGCGCGGGAAGATCATCGATCGCGAAGGGCGCATCCTTGTCGACAACCGCGTCGGGCTCGCCGTGAACGTGACACCGAACAAGCTGCCGCACAACCAGCGGCTGAAGACCGAGCTCTACGCACGCCTCGCTGACGTCCTGTCGCTCTCGCGAACGGAGATCCGCACCAGCGTGCGCGAGCAGCTGCGCGCGCTTCCGTTCTCGACGGCGACCGTCAAGCAGGATGTGAAGCTCCCGGTCGTCCAGTACATCCTCGAGAACCAGGAGCGCTTTCCCGGCGTCACCGTCGAGCGGGTTTTTCTGCGCTCCTACCCCCGACGCACGGTCGGCGCTCATCTCTTCGGCACCGTTGGCGAGGTCACCGCCAGCCAGCTGAGACAGGAGCGCTACCGCGGCGTCGCCGGCGGCGACCGTGTCGGCCAGTCGGGCGTCGAGTACACCTACGATCGCTTCGTCCGCGGCATCGACGGCGCCAGCCGGGTGCAGGTGGACGCACTCGGCAAGGCTCGCGGCGAGCTCAGGGTCAGGCCGCCGAAGCCCGGCAACGAGTTGCGCCTGACGATCGACCTCGACGTGCAGGAGGCGGGCCAGCGTGCGCTCGCTGGATCGCGAGGGGCATTCGTGGTCATGGACGTCAAGAACGGTGAGGTCCGCGCGCTCGGCAGCTCGCCGTCATTCGACCCCAACATCTTCGCGAAGGTGATCAAGCAGGCCGACTACGACCGGCTGGCCGCCGTCGAGAACGGCGCGCCGCTGGCAAACCGCGCCACCCAGGGCCTCTACCCGACCGGCTCGACCTTCAAGCCCGTGACGGCCCTGGCCGCTCTCGAGGCTGGACTGATCGAGCCGGCGACCCCGATCTATGACGGCGGATCGCTGAAGGTCGGCGGGGTTGAGTTCAAGAACGCGCGCGGAACCAAGTTCGGCACGCTGTCGCTCCGTCGCGCGCTGGCCGTCTCGAGCGACGTGTTCTTCTATCGCCTCGGCCTCGAGGCCAACAGCGCCGGGGACGGGCACACGCTGCAGCGCTGGGCGACGCGGCTTGGGCTCGGCAGGACGACCGGCATCGACCTGCCCGCCGAGAGCGCGGGGCTTGTCCCGAGCCCCGAGTGGCGCAACCGCCTCTTTCGCAAGGGCCTGATCGACCGCCCGTGGACCGAGGGCGACAACATCAACCTGGCGGTCGGTCAGGGCGACGTGCAGATCAATCCGCTGCAGATGGCCGTCGCCTATGCCGCCATCGCGAACGGCGGCTATATCGTTCAACCGCGGCTCGGTCAGCGAATCGAGGATGCCGACGGGCGCGCCCTGCAGGAGTTCGAGGCGTCGACGCGGCGAAAGCTGAAGCTGGCGCCGAAGAACCTCCAGGTGATTCTCGACGGCCTGCGCCAGGCTGCTGCCAGCCCCGGCGGGACCTCTGAGCCGGTCTTCAAGGGTTTTCCGATCCCGGTGGCGGGCAAGACCGGCACAGCCGAGAAGGGGATCGGGCGTGCTGACCAGTCCTGGTATGTCGCCCTCGCACCGTATCCGAGGCCACGCTACGTGGTGGCGGTGACCTTTGAGCAGGGAGGATTCGGCGCCGAGACAGCCGCTCCGGCCGCTTGCCGCATCCTCGGGTCGGTCTTCGACGTCAAGTGCCGGCCAAAGAAGGTCATCCCATCAAACGGCGCAGATTGATGGGGCAGCCGGATGACGAGGCCGACCGAATGCCTGTCGTCCCAGCGACTATGGTGAGCCGATGCACGGCAGTCCGCTAGCGACCGCGGTAACCGGCTTCCGTGGGCCGCGCGCCGCGCGCCGTGCGACCGTCTGGCGGCTTGACTGGTTGCTGCTCGTCGCGGTCGTCGGACTGATCGCCTGCAGCATCGTCACGATCGCCACCGCAACCCAGGATGACATCAGTGGCAGCCCCTATTACTACGTGACGCGGCAGCTGGTCTACGGCTGCGTCGGCCTCGCGATGATGGTGGTCGCCGCTCGCTTCGACTACTCGC
>Ga0183260_10001456_pt1 | contig 19701 bp, 21 predicted proteins | sample AntDrymUQ4972206_2_FD_129768 | JGI IMG/M metagenome (GOLD analysis project Ga0183260, IMG submission 129768) | Polar desert sand microbial communities from Dry Valleys, Antarctica - metaG UQ497 (22.06) (version 2) (version 2) | ecosystem: Environmental > Terrestrial > Soil > Desert | place...
GCAGGATGTAGTGATTGTCGTCTAACGCCTCAATTTCGCCGCGCTCTCGGTACGCTGCGCGTTCGCTATGGAGCCGCTCTGCGACGCCGGGGATGCGGACATCAAACAGCACCACTATGTAGTTCCTTTCATCGCGTCGTCGCCGCTGGTGCTGGTCACACCGGCGGCATTTTGCTTCTCTTGCCAACATTGGAAGACGTAATCCCAGCAACGAGCGCGGGCGCTGCGGGCCTGTTCCGGCGCGATGCCGGGGAGGAATCGGGGGAGAACGTCGCTATTCTTCGCCACGCTCCACCAACCGCAGCGGTTCACGCTGCTCGTGATCGTGCTGCTCTCCGGCGCCGGCTGGATCGTCTGCCAACTCGCGGATAAAGAGATCCACGATCCCAGGTTCGGAAGAAACCGCGATAAGCCTGGCTTCAGATACCGACGGACCTCTGTAGAGGGCTATGAAGTTCGTCACCGCTCGACGCCTCCGGCATAGACAGATTTACGCCTCTACTGATGCATGCTGAAAAGCGTGGCGGCGGGTTAACAAGTTAGGCGAGAATCTGCTGTTCCCGGGTAAGTCTTAGAGTCCGGCGGCCCTGCGGTACTTTCTGGCGGCGCGGAGGGCCTCTTGTTTGTTCTGGTTCTCGGACTTACCGCGGAGGGCCGCGGCCTCTTTGTGCGTCATGTAAGCGGTCATAGTAAAAGCCTCTAGCTCTTGGGTGGTCGGCCTGGTTTGTCGTGAATGGGCGGCAGCCTGGGAGAGGCGCTGCAAGTATTCCAGCGCCTCGAAGCTGTCCAGGTCACGGCGCGCCGAGCTATCCGGGAGCCAATTGTCCGGCGCCAAGAGGCGGCTGGTCTGTGGATGGCTCTTTCGTTTCTGCGTACCTTCGCGCCGGATGGAGTTCACGATGCCGCGGACCAATTCCCCCTCAGATAACTCCCATGCCCCTTCCGAGCACATGGCCTCTTCGATCTTGTCTGACAATACCTGCTCGGCCGGCCTGGTGTAGTAATCGGCAAGGATGCCCAGGGCATCCCGCAGGCTTTCGTACTTTCTGACCTTCTGGCGCACTCTCTTGCTTGACTCCGCGGCCCCTCTTCCTTCGAGCCGGGTTCTATGGTGCTCGATGAATCCCCAAGTCTCCCATGGATCGAGGTCTCCGATGCCTCTCCTCTCAAGCGCCGGAAAAACATAAGATGAGGATATCGAGACCCCGACATGCTTCTTAACGGACGCCCGTAGGGGCTCCGCGTCCCCGTCTAGATAGGACCTTATCGCCGGCCATTGTTCGTCCAGCTCGGCGGGCCGCCTGGCAAGGAGTTCGGAGAAGTATTTCTGGGCTTCTGGTTGCTGCATGGCCCGGGCGACCCGGGCGAAAGCGGCCTCTAAACGTGGGCGTCTTGCCATGCCAGCCATTCTAACCCACCGCCACCCGCTCGAAGCGTACCTCCGCGGCGGAGCTATCCCCGCAGCCCAACCGGACGCGGAAGGCGAAGCGTGTGTTAGCAACAACGAAACGGCATCCCCATCGAGTTCATAAGCTACTCCGGCGCTCCCTACGCGAGCCTGGTCTCTCCGAACCTCGGCGGGACGGTCAAGACGCGCCGCGCCCAGATCCTTGCCTACGAAGACCTCCGGGGAGTGCTGCTCGGCAAGGCGTTCGCCACGGGCAAGCTGAAGAGCTCCGCCAACAACCTCAAGTACTACGCCAAGTACCGCAAGGGCGCCGACAGATCCACCTACGAATACCTCTACTCCCGGATAGACAAAATGGAGGAGCTGGCGAAGCAGGTTGGAGATATCGAAGGTTCCTGCGTGGACGAGGCGCGGGGCGCGCTCCTGAACGCCGAGGGTCGCGGGGCGGCGCTCTACTGGGATGGCGTGAAGAAGATAGCGCCGGACTTTCTGGGCAGGGAAGGCCGGGGCGCGACCGATCTCGTCAACTCGCTCCTCAACTACGGCTACGGCATCCTCTACAACCGCGTCCTCTCCGCCGCGACCCGCGCCGGACTCGACCCGTTCGCCGGCTACGTCCACACCGACCGCCCCGGCAAGCCCTCGCTCGTCCTCGACCTCGTGGAGGAGTTCCGCGCCCCCGTCGTGGATCGGGCCGTCCTTGGTACCCTCGGGACTGGCTTCAAGGTCGGGATGGACGGCGAGCGGCTGGACGAGAAGACGCGCAAGCTCGTCGCCGGGAGGGTGCGCGAGCGCCTCGCCGCCAGGGTGACCCACCGGGGACGCAAGCACACCCTGGAGAACGTCGTCCATATCCAGGCCCGCAGCGTTGCGAGCTTCGTGCGCGACGGGGTGCTGTACAAGCCGTTCGTGGGGAGCTGGTGATGGGAGCCGTCAGCCTTCAGCTATCAGCCGTCAGCATTTTTATCGGAGAGCGGTAATGGGCTACGTCATGCTCATCTACGACATCCCGGACGACCGCATCCGGCACAAAGTCTCCGAGCGGTGCAAGGACTACGGGCTGGACCGCATCCAGTACTCCGCCTTCGCCGGGGACCTGGACCGCAACCGCCGCGAGGAGCTGATGCTGCGCCTCAAGAAGACCCTGGGCAAGAAGGAGGGCAACATCCGGCTGCAACCCGTATGCGCGCGGGACGTGGGGCTGGCGAAGGAGATCTTCGTTGAGCCCGCTTGAGCTGACGGTGACGGACATCCGCCAGCACACCTATTGCCCGCGCATCCCGTACTACCAGTACACCATGCCCCTCGAACGCCCCACCACAGCCAAGATGGACCTCGGCAAGGAGGAGCACGAGACGACCTCCGCGAAGGAGGCCCGCCGCACCCTCAAAGCCTACGGGATCAAAGAGGGCGAGCGCCGCTTCGGGGTGGACCTCCGCTCCGAAGTCCTCGGCCTGCGAGGCAGGATCGACATGATGATCCTCACCCCCCGCGAGACCATCCCGGTCGAGTACAAGATGGCCGCCGGCATCGGGCTGCACCACAAGTACCAGCTCACCGCCTACGCCATGCTCGCCGAGCACACTTTAGGGCGCACCGTCACCCGCGCCTTTGTCTACCTCACCCCCGCGAAGAGGGCCGTCGAGGTCCCCATCACGGCCGCCATGAGGGAGCACGTGCGCGGCATCCTGGCGGGGCTGCGCTCCTCCGTCGAGGGAGAGCGCCTCCCCCGCCCGACCCCGCACCGCAAGCGTTGCGTAGGCTGCGAGTACCGCCGCTTCTGCGGCGACGTCCTGACGGGAGCCCCATAATGTTCATCCCCACCGCTGAAGAGAAGAAGCGCCTCCTCAGGGGCACCATCCCGCGGGCCCGCAAGCTCGGCGTGGACGACACGTTGCGCGGCTGGAGCTGGTCATCTCCGCCGCTGCTCTCCCCCTACGAGGTGCCCCTGGGCCTCTCCGAAGTCGCCAACGCATATTGTCCGACCGGCCGCGACGTGTATGCAAGGCGCGTCCTGGGCGAGACCCCCGAGCCGAATGAAAAGATGATCCTGGGCGGAGCCCTGCACGGCTCGTTGGGCGACTGGACCGTGAACGCCAAGCGGGCGCTGTACAAGCACGGCGTTGGCGCCATCGAGGGCGCGGTGGGGGAGATCCGGGCCTTCCCCGAGCCAGACCTGTCCGAGGCAAGGTCCCTCGTCGCCTACGAGGCCGACGCCCTGGAGTTCCGGTTGCGCGAGGCCACGAGCCAGTTCCCCCGCATAAAGACCGACGCCCTCGTCGCCCAGGTCCTCCCCCTCACTTTAGGCCAGATGCTCGACGGCGCCTTCCTCGGCCTCAGCCGCCGCCTCTCCACCGACCTCCTCAACCTCGGCGAGCCGTGCATCCTAAACGTAATCTTCGGCGACGAAAAGCGTCCCTTCCACCCCCTCACCCTCGCCGGCTACGCCCTCGTCCTCGAAGCCGTCCACGAGTTCCCCGTGGATGTGGGCGTCACCGTCTATGCCGACTTCGACGAAACGGGCCGCCTGCGCGTCGAGCGCGAGTTCACCGTCATAGGCGACGAGCTCCGCATGGAGTTCGTCGAGGTCCGCGACGAAAAACAGCGCATGGTCGCCGACGAGCTCGATCCCGGCCCCTGCGAAGGCTGCGAGGAGTGGTGCTCGAAGTGAGAGTGAGTATAATAACCACAAACGATATACGAAAGGCATCACTATGGCACGTTTTGTGGTCACCGTACCTGACGATTTTCTCGAAGAGGTCGATGCTCGGGCCGAGGCGGAGCACCGCAGCCGGAGTGAGTTGGTGCGGGAGGCGCTTCGTGGTTATCTGCGTTCGGGGGGACGCAAAGGAGACATCTCGGATCGGCCCGAAGTCAAGAGGGCTTTGCGGGTACAGGAGGAGACCCGGCGCGCCCTGGAAGGTTCCGGATACAGCGGGTCGGAAGCCGTACGCAAGATGCGGGACAGGATCTATTGATCTACCCGTTCCGGGATGCCCTTCTCGACACCTCCGTCGCGGTCAAGTGGTTCGTTACCGAAGAGGATTCGGAGCAGGCTGCGGATCTCCAGCAGGCGCATCTTCGGGACGATCTCCAGCTCCATGCACCGGACATCTTGCTAATGGAATCGGCAAACGCTCTGCGCTACGCTGGACTCTCCGAAGAGAGAATCCTGCAAGACCTGGAGACGTTCTCCGCGCTCTGCGTCGAGATCATTGCATTCAGCATCGACGTATTGAACTCCGCGGTAAGCCTCAGCCTGGAGCACGACCTCGCCGTCTACGACTCCTACTTCCTGGCTCTAGCTCAAGCCCTCGACATCCCGCTCATCACCGCCGACCAGCGGATGCTCTCCCGTCTCACCGCCGAGGACGGTGCCCTGAACTTAGCGAACCTCTGAACCTATCCGACGGGTCGCCCTATAATGTGGGCAGCCCGCTAGATAGGGAACTGAAAGACAGAGGTCGCGGAACACCTCGCTCAGGTTCGACCCCGCCAGATAGGGAACATACTAACCTGAGCCGAGTAGGCCGCGACGTAAGCGAACAGTTCTACTCGAACAAACTCTTGACAGCCATCATCCGCTCGTCTAATCTAAGACCCACAGAAGTCGCCGAACGTAGCGAAAGGTTAAGGATCATGGCTCAGGATGATCGGTACGCAGGCGATGTCCAGAAGCGCACGGATTTCTTTGTGTGTGACTCGGTAGCCGAGGCGGAAGACACCGCAAGAAAATCAGACCTACCTGCGGAAGTTTTTGATCGCCGCACGATTTCAGACTTCTCGCGTGGTGGCAGGGAACGCATTTTGGTGTTCGCTTGCCCTGGGTGTGTGGAGAAGGCAGAGAAAATCTTGGAAGAGGGCGCGGATGGCCCTCGTACATGATGCTAGTCTGGCGCAAAATGAAAGATCGCGGATGATGAGCGATTTCGTGACGGAGAAGGAATAGCGATGACTGACACCTCCACTAACCGGCTTTACGAGCGGGCCATCTCGTATATGACTCAGCCTCAGCGCGACTGGCGCCGCTTGACGGCCAAGAGCCGAGGATTCGAGCAGAGTCTCTTCGACCACACGAGGATCGAGATAGACGCTCTTTTGCAATTGGCTCCGATTTTCTCTCAAACTAACCACTTCGGACTGACCGAAGAAGAGCTTGAAACGCTCGTCGTTGCCTTGATGGCTCACGACATTGGCAAAGAGCCCGACGAATGGCAGGATTACATAGGCGGTCACAGCGATCCGATATCGGATGTAAACCGACGGCTTACGTCCGAGGTTGTTCCGACGCTTTATCCGGCTTTGGGCCTTGAGCCGCGCGAAGGCGTCAACCAGGTTATTGAGAACTGCATAAATTTGCACATGAGACACGAACGGCGGCCAGCGAACGTCCTCGACGCTATTCTCGGAGCGCGTGGGGTGCAGGATCGTTGGTTCTCTCTGGCGGAGATCGTCTATCATCTGGACAATCTCTGCTCTATAGGAACCGTCTCTGGCACATTGGGTTATCTCAGAGACGAAAGCAAACCCTTCTCCCGGCACTTGCATAGCGCCCACCATCAGGTGAGCGTGCGCGGCGTCTCCACACCGATACTTCACAGGGCTGCCGAAGAGATGTTCGAGGAGAAAGGCTGGACACCACTTCTCTACTTCAGAGAGGCCACTATCTACGTTAAGTCAGCGTCTGAGTCCAAAGAACAGCCAATCCAGGAAGAAATCCGGGTGAGACTCGCGCAGGTCTTGCAGGAAAACCTGCAAGGCGAGGTCGCAAAACTAATGGTGGGCAGTCCAACCGCGACCATCCTGCCCAAGCCCGAACTCTTCGACCACGAAGAGTTGGACGCTTACCTACACATCGCATATCAGAGAATAGGCAGTAGTTCTTTCTCCAAGAAAAAGCCTGATGCTCGCAAGAAGGTCGTTGCCGATTACCTGTCCATAAATCAGACCGACGTGAACCAGGAAACACTGGAACGGGAGACGGATCGCATAGGACAGGCCCAACCAGAGATGCTCGTCTTCAAGTTCTTCAAGGCTGCGATGAACAAGGCTCTGATCGGCGATGACGGTTTCCAGCAGGCTGCGGCGCTCTACGAGAATACGTTTGGCGGTGGGACTTGGCATGGGCTTCAGAACACCTCTACACTAATGCCCGCCAAAGAGATGAACTTGGTGATCGATCCCTTCTGGAAGCTGCCGGGCGAAAAGTTTGCCAAGCCTACCGGCACGGTCGAAGAACTGGATCCCGCGTCTCGCCTGGAAATACTGCTTGGGGTTCTAAATGCAATTGCCCAAGAGGTTTATTCAAAGGCGACACATCCGCCTTCCAGGACCGCGCTCGCCGAGGATATGGCGCAGAGCTTCGTCAGGGATCTAGTCGCACCGGGTACTTTGCCAAATTTACACGAAGTCGCGGAACTGCAACGCGAATCCTATTCGATCTCTAAGAAATTCGCTGGCAAGAAAGGCCGAAACGCTCATTATTTCTGTCCCGTCTGCAACACGCCTTTCGACAGCGGGACGCAGGCTAGAGCCGACTTCGTGGACAAGCCGGAAGCCCATACCAACCGCGCCACGGCCTACAGCGGTTTCGACAAGGTCTTTATCTGCAATGCCTGCAAATATGAGCGGTTGTTGCGTCAGGTTTTGTTGGGAGACAGGTCGCAGGAAGTCATGGTTCTAATGCCAAGAATGAACATAGGCCGGGCGGCTGGCGTCGAGCTCGTGCGAAGGGCCAGGAGTATCTACCATGATCTATACACTGTGATGGTTGGCGAGACGGATGACCCGGACGTTCGGGTTTCCATGTCTTTCACCGGCAACATGGCGAAGAAAGGGTTAGGCAAGAACATCTTCGCTCTCTCCGATGGTGAGCTATCCCGCTTGTTCACTTATCGAGCTAGTGAGCAGAACCGGCGCAAGCATCGCAAGCAGTTAGAGAAAAGCTTGAAAGAGGTGTTCGAGAGTCTGGAGGAACTCAACGATGAGTGGATGACGGAGTTCGACGATTGGACGAGCGCGCTAGATGCGGTGATAGCTGACGAGATCAGCGAGGAGCCGGCCCCGGACATCCGCCGCGAGGCTTACAACCTCGGGGTGAAGATGCGCCTGATCTGCCACACTCCCAACCTCATCCTCATCCCGCTCTCTTACCCGCTAGCCGTTGGTAACGATAACGAAACCAACCAGGCTTTGAGGAAGTTGTTCGTGGAGTTGATGATCGGCCTCTCGCTTGACTGCGCCGTAGCCATCTTGCGGGATAGTGAGTCCTTCGCATTGCCCGAGCCTCAAGGCGTGGCGTGGATCCCACCCATAGGCCCGGCTCGAAGACTCGTAGGAGAGATGCTGGAACGCTTTGAGAAGAGACACAACGCTCGAAGCGCGGCTCGTCAGAAGCAGCAGCTCGATAAATTGGTTAGTTCCGAGTGGGTGCCGCTCGCATATAGCGAGGATACCTACAGAGCGATAGGAGTGGCGAGCTTATTGGCTAGCGATACGAACTACTCTGACCGGAGCCACATATACCAAATACTCACCGCTCCGACAGTCGGGCATGTAATGCGGCGGATCGAGCAGCAAAGCTCCACGGGACGGGTTCCCAATTATCATTACAAATCGCTAAAAATTCTGGAGGAGGTGCTGGCGTGAGACCATTCATCTTCGTGCGCGCCGAACGCGCGGACATCGATCAGTACGCTGAGACGGTCGAGAGCGTGCGGCGGGCATTTGACCGGTATTTGGACAACTACCCCAGGAAGACAGCCCGCACAAAGACTGGTCTGATGGGTCCGGTGGGAAAGATCCTGAGCGAGGCCAAGACTGGGAAGTGGGATGCTGAATCGCTCACCGGGTATGCGCTAAACATCCACCTGATGACGCCGAAGGCCAGAGGCTTTATAAGCGAAGAGGGCAGAAGGTCATTGAGCGAAGGCGTCCAGGCGCTGATGAATCTCCTCTCCGAAGTCGAATCCCCGGCTGTCCAAGATAAGCTGCTGGACAGGATAGATTACGGTCTCTACGCGACGCGCCGCTTCAAGGGCATGGAGTACCTGGAAGAAGTGAACCGAAATTACACGAAGTTTCTGGAGGAACGGTACGAGAACCTGGAAGAGCTTAACCAGAAATGGAATTTGAGCAAGCGGGAGCGGTTAGAGGAATTCTCACGGGCGTACTACCCGAGTCCCAAACGCCGCGACAAAGCCAATGACGAAGAAAAAGCGGCCATAGACGCCTTCTGGCAGGGTCAGGACGCGGAGCCGGAAGAGGCGGCTCCCGAGGAAGGAGAAGAGCTATGAGCGCGTTGGACCCGGTCAAGGATTGTCTGCTGGATGCTCCGCATCCGCTCATCGGCGCGGAGACGATACAGATCCTGCTAGTCCGCGAGATCCTTGACTACACGGTGCTGAGGACCGAAGAGACCAGGGATGTAAACGTCGCGCAGACTCCGCTCTCCATGAATGAGGCCGAGCCGGTCAGGCGGGTGGCGTTTCTGGCGACCAAGCAGAAGTCCGCTGAATCGCGGGAGTTGGAACACATGCTCAGGAGCGCCCGTCGCAGCGCCAAAATGGAGCCGGTCGAGTGTTACCTCAAGGACGACCTGTGCATGAAGTGTCCTCGTTGCGGACTGTTTGGTGGCGTGAATACCGAGTCTGGGCAGGCCGTGCGGGCCAACATCAAGCACCGGATCGAGTACTCGACCGCCTTCTCCCTCGTGCCGTTCGACGAGATAGGGAGCAGCACGACCTTCAACGCCATAAACGACAGAAATCAGACCACGGGACAGGCGTTGGGACAAAGAAACGCGGTCGTCCCGGCGACGCTCTTTCCCTCCGTCGTAACGCTGAAAAGCGCGACGGAGCGCGAACTGGTCCTGACCTTGAAGACACTCCTATCTTGCAAGAGCTATGGGGCAGAAAGCAGGGTGGGTGGAGATGTACGCAACCACATCGTCGGGATAGTTGCTGGTTGGGAAGAGATCATTACCGCCCTGGAGTTGAGCCTGGAACTCTACACGCGCCAAGATGCGCTTACACGAGAGGATGTCAAGAGCCTTCTGAAGGACAAGTATCTCCCGATGGCGGCGAATAGGAACAGGGTGAACGTACTGAATCCCGATGAAGTCGAAGCGTTGGTCTCTGAGTGCACGGGGAGAGACCTCGACGCGGACTTCGTAGAAGCTGCCTACCGGGACATCGCGGAATACAGAGCCGAGCAGACGAGGAGTTAAATGGATCGCTTGATCGGTCAGCCCGAAGCAGAGCCGGAGACCTCGCGCCGACGGATCAGTCTGCAAGACCAGAACATAAAGCTGTTCGTGGGACGAGTGTTCAACCACGATTATCTCTGGTTCTCGGCCACCGAGATTAGCAAGCGTTCGGAGACTACCCCCGTACTGCACAACTACGCCCTGACCTACGCGCTTGGCGACTTCTCCTACTGGCGAGGGCCACCCACGCCCCGATACGAGTCTGATCTCGACCAGATCCAACTCTACGCTTTGCCCGCCGTGTCCGATTCGGCCACGCGCACTAGGCTGACCTACAACGCGGTCAATAATAAGACGCTGCAAACCGCCGACAAACCAGGCAACGTGAACGCTCCGGACCTCGGCCAAAGAACCTACCTCGACCCTGTATTCGATACGCAATCTGGCAAAGGTTTCACCGTCTACGTGTTCACCTTCGACGGAAACAATCCCAAAAGCCTCTTCCGTCTGGGCAAGAAAGGCGCCGCCTTGCGAGCCCGGTGGACAGAGGTTGACCAACCCAGAGCCGTGATGAGCGATGCTCCCGTGGAACCTACGCATCCTGTCAACCCGCTCGACGTTAGCGGAGAGATTCTGACCTACGAACCCATGATGATGCCGCCTCATCTGCTCCTGCGTAGAACCCAGATAAGAAACGATTGGTTCGTATTCGCCAACCCAAACGGAACCAGACATCGGATACACGTTCCGGGACGAGTCATGGCGCGGTTGGAAAATGCCTGAACTCTATACTTCGCCGTTGGTCTTGCCGCTAGTGGAGCATCCTCGAACTAACATGCGACTCTACCCACATCAGGCGGCGATGCTCGATGACTGGGAGAGCCACGATTCCTTTATGGTCGTGAGCAAGACAGGGACTGGCAAGACCGCCAGCGCCATGCTGCCTATCTTGAAAAATCGGCTCAACGCGATTGCTGTATATCCCACGAATGAGTTGGTCAAGGATCAGGTAGCGAGCGTAAAGGATCTGGCCGCACGAGAAGGCATCGGAGTTCACGAGTGGACTCCAGATAACAAGCCAGAAGAGTTCTCCGATGCGGAAGTCGTACTTGTACACGTTGATAGCTTGAAGCTGAATAAATGGCGCAAAAAGTGGCATCTGCGCACCAACGGAGACGTGCTACAGATCCTGCTGGGAGAGCCGGGCCAGCCCCGCATAATCTTCACCAATCCAGATATCGTCTTTCTAATCTTCGCTTTTCGGTACAAGTCCGAGGCGCTTGCGGGTTTGCAGCAATATGGAACCCTGGTGCTAGACGAATTCCATCTTTACACGGGAGTGGAATTAGCCCACGCTCTGATGATGGTCCATCTGGGACGCAGCCTGGACACCTTCAAGAAGATAGTCTTGCTTACCGCGACTCCAGAGCCAGAAGTTGAGGTGTTGCTTACCAGGTTGCTGAACCCGCTGAAGCTCATAGATATGAACATCGGGACGTCGCGCCAGAAGGTAGACGAACGCATGGCCGTGGATAGGGTGGATATCATTCCTGTCCACGCTAACAGACGAGACATCGTGGAGATAGCCCTTCGGGAAGTGCTTGCGAGAGAACAAGAGATCAGACACAAGAGAGCGGAGAATCAAGATTCTGAGTACATCCCAGCAGTAGTGATCTTAAGCTCCGTTATCAATGCCATCAGGCTCGAAGATAGGTTGGTCGAGGAAGGTTTTGATCGCTCTGATTTGGCGATCATACGGGGTTTGGCTAGCCGGGCGCTGAGGAGTACGGAAGGTAAGCTTATTGCCATCGGCACCTCGGCCATCGAGGTAGGAGTGGACTTTCACTGTGATTGGCTCATATTCGAGGCCAGCGAAGCCGCGTCTTTCATGCAACGCTTTGGCCGAGTCGGGCGTCATGGACCGGGGATTGCGATTATCCTGTGCCCGAACAACGTCCTGGTAGGACTAGAAGCTCAATCGGAACAAATGTCACGCTTCGACTTCGAAGAAAAAGTCTACAGTTGGTATGCGCGGAGAGATTCTTACCCCTGGTTCGTCAATAGTTCTGGTGGACTAATTACTACGCGCTCTCTAATAGAAAGCATACTTCACCGGCTACGCGACGACTTCGCTACGGGTCAGGATCGACTGCGACGGCACAGTGAGATGCTGGAAGGTTTTTGGAAAGGCTTCGCCGAAACCATCGGTGCCGATCACAAGCTAATAATGCAGACGAAGAGGAAATTTGACAGAGCCGTTGCTGGAAAGCTCCACCGCTGGATCCATGACTACGTCGCGCTAAACACGTTTCGGACCTCACTGCCTAGCGAATGGGTCCACGACTCTAACGAGGGAGAGCGTAGAGGCGACAGAAACATGGCTAAGTATCAAGCGGACATCAAGACCCTTCTTCATCGCGCCGAGGGACTTCGCTACAATGAGAAAATCTGGAACCCGTTCAAAGACGAGGGCGGTGGCTACGGCATCCTTACGGTCAAGGGCTATGACCGCTATAAGAGAGTCCATGTAACTCCTGAGTTCTTCGATTGCGAGAACGGCGAGCTATTGACCACTAGAGAGCATGAAGAGATAACCTTCATCCAGGAAGATCATAAAACCTCGGTGTCTCACGTAATGGCGTTAAAGGACCATGTATTCACGCTCGTACCAAAAGAGCTACGCTCACGGCTGGACTGGCGTTTACCGGTTTTTGACTGTGGGCAGAGACTCATAGCTTTTGACGGCACGGCACTGCTCGCCAGGGAGATTTACAAACAGTCACAGGGCAACACTTGAACTCCAAAGCCCTCATCCTCCTCGCCTCTCGTCCCGAAACGGTAGAGGTCGCGGTGCGGAGGATGCGGCCCGAAACCCTGGGTGTGATCGTCTCGCAGGAGATCCTGGAGGCCGTCGTGACGAAGTGCCTGGATCTCAGGGACGAGGGGGTGCGCTTCCTCTACCGCATCGTGGACTCGCCGATGGAGATCGGGGACTCCTTCTCGCGCTTCGAGCACCTGCTCTCGGAGCTCGAAGCGATGGGCTACGGACGCGAGGAGATCCTTTTGGACGCGACGGGCGGCACGACGCCGATGCGCCTCGGGGTGGCCCTGGCGGCGATGACGCGGGGCGTGGAGATGGTTCACCAGCGGGTGCCGCAGGTCTACGTGGGCGGGCGATGGGAGCGGGACGAATCCCGCGAAGTGGAGGTCGCCCCGATGGGCAACCCGCTCGTGGCTACGGGACTGCTGCGCGAGGCGCAGGCGGTGGAGCTGTTCAACCGCCGCGACTACGGGGCCGCGGCGCTGGTCTTCGGGGACATCGTGGGGAAGGTGAGCGGCGCCGAACGCGGCCACTACTACCGGGGGCTCCTGCTGCTCGCCGAGGGGTACGCGGCGTGGGACGTGGCGGACTACGGGGCGGCGCTGGAGAAGCTACGGTCGGCCCGCGCGGAGATGGGCGTCGAGCTCTCGGAGGCGGCGCTCGCGGAGAGGGCCGGGGCTCTGTCGGCCACGATCTCCGCCCACCTCCAGTTCCTCGGGAAGGTTCGGGGCAGGCTCTCGGCGGAGAACGTCGTGGACATGCTGGAGAACGCCCGCCGGCGCATCGTGGACCAGGGCCGCCACGACGACGGCGTCGCCCGCCTCTACCGGTGCGTGGAGATGTGGCACCAGTGGAGGTTGGGTGAACACTCCATCTCCACCGCGAAGGTGGACTGGGAGAAGGTGGACGAAGACGTTCGGGAGCGGTTCCTGCGGGAGACGGGGTTGGGCGAGCCGCCGGAGGTCCTCGCGCTGCGCCACGCCCGCCTGCTTGACCGCCTCCTGGACGGGGAGGAAGCGGAGGACGACGCGGTGCTCAGGGACCTGCTGCAGAAGCGCAACCGCTCCATCCTGGCCCACGGGCTCGAACCCATAGATGAAAAGTCAGCCCTCCGCTTCCTGGAGTACGTGGACGCGCTGGTGGAGGCGCCGGAGGCCCGCGCCGGGGCGGAGCACGCTCGCTTGAGGAGGTTGTAGGAGATGGCGCTCGCGGGGTTGGAGGTGCCGGAAAGCATCGTGACTGGGCTGAGAGAGGGACTGGGCGATGACCTGGTGTCCGTCGTGCTGTTCGGTTCGCGGGCGCGCGGGGATGAACGCGAGGGCAGCGACTGGGACTTCCTGGTCGTCGCCCGCAACCTGCCGAAGAGGACGTTGGAACGCGCCTTCCGGCTCAAGAAGATGCTGCCCCCGCTCCATCGCGGGGAGGCGAGCCTGTTGGCTCGGACGCCTGAGGAGTTCACGGCGGGTCTGCCGGACCTGTACCTGGACATCGCCCTGGACGGCGTGATCCTCCACGACACGGACGGGTACGTGGCGGAACGTCTGGAATCCTTGAGAACCTTGATCCGGCGGAAGGGATTGCGCCGTGAGAAGGAAGGGCGAGACCTGATCTGGCGTTGGGAGCAGCCGCCTGGCCCCGGCTGGTCGCTGGAGTGGGAGAAGACCCCATGATCAGCCACGAACAGGCGGCTTACCGGCTCGCGTCGAAGCATGCCGTGCCCGGAAAGGCTGCTATGGTACGGGGCCAGGATGGATCGGGGAGATCGAGCCCAGCCCGAAGGAGACCGCCGCGAGCCCAGGCGGTTTATGTTCCTGCCTCACGCGCTCGAAGATATGGAGGAGCGGAACGTGACCGAAGAGTTGGTCAGGGCCACCGTCGAGGAGCCGGACTTTATCGGCGAGGGAGACTATGATCGCCTCGTCGCGGATCGCCGCTTCGGGAGGACCGTGGTGCGGGTGGTCTACAATATGGGCTGCGGGGAGTATGTGATCGTCGCCGTGATGCGTCGCCGACGTATCGGTTGAGGAGGTAGTTTGTGAAGCTGAGATACGACCCCGAATCCGGCGCCCTCTACGTGCGCGTGAGGAAGGGCGCGATAGAAGAGACCGTGCAGCACGCCGATGGCGTCTACCTGGACATCGATGCAGAGGGACACGTGCTCGGCGCCGAGTTCCTTACCCTGAAAGAGTTGGCCGAGACTATTACCGCGGAGGGTGGCAGGTGGGAGCTGCCCGAGCGTATTGAGAATCCGGACTCCTACGAGGCGTCCCGAGCCGAATCGCTCACCAAGATGCGGCCCGCCCGGCGTCCGGCCTGATCTCGCACCGTGGGCAGTAGCGGCCCTGGCGCCCTCACGCTCCACTGCCACGAGGTGACGGTGCGGTTTCTCGAAAGGGCCGTGGTGCCGCCTTACGAGGGGTCCATGATCCGGGGCGCCTTCGGCCGCGCCTTCAAGGAGAGTTGCTGCCCCTTCCCGCACGACGGCAACGGTTGCCCGCTCGGGGATAAATGTCCCTACGGCTACGTCTTCGAGACCTCCCCGCCCGAGGAGGCGCGGGACTTCGCCCGCAACCGGGAGGTACCCCGGCCCTATGTCTTCGAGCCGCCGGAGGAGACGCGGATGGAGTACGCCCCAGGCGAAAGGATGCGCTTCGGCTTCACCGTCGTAGGCCGGGCGGCTGAGTACATGCCCTACTTCGTCTACGCCTTCTCGAAGATGGGCGAGGAAGGTGTCGGGCGCCTCAGGGCACGCTACGGGCTGGAGGGGATCTCCGCCCGCAACCCGCTGACGGGGGTGAGCGAGGAGGTCTTCGACGGCGAGGTGGTCAGGAACCGCCGGCTGCCGACGAGTTGGGAGGACGCCGTGGAGGCGGCGCGGATGCTCGACGGGGAGCGCCTGCGGGTGGAGTTCCTCACGCCGGCCTTCGTGAAGTTCCGGGGCGAGGTCTCGCCGGAGGCCCCGCCGTTCGCGGCGCTGGTGCAGTCGCTCCTGATCCGCCTCCCCATGCTCTCCGCCGTCCACTGCGGCGAGGTCTGGCGGGAGGACTTCCGGGCGCTCGTCGGGAGGGCCGCGGAGGTCGAGACGATCCGGGACGAGACGACGTGGGTCTCCTTCCGCCGGCACTCGTCTTTCAAGAACAGGGTGGAGGCCCTCGAAGGGATCGTGGGCCGCGCCGGGTACGCGGGGCCCCTGGAAGAATTCCTGCCGCTGCTGGTGATGGGCGGGCTGGCGCACGTCGGGAAGCGGGCCGTATTCGGGCTCGGCCGCTACCGGCTCCTCTGAATTCGCCGGTATCCGTGACGCCCGTGCGGGCGCTTACGGCGCGGGTGAAGATCCATGCTACCTTCGGGTGCGTAGTACCCTCTGCGGAACCGGAGAGAAAGGCTGCAACCTTGAGGAGCATCGAAAGCCCGCTGCGAAGGACCGGCGTGGTATTTATCTGCGCCGTGATGCTGGCCCTGGCGGCCTGCGGCGGCGAAGGCTCGATGGACGATTCGCCGGGAGACTCGGGGAGTCAGCAGGCGTCCGCGACGTCAGGGTCCGCTTCATCACGAGCCGCGTCTTCGGGGGCCGCGATGCAGGAGACTACCGCCGCCGGACGGATGGAGTCCGGCGAGATGGCGGAGCTGGCGCGAGCGGAGATCGGGCTGCGGGAGGAATCATCCATGCTGCCCGCAGGAGGCAGGAAACCGGACGAGCCGCGGCTGCTTCCAGAGAACCCACCGGAGGGAATACAGGTGTATCCGGCTACTACCAACAGGACGCTGGAGCGGCCCATAGACTACGATCGCGCGCCGCCGACCAACGGCGACCACGATCCCCTGTGGCAGAACTGCGGTTTCTATCCAGAGCCCATCAAAGACCGGCACGCCGTCCACAGCATGGACCACGGCGTGGTCTGGATCTCCTACCGCCCCGACCTCCCCGCCAACCAGGTGGACGAACTGCGCTCCTACGCCGGAGAACGCTACGTAATAGTCAGCCCCTATCCCGGCCAGGACGCGCCCGTGACCGTCACCTCCTGGCGGGTCCAGTTGGAGCTCGACGGGGCAGACGACCCCCGCCTGCGGCAGTTCGTGGACCAGTTCCGCATCTCCGAGATCTCACCTCTCTCCGGCAACAAGTGTGTCGGTGGCGTCGGAGACCCCGAGCCCGTGGGGTGATGCGAAGCCGGGCGGTTACTTCGTGTCGTTTTGTCGTTCGTAAGTCGTAAATCGTGCGTCGTAAGTCGTGCTTTTCCTTCACGACTTACGACGCACGAAGCGAGCGTAGCAAGCGCCTCACGACTTACGAATCCACCAACGAAGCGAATCCCCTGCCCGGATTCGCTACTCTTCGGCGCCGGATCTCGCGTCCCGGCGTTTCACTGCGGTTAGCCTCTCCACGGCTTTGACGAGGTCGCCCATGCTGCTGTGGCGGGTGAAGCGGCCGTCGCGGTAGATGAAGGGGTTGAGGAGCCAGCTTGTCTCGTAGGGCTCGCCGTCGAGGCCCTTGTAGCGGGTGGTCACCCGGATGCCCCTTTCGAGGCCCTTCTGTTCCAGGAACGGCAGGAGGGATTCGAGGTGGTCCCAGTAGGTGGAGATCTCACCGTCCGGCGGGAGGAAGTCCATCCCACCTCGGAAGTACGGGAGGTCGGAGATCACGAAGCCGTTGGAGCTCTCGACGGGCGCCGAGAACTGGAAAGTTATGTCCCGGCAAGATTACCCCCCCACGAATAGGATTCCGAATCGTTAGCAAGAACCCTGAAACCACGTCCGAACCAGACCTTACCGTGACCATCAAACAAGCCTGAGAAAAATTGCCGCTGGTGTTTATGTAACACAAAAATAGGTAGCCGGACTCGGATCTGTAGGAGGAGACGAGAACCGGCAAGGAAGGGATCAAATGAAATCATACGCTATTGGTAACAAATTATCAACCTCGAACGTTCCCGCCGAGCTTAGAGACCTGAATCAGTGGGTGGGGTGGGAGTGGTCCTGGAACAGCAAGTACCGGAAGTGGGATAAGGTCCCGCTGGACCCCGCCACGGGCGATTGGGCGAAGACGGACGCGCCCGAGACCTGGGGCACGTTCGCCGATGCCGTCGCCCTGTTCGAGCAAGCGGGGTTCGTGTTCACCGAAGACGATCCCTACTGCGGGATCGACTTCGACAAGTGCGGCGACCGGGCGACAGGCTACATTCATCCCGCCGTCCTCGACATCCTGGACCGGCTCGGCAACCCCTACGCGGAGTGGTCCCCGACCGGAACAGGCATAAAGGTCTGGGTCAAGGCGACCAAGCCCGGCGACAGGTGCAGCACCACGGATACCCCGTGGGGCGGGAAGATAGAGATTTACGACCGGGGGCGGTTCTTCGCCGTCACGGGAAAGGCAGCACGCCAGAGGCCGATCAGGGACGCTCAGGACGCCGTAGACGGCCTATACAAGAGGTTCCTGGACAGGAGGGACCCGGAAGGGGTCGTGACGCCCCTCAGACGGCCTTCTAGCCCGGTCTCTTTGTCCGACGACGAGGTTTTGGTAAATGCGAGGAACTGCCGCCGTACCGGGGCGCGGTTCTCGGAACTGTACGACAGCGGTTCTGGCGTGGTGCCGGTCGGAGAGAGGTCCGAGGCGGACTGGTTCGTTTGCTGGTGCCTGGCTCGTGCGAGCGGGGGCGACGCCGAGCAGGTGCGGAGGCTGTTCAGGCTGTCCGATGCGGCGCGGGGAAAGTACGCCGAGAAAGCCCACCACGGCGAAGACTACTTACAGCGTACCGTGGACGACGCGGTACGCAGGTGGGAGCTATCCCACGACCCGGACTATGGCGAGCATATGCGGGAGAAGGTTCGGGACGTTGTACGCGACCACAGGGAACGCCTGGACCGATCCGAATTGGGGGGCAGTAGGAGGGGGGTGATGGAGGAGATGCTACGCATAGCCGAAGAGGTCGGGAGCCTCCAGAAACGGGGGGTGGAGTTCAACGCCAACCAGTACCGGGTAGCCGAAGCAGTCGGCACAAGCCAAAAGACTGTTAGCCGGATGATCCAGGCCCTAAGAGCGGACGGCTGGATAAAGAGAACGTCGGTGGGCAGCAAAAAGAAGGCGAAGAACTCCTCGTACAGACTGCCGATCATTGGCAGGGTGACTCCTACCTTAGTCACAGGTGACCCCCCCTGTGCTAAAGGTAGGAGTCATACTGAGATCCAGATATTTTTTCCTCTCCCCCCACCCCGCGTGTGAGGCGGCGTTTCGGGCTCGCGGGACGGGTGCAACCCGATCCTACCCTTATGGATGCGGTGTCGCCCTTACAGGGCGTAACGGTCCAGTCCTGGCGGAATTTTGGTCCGTGTAGGAAGAGGTAGGTAGTATAAGTTCGTCGCCCCGGTCCTATTCGGTCCTATCCCCGAACAACAGAAACCTCCCCGCCGGGTGTTTGTCCTGTGTATCGTTTGTCTCCCCTCTTCGGGCCTACACGCACACAGGACAAACACGGGCCGGGGGTGCCTGCCTCACCACCGCAGCGTAGTTGCGGTAGGGATGATGCGTCGTCCTTATCTCTGCCTACCGCGTGGCAGGGGTGGACGGCGGGAGCAACACCCCCGCTTTCGAGGTCCCTCTGCCTGCGGGCTCTAGTTGTTCTTGTGGGTCTTGATGATCTTTACGATCTCGTGGGCTACCTGGAGGGTCACGAGCAAGAGCTTCATGCACGCCACCACCAGGCCCACGAGGGCGGAGATCAACACGACCGATGCTATTTCGATCATGTTGACTAGCCGCGTTTCGGCCTATCGTGGCGCGGCATCCCCGAGATCGGCATACCTATGGGCTTTCTTGTTTTGGGGGTGCCGCCAACCTCCTCCAATCTCGGAATTCCGAAACCTTCTACCGGAGACCGGCCAGGCGGCCATCAGGACGACGAGGATGGCGTCTAACGGGCAGAGGGGGTGGGGATAGTGGTGTAAGATGCAGCGACGCGGGAGAGCGGACAGGGAGGGCTATGCATGGCCGAGTATCAGAGCGCACCCGATAGCTGGGTGGGCGAGGAGGTGCAGGTCCTCGTCAACGTGGGTAGCACGGGAGTGAATCTAAAGGGCGTTCTTGAAAGTGTGGGTGAGAGAGGCGTTATCGTTGCTCGCAAGGGAGCTAGCTTCTTTTACCCGTGGACTGGTCTTACGTCAATCCAGTACGGGGACACAAAGAGATAAGCAGCCGGGCTTGTAAACCTTCGTTGGTCAAGCTCCTACACCGTCGAGCAGGCCGCCAGTGAGCCCCACAGACCCCTTAGA
>Ga0183260_10001457_pt1 | contig 19697 bp, 24 predicted proteins | sample AntDrymUQ4972206_2_FD_129768 | JGI IMG/M metagenome (GOLD analysis project Ga0183260, IMG submission 129768) | Polar desert sand microbial communities from Dry Valleys, Antarctica - metaG UQ497 (22.06) (version 2) (version 2) | ecosystem: Environmental > Terrestrial > Soil > Desert | place...
GGTCGTCGAGGTCGACGAGGCCGGCGTTCGGGAGACCCTCGACCCAGTCCTCGAGCCAGAGGCCGGCCTCCTTGCCGGCTGCGAAGTTCTCGCCGTTGATCCAGATCAGATCGACCTTCCCACCGTCGGTCTGCCCGGCGCGGCGCTGGGCGAGGACCCGCTGCACGGCAGCGGCGGTGTCCGCGACCGGGACCCGCTCGAGCTCGATCCCGAGCCGTTCCGCCGCCGGGACCACCTCGGAATCGACGTAGGCGTTGATCCGGGCGTCACCTCCGAACATCCACCAGCGCACGGTCGTTCCCTCGGCGGCGCGCTCGAGCTCCGCGAAGCGGGCGGGGCCGAGCTCGGTCGTCGCGTCCTCCTCGGTGCCGCAGGCGGCCACGGCGAGCGCAAGCAGGCAGAGGGCGACCGCCGCCAGGGCAACCGGCAGCCGCCCCGGAGCTGGTCTCAGGGTGAGCATCTGTCCGTTCGAACGCGCCCGCGGGGAGAACGGTTCACCCTCTCTGCCCCGCCGGCCAGCGGGCGACGAGGCAGAGTGAGGGGTAGCCGCGGAAGCTGCGGCGCCGCACGACCACGCCGAAGCCGGCCGCCTCGAGCTCCGCCGTTGGGTCAAGCGACCGCAACCCGGCGAGGCGCTCCTGCGAGCGCTGGGCCGCGGCGCGGATCGGGGCGGTGAGGGCGGTCGCGATGGGGCCGCGTGGTGGAGCAATCGTGATCGTCCCGAGCCGGCCCCCGGGCGCGAGCACGCGTGCGCACTCGGCGATCACCGCCCGCCTGGTGTCGCGGTCGAGCACGTGGAGCAGGTAGGAGGCCGTCGCGACATCGAAGCTGCCGTCGTCGAAGGGCATGTCGGTCGCGTCGGCGACCTGTAGGCGCCACGCCGACGGCAGCGGTGGCGCCAGGGAGATCATCGCCGCGCTCGTGTCGACGCCGACCGCGGCCCCGGGCCGGCGCTCCCGGCGGGAGAGCTCGCTCAGAAGTGGGGCCGGGCCGGTGGCGACGTCGATCAGCCGATCGCCGGTGACGACGTCGAGCAGGTCGAGGAGGGTGCGCAGGGCCGCCCGCTCGAGCCAGAGCTGTCGGCGGTAGCCAGCGGCCATCTCGTCCCACTGCGGAGCCATCGAAGCAGGCTCGAGTGGCGCTCAGGCTGACCGGACGCCGCGGACGTTGGCCCGCATGCCGCGACCAAGCCGGCGCACCGACCACCCCGCGATGAACCCGCGCACCGGCACGAGCACGAGGTCGCAGCCGAGCCGGTCGGCGACGCGCCGCACCGCCCTCGAGCCGATTGCGGGGACGATCTCGAACCTCGGAGCCGGATCGCGCTCACCGAGGATGCCGCGCTCCGAGTCGGGCTGCTCGTGGGCGACCTCGTCGAGGATCCGGTTCCACTGATCCGACCGCATGCAGCAGCCGATCGTCCGCCGCTCGGGGTTGATCACGCTGACCACCGAGATCCGCGCCCGATGCTCGTCGGCCACCGCGGCTGCGCTCCGGAGTGCCCGCCTTCCCGCCCGCGAGTCCTCACAGACGACGAGGATGCGGCTAGAAACGGCCGGTCGGGCTGTGCTTCGGCACCCGCAATCGTCGCGCTTCGGTCCGCTCCGCGCCAGCTCAGGAGCAGCTACGGGCAGAGTAGGTCGAACTCCGTGATCTCGTTGAGTGCAATGCGCGAGATGCGTCCCGTCGTTGGGCTGAAGAAGAGCTGTGTCGAGACCGGCCCCGTCCGATCCTCACGGAGAGCGGAGGTGTTCAGCGCCCGGCAGCGATCGGCTATCAGCAGGCGCCAGCTCGGGCCGAGCTTGCGCTTGGCGCGGCGCCAATGCATCCCGACGCGAACGCCCCGGTACGACAGTGCCCGCGACGTTGTCCAGATCGATCGGGCACCGGAGACGCCGGTGTTGGGGTCGGAGGAGAGATAGCCGCGAACGAGGCCCCCTCCCTCTAGGCGGACGAGAAAACGCTCGTTGGCATCCTTGCGCAGCAGCTCGATGTTGGCGGGTATCGAATGGTTGAACTTGACCGGGCCGATGCGAAGGTTGGGCTTCCAGCTCGTCGCCGCGCTGTGATCTGCCACCGCCGGCACGGGCGCAGCCGCCGCGACGATGCACGCTCCCGCAGCCGTTACCACCATGCGCGCTCGCGCAGATAGCCAGACCCTGCGCCAGACGACTCCGGTTCGCCTCAAACTTGTCGCCCTCACGCCAGCGTGCTCTTGTCCTCGGCCGTGAACTCGGTCTTACGGGCCTTGGCCTGCTCACGGAACTGCTTCATCTCGCGCATACCGCGTACGCGCTTGAGCATGTCCATCGCACCAAGCGCGCTGATCGCCACCATGACGAGGGGGATCGCAAACAACGGGGCTCCGATCACGAACGTGCTGCCGACGACGAGCGCGGCGAGCGTCGCGAGGACGATGACGATCGCGACAGGCATCGCGCGAGTATCGCACGCAGGGCTTCCTACCCTGCGTCGAGCGCCGGGACGCCGCAGACGCGTTGGCGTCACGCAAGTCGGGGCGTCGCGGCAAGCGCGGAGGCGGTCCGTAGGCTAGGGTCGATGGAGTTGTTACGCGCGACGGCGATCGGCATGTTTGTGCTGGCGGTCGTGATGGTCTTTGTGCAGCCACCGACGTTCTCGGGGGTGGGCGGTCTGGTGACGCTCGCGGTGGGTTCGGTCGCTCTGATCCTGGTCACGGCCTGGGCGACCATCGCCCTCAGCGGGGACGACGGCATGACCGATCGAGAGTTCGAGCGGCTCGTTCGCCGTAGCGAGGAGCTTGCGCGCGAGCCGCGGCTCGCGCGCCAGGCGACGGAGTTCGAGCTGGCCGTCGCGGAGGCGATCGACAGGCTTCCTGATGAGTTCAAGCGGCTGCTGGAGGACACTCCGGTCGTCGTCTCGCAGCGCGGCGCGGAGGTAAGCGCGTACGGTCACTACTTCGGCGATACGGTCGCCAGCGGAAACTACGAGGACAGGATCGTGCTCTATCAGGACACGCTCGAGCGGGACTTTGGCTACGACCCTGAGGTCCTAGGGGCGCAGATCGAGCGCACCCTCCGCCATGAGCTTGCGCATCACCTCGGCTGGCGGGAGCCGGGCGTGCGCGAGCTCGGCCTCTGATTCGTTCTCGCTGTCCGGGCGACGCGAGCGGGTGGCTGAAACGCGTTGGCGTTCGAAGGGAGGGCGGGCGCTCCGGCTAGCCTTCCGAGCAACGCGGGAGAGGTGTCCGAGTGGCTTAAGGAGCGCGACTGGAAATCGCGTGGGCGGGGAAACCTGCCTCGAGGGTTCGAATCCCTCCCTCTCCGTTCCCCGGGCGAGCGCAGCGTCACGAGCAGCCAGACGTGGCGACTATCGTTAGGTCCGTGATCGACGAACCGCGCCCGCCCGCCACGCTCGACGAGGAGCTGCTCGAGGCCGAGGTTCCAGAGGTCCTCTCAACCGAGTCGGACGAGTCGCGCGTCGAGCGCGTTGCCGAGGAGCTCGAGACCGGCTTCCGTGCGCTTGCCCACCTCGGCCGGGCGGTCTCGATCTTCGGCTCTGCCCGGACGCCCCGCGATCACCCGGAGTACAAGCTCGCGCTCGAGGTCGCGCGGATGCTGGGCGAGGCAGACTTCGCCATCATCACGGGCGGCGGGCCGGGGATCATGGAGGCCGCGAATCGTGGCGCACGGGAGGCGCACGCGCTGTCGATCGGCTTCGACATCGACCTCCCCTTCGAGCAGGGGGTGAACGAGTACATCGACCTTGAGCTGGAGTTCCATTACTTCTTCACGCGCAAGGTGATGTTCGTCCGCTACGCCAGCTCGTTCGTCGTATTCCCCGGCGGCTTCGGAACTCTTGATGAGCTGTTCGAGGCGCTCACCCTGATCCAGACCGACAAGATTCACCACTTCCCGGTCGTCCTCGTCGGCCATTCGTACTGGCAAGGGCTGACCGACTGGCTGCGCGCCCGGGTGCTTGCTGAAGGCAAGATCTCCCCCGAGGATCTGCTCCTCTTCCACACCACCGATGACCCGCAGGAAGTGCTCCGGATCGTCGCCGGCGCCACGCATCGCGCCGCGCGCCAGCCCGTGGTGGACGCGCCGCACAGGAAGCTCGCCGAGGGCTAAGGCTTAGGCATTCGCCCAGCGGCCGACGCCTCCAACGGGGGTCGCGACTCCTGTTCGGCGATCCCTGCTTGGCGACGCCTGCTCGGCGACGCCTGCGGCGGGGCGATTGGCTAAGGCGAGTGGACGGCGTCTGGGTTGTCAGCCACGGGCCGGACAAGCCGAATCTGGCGTCGCCCGACCATCACGAATGGGACCTGCTCGGATCGGCCGGGCTTGTCCAGCAGCGTGATCCTCGCATCGTCGAGCGAGAAGAACTCACGGTCGCGCTGATTCATGAAGTCGGAGAGGCGACTCTGGTAGCCCTCGTGGGGAAGTGTCAGCTTGCCCTCGATCCGGTAGCGGTCGGTCTCGACGATCACGTCCTGTTGGCGCCGCTCCACGTTTCGATCCTACCGACCTGAGCGGCCTCCGCCCTTTTCGTCTGCGGCATGGTTCGCACGCTCGCGGCCTGGCCCGCCGCAGTCGCGGGTGCTGCGTCCGGGAATCAGCGCGTCCGCGACCGATGCATCCCGGTGCCCGAGCACACGCATGCCGTAGACAAACACGATCGCGCCCCCCAGGTAGCCGCCCACCCCAAGCACAGCCCCCGCGGCCAAGCCGAGGATCCAGGCGAGCGTCGCCACCTCGCCCGTGTCGTAGCCGTTCAGCTGCACGGCAAAAGTCAGGGCGAAGAGAGCCGTTGCGGCGAGCATGAACACCAAGTGCGCGGTCGCCACTCTCCACAAGGCCGTACCTTTCGAGATCTCGAGCCAATCGAGTAGACCGGTGATGGCGGTCGGCAGCGCCAGCGCGAGGCCGCCGCCGATCGCCAGCAGCGATCCGTGGGCCATCTGCTCTCGCTCGATCCCGAGCGCTCCCAGCACTAGCATCGCGATCCCCACTGCATAGGCGCCGACGCTCACGTCCGTGAGCGGTGGATGGGATGGCTTTCCCGCCCATCCCTTGATCAATCCGAGCGCAGTCCCCATTGTCACCCCTTCGCCTCCGGCTTGCCTGCAGGCCGGGCCGCGCTGCCTCAGCCGGCCTTGTCGCTGAGCGGCTTGCGAAAGGAGACGACCATGAAAGCCTGGCGGTCGATGTTGACCAGCTCGAGCTCGAGGTCATCGAGCATCTTGCGCAGCAGGCCCTCGGCGAGGAAGTGGACACGCATGTGGGGGGGATAGCGGCGGCTGCGCCAGAGGTCGAGGCTGAGCTCCTTGAACGTGTCGAACTCGTCGGCCGGCTCGTTGAACGAGATCAGCCCGACACCACCCGGCTTCAGCACGCGCGTCATCTCGATCAGGTATGGATAGACCTGCAGCGAGGAGAAATGCACGAAGACGTCGTGTGAGAAGACGAAGTCGACGCTCGCGTCGGGAAAACCGGCGAGCGTGAAGCCATCCAGCTGACTGAAGCTGACATTGTCGGCGGTGACCCCCGCGCGACTCTTCTTCAGCATCTCCGCCGACGGGTCGGCGGCATGGACGTGGCCGAAGAGCTCGACGGCGCGCGCGGTTATCCGCCCGCCACCGCAGCCAATCTCGAGGGCTGTCTTATCGGGCGCCGCGTGGCTCTCCAGCAGCTCGAGGAAGCGCTCCTCGTTCTTCCACTCGCAGCCCAGGTAGCGGTAGCTGTCGCCGCCACCCTGGAGCTCCCACTTCTTGACGTAGTAGTCCCAGTAGCGTCCGCTGTTGACGCGCTGGCGTCCATGTGCCTTTGCGTAGCGAGCCACGACCGGTACCGCACTGAGCAATGTCCCGACACGTCTTGGGGCTGCCTTGACCAAATCCTTTACCAACGTTCGTCCTCCGCCGCTCGGTTTCGGGAGCGTGAAGCAGCGTAGATCATGTTGGCCGATCGCGCGGCTGGCTCGACTTCGCCAACTAAACCCGGATCGTGCACGAAGCGGCGTGATGTGAGCGTGTGGGCTGCGAGACGCCGCTGGGTCCCCGTCAGGGATCTGCACGATCGCTTCGCGGACGGTCTCGGTCAGGTCATAGGCGACCGAGAAGCGGATGTGCCCGTCGCGGCACCAGTCCAGCAACTCGTGGCTGGCGCCCGCGGAGTCGACTCGCAGCAGCAGGTCGATGCCCTCGATGTGCTCGACCGGGATCTGCTCGATGGCTTGCTCGGCCACGGCGATCTGGTCGGCGGCGGTGTTCGCGCCAGCGTTGCCGGCGCGCAGCTCGCCGAAGATTCGCCCAAGACTCTCGCGCGCAGCGGAGCGCAACACGAAGGCTGAGGCGCCTACGGCGACCTACGGCGATGGCGCCGGTAAATCTTCTCCACCCAGCGATAGCCGGGGCGTTCGGTCAGCGGCGCACGGAACTGCTCGAGCCCCTGTGGCGGCCAGGCACTCAGCTTCGGGCCCTCGGCTGGGAAGACAAGCGGATAGAAGAGTGATGCGCCCGTCAGGTCGGCAACGCTGAAGCGGTCGCCGACCAGGTAGTCGCCCGCCCCGCCGGCGTCGAGCTCAGCCTCGAGGTGATCGAGCGCTTCGAGCACGCGGTCGCGAGCCAGGGCTGCCGCGTTCTCGCCCTTCACGCGGTAGCGCATGTCGACGTACGTGCCCGCGCCCCGCACCGCCATCCTGCGGAAGCGCGGGCGAGCGGCAAACGCGTGTGGGGCCTTTGCCGTCACGGTCCGTTCGAACAGCGGTCGGTCGGCGATCAGCTCGTGCCAGGCGACGATGCGCATCGGCGGGCCGAGTCGCTCGTTGAACCAGTCCTCGAGCGCCAGCGCTCGCCGACGATCGTCGGCGTCGGCGGGATAGAGCGGCGGGTCGGGAAAGCGGCGCTCGAGCGCCGCGATGATCGCGGTCGAGTCGCAGACGCGTTCGCCATCGAGCTCGAGCAGGGGGACCGTGCGGCAGCGCCCGCGCGTAAGCGCGAGCACCAGCGGACGGTGCAGGCCGGGCGTCGGCGTGCGCCGCTCGTGCTCCACCCCCTTGTAGTGGAGCGCCCAGCGCACCTTCTCGCTGTAGTGCGAGATCGGGATGTGCCAGAGGACCGGCATAGGTCGCGCTCAGATGATCCCGTAGTCGCGCACGAGCCTGGACAGCGGCTCCGTTTCGAACAGCAACACCAGTATGCCCGCCTCAAGATCGCGACCCACGCGCCGTACCTCGCCGAACGCCTCGGACGCGTCGGCGCTTGCCCGCATCACGTTGCTCATCGCTCGCCGGAAGGCTTCGTCGTCCAGGAGTTCGAGGAACTCGTCATAGGCGACTAGCGCTCCGACAGTGCAGGCAACTCAGCCACAAATGGGGAAACCGCCCAAGCCTCAGCGACCTGGGCTGGCCAATCGCGTCTGAGCTCCTCCATGTAGCCGGTTGATGCGCCAACCGGATAGTGTCGCATCAGGAGCGACTCGCTTCGAGGAGTGGGAACTGCAATCGCCACTTGGACGACGCTACCAGCGGCGTCGACAAGCTCGACTCGGTCCGCGGCGGCGGCCACTTCGCACAGGCGCGACCGCCCCGTGCTGACCCGGCCCTTCTCGCCGCTGATCCACCCGCCCGCCCGCCGCGTAGTAACTGGCTGAACCATCTGTATGGCCCGGCGGCGCCACACGCGGTGCCGGCCACAACTAGCCGACTAGCTCACCTAGCCCGGGTCCGCTCTTCATGGCCTCGGCGGGAAGGAACGCAATGGACAAGGCCGTGAAGGAGCCCACCGCCGTGCAAGAGCCCACCGCTCGACACATGAGCGCGATCGAGCAGCTCGAGCGCGACGACGCGTCGCGCAAGAAGTTCCTCAAGATGGTCGGAGGGGCCGGCGCGGCAAGCGCGTTCGCCATCTTCCTCGCGGCCTGCGGTAAGAGCGACGAGAAGAAGACCAGCACCGCTCCCCCACCCCCGGCAGCCGGTGGCAACAGCGAGGCGCAGAAGATGTTCGGCAAGGGCGACGCCGGGATTCTCAAGTATGCCCTGACGCTTGAGTACCTCGAGGCCGACTTCTACAAACAGGCCGCCGAGAGTGGAAAGCTCAAGGGCAAGGCCCTCGGCCTGGGGAAGGAGTTCGGCGAACAGGAGCAGGCGCACGTCGACGCGCTCTCCAAGGCCCTCAAGCAGATGGGCGAGTCGCTTCCCGACAAGCCGAAGGGCAAGTTCCCCCTCGACAGTCAGCAGAAGATCCTCACCACGGCCGCCGATGTCGAGAGCCTCGGCGCGTCGGCGTATCTCGGCGCCGCCGGGCTGATCAAGGACAAGCAGATCCTGGCCGTGGCGCTGTCCATCCACACCGTCGAGGCGCGGCATGCCTCGGCCCTGGCGCAGACGCTCGGCCGGCCGATCACCCCCGACGGCGCCTTCGCCAAGCCCACGACGATGGACGAGGTGCTCACCAAGGTCAAGCCGTTCATCGCGAGCTAGCGCCCCCACCCACGAAAGGACGATCGAGAACATGTCTGAAATCACACTGACCCCGGCCCAGATGGCAGCCGTCGAGATACAGGGAGTGACGCGCAGCGCGTTCATCCTCAAGGGCGCACTGGCCGCTGGAGCCGTGTACGGCGCTGGCGTGGTGGGCCCGTTCGTCAACCAGGCGCTGGCCCAGGGCGGCGGCGACATCGCCATCCTGAACTTCGCGCTGACGCTCGAGCACCTCGAGGCGAACTTCTACAAGGACGCCCTGAGCAAGGCGGGCCTGAGCGGCGACGTCAAGTCGCTCGCGGAGGAGATCGGCGCCAACGAGCAGGAGCACGTGACCGCGCTCACCTCGACGATCAAGAACATGGGTGGCAAGCCCGACCCGGCGCCGAAAACGTCGTTCCCGCTGAAGGACGAGAAGAGCTTCCTCAAGCTCGCGGTCGTACTGGAGGACACCGGCGTCTCGGCCTACAACGGCGCCGCGCCTAGCATCAAGGCGCTCGCGGTGCTGGCTGCGGCGGGCGGGATCGTGCAGGTGGAGGCTCGCCACGCAGCGGCGATCAGGCTGGTCGCGGGCGAAGACCCCTCACCCGACGCGTTCGACAAGACGCTGGAGATGGACGAGGTCCTGAAGGCCGTCAAGCCGTTCGTGAGCGCGTAGGCCAGAGGGGGGATTCGTGGTGAAGGGGGTGGCCGTCTGTTGAGCGGTGCCCGTCCCTCGCGCGTTAATCGCTCCTTGTATCTCGGTCGGCTCGCGGGTAGCGCCCATCGGGGCCAGCGCCAAGGGCCTCGCGCTCGGGGTCCACGATGCCGCTGGCGATGCGCAATGCCATCCAGAGCGCGACGTAGGCGTCAAGGAGGTCAGCAAGCGGGACGGCTGCAGCAAGGGGGTGCTCGCGCAGGCCTTACGCCGGTCCCCGGGAACTCGTTCTCGATCCTGTAGGTGCGTAGCCTTGTGCTCAGCGACCAGCCGCTGGACTGCCTGCCAGCGCTCTTTGGCCGGCGTCGTGGGGACTTGGAACAGATAGCGACCGGGCGGGTTGCACACGGAGCTCGCCCCCCTGCCCAGTAGCGCCCTGACCAGATCCTTTACCAACGTTCGTTCCTCTGCTCTCGGTCGCCGAGCCTGACTCAGCGTAGATCATGTTGGCCGATCACGTTCGATCCGGACGCCGTCTGCATCGTCGCGCCCGCCACCCCCGTGGTCTGGCATCGTCCTTGCCTTGCACGCCGATGCTCAGCTGATCCTGATTGCCGGATGCCTTCTTGCGATGGGCGTCATCGCGTCGCTCCTGGCTGTTCGGATCCGGCTGCCGGCGCTCGTCGTCTTCCTGGCGATCGGGATGGCGATCGGCAGCGACGGTGCCGGCTGGCTCGACTTCGACGACTACGAGCTGGCGCGGCTGATCGGCTCGATAGCGCTCGCCTTGATCCTGTTCGAGGGCGGGCTGGCTGCAGGGTTTCACGAGATCCGGCCCGCTCTGCGTCCGGCGATCGGGCTTGCGCTCGTCGGCACCGCCGTCACAGCCGCGATCACCGGACTCGCGGCGACCTGGTTGTTCGACTTCCCGCTGCTCGAGGGTTTGCTGCTCGGCGCAATCCTTTCGCCGACCGACGGGGCCGCCGTCTTCGCCGCGATGCGCGGTTCGAAGCTGCCGCGCAGGCTGGTGAGGACGCTCGAGGGCGAGGCTGGGTTCAACGACCCGGTGGCTGTGCTGCTTGTGCTCGTGATGATCGAGCTGATCCAACAACCCTCATACAACGGGCTCGACGTCGGCGTCTTCTTCCTCCAGGAGCTCGTCATCGGCGCGGCGGTCGGTGTCGCGCTCGGCTGGCTGGCGATCAAGGGCTTGCGCCGGGCATCCGCCGCGCCAGACGGGCTCCAGCTCGTCGGCTCGTTTGCGACCGCCGCGCTCGCGTTCGGGCTGGCTGGCACGCTCGGCGGGTCGGGCTTCCTCGCCGTCTATATCGCCGGGCTGATGCTGGGCGCCACGCCGCTTCCGGCCAAGCGCTCGATCGTCGCCTTCCACGACGGACTCGCGTCGGTCGCCGAGATGGGAATGTTCTTCACCCTCGGCTTGCTGGTATTCCCGAGCCAGCTCGGGGACGTCTTTATCGAGGGGACGCTGCTGGCGTTCGTCGTCGCGTTCCTTGCCCGTCCGGTCGCGGCGGCGCTCGCCACGAGCGTCGACCGCTTCAGCGGCGCTGAGCGCCTGGTTCTGGGGTGGGCCGGACTGCGCGGCGCGGTGCCCGTGGTTCTCGCGACGTTCCCAGTGATCGCCGGTATCCCGCACAGCCTTGAGTTCTTCAACATCGTGTTCTTCGCGGTGCTCGTCTCGACCGCGTTCCAGGGCGCGACGCTCGAGGCGCTTGCGAAGGCCCTGGGCGTCGGCCGGCCTCGTCCCGGCGAAGCGGGCGAACCTGCAAGCGCGTAAGGGGAAGTGGCGGTCCTGGCCGCCGCCGGCCTCGCCCACCACGACCGTTTCCAGGTGAAAGGCCGGCAAGCGAGACAGTCGAGATCTCGACGGATGTTCGGTTTTCAGCGTGCTCGGTGGTGTGGAACCGAGCAAAAGAGCCGATAGGCAGATCAGGCAGCATCGTGGCCGGACCGACCAAAGGAGCCCCAAATGAAGCGCGCTCTCACCTCCATTGCTCGCCTGACAATGCTGGCGATGCTGGCGACGCTCGTTTTCGTGACCGCCGCCTCCGCCGCGACGATCGGGACTCCCAGCAGCGGGATCACGAATCGCACCTATCTCGACGGCTACCAGAACTTCGCGATTCTCGACACCGCGCAGGTGGCCACCGAGGCCGGAACCGTCTCCCAGATCAACTACTACGCCGCTACGACTGGAACGATCAAGTTCATCCTGGCTGACGCCGGCGACATCGTGCGCTACGTCAGCCCCGACGTGACCGTGACCAGCGCGGGCGCGGGTACATACACGCTGCCCGAGCCCGTGGCCGTCGATGTGGGCTACCGGATCGGCTACTACACCCAGGGTGCCGCCGTGATCCCGTTCGACTTCTCGTACGGGATGATCCAGTACGCCGGCGACAACTCCGGCGTGCCGGCCGTTGGCCAGATCTTTCCGGGCGTGAACATCTCCTCGCGCACCTACTCGTTCGGCGCAGAGGTGACACCGCCGATCGTCGTGCCGCCTGACACCGACGCCGACGACGACGGCGTGGATGACGACGCGGACAACTGCCCGACGGTGTCGAACCCGGATCAGGCCGATCTGGACGGTGACGGGGTCGGAAGTGCCTGTGACTCGGCGGAGCTGCCAACGTCGAAGGACGAATGCAAGAATGGCGGTTGGCGCAACTTCGGCAGCACTTTCCGCAATCAGGGCGACTGTGTCAGCTACGTCGCCACTCGCGGCAGGAACGCGCCGCGCGGCTGATTGCACACGCCGCCATCGGTGAGTTCTCCGGGCAGGCTCCACGTGCGCTGCCGAACGCTTTCCGTGGAGCAGGCCGGCTGATAGGAATGCCGTCCGCTGCCTCCGCCGGCTCAGGCCCCGATCAGCGCGTCGGATGGGCGGAAGAGGGCTCTCGAGTTCGAAAGACGCCTGGCTGCACACAGGTAGTTCACAGCTATGGGTCCGGCCAGTAGCGATATCGGGCCGCCCCTCAGGATGCAGACGAAAGGGAGATAACACTCATATGCGCCCGTCACTTCGCCCGCCAGCCGTGGTCACCCTCGGAGCAGTGCTCGCCCTGGTGCCCGCGCTGGCCGTCTCGGCCGCCGTTCAACGGCAGACGAGCATCATCAGCCCCCCGAGCGGGGAGACGGCGCAGGCCGATGGTCCGAGCGACAACACCGCCTTCAGCCAGGACAACCGCGTCGTCAGGCTGGTCGCCTACGACTCGGCGGCCAAGAATCTCGTCGCCGGGGACAGCAACGGCAAGCGCGATGTCTTCGTGCTCGCGCGGGTGACCGGCGATGGTGCGCTCACGGGCACGCTGTCGCGCGTGAGTGTCAGCAGTCGCGGCAAGCAGGCGAACGGCGACAGCACAAAGCCGTCGATCGACGGCGAGGGCAGCAAGCGCCCGCACTGCGTGACCTTCGAGTCGAAGGCGACCAACCTCGACCGCGGCGACCGCTCGAGCGACTCCGACATCTACCTGCGCGACCTTCGCAGCCGGCGGACGTCACTGATCAGCATCGGTCACCGCAACGCCACGAACGGCGTCGTCGACGGCTCGTGCGAGTTCATCACCTACGAGGCGCGCGGCTACGTCTTCGTACGCGACCTCGTCGAGGACCGCACGACGCGGATCGCCCAGGGGTCGAACCCGGATCAGCAGACAAACGGCAAGGGCGTGGCCTACGAGCGGCGCGGACAGATCTACCACCAGGCGTATCAGCGCGTCTTCAACAGCGGAGACCCGACGGTCAAGAGGATCGGCCGGGAGGTGCTCGCGAGCGCTGGAAGCGCCAAGGGCAACGGCGTCAGCCGCAATCCCTCCCTCGACGACAACGGCTTCTACGTCGCCTTCGAGTCAACCGCGACCAACCTCTGCGTGAATCTCTGCAAGGGAGTGTCGACGGACGGCAATGGGACTGTCAGCGATGTGTTTCGCCGGACGCTGTCGTCGCGCGCCCCGACAAAGGACAGGATGCAGATGGTCAGCTACTCGTTCGCCGTCAACGAGCAGGGCAATGGGCCGAGCCGCAATCCCGCGATGACCGGAGCGGGCGAGAACATCCTCTTCGACTCGGAGGCGACGAACCTGCGCCAGTCAGCGGCGATCTCACTGATCGATCCAAACGGGCCGGTCCGCGACATCTACTACTGGAACTTCCCGCGCGTGCGCCAGGAGGGCAACGTCTCGCGGGAGAGCCGGCCCGGCGCCGGCACCGAGCAGGGCGGCTTCTACAACGGCGCCAGCACGAACCCCAGTACAAGCAACCGGGCCAACTACATCGGGTTCACCAGCACCCAAACGGGCCTCTCCGGCGAGGCCAACGGCCCATCGATCGCCGACGTCTTCATGCGCTACCTCGGCGCAGGGCCTGAGGCGACCGAGTAGGCCGGACGCTGAAGTAGCCGATCACGCCGCTCCCGCCGCGAACACGCGTAGTCCAAATGTCGTGGATGATTCGCGCATGGGCATCTTCTCCGCTGAGACCCTTGCACGGCTGAAGCGGCTTAGGGAAGGTGGCATCACCCGCGCGCGCGTCAGCCGCCTGCTGACGCTGCCGTTCTGGGCGATACACGATCGGCTCGGCGACCTGATCTTCGAGCGGGCGCTCGACTCCCGCACCGCGAGGGAGGAGTACGCCAACGACCCGGATCGCGCAGAGGCCGGCCACCTGCCCTACGGAGCCACGGACTGGCTCGATCTCGTGCGGGCGATGTGGGCGGTTCGGCCAGGACCCGACGACGTCTTCGTCGACTTCGGCTCGGGCAAGGGGCGCGTGTTGTCGCGCGCGGCGACGTATCAGTTGAGGCGTGTAGTCGGAGTCGAGCTGTCCGAGCCACTGAACGAGATCGCGCGAGCGAACCTCGCCGTGCTGCGGCCGCTGCTGAAGACATCCGAGATCGAGCTCGTCACAGCCGACGCCGCCGCCTGGGAGGTCCCTGACGACATGACGATCGGATACTTCGCCAACCCGTTTCTCGGCGATGTCTTCCGCGCCGTGATCGACAACATCGTCCGCTCGATCGACCGCAATCCGCGCCGAGTACGGCTCGTCTACGTCAATCCCGTCGAGGAGGCGAAGATCCTCGCGACCGGGCGCTTCCGCGTCACCCGCAGGCTACGACGGCTGCGCAAGCAGACGGACAGCCCGTACGTTGCGTTCTACGAGTCGGTCTGAGCTATGGGCAAGGTCCGCGCTGCGATCGAACGCCTGAAGCGCCTGCGGGAGGGTGGCATCACCCGCGCGCGCGTCAGCCGCCTGCTGACGCTGCCGTTCTGGGCGATACACGACAGGCTCGGCGACCTGCTCTTCGAGCGGGGCGTCGATTCCGGCACGGCGAGGCAGGAGTACATCAACGACCCGGATCGGGCGGCGGTCGGCCACCAGCCATACGGAGCGACCGAGTGGCTCGATCTCGTGCGGGCGCTGCGGGCGGTTCGGCCGGGACCCGACGACGTCTTCGTCGACTTCGGCTCGGGCAAGGGTCGCGTGATCTCCCGGGCCGCGATGTACCCGCTGAAGCGTGTCGTAGGAGTCGAGCTGTCCGAGCCGCTGAACGAGGTCGCGCGCGCGAACCTAGAGGTGGTGCGACCGAGGCTGAAGACACCCGAGATCGAGATCGTCACCGCCGACGCCACCACCTGGGAGGTCCCCGACGACATGACGATCGGATTTCTCTTCAACCCGTTTCTCGGCGATGTCTTCCGCGCCGTGATGGACAACATCGTCCGATCGCTCGACCGCAACCCGCGCCGCATACGGCTTGTCTACGTCAATCCCGTCGAGGAGGAAAAGATCCTCGAGACGGGTCGCTTCCGCGTCAGCCGCAGGCTGCGACGGCTGCGCAAGAAGACGGACAGCCCGTACGTGGCGATTTACGAGTCGGTCTAGCGCTCGACTGCGAGCGGCGGACTACGATGGGCGTATCGACTATCGCCCTGACAGCGACTGGGATGGACTGCCAGGGGCGGACCTTGTCCGCGCCGGGATTGCCGATCTGCGCGGAGGACGCGAGACTGAGCCGGCCATGCTCGTGGCGCTTGCCGCGGAGCGGTTGAAGGCGGCCGGGGTGGACCTACCGCAGACTCAGGTCGAGCGTCCGTGGCATCGCCTCTACGACATCCTCAACAGCTCGGACCCCCGCAACGCGCACAGCCGTTACGACGCCCTGCTGCGGCGGGTCGCCAGCTTTGCGCGTGCGGCGGAACATGCGAGCTCGCGCTGACGCCGACCGGATCCGAGCCTTTCTCGCCGAGCTCGGACGTCAGGCGCCGAACCCAGGGCGGGTCTACCTGACCGGAGGAGCGACCGCCGTCCTCGAGGGGTGGCGAATGACGACGATCGATGTCGATGTCCGCTTCGATCCCGAGGACGATGCGCTCCTGCAGCGGATCGCGGATCCCGACCGCGCGCTCGACCTCTTGCCGAGATCGAGCCTCAGCTGTTTCGCTATCCAGCGATCGTCCTGCTGGACTCGCCGCGAAGGTACGGAGCGTACTCGCGCGCGGGCGGTGAGGCGCCGCGAGGTAAGCATGTGGCGTTCCAGCAGCGACGCAGGCGCAAGCGGAGATTTCCGTCGCTCCGAGCAGCAGTGATTCGATGGCCGGCGGGCGCGTCGGCGTGCGAGACGATCGGGCTCAGACGACGTCGATGACCGCCTGGGTGCCAGTCCGGCTCAGTCGTCGTCCGACTGGCTGCCGTAGTCGCTCGACGAGCCGGCGTCGTGCTGGTCGCCGCTCTCGCCCGTGCCCGCCCCGTGCTTCGTCGAGGCCGGACCCGTGTGCGACGGCGTGGCGGCCTGCGCCGGGGCGATCGCGGTCCTCGGTGGGGTGGCGACCGGCGCCCGTGGCGCGACTGTGGCCGGCGGCATCGGCGCGGCCGGACGCGCCGGCCTGCGGTGGTGTCTCGCCGACTCGTGGTGGCGCTTGCTCGGGGTCTGCGCGCGCGCGGCGTGGCGCTCGGGCGCGAGGCGGTCACCGGCGGTCAGCGGCTCCGACGCGAGCCCGATCGGCTGGCGGGCGAGCCGGCTGGTCGCGATCGTGACGCCTGCGGCGAGCGCGATGCCAAGCAACGCGAGCGCGAGCCACCCCATGGCGCTTCGAACGGACATGGCGTGCACGCTACCGCCGGCTGGGTAAAGATCCGGCAAAGCGCGGGAGCGTCAGGCGCGCGTACGCGCCTCCCCCGGGACGGTTAGAGATCGTGGCGTCCCCGTCCCAGCGGCGCATGAGCTCGCGGGCGATCGGCAAGCCCAGGCCGCTGCCGCGCGGCCCCTGGAGGCCTGCTCGCCCGCGGCGGAAGCGCTTGAAGACCAGCTCGGCCTCATCGTCCTCGAGCCCGGGCCCCCGGTCGAACACGCCGAGCCCCGGACCGTCGGCCTCCAAGGTCACGTCGCTGCCCGCAGGGGCGTAGTTGAGCGCGTTCTCGAGGAGCACGTCGAGGGCACGGTCGAGGTCCGACGGCGCGCACCAGACAGCGCACAGGTCCTTCCCCGGCGCGAGCGCAAGGTTGAGGCCGCGATCGTCGGCGTATGGCCGCCAGCGCTCGACCGCCCGCCGCGCCGCGTCCGGCGGCGACACCTCCTCCCCTGGCGCGTCGTGCTCGCCGGCACGGCTCAGCACGAGCAGCTCGTCGACCGTGCGCGCGAGCCGGTCGACCTCGCGTATCCCGGCATCGAGCTCAACCGCAACGTCGGGCGTGGCCTTCGCGTGCGCCTCCTCTAGGCGCAGTCGCATGCCGGCGAGCGGCGTGCGGAGCTGGTGCGACGCGTCGGCCACGAACTCCTGCTGGCTGCGCAGGGCACGCGCCACCCGGGCGGTCATGTCGTTGAACGAACGCGCGAGCGAGCGTTGCTCGCTGCTGCCCTCCACCGGGGCGCGCGCGTCGAGGTCTCCCGCCGCCACGTCCCGTGCCGCGCCCTCCAGGCGCCGCAGCGGGCGCGCGACCTGCTCGGCGATGAGCACGCCCGCTGCCAGTCCCGCGAGCAACACGACGAACGCGATCAGCGCGATCTCGCCAATCTGGCGGCGGACCGCCCGGTGGGCGGCGGCGACACTTTGGGTGACGCGCACCGCACCGGCCGGGCGCCCACGCACGATGAGCGGCACGGCGGTCGCGAGCAGGCGCTGGGAGAGCGTCGCGCTCGTGCGCGTCCGCTCCGAGGTACGCCCGGCGAGCGCGTCGGCGATCTCCGGGCGGCCGGAGAAATCCTGGCCGTGGGCGGCCTTGCCGGCGCTGTCGGCAAGCAGCCTACCCTGGGCGTCGACGACGATGACGCGGCCCCGCGAGGACCGCGCAGCTCGGCGCACGAGCGTGGTCAGCTGCGTCTGGCGCGGCGGGTTGACGAGCTCGGCCGCCGCCGCGGCGACGATCTCGGCCTCCCCACGCGCCTGGCTGCGGACCTCCGCACTGACGCGGTCGGCAAGGCTGAGCCCGAGCGGGACGCTGAGCGCGACGATCGCAAGCACGAGCACATAGGCCAGCGCCAGCACCAGGCGGGCACGGAGGCTTACGGCGCGAGCTCCTGGGGCGAGGCGAACCGGAAGCCCACGCCGCGCGCCGTGTGCACGTAGCGCGGCTTCTCGGGGTCGTCGGCGAGCTTGCGCCGCAGGGAGCTGATATGGACGTCGAGGGTCTTGGTCGAGCCGAACCAGTTCTCATCCCAGACCTCCGACATCAGGTCCTCTCGCCGCACCACGCGGCCCGCGTCGCGCACAAGCCGCGCCAATAGGTCGAACTCCTTGCGGGTCAGATCCACCGGCGCCCCGGCGATCGTCACCCTGCGCGCGGCCTCGTCGACTGCGAGCTCGCCGATCGTCACCGCCACGGCAGCGTCCTCGCGCCTTCCGGCCGACCGTCGCAGGATCGCGCGGATACGCGCGATGAGCTCGGCGCTGCTGAACGGCTTGACGACGTAGTCGTCGGCGCCCAGCTCCAGGCCGACGACGCGGTCCGTTTCAGTGCCGCGCGCGGTCAGCATGATGATCGCGACGTCCGAGCGCCGGCGCAGGTCCCGGCAGATGTCGCGCCCGTCGGCGTCGGGCAGCATCAGGTCGAGCAGCACGAGGTGCGGTTCGAACCGCTCGGCAAGCGAGAGGGCTTCACGACCGGTACGGGCAACCGTCGCGTCGAAGCCCTCACGCGCAAGCGCACCCACCAGCGGCTCGGAGATCGCCAACTCGTCCTCGACGACGAGGATGCGCGTGGCACCGGTATCAGCGTTCACGCGCGCATCGTAGTTGCGCCGCGCGCGGCGCCCGCAGAAGCTTTGCGAACTCTTTAGGAAGTCTTCGCGGACGGCTTGCAAGAGGACGGGTACTTTCGGTAACCGAACCCCAAGCAAGGAGGCTCCCATGAAGAGCATCAAGACGAAGGTCGGCGTCGCCATGGTTGGCGCTGCCCTCACCGCCGCTGCAGCGATTGCGGTCGCCGCTCCCAACCACGCGTCGACCGGCACCGTGACCGCCAACCCGACGGCCGTGACGATCGCCGCTTCGAAGCATGCTGCTCACAAGCCCCACAAGGCCGTGAAGCACCACAAGGCGCACTCGTCGCAGGCGAGCACGACGCCGACTCCAGCGGCTCCGGTCGCCCCGGCGACGCCCGCCGCGCCGCAGACCGCTCCGGAGCCGGCGGCAGCTGACGACCAAAACGAGAACGACGTCAACGACAACGAGCAGAACGACGTCAACGACGAGCAGAACAACGCCGACCAGGGCGACCAGAACGACGACCAGGGCGACGACCAGGGCGATCAGAACGACGACCAAGGCGACAACCACAACGACCAAGGCGACAACGGCCAGGGCGACGACTGAGCAAGCCCCCGGCTGACTCACCCCACCCCAAGCTCCCGCTGAACAGGGCCACCTCTCTCCTGGAGGGCGGCCCTTCGGCGCTCGACCTCGCTGCGTGGTCGCGCCTTCGGCACAAGTGCCCGGCTAGCAGGCCTGCTGGCGACGCTCCGTTGTGCAGCTGTCGGTGCGACGTGACGTCCCGGTCCACGCGCCGCAGCACGACGTGCCGGCCCGAGTACAGAGCGATCGAGCTACCTCGTCTGTACCTTAGGGGGCGGCCAGCGCGCCGCTGGTGCGCTGGCAGATCGCGTCGACCGACCCGACTGATACCGGGCAGCCAAACAGCTCGGCGCTCAGCTCGCTGACGTCGCGCCGCGAGACGCGGTTGCGCACCGACAGCAGCGCGATCGCCGCCTGCAGCCGTGGCCCGAACACGCTGGCGGCGACATCGGCGGGCAGCGCCGCGCGTATGTGCGCTCCACAGCCCGGGCAGCTCACGGCGTGGGCGCGATGCTCGCTCACGGCCACTGCGATCGGCGGCAGCTCGAAGACCTGGTGGCGATGGGCCGCCCCCGCCCCCTCGCCCTCAGCGACGAGCTGGCGCGTCGTGCCTCCATGACCAGGCTGACCACCCGGCTTGCGACCCGACGGCGAGCCGCGCCGCGGCCGCGCGCCCGGCGATTCGGCAGACGGCGGCTTCGACGAGTTCGACGAGCTCTGCCGCAACCGCTCCTCGAGCCGCTCCACGCGCGCCTCCAGCCGCGCGATCTGCCGCTCATGGCGCGCGCTCA
>Ga0183260_10001458_pt1 | contig 19692 bp, 17 predicted proteins | sample AntDrymUQ4972206_2_FD_129768 | JGI IMG/M metagenome (GOLD analysis project Ga0183260, IMG submission 129768) | Polar desert sand microbial communities from Dry Valleys, Antarctica - metaG UQ497 (22.06) (version 2) (version 2) | ecosystem: Environmental > Terrestrial > Soil > Desert | place...
GGCGGTCGCGTGATGCTCGCCAACCGTCAGGGCGGAGGCCTCGCCGTAACCCTCACCTTGCCGGCCTAGTCCGATTTTTCGCTCGTCATTCCCGCGCAAGCGGGAATCCAGTGACTTGCGCGGCGTATCAAGAGCGTTTCACTCGATTCGCGAGCGAGTGCCTTTTGTTTCGGCAACATACTGCGCATCAAGTCCCGGTCGTTTGCTGCGATGCTCGGCTCACTCCAAGGGCGCAAGCTCGCTCTAGTACGCGCATCCCTGCGCTGCGCTGAGGCAGCTCCATGCGTGCGCTACGGACGAGCCAGCGCGACAATCGTCGCTGGGCTATTTCTTGCGTGGTCGCTGCCAGCCCCGCACGGTTTCTTGCGTCGCGCGTGCAACGGTGAGTTCGCCCGCCGGCGCATCCTTGGTGATGACGGAACCTGCGCCGATCGTGGCGCCGTCCTCGAGCGTCACCGGCGCCACCAGCGAGGAATGAGTGCCGACGAACACGCGGTCGCCGATCGTGGTCGTCCACTTGTTCACGCCGTCGTAGTTGCAGGTGATGGTGCCCGCGCCGATGTTGGTATCGCTGCCGATGATCGCGTCGCCGAGGTAGCTCAAGTGATTGGCCTTGGACCCACGGCCCAGCCGCGTCTTCTTGATCTCGACGAAATTGCCGACATGCGTGTCGTCGGCCAGTTCCGTGCCCGGGCGCAGCCGCGCGAACGGCCCGATGCGCGCGTTGGCCCCGACCTCGGCACCCTCGAGATCGCAGTGCGCCTGCACGATGGTGTTCGCACCGAGCGAAACGTCGCGCAGCCGCGAGAAGGGACCAATCGAGACGTTGTCGCCGAGCGACACACGACCTTCGAGCACCACGTCGACGTCGATGAAGACATCCATCCCGACGCTCACTTCCCCGCGCACATCGACCCGTGCAGGATCTGCGAAGCGCACGCCGAGATCCGCCAGTGCCCTCGTGGACCGGCGCTGCAATGCGCGTTCGAGTTGCGCAAGCTGCCAGCGATCGTTGGCGCCCTCGATTTCGCCTACGTCATCGACGTGCACCATCTCGGCCGCCTGGAACTCGGCTGCCGCCGCCGCGAACACGTCGGTCAGATAAAACTCTCGTTGCGCGTTGTCCGCGCGCAAGCCGGCGAGCCAGCGTCGCAACGGTTCCGCATCCGCGGCCAGGAAACCGGTGTTGATGGTGCGCACGCGCAGTTGCTCCGCGTCCGCGTCGCGCTGCTCCACGATTGCACCCACATTGCCCTGCGCGTCGCGGAGGATACGGCCGTAGCCCGTCGGGTTGTCGAGGTCCGCGACGAGTGCCACCAGCGCTGCTTTGCAGTCGACAAGTTGACGCAGTGTCGCGGTGCGCACCAGCGGCACGTCGCCGTACAGCACCAGCACGCGCGCCTCGTCGGGGATCGCCGGCATGGCCTGCTGCAGCGCGTGTCCAGTGCCCAGTTGCTCCTGCTGCTCGACCCACGAAATATCGGTGTCGCCGGCAAACGCGGCGCGCACCGACTCTCCGCCGTGTCCGTACACCACATGGATCGCCGCCGGGTCGAGCGCACGCGCAGACGTCAGCACGTGATCGAGCATCGGGCGCCCGGCGAGCGGCGCCAGCACCTTGGGCAGCGCCGAGCGCATGCGCTTGCCCTCGCCAGCGGCGAGGATCACGACGTGGAGGGGTTTGGCCATGCCCATAGGGTAAACAAGAAAAAGGGGACGGAGGGAATTAAGCGCGCTTAATTCCCTCCGTCCCCTTTTTGCCATGCACGCCGAGCACCGCGCGGCCCGACGGGTCGTTGTTGGCCGCAAAGGCCTGCGACCAGCGGAAGGCCGTGGGCGTCGAACACGCGATCGAGGGACCGGCGGGAATCAGCCGCGCGCAGGCGTCGCCGGGGAAATGCCGGCTGAAGATCTCGCGATAGAAATATGCTTCCTTGGACTGCGGGGGGTTCACCGGGAAACGCTTGGCCGCCGCGGCCATCTGCGCGTCGCTCACCGCTGATTCGGTCTGCGTCTTGAGGGAATCGATCCAGCCGTAGCCGACGCCGTCGGAGAACTGCTCCTTCTGGCGCCACAGGATCGATTCCGGCAGCAGGTCGCGACCCGCCTCGCGCAGCACGTTCTTCTCGATGCGCCCGCCGTGCGGACGCTTGCACGCCGGCGCGAGCGACATCGCCACGTCAAGGAACTCGCGATCGAGGAACGGCACGCGCGCCTCGACGCCCCACGCCGCCATCGCCTTGTTCGCACGCGCGCAGTCGTACAGGTGCAGCGAGTCGAGCTTGCGCACGCACTCGTCGTGGAACTCGCGATCGTCGGGTGCCATGTGGAAATACAGGTACCCACCGAAAATCTCGTCCGCGCCCTCGCCCGACAACACCATCTTGATGCCCATGGCGCGGATGCGCCGCGCCAGCAGGTACATCGGCGTCGATGCACGGACAGTCGTGGTGTCGTAGCTCTCGATGTGCCAGATCACGTCGCTCAGTGCGTCGAGCCCTTCCTGCACGGTGAAGTGGAACTCGTGGTGCGCAGAGCCCAGGTGCGCCGCGACGGTGCGCGCCGCCGCCAGGTCCGGCGAGCCCTCGAGCCCGATGGAAAAAGTGTGGAGCCGCGGCCACCAGGCGGGTTGCGTGTCGTCGCTCTCAACACGTCTGGATGCGTATCGCGAGGTGATCGCCGCGATCAACGAAGAATCGAGTCCTCCCGAGAGCAGCACGCCGAACGGCACGTCGGTCATGAGCTGGCGATGCACGGCGGCGTCGAGGGAATGGCGCAACGCGCGCACGTCGTCGGAACCTGAAACTACGGCGTCGTACTCGCGCCAACCGGGCCGATAGTACGGGCGCGGCGCAGCATCCGCGCGCGTCTGGAAGTGGCCGGGCGGGAATGCCTCGACGTTGGCGCAGATGTCCTTCAGTGCCTTGAGTTCGGACGCGACCCACACGCGGCCTTCGGCGTCGTGGCCGATGTACAGGGGAATGACGCCGATCGGATCGCGCGCGATCAGCCAGTCGCCGTTCTCGCGATCCCAAAGCGCAAACGCGAAGATACCGTTGAGCTGCTCGAGCATCGACACGAAGTCGCCGTCCGCACGCGCGGCGCGGTACATCGGCAGGATTGGTTCGCAATCCGAATCGGTCGCGAACGCGTAGTCGGGAAATTGCGCGCGCAGGTCGCGGTGGTTGTAGATCTCGCCGTTGACTGCGAGTACCTGCGAGCCGTCGCCGCTGAGAAGCGGCTGCGCACCGTGCGTGACGTCGACGATGGCCAGGCGCTCGTGCGCGAGGATCGCGCGATCGTCGGCGTGCACTCCGCTCCAGTCCGGACCGCGATGGCGCAGCATGCGCGCCTGCGCCAACACGCGCTCACGCAACGCGAGCGCGCCGCCGCCGGGCGCGAAAACCGCGATAAATCCACACATACGATCAGGGCTGCAAGGCAGGGCCGGCAAGCCTCGCCGGGTTGCTGCACCGCGTCAAGCGCCGTGCGTGCGAAACTGCTGCTCGCCGCCGCATGTCGCTGTTCCCTTCTCCCTACGGGAGAAGGTGGCGCGTAGCGCCGGATGAGGGGCCGATCTCGCCCGGAATTGATCCAGGCCCGCATGCTCGGCCCCTCACCCCAACCCCTCTCCCGAAGGGAGAGGGGCTCAAGACGCGCGACTGCTGGAGAATTGCAATGGCAAAGCAGAAACTCAACGCCGGGCTGGCCGAGGCCTACACGGTACGTCGTGGCGCGCGTTTCCGGCTCGCCAGGTTTTCCTGCGATGACTCAGGTCCGTTCGGGTCGAAGGGCAAGCTGCACGCCGATGCGCTGCTCAAATCCGCGATCGATCGCCTCGCGCAATTGCAGGAAGAGCTCGCGGCGCAGGACCGCTGGTCGGTGCTGCTGGTGTTCCAGGGCATGGACGGTTCGGGCAAGGACAGCCTGATGAGACGCGTGTTCGCGGGACTCAACCCTGCCGGTTTCCAGGTCACATCGTTCAAGGCTCCGACCGCGCCCGAACTCGACCACGATTATCTTTGGCGGCACCAACTCGCGTTGCCGCAACGCGGCCGCATCGGCGTCTTCAACCGCTCGCACTACGAGGAGACGCTCGTGGTGCGCGTGCATCCGGAGTACCTCAAGGGGCAACACCTGCCGCCCGCGCTGGTGGGCGCGAACGTATGGAAGGAGCGCTTCGAGGACATCAACGCCTGGGAGCGTCACCTTGCTCGCAACGGCACCTTGATCCGCAAGTTCTATCTGCACATTTCGCGCGAGAACCAGGCGCAGCAGTTCCTCGAGCGCATTGACGATCCGGCGAAGCACTGGAAGTACAACGCCGCGGACGTGGCCGAGCGCAAGCACTGGGATGCCTACATGCAGGCATACGAGGCGACGATCCGCGCGACCGCCACGGAACACGCGCCCTGGGTCGTGGTGCCCTCCGACCGCCGCTGGTTCGCGCGACTGGTGGTGGCCGCGGCGCTGATCCAGGCGCTCGAATCGGTCGGCCTTGCCTATCCCGAGCCGGACGAGAAAACGCGAGTCGCGATGACCGCGCAGCGCGTCGAACTCGCAGCGGAAGTCGCCGCGGCCAACCCCAGGTCCGATCCAAAATCCAGTACGAAGCCGCGTGCTTCGAAGCGCACGGCGACACCTCCAACTGCCCCGCCGGGCAAGCCCCGTTCCCGGGCGCGCCAGATCGCGAAACGACGATGATGCGCATCCGGGCCGGCACCGCACGGCTGCCCCGATCCCGCCCGTCGCCCGATCACGGTGCCCTTGCAGAAGTCCGTAGGTCAGGTCGGCTCTGCCGACCTGAAACAAGCTCGCGGCCAACGTCAGGTCGCTGCCGCGACCTGACCTACGAGCGTCGCCAGACGAGGCACCGGTTGTTGGCCGGCATCGCGACGTCCTCGACGAGTCGCAGGTCGATCGCCTGCGCAAGCGCGTCCACCGCTTCGAAATCACGGATACCCGAGTGCGGATCGCGCGCCTTGAGCCAGCCGTCGAAGTCGCGATTGCTGTCGCTGGTGTAGGCGCCGCCGTAGTTGAAGGGGCCGTACACGATAAGCGTCGCGTCGCGTCTCAATGCCGCGTCCAGGCCCGCGAAAAATGCCTGGACTGCAGCCCAGTCCATGATGTGCAGGGTGTTGGCACTGAACGCGGCATCGAACAGGCGCGAATGAGGCAGCTGCCAAGGCAGCTGCATCACATCCAATTCGATGGGCGCCGGGGTATTGGGCAGTTGCGCATCGTCAAGCCACATCCGGATACCAGGCAGGTGCTCGGCGCGATCCGAACACTGCCACGTCAGCCGCGGCATCGCAGCCGCGAAGTGCACGGCGTGCTGGCCGGTGCCGCTGCCGATTTCCAGTACGGCGACTCGATCACTGAGGGCTAGCGGCAGTACGGCGGCTATTGGATCGCGATTGCGCTCGCACGCTGCCGCGAATGGCTTTGCCGCGCTCATGCAGTGCTCGCTACGTTCAAGTGAGCGCGCGCACGTAGATCGACTTGCTCCCACCTCCCGCGCCGCCGCGTTCTTCGATCGCGAAGTGACGCGGATGATGCTTGAGCAGGTCGCTGAGCTTCCGGTGCCCGAACAGACGCGGATCGAAATCGGGCCGGATCTTGGTGAGATAGGTGCCCACCGCGCCGAGCGGCGCCCAGCCTTGCTCGTCGGAAGCTTCCTCGATGGCCCGACGCAGCATCTCGAGCGGCAGGGGGAGGGCCGCCGGTTTACCCGCCGCCACCGCCGTTGGTTTCGCAACCAAGGGCGGCGCTGCGCTCGCGCCGGCGCGGACTTTCGCGGGTGTCGCCGCGCGCCGCGCGCCGCGCGCAGTCGCGATTTCGGTCGGCGCGACGTCGGCCCGCAGCACTTCGGTATAGATGAACTTGTCGCAGGCCTGCACGAAAGCATCAGGTGTCTTGCGCTCGCCGAATCCGTATACGAGCAAACCTTCCTCGCGCAGTCGTTGCGCGAGCCGCGTGAAGTCGCTGTCGCTCGACACCAGGCACATGCCGTCGAAGCGCCCGGTGTACATCAAATCCATCGCGTCGATGATGAGCGACGAATCGGTGGCGTTCTTGCCGCTGGTGTAGGCGAACTGCTGCACCGGGCTGATCGAGTGCTTGAGCAGCGCCTGCTTCCACTGCGTCTGCCGCGTGGACGTGAAGTCGCCATAGATGCGCTTGACGGAGGCGACCCCATATTTCGCGACCTCGGCAAGTAGGCCCTCAATGACCGAAGGCTGCGCATTGTCGGCGTCGATCAACACCGCGAGCCGGCGCTGCTCGTCGCCGGGGTCGGATTTTCCAGCGGTCCTGGTGGTCATTTTCCCAGTCTTCCTCGAGTAGGTTCGCCGCGCGTCAGGGAGCGCACGGTGCGAAGAGTGCGAGCGCCTCGCCCTTCGTCCCGCGCAATCCTACGAGCGTCAGGGGTGCACAATCGAGCTCGGATCGGATGTAGCCATCGAAACCTCTCCACTGCGGCCGTGATACAAGTCCGAGCGGCACAGGACTTGGATCAAAGCTCCAGCGCGCGAGTCCGACCACCCGCTGCGTGTTGTCGACGACGAACAGTTCGTCCAGCCCACTTCGCGAAACACCGTCGAGCAGCCTGCCGTGGAAACTCATCAGGCGCCGCCCGCCGCTGCTGCCGAGCAGCGTGGGACGAACGGCTGCGCGATCAATACTCGCCGGCACCTCGAGGCGCAGCGGCGGACGCGCGCCGATCCATGCGCTGCTGCGTGTCGCGAACATGGAAAGTCGCCGTTGCCTCAGCAGCTCCACGACCCGCTCGAAATTGGGCTTCGTTGTCTCCGCGGCAGCGGGCAGGAAAGGGGCATCGCGAACATCCATCGCGATGGCTGCTGCACCGCGCTCCGCGTTTCGATACACGGCAGCGCCCCAACCTCGATAACCGAGGTGCGAAGGCCACGCCGCGACGGCCACGAACAGCACCAGAACCGGCATCGTCCAACGCAAGGAGGACGTGGCGCCCGCGGCATTGCGGATGATGAGGAGGGTGCCGAGGCCCAGCCAGAACAGGCAAGGCCAGACGCCATATCGATCGGCGAATACCTGCGACGGATGCTGATCGAAGTAGGCGAGCCGGGCCACGCCGATGACGACGCCCGCCGCCGCGCCGAACAGCATGAGTGCAAATGCCTGGTTCTCGAGAAATCCAAGCGGACGCGGTCGCCAGACGCGCACAAGCGTCAACCCGGCCGCGGCGGCGAGTCCAAGGGAGCCGATGACGGCACCCGCAGTGTGTACAAAGCCACGCCCGCCAAAGCGTGTGGCCGCCCAGTTCGCGCTGGCCACCAGCATGCGTCCAGGTTCCTGCGCGGCGACGGATTCGCGCAACCAGCTTCCCGGCAGTGGATCGGAAAGGCCGAGCCAGCCGTTGACGAGCGGACCGGACAGCCAGCGTGCGGTGGTCAACGCGCTGTCGATCGGACGCAGCGACAGGACTTCACGCACACCCTCGTCGCCCGGGAGCACGAAGAGGTACAGCGTCAGGGTTGCGATCAGCATCACCGCTGCCAACGCAAGTGCGCGCCACTCAACGCGCTGCATTGCGCCCAGCAGCAGTAGAGCAGGAAATGCCGCGATGCCCGAACCAAAGGAAAAAGTGGCGACGAACGCTGCCATCGATCCGATGCCCATCCAGAGCACTGGCCGCTTGCGCGCGGCGCGCCATGCGCAAGCAGCCGACACGATGACCGCCAGCGTCGCCAGATGAACCTGGATCGCTTCGTTGGCGTGCAACAGCATGCGCGAATTGCCGAGCCAGAAAATCGCGATCGCGGCCAGCAACAAGGTCGCCCAGCGTTCGGAAAGGAGGAGGGATTTTGTGCGCCAGGCCGCGAAGGCCACGAGCCCGAAGGACAAGAGCGCGAACAGGACACCGAAGGCGATGGGTATCCTCTGATCAGCGCCGCCGAGTACCAGGTCAGCGTAACGAATGAGGTTCGGGAAGAACGGGCGGTGCCCGTTTGACGGCACCAGCAGACTCTGCGGCAAGTCGTCGTCCAGCAACGGCAGGTATTGCTGCAGCTGGTCAAACAGCAACTGCCGCCAGCTGAAGGCCGCGATGTAGGACAGGGCGGACAAGACGTAGAGCGCTGCGCCGCAGGCGGCGAGACACGCCAATGCGAACTCCGTCACCGTCACCGTCAGCGGGGCGGTTTGTCGCTGTAGGGCCGAGTTGCCGTGAACTGCCTCGAGCCACGGGCGCGCGCTGTCCACGCGATCAGCTTCCCGCGCTTCGAACCAGCACGAAGGCGCGCTCGTCGCGATCCATGCGGGCAGGCTCGGAGTCCTTGGTGCAAACGACGGTCATCCACCGCTCGATCGCCCAGCCCGAACGCGACAACAGACGCTCGAGTCCGGTCTTCGAGAAGATCCAGTAGTTGGTGGAATCGTTGTTGCATTCGCTCGGATCGACGAGGTACGCAAGCGGAAGATCCTGCATGTCGAAGCCCTCGGCACTGGTCTTTGCGGCGATCCTGGTGCTCAGCAGCAAGTACTTCGTTTTCGAGGACAGCGCTTCGAGCACGAACATCGGATTCTTGAGGTGGTACAGGATCCCCAGGAAGAAAATGAGTCCGTAGCGTGGGTGCGGGAGGCTGAACTGGCTGTCGAGATCGATTTCCGAAACGTTTGCGCGTGAGTCGAGCAGTTCGTGCAGGCGGCGCACCCCACGCATGCCGTTCCAGTTGGTGGCCGGCCAGTCGAACAGGTCCACGTCGCGGCCCAATGATTCGAGGAAATACCCGAGCTCACCATCGGCGACCCCGATGTCGGCTACTCGACCCTCGGTTTGCTCCAGAAATTCTTCGAACTTGCCATCGAGCAGGTTCTCGACGTGCCAGATATTCGCCATCGTGTGGTAGCCGTACCACGTGAAACCGTCGGGTGCGTGTTCCGACTTGATGGTTCGCAGCCGCTCTATGAATGGCAATGCTTTGAGGGTGACGGGAGTTTCCATATTCGTTTCCACTGACTCTCGGGTTATGGGCAGTGCCGGTTGGAAGGGCAGCGACGTGGTCGAGATTCGGCGCGACGCGCTACGCGAACACTAGCCGATGCGCAGCCTCACTCGTCGCGCACGGTCGTGGGCAGCGCGAAAGCGATGACATAGTCGCCAGGCGTGGTTTCCAGGCCGCCGTGGCCGCCCGCGGCAATCACGATGAACTGACGACCGCCCCGCACGTAGGTCATGGGTGTGGCCTGACCGCCCGCCGGCAGGCGCGCTTTCCAGAGTTCCGCGCCGTCATCGATGCGGAACGCGCGCAGGAAATTGTCCGTAGTGGCGCCAATGAACACGAGTCCGCTGGCCGTGGTGATCGAACCGCCGACGTTGGGCACTCCGCGGATACTCCAGAGCGGCCACGGTGCGAGATCCCGCGTTGTGCCGAGTGGTTTCGACCACGCGATGTTGCCGTGCGCATCGCTTAGGTCGAGCGCAATTAGCTTGCCCCACGGTGGTTTGGTGCAGGGCACGCCCAGTTTCGATGCGAGCAGGCCGCGCCGCATCGCGTACGGCGTGCCGCGCTGGGGCGAAAAATCGAACTCCTCGAACTCTTCGGAATCGCGCTGCGCTTCGTACTGGTCGCGCGGCAACAAGGTCACGACCATCGGCAGATCGTTGACGTTGAAGATCAGGCGCTGGCGCACGGGATCGAATGATGCGCTGCCCCAGTTGCTGCCGCCTGCATAACCCGGTCGCATGATCGTGCCGCGCACGCTTGGAGGAGTGAAGATGCCGTCGGAGCGGAGCGCGCGGATTTGCTCTTTGCAGGAGTTCCGGTCCCAGGCGGTGAAACCCCACGCGTCGTCCTCGGTGACCGGACCGTTCGGCACCAGACTCGGCAGCGCAGAAAACGGTTGCGTCGGCGATGCGAGTTCGCCCTCGACGTCGGACTTCGGCACCGCGCGTTCGTGGATCGGGAACAGCGCGGCGCCGGTCTCCCTATGCAGCACGAATACCTGCCCGTGCTTGGTGGTCTGCACGACCGCGGGGATCGTCTTGCCGCTTCTTTCGAGATCAATCAGTACCGGCTGCGAAGCGATGTCGTAGTCCCAGAGATCGTGGTGCACGAGCTGGCGCCCCCACACGACCTTGCCGGTGCTGACGCGCAGCGCCACCAGCGAATTCGCGAAGCGCGTGTCGCCCGGGCGCATGCCACCGTAGAAGTCGGGGCTCGGCGCCCCGGTCGGGACGAACACGAGGTCGCGATCGATATCCGCGGACAGCACCGTCCACGCGTTCGCACCGCCGGTCCACTGCGCGCGCTGCTCGTCGACCTCGCCGAAGTTCGCGTTCGCCGCATCTTTCGGCAACACCGCGGTGCGGGGAATCGGATCCCACGCCCAGCGCTGCGCACCCGTGCGCGCGTCGAAGCCGCGCACCACGCCGAGTTCGAGATTGGTCGCGCCGTTGTCACCGATCGCCGAGCCGCTCACGAGCACGTCGCCGACGAGCGTCGGTGGCGAAGTGATGGTGTACTCGCCGGGCTCGATCGATCGCACTCCTTTGCGCAAGTCGATCGCGCCGTTGTCGCCGAAGCCCGCGCAAGGTTTGCCGGTTGCCGCGTCGAGCGCGATGAGCCGAGCGTCGAGCGTGCCGTAGAAGATCCGCTCCGCGCACGGCGCATTGGCCACTGCGCGCACGTCGCGCCAATACGAGACGCCACGCGACGCGGTCTCCCCGTAGTCGATCGCAGGCTCGATCTTCGCGTCGTAGCGCCAGCGCTGCTTGCCGGTGCGCGCATCGATCGCGAATGCCTTCCCGAATGCAGTCGAGAAATACAACGTGTCGCCGACCAGGATCGGCGTCGCCTCGAACGTCAGGTTTTCCTGGTTTGCGAACCCTTCGCCGAGCTCACCCGTGCGGAAGCGCCACACTTCCTCGAGTTCGCCGACGTTGTCGGGCGTGATCTGCGCCGCCGCGCTATGTCGCGTTCCTCCGGCGTTACCGCCGTACGCCGGCCACTCCTGCGCCGCGACGAAAGAGGAGGCAAGAAAAATGGCAACGACGCAAGGTGCCCCCCTCCATGTCTGGGCCCCTCCGCACCGAACGACACGTCGACTATTCACTGGCTCAGGCACCGGTTGCGGAGGGCGGAGTGAACCGCTTGATACCACTTCGGAAGGATCTGACAGCGAACAATCCGAACAGAAACACGCCAAACGCACGCCCCAATGCTCGACCCCAACCATACGATGTTGGTCCAGACGAGGCCCCCAGTTGGAACAGCGCGACTTGAGCGAGGTGTACCGCCGCGAGCGCAAGCAACACCGCCACAAGAACGAGAAGAACGCCGACGGCTTTCCTCATCTTGCAGCTTCGGGTGCGACTAGTGCTTGAGATTCTTGCGCAGGCGTTCGAGGGCCTGGAGTTGCGCCATGGCCTGCGCGAGCTGGTTCTGGGCTTCGGCGATGTCGACGGCGGCGCTGCGGTTGGCGAGCGCTCGCTCGGCTTCTTCTTTCGCCGCGCGCGCGGAGGCCTCGTCGAGATCCTTCGCGCGAATCGCAGTGTCGGTGAGCACCGTGATCACCTGGGGCTGCACCTCCAGGATGCCGCCAGAGACGTAGAAGGATTGCTCCTCGCCGCTCTCGAGCGTGACGCGCACCTGGCCCGGCTTGAGGCGCGTGATGAGCGGCGCGTGCCGCGGCGCGATGCCGAGCTCGCCGAGCTCGCCGGTGGCGACCAGCAAGGTGACCTCGCCGTGGAAAATCTCTTCCTCGGCACTGACGATGTCGACGCGGATGGTGCTAGTCATGTCACGGTTCCTGGTGGTCCGAGCCCCTCTCCCTCCGGGAGAGGGGTTGGGGAGAGGGTGCGATGATCCAATGGCGCTCTGAACCTTGTGCGGAACATCGCTTCCGATGCTTCGCCGGACCCTCATCCGGCGCTGCGCGCCACCTTCTCCCGGAGGGAGAAGGAAATACTACGCCGGGGCGCTCATCTTGGCGCCTTTCTCGATGGCTTCGTCGATGCCGCCGACCATGTAGAACGCCTGCTCCGGCAAATGGTCGCACTCGCCGTCGACGATCATCTTGAAACCGCGGATGGTCTCCTTGAGCGTCACGTACTTGCCCGGCGAGCCGGTGAACACTTCGGCGACGTGGAACGGCTGCGAGAAGAAGCGTTCGATCTTGCGGGCGCGCGAAACGGACTGCTTGTCTTCCTCGGAGAGCTCGTCCATGCCGAGGATCGCGATGATGTCCTTCAGTTCCTTGTACTTCTGCAGCGTCGACTGCACGCGGCGCGCGGTGTCGTAGTGCTCCTGGCCGATCACGTTCGGATCGAGCTGGCGCGAGGTCGAGTCAAGCGGATCGACCGCCGGATAAATACCGAGCGACGCGATGTTGCGCGACAGCACCACCGTGGCGTCGAGATGCGCGAACGTGGTGGCGGGGGACGGATCGGTCAGGTCATCCGCGGGGACGTACACCGCCTGGATCGACGTGATCGATCCGGTCTTGGTCGAGGTGATGCGCTCCTGCAGCGTGCCCATCTCTTCCGCCAGCGTCGGCTGGTAGCCGACCGCGGAAGGCATGCGTCCGAGCAGCGCGGACACTTCGGTACCGGCGAGCGTGTAACGGTAGATGTTGTCGACGAAGAACAGGATGTCCTTGCCCTTGCCGGTCGCCGGATCCTTGTCGTCGCGGAAGTACTCGGCCATGGTGAGACCGGTCAGCGCGACGCGCAGGCGGTTGCCCGGCGGCTCGTTCATCTGGCCGTACACCATCGCGACCTTGTCGAGGACGTTCGAGTCCTTCATCTCGTGATAGAAATCGTTGCCCTCGCGCGTGCGCTCGCCGACGCCGGCGAACACCGACAGGCCCGCGTGTTGCTTCGCGATGTTATTGATCAGTTCCATCATGTTGACGGTCTTGCCGACACCGGCGCCGCCGAACAGTCCCACCTTGCCGCCCTTGGCGAACGGGCACATGAGGTCGATGACCTTGATGCCGGTTTCGAGCAACTCTTCAGCTGCCGCCTGGTCTTCGTAACTCGGCGCAGCGCGATGGATTTCCCAGTGATCGCTCGCGTCGATGGGACCTGCCTCGTCGATCGGTCGACCGAGCACATCCATGATGCGTCCGAGCGTGCCGGCGCCGACCGGCACCACGATGCCCTTGCCGGTGTTGACGGCGACCAGGTTGCGGCGCAGTCCGTCGGTCGAACCGAGCGCGATGGTACGCACGATGCCGTCGCCGAGCTGCTGCTGCACTTCCAGCGTGATCTCGGTGCCTTCGACCTTCAGCGCATCGTAGATGCCCGGCACGTCACTGCGCGCGAACTCGACGTCGACGACCGCGCCGATGATCTGAACCACTTTGCCCTTGCTCATGTTGCGTTCCTCGGAATTCGTAATTTGTCTGTGCGACGTCGCCGCCGCCGTGTCCTTCTCCCTGCGGGAGAAGGTGGCGCGAAGCGCCGGATGAGGGGCCGAACTTGCCGCGAAGCAGGTTCAGTGTCGAGGCCCCCTCGGCCCCTCACCCCTGCCCCTCTCCCGGTGGGAGAGGGGTTCAATACTTTTGTTACACCGCGGCGGCGCCGCCGACGATCTCGGAGATTTCCTGCGTGATCGCGGCTTGGCGGGCCTTGTTGTAGATGAGGTTCAAGGTGTCGATGAGCTTGCTGGCGTTGTCGGACGCGGCCTTCATCGCCACCATGCGCGCGGCGTGCTCGGACGCGAGATTCTCGAGCACCGCCTGGTACACCAGCGATTCGATGTAGCGCGTCAGCACGTCGTTCAGCACCGTCCCGGCGTCCGGCTCGTAGAGGTAATCCCAGTCGTGGTGCGCAGGCAACGAACTGCTGGCCGGCAGCGGCAGCAGCTGGTCGACCACCACGCTCTGCGTCATGGTGTTGACGAAGTGGTTGTAGACGAGCTGCACGCGATCGGTGCGGCCGGACCCGAACCCGTCCAGCATGACCTTGATGACGCCGATGAGCTTCTCGAGCTGCGGCTTCTCGCCGAGATGCGTCACCGAGCCCAGCATGTCGAGCTTGAGCCGACGGAAAAACGCGGTTGCTTTCTGGCCGATCGTGACGACTTCGACCTCGGCACCCTTCGCCTGCCATTCGCGCATGTCGGCGAGGATGCGGCGAAACATCGCGGAGTTGAGGCCGCCCGCCAGGCCGCGGTCGGTCGACACGATGATGTAGCCGACGCGCTTTACCTCGGCCCGCTCGACCAGGAACGGATGCTTGTACTCGGAATTGGCCTGCGCGATGTGGCTGATCATCTGCCGCATCAGGCGTGCGTACGGTCGCGAAGCCCGCATGCGGTCCTGCGCCTTGCGGATTTTCGAGGCCGAGACCATTTCGAGCGCGCGCGTCACCTTGCGGGTGTTCGCCACGCTCTTGATCTTGGTTTTGATTTCGCGACCACCCGCCATGCTCGTTACCTTGCCTTTCGGTCTGTGTTGCCTGGCTTCTGTAGGCGCGACGCAAGTCGCGATTCAAATTTCCCAGGAAGTCCGCGTCGCGACTTGCGTCGCTCCTGCAGGAGATACAAAGTCACCAGCTACCGGTTTTCTTGAATTCGCCGAGCGCCTGCTTGAAGGTGCCTTCCAACTCGTCGTTCCAGTCGCCGGTCGACACGATCTTCGCGAGCGTGTCGCCGAAGTTGTTCGAGAAATGCGTGTGGAGGCCGTGCTCGAAGGCGCCGATCTTGTTGATCGGCACGTCGTCGAGGTAGCCCTCGTTGACCGCGTAGATCGACAGCGCCATCAGCGCGATCGACATCGGCGCGTACTGTTTCTGCTTCATGAGTTCGGTGACGCGCTGGCCGCGCTCGAGCTGCTTGCGAGTGGTCTCGTCGAGGTCGGACGCGAACTGCGCGAACGCCGCCAGCTCGCGGTACTGCGCGAGCGAGATGCGGATGCCGCCCGACAGCTTCTTCATGATCTTGGTCTGCGCGGCGCCACCAACGCGCGATACCGAGATGCCGGCGTTGACCGCAGGCCGGATGCCCGCGTTGAACAGGTCGGTCTCGAGGAAGATCTGGCCGTCGGTGATCGAGATCACGTTGGTCGGCACGAACGCGGACACGTCGCCCGCCTGCGTTTCAATGATCGGCAGCGCGGTCAGCGAACCGGTCTTGCCGGTGACCTTGCCCTCGGTGAACTTCTCGACGTATTCCTCGTTGACGCGTGCGGCGCGCTCGAGCAGTCGCGAGTGGAGATAGAACACATCGCCTGGGTAGGCCTCGCGACCCGGCGGGCGGCGCAGCAGCAATGAAATCTGGCGATATGCGACCGCCTGCTTGGAAAGATCGTCGTAGATGATCAGCGCGTCTTCGCCGCGGTCGCGGAAATACTCGCCCATGGTGCATCCGGAATAGGCCGCGACGTACAGCATCGCCGCCGACTCCGACGCGCCTGCCGCCACGACGATGGTGTGCGCCATCGCGCCGTGTTCCTCGAGCTTGCGCACCACGTTCGCGATCGATGAGGCCTTCTGGCCGATCGCGACGTACACGCATTTGATGCCGGTGCCCTTCTGGTTGATGATCGTGTCGATGGCCATCGCGGTCTTGCCGGTCTGGCGGTCGCCGATGATCAGCTCGCGCTGGCCGCGACCGACGGGGATCATCGAGTCGACCGACTTGTAGCCGGTCTGGACCGGCTGCGAAACCGATTTGCGCCAGATCACGCCGGGCGCGACCTTCTCCACCGGCGCGGTCATGCTCGCGTTTATCGCACCCTTGCCGTCGATGGGCTCGCCGAGCGCGTTGACCACGCGTCCCAGCAGTTCCGGCCCGATGGGCACTTCGAGGATGCGCCCGGTCGTCTTCGCCGCGTCGCCTTCGCGCAGGTGCTCGTAGTCGCCGAGCACTACGGCGCCGACCGAGTCGCGCTCGAGGTTGAGCGCCAGCGCAAAGGTATTGTTGGGCAGTTCGATCATCTCGCCCTGCATCGCATCGGCCAGGCCGTGGACGCGAACGATGCCGTCGGAGACCGAGGTGATGGTGCCTTCGTTGCGTGCTTCGATCGAGCCCGCGAATTTCTGGATGCGTTCCTTGATCAGCTCGCTGATTTCGGACGGGTTGAGAGACGTTTGCATGATGTTTCCTTGGGGACTTGTCCGCGCACGCGCGGGATCAGATGCGTGATGGCTGGAAGAAGACGTGGTGCGCAAGCCAGCCGACCCGCTCCCTGTTGAGTTGAGACCTGCTCAGTGCGCGAGTTCCTGACCGAGGCGTGCGAGGCGGCCGCGGACCGAGCCATCGATGACGGTCTCGCCGGCCTCGATGATGGCGCCGCCGATCAGCGCTGCATCAACTGCGGTTTCGATTTCGATGTTGCGCGCGAAGCGATTCGCGAGGGCACTCTTGAGCTTTTGTACCTGCGCGTCGTCCAGGGGCACGGCGCTGCGCACGGTCACCTTGAGCGTGCCCTCGGCATCGCGTTTGAGTGCCTCGAATTGAACGGCGATTTCCGGCAACACGGCCAGTCGTCCGCTGGCGCCGAGGGCTCCGAGGAAATCGGCGAACGGGCTGCCGGGGCGCGTGTCCGGGGGCAACAGCAAGGCCACTGTTTCCGCCTGCGAGCGGCGCGGATCGACAAGCAACGCACCCACTCGTGCGTCGCTCGCGAGGGCGGCGGCGACTTCGATTTGCTGCGCCCATTCGCCGAGCGCCTGCGCGCCTCGCGCCAGATCGAATGCAGCGCGGGCGTAGGGCCGGGCGAGCGTGGTGTTGCTGCTCACTAGAGTTCCTGCGCCAGACGATCGAGCAGATCGCGATGCGTCGCGGCGTCGATCTCGCGCGCGATGATTCGGCCGGCGCCTGCTACGGCCAGTGCGGCGACTTGCTGGCGCAAGTACTCGCGTGCGCGCTCCGACAAGGTCGCGATCTCGGCCTCCGCCAATTTCTTCTGGCGCTGACCTTCGGCCACCGCATCGTTCTTCGCCGATTCGAGGATTTGCGTGTACTGCTGGTTGGCGCGATCCACAATGCCCGACGCCTCGACCCGCGCCTTGCGCACTTCTTCGCTTGCGCGCTCGTCGGCGAGCTTGAGATCCGCGCGCGCCTGGTCGGCCGCGGCCAGGCCCTCGGCGATGCGGCGTTGACGATCTTCGATAGCCCCCGTGATCGGGGGCCAGATGAACTTCATCGTGAACCAGATCAGGATCGCGAACGACAGCGCCTGACCCAGCAATGTCATGCCGATTTCCATGACGCCCTTTCCTCAATGCAGTTGCGCGTGTGATGCCACCCTGCGCGCACCCTGCGCGCCGCGATGACGATGCCCGCACCAGCGGGCATCGGGGAGCCGACAATCAGCCGAACTTCGACAACAGCGGGTTGGCGAACGCAAAGAACAGCGCCATCGCCAATCCGATGATGAAGGAGGCGTCGATCAGTCCGACCAGCAGGAACATGCGGCCTTGCAGCATCGGCACGAGTTCGGGCTGGCGGGCGGCCGCTTCAAGAAACTTCGAGCCCATGATGCCGATGCCGATGCAGGCGCCGAGCGCGCCCAAGCCAATCATGAGACCGATACCGATGGCGGTGTTGGCCTGGATGAGGGCGATGAACTGATGCATGTCCATGGATTTTCCTTCTTCAAATCAAACGGTAGTGGGAACGAATGGGTGAAGCGATGTATTTGAGTCGCGATGCGAGTAAACCGGCAGCGGATCGGTCAGCTGGCGCACCCGGCATCAGTGATGCTCGTGCGCCATCGCGATGTAGACCACCGACAGCACCATGAAAATGAAAGCCTGCAGCACGATGATCAGGATGTGGAAGATTCCCCACGCTGCACCGAACAGCACGCCGGGGAGAAAGGTGATCCAGGACGCCAGCAGGCCGGCTACCAGCATGAACACCAACTCTCCGGCGTACATGTTGCCGAACAATCGCATCGACAACGACACCGGCTTGGAGAGGTATTCGACCAGATTGAGGATGACGTTGGGAATGACCATGGCGACCTTGCCGAGCATGCCGTCGGACGTAAACGGCGAACTCAGGAGTTCACGGCCAAAACCGCCAAGCCCCTTGGCCTTGACCGAGTACCAGATCGTCAACAGGAACACGCTGAGCGCCATCGCAGCGGTCGTATTCAAGTCCGCGGTGGGCACCATGCGGAAGTAGGAGTGGTGCGCAGCCTCCTGGCCCGCAAGCAGAGTGACCAGGCCATTGCCGATATCGAGCGGCAGCAGGTCCATGGTGTTCATGAAAAGCACCCACATGAAAATCGTCAGCGCCAGCGGCCCCAGAAAGCTGCGGTCGCCATGGAAGACATCCTTGACCTGTCCGTCGACGAATTCGATCACCATCTCCACGAACGCCTGCCCCTTGCCCGGCACCCCGGAAGTGGCGCGACGCGCGAGCACTCCGAACCAGAGACAGAACAGGGCACCCAGCGCGAGCGATACCAGCCAGGAATCCCAATGGAAATTGCCGCCCGGCACCATCCCCGAGTTGTGGGTCAGATGATGCTGGATGTAACCGGCCAATCCGCCGGTGGTCGATTCGCTTGCCACTTATCGCTCCGCTCGAACGGTCAGACGCATACCAAATAGTTGCACCATCAAGGCCACCATCAAGCCGCAGATCAGTGGAATCGGCGGCGAGTGCAGTCCACGCAGTGCCAGCACGAGCCCGATCGCGATCGCCACCCAGCGCGCTGCGGTCCCCAGCAGCAAGCCGGACATTGCGCGCGCTGCCGATACTTCAGCCCCGGCGAAAGCACTGCGCCCCATGAGCCACGTCCCCAAGGCAACAATTGCCCCACCCATGAAGGCTGCGAGCGCTTCCCGCCACCCGCGAACCCACCACGGCAGAGCCGTCAGTACCGCCACGATCAATTGCAAAGCGGCCAATCGCATGGCGAGTCGTTGGCCGCTGGCGTTGGGTTGCCGCACGGAATCGAATCGCCGGGAGTGGAACGTCGGGAGCTGGAACATCGGAAACGCCACCTGCAATCGGCAGCGCAAAGCCTGAGGATTCTAACTTCGGGTCGCGCCTTCTGCAACTCATTGCGATGGTTACGCGCACCGGTTTCGGCATCCAGCAACACGCGGAGGACGACCGGCGCCCGAGCGTCGGGCGGCATCCTTGCGCGCCGGTTTTTACGGGGTCGGGACCACCGCGAAGCGACAGATCCTGTCCCAGCCATCGGAGAGTTGCGCCGCGGTGTAGGTGTGGCCCTGGTTGAGGCCCGTCACCCAGAGCTGTTCGTTATAGATCCAGCCGCCGTCCAAAAACCGCCCGTGGTCCGCGCTGATCGCACTGAGTCGTACGTAGGGATCGTTGGTCCCGCTGGAGAGGTCGAGTGGGATTCGTCGGGGCACGGCGGCCAGATAGGCGGGACAGTTGTCCGGCGTGCATGCGTCGCTCGTCAACAATCCCGCCGCGATGGCGTATGCCGCGTACTGGTCGGTGCGTTGCAGCACGACGCTATGCCCGAAGTGTCCGCCCGCGGAAAAACCCCAGAGGTAACGTCGGGTTGGATCGATGTTGATCAGGCTTTCGACGTGCCCGAGAAGCAACTGCAGATACGGCATGTCGACACCCGTGCTACCCGTGCTCCAGCTGCCGCTCTGCGTGGAACCGATCGGCACGACCACCACCATGCCGCGCGTTCTGGCCAGGGGTTGCCATATCTGGGCGATGGCCAGCGCATTGCTTTCCGCACCTGCGGGACTGCCGCCGGTGCCATGCA
>Ga0183260_10001459_pt1 | contig 19680 bp, 20 predicted proteins | sample AntDrymUQ4972206_2_FD_129768 | JGI IMG/M metagenome (GOLD analysis project Ga0183260, IMG submission 129768) | Polar desert sand microbial communities from Dry Valleys, Antarctica - metaG UQ497 (22.06) (version 2) (version 2) | ecosystem: Environmental > Terrestrial > Soil > Desert | place...
GCCAAGCTCGCCGAGCGCGGCGACATCAGCCGCGAAGAGCGCGTCGTCGTCTACATCACCGGCGAGGGCCTGAAGACGCTCGACGCCGCCCGCGAGTCCTTCGCCATGCACGAGATCGAGCCGACCATGGACGCCTTCGAGGACGAGTTCAAGCTCGACGCCGCCGCCGTCTGACGCCCAGCGTCCCGTTAGGATTCGAGCCCGATGGCCATCACCGTGAAGATCCCCTCCCAGCTCCGCGCCGCGACCGGCGGCGAGAGCGAGCTCGAAGTGGAGGGTGGAACGGTGGGCGAGGCGCTCGACGCCGTCTTCGACCAGCACGACGGCCTGCGCGAGCGCATCACCGCCGACGGCGACCTGCGCCGCTTCGTCAACGTCTACGTCTCGGGCGAGGACATCCGCTTCCAGGACGGCCTCGAGACGACGATCAAGGACGGCGACGAGGTCACGATCCTCCCCGCGGTAGCCGGCGGCGGCCCCACCGGGGCCCCCCCACAACCCGCCTAGTCCCGGCGCGCGAGTTCGCAGGGGGTTACCGCCAGCGCGCCCGGCAGGATTCGAACCTGCGGCCTCCGCCTCCGGAGGGCGGCGCTCTATCCAGCTGAGCTACGGGCGCGTGCGCGCACCAGCGTAGAGCCTCGCCCTCTACGGTAGGCGGCGATATGGACCTCTCGGTCGTCTTCTACGGAACAGGGGGCTCCGTGCCGACGGCTCGGCGCGCGACCGCCTGTGTCCTGATCCGGGCCGGGGGGAGGCGGATCCTGGTCGACTGCGGCGAGGGCGCCCAGCGGCAGATGATGCGCTCGACCGGGCTGGTCCAGGTGGACGAGATCCTGATCACCCACCTGCACGCCGACCACTATTTGGGGCTGCCGGGGCTGCTCAAGACCTATGACCTGCACGATCGTCAGGCGCCCCTGCGGATCGCGGGGCCGCCCGGGCTTAATGGCCTGTTCGAGGCACTCCGGCGCGTGTTCGGCAAGATCCGCTACGAGGTCGAGCTGGTCGAGGTCCACGCGTCCGATTCGCTCACGTTTCCCGACGAGGAGTTCGAGATGCGCCCCTTCGAGGTCGACCACCGCGTGCCGGCGATCGGCTGGGCCCTCGTCGAGCCCGAGCGCCCCGGCCGCTTCGACGCAGAGCTAGCGCGCGAGCTCGGGATCAGCGACGTCCGCGACTTCGGCCGCCTGCAGCGAGGCGAGACGGTCAGCGCGGATGGGGGGGAGGTCACCCCCGACCAGGTCCTGGGCAAGGGGCGCCTGGGGCGGAAGGTCGTGATCACGGGAGACACCGCGCCCTGCGAGATGACGCGTCTCGCCGCCCACCAGGCCCAGCTCCTCGTCCACGACGGAACCTTCTGTGACGAGGACGCCGCCCGTGCCGCCGAGACCGGCCACTCGACCGTGCGCCAGGCGGCCGAGCTCGCGGCCGAGGCCGAGGTGGCCCTGCTGGCCCTCGTCCACATCTCCTCGCGCTACCACGTCGGCACCGTGCTGGACGAGGCGCGCGAGGCCTTCCCCGAGTCCCACGCCGTCCGCGACTTCGACGTCGTCGAGATCCCGTTCCCCGAGCGGGGAGAGCCGAAGCTGATCGAGAAGGGGGCGCGCGAGCGCCCCGAGCCGGCCGCCGCCGGGCCTACTTCTTCTTAGGCTTCTTCTTGCCGCACTTCGGCTTCTTCTTCGCCGCGGCGCCGGCTAAACCGGATGATGGCTGCGTGCGCCGGTGAGGCGAGGACCGCAGCTGCGAGGGGTGCGCCGACGATGGCGGCGACGGCGGTGGCGCGAATGCGTGCTGCGTTCATGGATCCCCTCGAATCGGTTTGCCCGGAGCCCCGCAGAGCCGATTCCGGTAGGTGCGGAAACTACCCGGAGTGCTGGTCGTGCGCAACCGGGGAAGTCCAGCGCCGGTGGTACTCTGACCCGGCAGCACATCAGCCCCTTTAACCGCGGTCCTGCGAGGCCGGGAAGGAGCGTCAAGGTGAGCGAGAAGACCGTGCTCGGGCACGATGACCTGCGCAGCACGCTGGTCCGGATCGCGCATGAGATCGTCGAGCGCAGCGAAGAGGACGGCGCCGGGATCGCCCTCGTCGGCATCCACACCCGCGGTGCGGTGCTCTCGAAGCGCCTCCACGCGCTGATCGGCGAGCTGAGCGACGCCGAGGTGCCGCTCGGCGACATCGACATCTCCTTCTACCGCGATGACGTCGGCCGCCGCAAGCGCCTCGACGCCCCGGTCGTCCACGACTCCCATCTGGACTTCGAGCTCGCCGAGCGCACCGTGATCCTGGTGGACGACGTTCTCTACACGGGTCGCACCGTCAGGGCCGCGATCGACGCGCTCTTCGACTACGGGCGCCCCGCCCGGGTCCAGCTCGCCGTGATCGCCGACCGCGGGCACCGCGAGCTGCCGATCCGCCCCGACTACGTCGGCAAGAACCTGCCGACGGCGCCCGGCGAGCGGGTCCACGTCCGGCTTGAGGAGACCGACGGCCGCGACGAGGTGGCCATCGTGCCGGCCGATCGCGAGCCGGTCCCCGGAGGTGACGCATGAGGCACCTGCTGAGCGTCGAGTCGCTGTCGCGAGGCGAGATCGAGCGGATCCTCGACCGCGCCCAAGCCTTCGCCGAGGTGGGCAAGCGCGACATCAAGAAGGTCCCGACCCTGCGCGGGCGCACCGTCGTCAACCTCTTCTACGAGGCGAGCACCCGGACCAGCAGCTCGTTCGAGCTCGCCGCCAAGCGGCTCTCGGCGGACCTGGTCAGCGTCAAGGCCGCGGGATCGGCGATCGACAAGGGCGAGAGCCTGAAGGACACGATCTCGACCCTCTCGGCCTACGACCCGGCGATCATCGTCATCCGCTCCCCCTTCGCCGGCGCCGCCGACCTCGTCGCCCGGTGGACCGACGCCGCCGTCGTCAACGCGGGCGACGGCAAGCACGAGCACCCGAGCCAAGCGCTGCTCGACGTCTTCACCCTGCGCCAGCGGCTGGGCACGCTGGAGGGAGTCAACATCTGGATCGTCGGCGACGTCCTGCACAGCCGGGTGGCGCGCTCCTGCCTGATCGCCTTCCAGGCGATGGGGGCGGAGGTGACCCTCTGCGGCCCCCCGACGCTGATCCCGCGCGGGATCGCCGAGGCGACGGGCGCTTCGGTCTCCCACGACATCGACGGCGTCGCCGAGGCCGATGTGGTCTACGCGCTGCGGATGCAGCAGGAGCGGATGAGCGAGAGCTTCGTGCCCTCGCTGCGCGAGTACGCGATGCGCTACCAGATCGACTCGCGCCGCTTGACCCCGCGCCAGCTCCTGATGCACCCCGGCCCGGTCAACCGCGGTGTTGAGCTCTCTCCAGAGGTGATCGACTCGCCCCAGTCCCTGATCTCCGCCCAGGTCGAGAGCGGCCTCGTCGTCCGCATGGCGATCCTCTACGAGCTTCACACCGGCAGCGACCAGCCGAGGACGACCGGCCCCGAGCCGGTCGACACCCCGCCGCGAATCGGACAGCCCGCATGACGCAGAAGATGCTCGTCAGCCGGGGCGGGGAGGAGGCCGACCTGGTGATCCGCGGCGCCCGGGTCTTCGACCCGCGCGAGGGGCTCGACGATGCCCGCGACCTGGTGGTCCGCGGCGGCGAGATCGCGGAGGTCCGCGATCCCGGCGCGGAAGCTCCCGAGGGAGCCGAGGTCGTCGAGGCCGAGGGCCTGCTGGCGCTGCCGGCGTTTGTCGATCCGCACGTCCACTTGCGTGTTCCCGGCCAGGAGTACAAGGAGGACCTCGAGACGGGCACCCGCGCCGCCGCCGCCGGCGGCTACTGCGCGGTGATCGCGATGGCGAACACCACGCCCCCGATTGATTCGGCTTCGGTTCTCGGATCGGTCCGCGACCAGGCGGAGCGGGTCGCCTCGATTCCGGTGGGGTTCGTCGCCAACGTGACGCGTGGCATGGCGGGCGAGGAGCTGACGGAGATGGCCGAGCTCCGAGACGAGGGCGCGATCGCCTTCTCGGACGATGGCCTGCCGATCCGAAGCGCCCGGGTCCTGCGGCGCGCTCTTCAGTACCAGCAGCTCGCGGGCGGCGTGATCGCCCTGCACGAGGAGGACCCGGACCTCTCGGGCGGCGGCGTCATGCACGAGGGCGAGGTCTCAGCCGTGCTCGGGATGGAGGGTGTCCCCGCGGTCTCGGAGTCCACGATGATCGCCCGCGACTGCGCGCTCGCCCTGTATGAAGACGCGCGGATCCATGTCCAGCACCTCTCGGCTCGGGCGTCGGTCGAGGCGATTCGCTCGGCGAAGGCCGCCGGGGTCCAGGTCACCTGCGAAGCCTCGCCCCACCACCTGGTGCTGACCGACGAGGAGGTCCGAAGCCTCGACGCCCGCTTCAAGATGAACCCGCCGCTCCGCACCGAGGACGACCGCCAGGCCCTGATCGAGGGGCTTCGCGACGGGACGATCGACTGCGTGGCCACCGACCACGCGCCCCACGCCTCCGAGGAGAAGGAGGTTCCCTTCGAGCAGGCGGCGATGGGCGTGACCGGGCTCGAGACGGCGTTCGCTGTGCTCCACACCGAGTTGGTGGTCCCGGGCGTGCTCGACCTGGGAACCCTCGTCGAGAAGATGACCTGCGGGGGCGAGCCTTTCGGGATCGAGGCGCCGCGGCTTGGCGCCGGGGAGCGCGCGAACGTGGTCCTGATCGATCCCGCCGCCGAATGGATGGTCGGGGAGGATGGCTACGAGTCCCGCTCGCACAACTCCTGCTTCGCCGGCCGCGAGGTGACCGGTCGCGTCCAGATGACGGTCGCCGACGGCCGTGTCGCATTCCGCCAGCGCAGCTTCGCGATGGGGGTGGCCTGATGCCGAGCCGGCTCGACCCGGAGCGTGCCGCGCTGGTCGTGGTCGACGTGCAGGAGGGCTTCCGCAAGGCGATCCCCGATTTCGAGCGAGTCGCGCTCGCGACCTCAGCGCTCGTCCGCGGCGCCGAGGCGGTTGGCATCCCGGTCGTCGCGACCGAGCAGTACCCCAAGGGACTGGGGGGGACCGTGCCCGAGGTCGCTGACCACCTGCCGGATGGCGCGGAGCCGATCGAGAAGGTCGTCTTCTCCGCAGCCGAGGCGGACGGATTCGACCTCGGCGGCCGCGATCAAGCCCTGGTCTGCGGGATCGAGACCCATGTCTGCGTCAACCAGACCGCCCTCGACCTGTTGGAGCAGGGGACCGAGGTGCACGTCGCGGCGGACGCGGTCGGGTCCCGGACCGCCGAGTCCAAGGGCATCGGCCTGAACAAGATGGAGCAGGCGGGCGCGGTGCTCTCCAGTGTCGAGACCGCGCTGTTCGAGCTGGTGCGCCGCGCCGGGACCGATGAGTTCAAGGCCGTCCAGAAGCTGATCCTCGAGTTCGCGCCCAACCCCGGTGCGCCCCAGGCCAGGAAGACGCCCGTATGAGCGCGCCCGCCGGCTACCTCCTGCTCGAGGACGGCACCCGCCTCGACGGCGATCTGGTCGGCGACCCGGGCCGGGCGACCGGCGAGGTCGTGTTCAACACCTCGATGACCGGCTATCAGGAATCGGTCACCGACCCCAGCTACGCCGGGCAGATCATCACCTTCACCTACCCGCTGATCGGCAACTACGGGGTCTCGGCCGAGGCGATGGAATCCGATCGCGTCCATGCGCGCGGTGTGGTCATGCGCGACGCCAAGAACGGCGAGGACGCCGCCACCGCCGAGGGTGGATGGCTCGACTGGCTGCGCGACTGCGAGATCCCGGCCATCTCGGGGGTGGACACCCGGGCGCTCGTGCGCCGCCTCCGCGACGGCGGCGCGATGCGGGGCGGCATCTTCCCGGCCGAGCTGGCCGAACCCGAGGCCCGGGAGCAGGTCGGGGCGGAGCCCTCGATGACCGGCGCGGACTTCGCGAAGAACGTGACGCCCGGAGAGCCCATCGAGTTCGACGGGGATGGCCCGCACGTGGTCGCCATCGACACCGGGATCAAGCTCTCGATCATCCGCCAGCTCCGTGAGCGCGGTGCGCGCGTGACGCTGCTCCCGTGCGACTCGTCTGCGCAGGACGTCCTGGACCGGGACCCCGACCTGGTCTTCCTCGCCAACGGGCCGGGCGATCCCGGCGCCCTCGACCACGTCGTCGAGTCGGTCAAGGGTTGCGTCGGCAAGGCGCCGGTCGTCGGCATCTGCCTCGGCCACCAGCTGCTCTGCCGCGCCGTCGGCCTCGACACCTTCAAGCTGCCCTTCGGCCACCGCGGCGCCAACCACCCGGTGAAGGAGCTCGACACGGGGCGCATCGAGATCACCTCCCAGAACCACGGGTTCGCCGTGAGCGGCCCCGGAGGGGAGAGCCGGATCGAGGGCGACGAGCCCGTGCGCTGGACCACCGACTTCGGCGAGGCCGAGCTCTCCCACCTGAATCTGTACGACCGCACGGTCGAAGGACTCGTCCTCAAGGACGTCCCCGGCTGCACGGTCCAGTACCACCCCGAGGCCGGTCCGGGCCCGCACGACGCGAGGCACCTGTTCGACCGGTTCTTGGAGCTGGCCGCCGCCTGATGCCTAGGCGCGACGACATCGAGAAGATCCTGCTGATCGGCTCGGGGCCGATCGTGATCGGCCAGGCGGCCGAGTTCGACTATTCCGGGGTCCAGGCCTGCAAGGTCCTGTTGGAGGAGGGCTACGAGGTCGTGCTGGTCAACTCGAACCCGGCGACGATCATGACCGACCCGGAGTTCGCGGGCCGGACCTACGTCGAGCCCCTGCTGCCCGGTCCGGTGGCGAAGGTGATCGAGCGCGAGCGCCCCGACGCGCTGCTGCCCACCCTCGGGGGTCAGACCGCCCTGAACCTCGCCAAGCAGCTGCACGACGACGGGACCCTCGAGCGCTTCGGCGTCGAGTTGATCGGCGCCGACTACGACGCGATCCACCGCGCCGAGGACCGCGAGGCCTTCAGGCGGACGATGGAGGGCGCCGGCCTGCGGGTGCCGTGGTCGACGATCGTCAGCTCGATCGACCAGGCCGAGCGCGCGATGGCAGAGGGAGATATCCAGCTGCCGGCGATCGTTCGGCCCGCGTTCACGATGGGCGGCCACGGCGGGGGAGTGGGCCGCACCGAGACGGAGCTGCGCCAGGTCGTCTCGGAGGGCCTCGCGGCCAGCCCGATCAACCAGGTGCTGGTCGAGGAGTCGGTGATCGGCTGGGGCGAGTTCGAGCTCGAGGTGATGCGGGACCGAAACGACAACGTCGTGATCATCTGCTCGATCGAGAACATCGACCCGATGGGCGTCCACACCGGCGACTCGGTGACGGTCGCCCCGGCGCAGACGCTGACCGACGGCCTCTACCAGGAGCTGCGCGACCAGGCGATCGCCGTGATCCGCGCGGTCGGCGTCGAGACCGGCGGCTCCAACGTCCAGTTCGCGGTCAACCCCGAGACGGGCGAGATCGTCGTGATCGAGATGAACCCACGGGTGTCGCGCTCGTCCGCGCTCGCCTCCAAGGCGACCGGGTTCCCGATCGCGAAGATGGCCGCGAAGCTCGCCGTCGGCTACGCGCTCGAGGAGATCCCCAACGACATAACGCGAGCGACACCGGCTGCGTTCGAGCCCACGATCGACTACGTCGTGACCAAGATCCCGCGCTTCGCTTTTGAGAAATTTCCAGGTGCTGAAGGCGAGTTGACGACCCACATGAAGTCGGTGGGGGAGGCGATGGCGATCGGGCGCACCTTCCGCGAGTCCTTCTCGAAGGCGATGCGCTCGCGCGAGCTCGACGAGCCGGCCGACATCCCCGCGTCGACGGGCGAGCTGCTCGAGCGCCTGGCGACCCCCTCCTCGGACCGCTTCGACCTCGTCTCGGCCGCGTTCGGCCGCGGAGTCGACATCGAGGCGGTCCACGAGGCGACGATGATCGACCTTTGGTTTCTGCGCGAGCTCCAAGCGCTGGAGGTCGAGGGTGACGGGACCGCCGGTCTCGTTCGCACCTTCAAGTCGGTTGATACCTGCGCGGCCGAGTTCGAGGCCAGGACGCCCTACTTCTACAGCGCGCATGAACGGGCCGGGTCGAACGGCTCCGCGCCCGAGGGCGAGGTCGAACGCGGCGACGCCGCCTCGGTGATGATCCTCGGCTCGGGCCCCAACAGGATCGGCCAGGGGATCGAGTTCGACTACTGCTGCGTCCACGCGGCGATGACCGTCCGCGGCTCCGGTCGCGACGCGGTGATGGTCAACTGCAACCCCGAGACCGTGTCTACCGACTACGACACCTCGGACCGGCTCTACTTCGAGCCGCTGACCATCGAGGACGTGCTGGCGATCGCTGAGGTGGAGAGGCCCGAGGGAGTGATCGTCCAGTTCGGAGGTCAGACCCCGTTGCGCCTGGCGAAGCAGCTCGAGGAGGCGGGGCTGAACCTGCTCGGCACCCCCGTCGACGCGATCGACCTCGCCGAGGACCGCGGCCGCTTCGGCGCGCTGCTGCGCCGGCTCGAGATCAAGCACCCTCCGTACGGCACAGCGCTCTCGGCCGAGGAGGCCGTGTCGATCGCCGGCGACGTCGGCTACCCGCTCCTCGTCCGCCCGAGCTATGTGCTCGGGGGCCGCGCGATGGAGATCTGCTACTCGGGGGACGCGCTTTCGGCCTACCTCGACGCCAACGTGAAGGCCGACCAGGAGCATCCGCTGCTGCTCGACCGCTTCCTCGAGAACGCGATCGAGGTCGACGTGGACGCGCTCTGCGACGGCGAGGAGTGCTTCGTCGCCGCGGTGATGCAGCACGTCGAGGAGGCCGGGGTCCATTCCGGCGACTCGGCCTGCGTGATCCCGCCGATGAGCCTGGGACAGCAGATGCAGGACGAGATCCGCGAGACGACGAGCCGGATCGCCCTGGAGCTCGGCGTGATCGGCCTGATCAACATCCAGTACGCCGTCTCTGACGGCGAGCTCTACGTGATCGAGGCCAACCCCCGGGCCTCGCGCACCGTCCCCTTCGTCTCGAAGGCGGTCGGCGCGCCACTGGCGAAGCTGGCGTGCCGGCTGATGCTGGGCGAGAAGGTGGCCGACCTCGAACTGCCCGGCGAACAGCCCGGCCACGTCAGCGTCAAGGAGGCCGTCCTCCCGTTCGCCCGGTTCGCCGGGGCCGACTCGATGCTCGGGCCCGAGATGAAGAGCACGGGGGAGGTGATGGGAATCGCGGCCGACTTCCCGACGGCCTTCGCCAAGGCCCAGGCCGCGGCCGGGGTCGAGTTGCCCTCGGAGGGGACGGTCTTCATCAGCGTCACCGATTCCGACAAGGCCATGGCGACGCAGATCGCGACCCGATTCCACGACCTCGGCTTCGAGGTGATCGCGACTTCGGGGACCGCCCAGGCGATCTCGCGGATGGGAGTCCCGGTGCGCGAGATCAAGAAGATCGGCGAGGGCTCCCCGAACGTCGTCGACTGCATCCGCGACGGCGAGGTCGAGATGCTGATCAACACCCCGACCGGCACCGAGGCCCGCACCGACGGCTACGAGATTCGCAGCGAGGCGGTGCGCCACGGCATCCCCTGCATCACGACGATGACCGGCGCTTCGGCGGCCGCCCGCGCAATCTCGGCCCAGCTCGAGGGCGAGGCCGACGTCGTCGCTCTCCAAGACCTTCACACCCCAGCACCGGCGGGAGACGAGGCGTCGCGGCGGTGAGCGCCGGCGCTGCGTCCGCGAAGCTCGGGGCGCGCGTGGCCGCACCGTTCGGTCGCCGGGCGTGCCGCGTCACCCGGAACGTCGCCTCGGGCGGCTACCGGGTCTTCTCGGTGCTCGACGCCGACGGGCCCGAGCCGGCGGCGGGCCAGTTTTACATGCTGTCCGCCGCCCGGGGGTGGGGCGGGGGAGACGGCAGGCCCTACCTGGCGCGCGCCTTCTCGGTCGCAGACTGCGACCCCGAGCCGAACGGCGTGCGCCTCGACTTCCTCGTCCACGATGTGGGCCCGGGGACGGGGAGGCTCGTCGCGCTCGAAGAAGGGGAGGAGCTCTGGGTCACCGGCCCGCTCGGCCGGCCCTTCAGCGCCCCGGGGGAGTTGAGCCCGGGCGCCGCGGGGGCGGTCCTGGTCGGCGGGGGGATCGGCGTGGCACCGCTCGCGCTCTGGCGCAGGCGCCTCTCGGGTATCGGAATCCCGTCCCGGGTCCTGCTCGGCTACCGCGACCGCGAGCGCTCCGGCGGGCAGGACCTGTTCCGCTGCTCGGAGATGAGAATCGCCAGCGAGGACGGCCACCAGGGCCACCGCGGCTACGTCACCGACCTGCTCGCGGTGCTCCTCGACGGCGATGACGCCCAGAGCGCGGCCGTCTACTCGTGCGGCCCGCCCGCCATGCTGGAGGCGGTCCGCGCCATGTGCGCCGAGCGCGGCGTGTCCTGCGAGCTCGCGATGGAGGCCCCGATGGCCTGCGGCTTCGGCGCATGCTTCGGATGTGCGGTCCCCCTGGCCGGCGGCGATGGGTATCTGCGGCTCTGCGTCGACGGCCCGGTCGTCCGCGGCGACGAAGTCGCCTCGGCGCTATGAACTTCTGCGGAATCGAGCTCGCCCACCCGATCGTCAACGGCTCGGGGACCTTCGACGCGATCGCGGCCCGCCGGGCGTTCGGCGACGAGCTGCTCGAGCGCTTTCCGTTCTCGGCATTCGTCTCGAAGACGATCACCCCCGAGCCGCGGCCGGGCAACCCGCCGCCTCGGCTGTGGGAGACCCCCTCGGGGATGATCAACTCGATCGGCCTTCCCGGCAAGGGGCTGGCGGGATTCGTCGAGTCCGACCTGCCGGAGCTGGCCGAGCTGCCGGTGCCGCTGATCGTCTCGGTCATGGGGACGAGCCACGAGGAGTTCGCTTCGCTGGTCGAGGGCATCGGCTCGCGCGATGAGGTCGCCGCTCTCGAGCTGAACGTCTCGTGCCCCAACGTCCATTCCGGCCTCGTCGTCGGCGAGTCCCCCGAGGAGGCGCGCTCGCTCCTGTCCGCTCTGCGACCACTGACCTCGAAGCCCTTGATCGTGAAGCTGACCCCGAACGTCCACCCGGCGCCGATCGCCGAGGCCGCGGTCGAAGGTGGGGCGGACGCTCTTTCGCTCATCAACACGCTGCGCGCGGTGGCGATCGACCCGGCAACCGGCCGGCCCTGGCTCGGCGCCGAGCGCGGCGGGCTCTCGGGGCCCGCGGTCAGGGCCATCGCGCTGAACCAGGTGCGCGAGGTGAGCGCCGTGGTGGATGTCCCCATCGTCGCGATGGGCGGCGTCGCGAGCGGCCGGCACGCGGCCGACCTGATCGGCGAGGGGGCTTCACTCGTGGCGGTCGGCACAGAGAGCTTCCGCGATCCGGCTGCGGGGTCCAGGATCGCCGCGGAGCTGGACGAAATACTCCGGGTCGCGAGTTCCGCTTAGAGCGAGGATTTTTTCGGGACCCGAGAATTGGGCCTAGCGCTCGGCGGAGGCGCAGATATACTGCCGCCCGATGACGGCCCCGGTCCAGACCTCCAGTGCGGCACCGGAGAGGTCGCTGGATCAGAGGATGGAGGCCTTGAACAAGGCCAACAACATTCGCTCGAAGCGGGCCAAGCTGAAGCGCGACCTGAAGGCCGGCAAGGCGAACATCCAGACCCTGCTGCTCGACCCCCCGAAGTACGTCGAGACCGCGAAGGTCCTGGACATGCTCCTCGCGGTTCCCAAGTACGGCCGCGTCAAGACGAACCGGATCCTGAACCAGTGCAGGATCTCGCCGTCGAAGACGATCGGCGGGCTCTCCGAGCGCCAGCGCTCCGAGCTCGTCTCACAGCTGCGCAAGTAACTTGCCGCGCGGCAAGGCCTTCGTGATCACGGGGCCCTCCGGCGTCGGCAAGGGGACGCTGATCGCGAAGCTGCTGGAGGCTGTTCCCGAGCTGGAGCTCTCGATCTCGGCGACGACCCGCGACCCCAGACCGGGGGAGGAGGATGGGCGGGAGTACCACTTCCTCACCGAGGACGAGTTCCAGAGCAGGGTCGACGACGGAGACTTCCTGGAGTTCGCGCCGTACTCCGGCAACCGCTACGGGACGCTCCGCTCCGCCGTCGAGGACAGGCTGGAGGCCGGCCGCTCCGTCGTCCTGGAGATCGAGGTTCAGGGCGCGAGCCAGGTCCGGCAGTCGATGCCGGAGGCGATCCAGATCTTCATCGCACCTCCCGACCCCGCGGTGCTCCGGGAGAGGCTGGTGGGGCGCGCGACCGACTCGCCGTACGAGATCGAGAAGAGGCTCCGCCGGGCCGAGGTGGAACTGGAGGCGCAGGTCGACTTCCCGCACAAGGTGGTGAACGACGACGTGCAGAGTTCGGCTCTGGAGCTGGAGAAGCTCGTTCGCTCCCAGCTCGCCCTACAATGACTCGCCTATGGCAATGATCAAGCCCCGCGTCGACAAGCTCCTCGACCACACCGACTCGCATTACGCCGCCGTCGTGGTGGCCGCGAAGCGAGCCCGTCAGATCAACGCCTACTACCACTCCCTCTCCGAGGGCGCTTATGGTGAGTACACGCCGCCGATGGTCGAGACCGGAACCGGCAACTACCTCACGATCGCCCTCGAGGAGACGGCAGCGGGCAAGCTGAAGTACGAGTACAAGGCCTAGCTCTTTTCAAAGGAGGGTCTCGGTTGGCCCGCATCCTGCTCGGAGTCAGCGGCGGCATCGCGGCCTACAAGGCCCTGGAGCTCGCCCGCCTCGCGACCCGTGAGGGCCACGCCGTCCGCGTCCTGATGACGCCGGCGGCGAAGCGCTTCGTGGGCGCAGCGTCGTTCGAGGGGATCGTCGGTGCGCCCGTTCTCGAAGGCGAGTTCGATCGTGACCCGGCGCGCGGAGCCTTCCCCGGCGATCCCGAACCCGGCCACGACCCCATCGGCCACCTCGAGGTCGTCGCCAACGCCGACGCCTACCTGGTCGCCCCGGCGTCCGCGAACACCCTGGCGAAGCTCGCCGCCGGGATGGCCGACTCGATGCTCACCACCTCATTCCTGGCGTGCGCCGCCCCCCGGCTCATCGCCCCGGCGATGAACGACCGGATGTACCGCGACGCCGCCACCCAGGCCAACCTGGCTGCCCTGCGCGAGCGGGGGGTGACGGTGATCGACCCCGAGGAGGGCGCCCTCGCTTCGCGCGGAGAGCACGGCGTCGGCCGCCTTCCCGATCCGCGCCGGTTGCTCGACGCGATCGAGGCCGCCGCCCCCGGGCCGAGCGGTCCCTGGGACGGGCTGCGCGTCCTCGTCTCGGCCGGTGGCACCCGCGAGCCGATCGACCCTGTCCGCTTCATCGGTAACCGATCTTCGGGGCGCATGGGCCTGGCGCTCGCCGAGCAGGCCGCCCGCCGCGGCGCCGAGGTGACCCTGGTCGCAGCCAACGTCGCGCTGCCGGCAGCGCCGGCGGTCCGGCGCGTCGACGTCGAGACCGCAGCCGAGCTGGAGACGGCGCTCGAGGCCGAGTTCGGCTCCGCGGACATCCTGCTGATGGCCGCCGCCCCCGCCGACTTCCGCCCGGTCATATCGGCCGAATCCAAGATCACCCGCGAGGGCTCGGGGGGCATCGAGCTCGACCTCGAGCCGACCGACGACATCCTCGTCGCTCTCGGCTCGCGCCGCAAAGAGGGCCAGACGATCGTCGGGTTCGCGGCCGAGACACCCAACGCCGCCTCCTCCGCTTCGCGTCCGGGGGCGGCTCTGGACGCATCCTTGGCACGGGCCCGCGAGAAGCTCGTCCGCAAGGGCGCCGATGCCATCGTCTTCAACGACGTGTCGCGCCCCGAGATCGGCTTCGAGTCCTCCGAGAACGAGGTCACGATCGTCGATGCCGCGGGCGACCACCACATCCCGCTCGCGTCGAAGGAGAAGGTCGCCGACGCGATCCTCGACCGGGTGGGGGCGATCCGGGCCGGCAGCGCCGTTTGACCCCTCGGTAGCCTGATTCACATGGATGCCGGCATGGAGGAATCGCTCTATCTCAAGTACCGCAAGGGCATCGAGCTCCTCGAGGACGGCGCCTTCGAGCAGGCCGCCGTCCCGCTCAAGGAGGTGGCCGACAAGGCGCCCGAGAAGAGCTCAGTCCGCGAGGCGCTCGGTCGGGCCCTCTTCCGGAGCCGCCACTACGCCGAGGCGGCCGCCGAGTTCGAGGCGGTGGTCGAGAGTCACCCGGTCGACGACTACGCCCACTTCTGCCTCGGCCGCTCGCTGAGCAAGATCGGCGACACGAAGCGCGCCCGCCACCACCTCGCCCTCGCGGCGAACCTGCGCCCGGACCGCCGCGACTACCGCATCTACCGCGAGCGGCTGGCGGCGAGCGCCAACTGAAGCAGGCACCTGACCATCTCGCGTGGGCGAGTCTGTCAGCGCTCGTCACCGGCGGCGAGAAGTGCGTCCGCTGCGGCTCGCGCGACGACCTGGTCGCCCACCACAGGGTTCCGCGCCGGATGGGCGGGCTGGACGTCCTCGAGAACCTGGAGCCGGTCTGCCGCAGTTGTCACCCGAGCGTCGAGCAGGAGGCCGCCGCCGAGGCGGAGCTCACATGGGAGAGGCCCGAGTGGCCGGAGCGCCGGCCCAGGCGCCCGCGCCCCAAGCTCATCCCGCCGTACTGATGCGAGCCCTCGTCCAGCGGGTCTCGCAGGCCGCGGTCGACGTGGAGGGCGAGCGTGTCTCGCAGATCGGCCCCGGGATGCTGGTGTTGCTCGGGGTGTCGGTGGACGACACGGAAGCCGAGGCGGATCGCATCGCCGAGAAGCTCGCGAAGCTCAGGATCTTCGACGACGACGACGGGAGGATGAACGAGCCTCTGGGCGACGAGCGCGAGGTGCTCTGCGTCAGCCAGTTCACGCTTTATGGAGACACGCGGAAGGGAAACCGGCCGAGCTACGTCCGTGCGGCTCCCGGTGAGGCGGCCGAGCCGCTCTACGACAGGGTCTGCGAGCGGCTCGGGGCCGAGAAGGGCGTCTTCGGGGCTTGCATGGGAGTGGCGCTCGTCAACGACGGGCCGGTGACCGTCTCGATCGAGGTCTAGCGGCACCGAAGGTGCCGCGGAAAGGGATTTGGGCGCCTGCGGGGCCGTTGCGGCTCGCCTGGCCGGGGCTATACTCGCCCTCGAACTTTTCTTCATCGACGTGGTGACGAGAGGTGGGCGCAGGCCCGCCTTTTTTTGGGCACCAAACCAGGCGAATTCAGGCACGAGAGCAGGTACGAATGAGCGACAGACAGCTTGAGGAGATCACCGAGACGGTCGAGGAGAGGCTGCGCACATCGCAGCCCGACGTCGAGTTGCTGGCGCTCGAGCGCGCCGCCGCCGAGCGTCTTCGCCTCACGATCGACCGGGCTGAGGGGGTCGACCTCGAGCTGTGCGAGACCGTGACGCGGCTGCTCCCCGACATCAACGAGGAGTGGTCGATCGAAGTCACCTCGCCCGGGCCCGAGCGCCCGCTGACGAAGCCCGAGCACTTCCAGGAGTTCGTCGGGAGCCGGGTCAGGGTCAAGACCAGCGAGGAGATCGAGGGCCGCCGGAGCTTCACCGGCCCGCTGAAGAGCGCCGACGGCGAGCGCGTGAGCGTCGCCGATCCGGCCGGCACCGTGACGATCCCGCTCAGCGCGGTGCATCGCTCGAACCTATTGGCGGAGAACGATTCGGAGGTGGGAGCGTGACTCAGGAGATCGTCGACGCCGTCAAGGCGCTGGAGGTGGAGAAGGGCATCGCGTCCGACACGCTGATGGATGCCCTCTCCGACGCACTGCTGTCGGCTTACAAGAAAACCCCAGGTGCTGCGAAATACGCGAAGGTCGAGCTCGATCACGGGACCGCGGACTTCCGGGTCTTCGAGCTGAAGGTCCCCGATGATCTCGAGACCCGCCTGCTCGACGAGCAATTCGAGGAGCAGCTGCAGGCCGCCGAGGCGGCAGAAGCCGCAGGCGAGCCCGTGCCCGAGATCCAGCAGACCGGCCCGACCATCGATCCCGAGACGGGCGAGCGCCGCGAGGCCGACGAGCCCGAGGTCGAGCCAGAGCGGCTCGAGCCCTTCGTCGCCGACCTGAAGACAGAGGACGTCACCCCCGACGACTTCGGCCGCATCGCGGCACAGACCGCCAAGCAGGTGATCCTCCAGCGGATCCGCGAGGCCGAGCGGGGGATGATGTACGAGGAGTACAAGGACCGCGTCGGCGAGCTGGTCACCGGGATCATCCAGCAGTCCGACAACCGCTACACCCTGGTCCAGCTGCGCGAGCGCGTCGAGGCGCTGCTGCCGCGCTCCGAGCAGGTCTACAACGAGCGCTACGACCACGGCGCCCGCGTGAAGGCCGTGATCACCGACGTCTCGGCCGACACCAAGGGGCCGAGCATCGTCGTCTCGCGCCGGAACACCGAGCTGATCAAGAAGCTCTTCGAGCTCGAGGTCCCCGAGATCGCCGACAAGCTGGTCGAGATCACAGGCGTCGCGCGCGAGCCGGGCTGGCGCTCGAAGATCGCCGTCATCTCACACGCCGACGGGGTCGACCCTGTCGGTGCCTGCGTCGGGCCCCGGGGCTCGCGCGTGCGCATGGTCGTATCGGAGCTGCGCGGCGAGAAGATCGACATCATTCCCTACAACGAGGAGCCGGCCCGCTTCGTCGCCAAGGCTCTCTCGCCCGCGCGCGTCCGCGAGGTCCTCGTCGACGACGAGACCAAGGAGGCGACGGTCATCGTCCCCGACGACCAGCTCTCGCTCGCGATCGGCCGCGACGGCCAGAACGCGCGTCTCGCCGCCCGCCTGACCGGCTGGAAGGTGGACATAACCTCCGAGACCGACTTCGCCGCGCAGGACCAGGACATCGAGTACGAGGGCGAGGAGGCCGCCGACGGCCGGTGCATGGCGATGCTGACGACAGGGCGCCGCTGCCCCAACGCGGGTCTCGATGGCTCGCACTTCTGCGGCCTGCCCCAGCACCAGTCGCTGGCGCGCTTCAAGACCAACCAGGTCGCGGTGCTGACGCCGCTGTCCGACGAGGAGGTCGCGACACTGTCCGACGCCGACGCCGACGACTCCGCGATCGCACCGATCGTCGAGAAGGCCGAGAGCCAGTTCGACGAGGCCGCCGCGGCGGCCGAGGCCGAGGCTGAGGCGAAGGCGGAGGCCGAGGCGAAGGCCGAGGCCGAGGCAGCGGAGGCCGAGGCAGCGGAGGCCGAAGCGGCCGAGGCCGAGGAGGCGCCCGAAGCCGAAGCGGTCGAGGACTCCGACGAGGACTCCGACGAGGACTCCGAGGAAGAGGCGGAGGACGAGCCCGAAGAGCCGCCCGCCGAGGAGGAGGAGGAGGAGGCGCCCGCCGCGGAGAAGGAGCCCGCCGCGAAGGATGAGCCGGAGGCCTCAGAGGACGCACCGGACCCCGAGGACGCCGCCGTCAGCGCCTCCGAGGACAAGGCCGAGGAGTAAGCGGAGACTTTGGCGAAGAAGCGCGTCCACGAGATTGCAAAGGCCAACGGCCTGACGAGCAAGGAGCTGCTCGAAAAGCTCCACGCTGCCGGCGTCGAGGCCAAGGCGGCACAGTCGAACGTCGAGGAAGCCGACGCCCTCGCCGCGCTGAAGGGCTCAGGCGGCGGCGCCACCGCCACCGCCACAAAGGCTCCCCCGAAGCCCGCAGCAGCGCCCAAGCCCAAGCCCGCGGCCGAGGCGCCCTCGGCCCAAGCCCCTGCCGACGCCAAGCCCGGGCAGCCGAAGGCCGACGGAGCGGGTGGCGCCGCGGGCAGCAAGAAGCGCCGCCGGGTCGTGATCGACTCGCAGGCTGCGCGCCGCGACCACATCGCAAAGAACCAGCCCCCGCCGCGCCCGCCGCGCCGCCGCGGTGGCCGCCGCCGCAGGCCCTTGCTCGAGGAGCCCGTTGACAAGTCCCAGGAGGCGCCCGAAGAGGCACCGACGAACCGCGTCGCCTCGGGGGCGACCGTGCGCGAGGTCGCAGAGTCCCTCGGCCTCGGCAGCGCCGAGGTGATCAAGGCGTTCATGGAGAGCGGCGAGATGGCGACCCTGACCCAGACGCTGACCGACGAGCAGATCGAGGGCATCGCCAAGAAGTTCGACCGGAAGGTCGAGATCGTCACCGCGGCCGAGGAGGAGGTCGAGATCGAGCAGGTCGTCGACGACGCGGCCGACCTCGAGGAGCGCCCGCCGGTGATCACGATCATGGGACACGTCGACCACGGCAAGACTTCGCTGCTCGACGCGATCCGCCAGACCGAGGTCGCCGCCGGGGAGGCCGGTGGGATCACCCAGCACATCGGCGCCTACCAGGTCCACCACGACTCCAAGACCATCACCTTCCTCGACACCCCCGGCCACCAGGCCTTCACCGCCATGCGCGCCCGTGGCGCCAAGGTCACGGACGTCGCCGTGATCGTCGTCGCCGCCGACGACGGCGTCATGCCCCAGACCGTGGAGGCGATCGACCATGCCCGCGCCGCCGAGGTCCCGATCCTGGTCGCCGTCAACAAGATCGACGTCGAGGGCGCCGACACGAACCGCGTTCGCACCGAGCTCGCGGGCCACGACCTGAACCCGGAGGAGTGGGGAGGGGACACCGTCTACGCCGACGTCTCGGCCAAGACCAAGGACGGCCTCGAGAACCTGCTCGAGATGATCGTCCTGGTCTCAGACCTCGAGGAGCTCGGGGCGAACCCCAATGCCGAGGCGACCGGCGCAGTGGTCGAGTCCGAGCTCGATCCGGGCCGCGGCCCTGTGACCGGCGTCCTGGTCCAGCGCGGCACGCTTCGCGTCGGCGACGCCGTCGTTGCGGGTGCTCAATGGGGCAAGGTCAAGGCCCTGCTCGACCACCGCGGCGAACGCGTCCAGGAGGCCACTCCGGGGATGCCCGCAGAGGTCCTGGGTTTCAACGGCGTCTGCGAGGCCGGAGAGCACGTCCAGGTCGTTGAGAACGAGCGCCGCGCGCGCCAGCTCGCGCAGGAGCGCGAGACCCGCGTCAAGTCAGAGCAGATCGCCCGCCGCCAGACCCGGAAGGTCACCCTGGAAGAGGTCTTCGAGAAGGCCCGCGAGGGCGAGCTCAAGGAACTGCCGATCGTGCTCAAGGCTGACGTCGCCGGCTCGCTCGAGGCGCTCGAGGACGAGATCGCGAAGGTCCCGCAGGAGCAGGTCGGTGTCAACGTGATCCACGCCCAGACGGGCGGGATCAACGAGTCCGACGTGATGCTCGCCTCTGCCTCCGACGCGATCATCATCGGCTTCAACGTCCGCCCGCTCGCCGAGGCCCGCCGCGCCGCCGAGCGCGAGGGCGTCGAGATCCGCACCTACACCGTCATCTACAAGGTCACCGAGGAGCTCCGGGCCGCGATGGAGGGCCTGCTCGAGGCGGTCGACGTCGAGGAGACCCTCGGCCAGGCCGAGGTGCTGCAGACCTTCAAGGCCTCGCGTGTCGGCACGATCGCGGGCTGCCAGGTCACCGACGGCAAGGTCACGCGCTCGGCGCAGGTCCGCCTCGTCCGTGACGGCACCATCGTCTGGGACGGCCGCCTCGGTTCACTGCGTCGCTTCAAGGACGACGTCGCCGAGGTCGAAGAGGGAATGGAGTGTGGCATCGTGCTGGAGGGCTTCGCCGACATCAAGGAAGGCGACGTGCTCGAGTTCTACGAGGTCAAGCAGGTCGAGCAGACGCTGGACTAGTCGGTTTGCGCCACCCTCATGAGGCGTTGCCGC
>Ga0183260_10001460_pt1 | contig 19678 bp, 17 predicted proteins | sample AntDrymUQ4972206_2_FD_129768 | JGI IMG/M metagenome (GOLD analysis project Ga0183260, IMG submission 129768) | Polar desert sand microbial communities from Dry Valleys, Antarctica - metaG UQ497 (22.06) (version 2) (version 2) | ecosystem: Environmental > Terrestrial > Soil > Desert | place...
CGAACCTGCTCCTCATCGTGAGCGGGAACCCGTACATGCCTGAGCCACGGCAGACAGCGGAGGCGATTCAATCAGATCTGGCCAAGGTCGGGATCAAGGTCCAGATCGAGGCGATCGAGCACTCGGCGTATAACGCGAAGGCAAAGAACGGCGACTTCGGCCTGCAGATCACCGGTTTCTCACCACTGATTCCGGATCCGTGGACGATCATGTACACGCAGTTCGACAGCCGGGCGACCACGCCCGGTACATCGACGAACTATCAGTTCATCAAGAAGCCGGAGATTGACGCGCTCAACGACAAGGGAACTGCTGCGTCGGACCCGAACGATCGCATCGCGGCCTACAAGCAGCTCCAGCAGCTCCTCCGGCGCGAAGTCGCACGGGTCGACATCGCCCACGTCGACCTGCTCTATGGGGTTCGGGCGGAGGTGCGGGGGTTCTCCCCAGCGCCGCACACCCTCTACCTCGAGAAGACGTGGCTGGGGAAGCCGTAAGAGATAACGACAGCACGACAGCCGCCGCAGAGAGAGACGGAGACGCGGGACAGTAGCTAACTTCATCATCCGACGTCTCCTGCAGGCGGTTGTCGTCGTTCTCGCAGCTGCGACGCTCGTGTTCATACTCGTCCGCGTTCTCCCGGGCGATCCGACGATGATCGCTCTTGGCGACTACGCGACGAAGGAGCAGATCGCCGAAGCCAGGACGCGGATGGGGCTCGACAAGCCGCTACCCGAACAGTACGTCACCTGGCTTGCCTCGATCGCTCGGGGAGACCTCGGGATCTCGTTCCGGAACAGAGAGGCCGTCGCCTCCGCGATCACCGCGCGGCTACCCGCAACGCTTGAGCTCGGGCTGTTCGCCCTCGTCCTCGCTGTGATGTTCGGCCTCCCCGCGGGGGTCCTCGGCGCTGTCTATCGCGGACGCCTGCCGGATTACATCGTCACGGGTGTGGCCCTCATCGGCCTTGCGATGCCGGTCTTTTGGATCGGGCTCATGCTCCTCATGGTCTTCTCGGTCGAACTAAACCTCTTGCCGACCGGTGGAAGGAGCAGCTCGTCCGCCGTCCTGCGGGGACCTACCGGGTTCCTCGTCCTCGACAACCTGTTGCACCTCGATCCGCACGGAGCGTGGGAAGCGCTCCGATATCTCGCGCTTCCCACGCTCGTTCTCGCGTGGTACCCGTTCGCCACGGTCGCGCGCATCACGCGGTCGGGAATGCTCGACGTCATCCGGCAGGACTACATCCGGACCGCCCGGTCCAAGGGCCTCGGCGAGCGTCGGGTCATCACCCGGCACGCGCTGAAGAACGCCCTGATCCCGGTCGTGACCGTCGTCGGTCTATCGATCGGCCCACTCATGGGTGGTGCGGTGCTCACCGAGTACGTGTTCTCGTGGCCGGGCCTCGGCCGTTACACGGTCGAGGTCGTTCTCGCGCGCGACTTCCCCGCGATCCAGGCGGTCATCCTTCTGTCGGCGGCCGTGTTCACCAGTGTCAATGTGATCACCGACGTCGTCTACGCGATGGTCGACCCTCGCATCGTCTACAGGTAGGTCGTCGTGCGCGTGATACGTCGTTTGCTGCGTTATCCGGTTCCCGCGGCGGCCGGATTGATCTTGCTCGCCTTCGCCGTCCTCGGTGCGCTCGCGCCCATCATCGCGCCGCACGATCCGCAAGCTGCGGATCTCGGCCGCCGGCTCGCGCCGGGATCATGGTCGGAGGAAGCGATCCCTGGCTTCGTGCTTGGTACCGACAGTCTCGGACGAGACCTGCTCTCTCGCCTGCTGCACGGCGCGCGGGCATCGCTGACGATGGCGCTTTCTCCGGTCCTGATCTCCGTCGCGACTGGCGTGCTCCTCGGGCTGCTCTCGCTCCGCTCGCAGCGGCTCGATGACATCGCGATGCGGGTGATGGACCTGCTCTTTGCCTTCCCAGCGCTTCTGCTTGCCCTGGCGATCGTCGCCGCCCTTGGCCCGGGCGCCACCAACGCGGTCGTCGCGATCGCGATTACGGACATTCCCCGGGTCGCTCGGCTTGCCCGTGGGCAGGTCCTCACGGTCCGGCAGCAGGAGTACATCGTCGCCGCGACCTCCATCGGCGCCGGCACGGTGCGGCTCGCGGTGAAGCATGTGATCCCGAACATCCTGTCCGTGATCGTCGTGTACTCGAGCCTGCTGGCGGGGCGCGCGCTCCTCACCGTCGCGGGCCTCGGCTACCTCGGCCTCGGGGTCAGGCCGCCGCAACCGGAGTGGGGATCGATGCTGTCCGACTCGCGTCAGCTGATGCTCTCAGGCGCATGGGAGCCCGTCGTCCTTCCAGGTGTCGCGATCCTTATCACCGTCCTGGCCTTCAACCTCGTCGGCGACGGACTTCGCGACGCGCTCGATCCTCGGCTCTCATGAGTGGTGTGGCGGCGCCGAGCGACCTCGCGTTCCTGACGATCGCTGAGGCGAGAGCTCTCCTGCGGAAGCGCGCCGTATCCTCGGTGGAGCTGACCGAGGCGGCTCTCGGCGCCCTTGCTGCCTTGCACGAGCGAACGAACGTCGTCGCGGAACTCACAGTCGATCTTGCGCGGAAGCAGGCGCGAGTCGCTGACCGCCGGCTCAGGGCGAGCGAGCCTCCGCCGCTCTGCGGGATCCCGTACGGGGCGAAAGATCTCCTCGCGACAAAGGACATCCCGACCCGTTGGGGAGCGCCGCCCTACCGCGATCAGGTGTTCGATCACGACGCGACGGTGATCGAGCGTCTCCGCGAGGCCGGCGCCGTGCTCGTCGGGAAGCTCGCGATGCTGTCGCTCGCCGGCGCCGGCGGCTACCGCTTCGCCTCGGCGTCACTCGGTGGCGCGACGCGCAATCCGTGGAGCGCGTCGCACTGGGCGGGCGGCTCGTCCTCGGGGTCTTCGGCGACCGTGTCCGCCGGGGTGCTCCCGTTCGCGATCGGATCCGAGACAGGCGGCTCGATCATCATCCCTGCCTCCTTCTGCGGCATCAGCGGGCTCCGGCCGAGCTATGGCGCCGTCAGTCGGTATGGCGCGATGCCGGTCGCGTGGAGCTGCGACAAGCTCGGCCCACTCGCTCGTTCGGCCGCGGACTGCGAGGCGGTCTTCGACGCGATCGCGGGTCCGGATCCGCGCGACGCCACTACTGCCGACCGGACGTACCGCCCGTCGCGGCGAGCGCCTGTCCGCGTCGGCGTGCTCCCCTTCGACTTCAGTGGCTATCCGGAGACGGAGCGTGTCTTTTCAGACGCGCTTCGGGCGCTGCGGAGCGAGGGCCTGATCACGAGAAGAGTGAAGCTGCCGCGTGACGACATCCGGACGATCTATCGCGCGATATCGGCCGCGGAGACGTCCGCCGCGCAGGGCGATCTCGCGAGCAGCGGCGCGTTAGAGGACCTTGTCGATGAGGGCCAGCGTTCGGGTCTGCGCGCGGCTTTCTCGGCTCCCGCGGCGGCATATGCCCGTGCCGCGGAGGAGCGTATTGCCGCGGTACGGGACGTCCGCGCGCTCTTCAGGGACGTTGACGTGCTCGTCGCACCGACGACGGTCACGGAGGCCACGCGGCTTGAGGACGATCTCGACGAGTGGCGGCCACTCCCTCACTACGGCGCACTCGGCGCCCTGGTCGGCCTCCCTGGCCTGTCCGTCCCGATGGGCTTCGGGCGATCCGGCCTCCCGCTCGGTCTGCACATCATCGGCGACCTCTTCGCGGACAAGCTCGTCCTTCGCGCGGGCGCGCTGTTCCAGCGAGCGACGGACTGGCATCTCCGGAGGCCTCCGCTCCCTACGTCGGGCTGATCACCAGGAGACCGTCTGTCCGAGACCCTGGTCGAGGGCGCGAGAGAACGCGAGCTGCGCGGCGGCGACGTCCTCGAACGGCATTCCCATAGGTTTGAAGACGGTGCGCTCAGCCGGCGCACGCCGCGTGGCGAGACCAAGAATGACCTCCCCGAGCTCGCGCGGAGGCGGGATCGGCGTCGCGCTCCACGCGGCCATCAGCTTGGGGCGCGAGTCCGTGTAGGAGCGCCAGGTCCGGAGCATCTCCGGATCGACCTCGCTGCGCTCTGGCCGCAGCTGTCCGATCACATTCAGATGCGACCCTGGCGGCACGTCCGCTGCGCTGATGAGCGGAGTCGTCGCTCGCGTCGTCGTGCAGATCACATCGCTCTGGACCGCCTCCGCCGGAGACGCGCAGATCACGAAGGCGACGCGCGAGGACCGCTCGCGCAAGCGCGCCACAAGCGCGGCGACCTGCTCCGACCGGCGCGACCAGATGCGGACCTCGCGGATCTGTCCGGACGCGAGATGCGCCTCGCAATTCGTCTCCGCCTGGAGACCCGCGCCGAGGATCCCGAGCGTCTCGCCAGCCGGGTCGGCGAGGTACTGGGTGGCCAGCGCCGCAGCGGCCGCTGTGCGCGCGGCGGTCAGGTACCCGCCGTTCATGACGCAGACGACCCGTCCGGTCTCGGGATCGTGCAGCGTCGTGACCGCCTCGATGTACGGCTGGCCGACCGTCGGGTTGCGATCGAAGGCGGAGAGGATCTTCGCTCCAAGCTGTCCGTGAGCTGGCGCCCAGGCGAGGTACCCATACACGTTGCCCGTGCCTCGCACCTCGATCCTGCTCTCGTCCGGCGCCAAGATCCCGCCCTGCGCGTGGATCCGGAACGCGTCGCCGATCGGCGCGATCAGATCGCCTGGCCGTATGAGCTGTCGAACATCACCGTCGGACAGGATCCGGATGGTCGCCGGTGTCACGTGAGGAAGGGATGCGCATACGTCATGCCGCGGGTGAGACGCTCGGGATCGCTCACGACACGTCCGGCCCGCATGACCAGCAGCGTATTCCGGAGGTTCCGGATGTCCTCGAGCGGGTCGCCGCGGCAGACGAGCAGGTCGGCGACCTTCCCGACGTCGACGCTCCCGTTGTCGCTGTCGATGCCGCAGAGCTCCGCAGCGTTCAGGGTGGCCGCGCGGAGCGCGTCGATCGGGGCCATGCCCTCGCGGATCAGGAGCTCGGTCTCGATGAAGGTGTTCTCCCCGATGGGATTCACATCGGCCCGACCACGATCTTCACGCCGGCCTCCCGGGCGATGCGGAATCCGCTGATGAGATCGATCGCCGCCGGCTCGAGCACGTTGCGCACGCCGGTCACGCCGCGGGCCAGCGCCGAGAGCAGGTTCCGGCCGGCCCTGATCGTGCGCTCAGCCTCGGGCTCGTGCCGCTCGCGCAATATTGACGGCGTTCCACCGCCCATGTGGGTATGGACGTTCCACAGGCCCGGGACCACGAACGCTCCGGCCATGTCGATGACCGTTCGCCCATCCGCGCCGCGCGGAGCAGCGCCGCCGGTGGCGGCGATCCGGCCCTCGTCAATGGCGATCGTCGTGGCGGAGACGACGTCCCGTCGCCGGACGTCCACCACGTTCACGCCGGTGAAGTACGTGGTCACACCCCGCCCAGTCCTTTCGGGATCCTGCCTAGAGGGGGTAGCGCCCGATCGCGGGCCGGAGCTCGTCGGGTCGGTACAGAACACCTTCCTTGAAGACCTGCTTGATTCGCGAGAGTGCCTTGACGTCCGCGAGCGGATCACCGTCGACGACGACGATGTCGGCCCACTTCCCCCTTGCGAGCGTGCCCGTCTGCGCCGCGAGCCCCGCGAGCTCAGCGCCCGTTCGCGTCGCCGCGACGATCCCCTGCATCGGGGTCATTCCGCCGCGGACCATGAGCTCGACCTCTTCCGCCACCGAGTCACAGGTGTCGGTCCCGACCGCGATCTTCACCCCGGCGTCGACCGCGTAGCGGAAGCTCTGCATCCGGCTCTCGGACTCCGCTTTGCACTTCGCGATGAGCCAGTCGGGCTTCCCGAGGGTCTCGCCTCGTTCCGCGAGGACGATCGTCTCGCCGATCGTTGGCACGAGATAGGTCCCCTTCTTCGCCATCAGCTCTGCCGACCGCTGATCCAGCAAGGCGCCGTGCTCGATGCAGTCGACGCCGGCTTCGACGGCCCGCTGGATGCCAAGGGGCGGGTGGCAGTGGGCGGTCGTGGCGCGGGCTGCCGAATGCGCCTCGTCGACGGCCGCGCGCATCTCCTCGACCGTGAATTGCGGCGACATCGGGTCGTCCCCGTGGCTGACGATGAAACCTCCGCTCGCCATCAGCTTGATGAGATCGGCGCCAGCTCGCAGGATCCGTCGCGTCGCCTTCCGGACCGCATCCACGCCGTCAGCCTCGATGGAGATCTCCACACCATGACCTCCCGTCGTGCAGATGGCGAGGCCTGAGGCGAGGACGCGCGGGCCGTGCAGCATCCCGTCCGCGATCGCGCGTTTCACCTCGAGGTTGCTTCCGCCCATCGATCCGACATCGCGGACGGTCGTCACGCCTTCACACAGCGCGATCAGCGCGTTCCGCGCGGCCCGGGAGGTCCAGTAATAGGACGACTGGCTCGATCGGTGCTCCCACGACCCGTACGAGTAGTGAAGGTCGAGGTGCTCGTGGCAATTGACGAAGCCCGGCAGCACGCTCATGCCGGTCACATCGATGACGGTCGCACCTGCGCCCCGCAGGCCGAAGTCCGCCGCGGTACCGACCAGGGTGATCTTTCCATCCTCGAACTCGATCGACGCGTTCCGGAGCGGTGTACCTCCGCTGCCATCGATGATGGTGCCGCCCTTCAAGAGTGTTCTTGCCACCGTGGCCCCCAACGATCGGAGATCCCCGTCGACCGAGCGCGTGAGTCTCGCGCTCGTCGCCTGACGGGGTCGCGCGGATTGTATTGAATGTGCACGCGATGATGCCTTTTGCGCGACGGGCGAGCGGCCTGTACCTTCGTGGCAGCCGCTCCGTTGGTCGGATCGGAAGGCACACGGCGTTCCGCTCAGCGGTACAGAGCTCGTGTCTCGCCGCCTCGAGGCGCGCGGAGAGGAGTGACGTGTTGACGGCAGCTCTGCCATTCACACGCGAGGACTACGGGGGGCGGATGGAGGCATTCCGGACGGGCCTGCGGGCGCGAGGGCTGGAAACGGCGATCGTCACCGCTGCGAGCAACATCTGCTACCTCACGGGATACGGACACAAGGGCGCTGGGCTGCGGGCGCTTGTGGTCACGCCCGGGCGCGATCCCGCGCTCGTCGTCTCCGACATCGAGGTGGGGAACGCCGAGGCGATCCTCGGGAAGTCCCCGGTCTCGTCGTACAAGACGTACCTGTCGTATGGGGTCGGGTCACCCGCGCGGACCGTGGCCGACGTGCTTGGAGCGAAGACCGGAAAGGGACTCGAGATCGGCATTGAGCCGCAGTCGTGGCCGGCCGGCGATCTTGACGCGCTGCGCGCCGCCCTCCCGGACACGAAGTTCGCGAGCATTGCGGGGATGATCAACCGGCAGAGGCTGGTGAAAACTCCGATCGAGCTCGACTACCTGCGCCGCGCGGCTGCGGTGGCCGATCATGCCTCGACCGCGACCGTGGCGGCGATGAGGCCAGGCGTCAGCGAGGGACACCTCGCCGCTATCGCAATGACGACGATGATCGAGCACGGTGGCGAATACCAGGCCGGGTGGCCGAACGTCAAGTCGGGGCCGACATCCGGGATCGTCCACACCGGCTGGACCGACCGGATGATCGAGCAGGGTGACCACATCTATGTGGAGCTCGCTGGCGTGTTCAATTACTACCACGCGCCCATCTGGCGCACTGCCTTCGTGGGAAAGCCAGATGACGAGCGCCGTCGTTGCGCCGACGCGATCGGAAGGGCGAGCGACGCGGGGCTCGCGGCGGTCCGCCCGGGGACTACCTGTGGAGAGATCCATCGGATCCAGAAAGCGATCCTCGACGAGGCGGGCTTCGGTGAGCATATGCTCAAGCTGTCCGGTTACTCCGTCGGCCTGGCGCTCCCGCCTTCCTGGATGGAGGGGACGACCGTGGGTCCCGGATCCGATCTCGCGCTCGAACCGCGAATGGTCTTCCACCTGGGCGCCTACGTCCTCATACCTGGAAGATGGGCGATCGCGGCCAGCCAGACGGTCGGGGTCACCGCGAACGGGCATGAGAACCTGACGAAGACCGAGAAAGGACCGCTGTTCCTCTAGGAGGAACGTGCTGTTGATGGGTAAGGCCGAGCAACATCCCGAGATCCTCATCGATCCCGACGAACGCTGGTGGGTCAGCCGAACGAATCGACTGGAACCGGTGCAGCGGGGCACGCAGCTCCCTCACCGCGTGCACCTGCGCGACTGCACGATCCGCGAAGGCGAGGAGATGGCGGGCGTGTTCCTCACGGTCGACCAGAAGCTCGAGCTCGCACGGGCCGCGCAGGGCGTCGGCATCGATGAGATCGAAGTGGGATATTGCGGGTCGATCCGTGAGCACGAGGAGCTCGCGAGCCTCTTCCGGCGCGAGGGCATCACCGTCAGCCTGTCCTCGCTGAATCGCTCGTACATCCGCGACGGTGAGTGGCAGGCCGAGGTCGATCGGGCCCTGAAGGCCGGGGTCAACATCATCTACTTCATCGCGTTCTGCAACGACGATCTGCTCACGTCGGTGCCCTGGTTGCCGAAGCGAGACGTCCCTGCACGGATCGAGGCGTGCATGCGCTATGCGAAGGAGGCCGGTGTCGAGGTCATGTACACCCTCGCCGGAGCCTCGAGGACCGAGCCGCAGTGGGTCGCGGAGTGCGCGCGAGCCGCGGCTGCCGGCGGCGCCGATGTCATTGGCGTCGCCGACAGCATGGGCTGCGCTCTTCCCGAGGCGGTCGAGTATCTCGTCCGGCTCACCCGTGACGCCGTCGGCCCGGGACCCCGAATCGCGTTCCACGGCCACAACACGTTCGGGCTGGCCACGGCCAACGGCCTTGCCGCAGTCCGTGCCGGCGCCGAGCTCGTCGACGCGGTCCCGCTCGGGCTCGGAGAGGGTGCGGGTATCGCACCTCTCGAGGAGATCGCCTTCGCTCTCGAGGTGCTCTATGGCGTGGACACCGGGCTCGACCTGACGAAAGTGGCCGACTTCGCGCGTTTGACCCAGAAGATCTTCGGCGTCGCTCCGATGCCGACGAAGACCGTCATCGGTAGCGCGCTGTATAGCCACTCCATCGACAGCCACATCGCGTCGATCCTCCGGGGCAAGTGGTACTCGTGGGAATGCATCAATCCTCGTGTCGTTGGCCAGGAGCGCCGGCTCGAATTCGGATACGCGAAGATCCGCCGAGGCCGCTCCGGCGCGATCGGGGCGAAGATCGACCAGCTCGGATACGAAGCCAGCGATGCGCAGGTCGATCGGATCATCGATTCGGTGAGCGAGATAGCCGCACGCGACCGTTGGGCAACGGAGCAGGATGTTGACAACGTCATCCGCAGGGAGCTCAGTGGCAACGGGGACCGCGCAACCCGCTAGGCGCCCGACTCCCGCGGGCGCTGAGGGGGGCCTACCGAGCGGCCTGCTCGAGGTCCTTCGCAGTCGGTTCACCGCGATCGTCAACGAGATGGGTTTCACGTTGCTCCAGACCGGTTTCACCGTTTTCATCAAGGAGACCGGCGACTTCTCGTGCGCACTCGTGACGCCGGAGGGAGAGGTCTTTCAGGCCCCGACGCGTATCGGGATGATCCGCATCGTCGGCATGAACATGCAGACGGCTGTCGCCGCGAGCCGTCCGCACCGCGAAGGCGACATCTGGATCACGAATGACCCGTGGACAACGGGCGGGATGTGCACCCATTTGCCGGACCTCTACGTGTGGAAGCCGATCTACGTCGAGGGTCGGCTCGTGTGCTTCGCCTGGGCGTTCATCCACGTCACCGATATCGGCGGCCGGGTCCCGGGAAGCATCCTGCCGACCGCGCGGGAGATCCATGAAGAAGGGTTGATCATCCCGCCGACGCTGCTCTACGACGAAGGTGCGCTGAACCAGTCCATCGTCGACCTGATCCGTGCCAACTGCCGCATCCCCGATGCGACCTGGGGTGACATCAAGGCGGCTATCGCGTCACTGCACACGGCGGAGCGCAGGATCGTCGAGGTGGTGGCGCGATATGGCGTGCCGACGGTCCTCGAGGGCGAGGCTCGGCTCATCGATTGGGCCGAAGAGCGGGCGCGGGCCATCTTCAGGCAGGTGCCGGACGGGACATACACCTTCGCGGACTACGTCGAGGGCCCCGCGAACCAAACACCCTTCCGCCTCGCGCTATCGCTCCGCTTCGAGGACGGCGAGCCGACGATGGATTTCACGGGTACCGACCCGCAGGTGCAAAGTGCCTACAACATCCCCACGACGGGCCGAGGGCCACACCATTTCCTCTCAACGGGGATGGTGACCTTCCTGAAGAGCATGGATCCACAGATCCCGTACAACGGCGGCCTCGTCCGGCCGATCCAATCGGTGCTTCCGGAGGGCTCCGTCGTAAATCCGCGCCGCGGCGCGGCGATCGGCGTCCGCGCCGCAACGATGCATCGCATCTATGACCTGACGATGGGATGCTTGGGTCAGGCGCTCCCCGCAGTGATACCTGCCGCGGGCGGGGGTCAAGGAGCGATCCTCGTGGTCGCGGTGCCGACGCCAGCGGGACCGAAGCTGTCGGTCGTACAGCCGCTGGTCGGGGGATCGGGCGGCCGGCCGTCGGTCGATGGGATCGACGGTAACGACATCACGGTCGGCACGGGACGCAACATCCCGTGCGAGGTGATCGAGCAGGACATGCCGATCCACATCGAAAGGTACGCACTCCGCTCCGGTTCGGCGGGCCCGGGGCGGCAGCGTGGCGGTCTCGGGATAGATCTCGAGCTCCGCCTCCTCGCCGAGCGCGCGATCGTGACGTGCCGCGGTCTCGAGCGCTACCTCACGCGGCCGTGGGGTCGTCTCGGGGGACATCCGGGAACCCAGGGTCACTCCATCAAGAACGACGGCACTGCGCACGCGACCGAGGAAGGACGCTTCGATGTCGTGAACCTGGAACGCGGCGACCGCCTGCGGATGCTGACCCAGGGCGGGGGAGGCTACGGAGACCCGCTCGAGCGCGACCCGGAGAAGGTCCTCACTGACGTCTACGAGGAACGAGTCTCACCGGAGCAGGCCGCGGCCCAGTACGGTGTCGTCCCGCGCGGCAGCGGCGTCGATCCCGACGGCACGCGCGAGCTCCGGTCGAGGATGCGCGCCGCTAGGACGCCGCCTCCTGACTTCGCATTCGGAGCCGAGCGCGAAGCGCTCGACATCGGCCGCCGCGCCAACGAGTGAGCGGACTTCGGATCGGGATCGACGTCGGCGGTACGTTCACCGACGCATTCGTGTTGGATGGCGAGACCGGCAGCCTCGCGTTCCGGAAGGTCCCGAGCACGCCCTCCGCGCCAGAGGATGCGGTGGTGACCGCTGTATCGGAGATCCTTTCGATCGCCGGCGGTGAAGCCGGTGACGTCACCTATTTCGTCCACGGGACGACGCTCGCGATGAACACACTCGTCCAGCGATCCGGGACGAGAGCTGGGCTGCTCGTCACGAAAGGCTTCCGCGACATCCTGGAGATCGGTCGTGGTCGTCTCCCAGTCATCCACGACTTCAACGCCCAGAAGGTGCTGCCGCTCATCCCCCGCGACCTTGTCGCGGAGGTGACGGGACGTCTGTACGCGACGGGCGAGGAGGAGACTCCGCTCGATCTCGATGAGGTCGAGGCCCAGGCGCGATTCCTCGTGGGGCGCGGCGCCGCGGCGATCGCCATCCTGTTCCTGCACTCGTACCGCAACCCGGCGCATGAGCTCGCCGCGCTCGAGCGCCTTCGCAGCGTGCTGCCGCAGATCTACATCTGCGCGTCCAGCACCGTGTGGCCGCGGGCGCGCGAGTACGAGCGGGCGATGGCGACGGTCATCAACGCGTATGTCGGCGGCCCCATGGAGCGCTACTACGCAGGCCTGCGCGCGAAGCTGACCGATCTCGGTGTCGCCGCGCGGGTGTACGTGACGCGCTCCGCGGGCGGGATCATGAGCGCCGAGAACGCGGCGCGCACGCCGGTGGAAACGCTCCTGTCCGGGCCTGCCTCAGGAGTGCTCGGGGCGGCCGCGCTGGCCGCGGCCGCCGGAGAGCGGCGTGTCGTCTGCTTCGACATGGGCGGCACCACCGCCGACGTTTCGATCGTGGACGGAGAGCCGCGGTACACGTTCGAGCAGCACGCGGCCGGCTTCCCGCTGTCGATGCCTGCGATCGATGTCGTCTCCATCGGTGCCGGTGGAGGATCGATCGCCTGGATCGACCCAGGGGGCGTCCTTCGTGTCGGCCCGCGCAGCGCTGGAGCGCGACCGGGGCCAGCGGCATATGCGCTCGGGGGCGAAGAGCCGACGGTGACGGACGCGTACCTCGCGCTCGGGTTCATGCACCCAGACCGTTTCCTTGGGGGTGAGCTCCGGCTCGATGCTGCGCGTGCCGGAGGGGCACTTGCGGCACTGGCGCGGAAGACCGGAGAGAGCATTCCCCAGATCGCCTGGCAGATCGTGACCGTCGCGAACGCGAACATGTATGGGGAGCTGATGCTCCTGCTCAGTCGGCAGGGTGCCGAGGCCGCTGATTTCACGCTCGTCGCCTACGGCGGAGCCGGCCCTACGCAGGCGTTCCTGCTTGCGGAGGAAATGGCGATGGACCGCGTGCTCGTGCCGCCGATGCCCGGGGGAGTCTGCGCGCTCGGATGCCTTATCGCGGACTTCCGTTCCGACTTCGTGAAGAGCCTCTATGTGCCCCTCGCCTCGATGGACGAGGCGCTACTCCAGGAGGCATTCGAAGGCCTGGAGCGCATCGCCACCGATTGGCTCGACGCCGAGCGGGTCGTCGTTCAAGAGCGCCGGTATGTCCGATCGGCAGAGATGCGATACGTCGGCCAGTCATTCGAGGTGAGCGTACCCATCACGAAGGCGGACCCCGCGCTGGTGTCGACCGCCTTCCACGCACGCCACCGGGCGGTCTATGGCTTCGCGGACGAGCGCGCAGAGACGGAGATCGTCGACATTCGTGTTCAGCTGATCGGCGCCATGCCGTCGGCGGTCCCACAGGTGCCTCCTAAGGCGATGGAGCTCCCGGAGAAGGAGACGCGGCGCGTCTGGTTCGACGGCGTACAACACGATGCGTCGATCATTCCGCGGGCGCAGATCGGCGAAGGCGACATCATCCGCGGACCCGCGATCGTCGAGCAGTACGACTCCACGGTGGTCCTGACTCCTGGGTGGGATCTGTCCGCGGACCGGATCGGCAACCTGGTCGGGCAGCGCCGGCGGATCGGCGCTGCCCTTCCTGTCGCCGCGCCAGCGAAGAAGCGCGGCCAAGGGTCATTGGTCTCGAAGGGCAAGAACGAGAGGAGGGTGGGATGACCCCGATACGTGTCGGCACCGCGATCGCCGAGCCCGGGACCCGAGCTGACGGCGTCATCCATGGTGGCCGGCTGGTCGACTCATCGCCGGTCGACATCCCGGTGGCTGTCCTGAACGGCGCGAAACCTGGAAGGCGGGTGTGGATCCACGGTGCCATCCACGGTGACGAGTACGTCGGAACGCGTGCGATCCAGCAGCTGATCGGAAGGCTCGATCCCTCGGAGATGAGCGGAGCGCTCGTGGCCATTCCGGTGGCGAACATCTCGGCCTTCCGGGCGGGGACACGAGCCGCGCCCCAGGACGGACTTGACATGAATCGCGTGTGGCCGGGCGCTGAGCTGGACAAGGCTCGGTCCTTGAATCCGCACAGCGAGGTCATCGTCCATCGCATGTTCGAGGCGATGACGACGATAGGCGTCGACGCGGTCGTCGACTGCCACACCGGAGGCACGTGGTGCTTGATGGCGAACTGGACTGCCTATGCGGACTACGGCGATGCCGCTGCCGAGGCAGGTCGCCTTGCTGAGGCTGCGGCGTTCGACGTCCTCTGGGGTCGCAAGCCCGACTTCATCGCTGCCAATGTCAGCGGATCCGCCGGTGACGTCCTGTCCGCACGCGGGATCCCCTACGTGGTCCTTGAGGCGGGTGGCCTCACGATCGCGGACCGTGCGCCCGTTGCCGCGACGCTACGCGCGCTGGAAAACATCCTTAAAGCCACCAACGTGATAGCGGGGGAACCGGAGGTCCCGACGCCGGCGCGGCGCGTCACGAAAGGTCATTGGATGCGGGCGCGCGAAGGGGGCTTGTTCGAGCGGCAGGTAGACCTACTGCAGGAAGTCCGGGTCGGGGACGTCATAGGAGTCGTGTACGACGTGCTCGGCCATGGTGTCGAAGAGTTGAGGGCACCTGCGAGTGGGATCGTGATCGGGCTTCGTTACGCGGCCACCGTCGGAAGTGGTGACTATGTCGGTGACGTTTCTGAACCGAGCCGCGCGTGAAACCGCCCTGGCGGATATGAGCTGATCTGCACGCACAAGCAGAGCGGTTCGCATTCGATGGGCCGCAAGTCCGCAGATCCGAAACTGCACCTGTTCCTCCCGGCGGAACAGTTCGAAAGTCCTTGTAACATCCTGGCGGCACACCTCGACGGTTTGCTGGATCCGAAACGGGAAGGGAGCACCACTTGCATTCAGCACTTCGCACAGCCGGCGTACTCCTCGCCGGTCTGCTGGTGTTCATGGCTTGCAGCAGCGGCGCGCCTGCGGCGGGCCCCGGTCCAGCCGCGACTTCGGCCTCGTGCCCGGATGCGAATTCGCCGATCCGTGTTGGCATCTTCCAAGCGCTTACAGGCGCCAACGCCTTCATCGGGGCGCCCGCAACGGACGCCATCAAGATGCGCCTCGACGAGGTCAACGCAGCCGGAGGCATCTCCGGCCGGAAGGTCGAGCTCGACGTACAGGACGAGCGGGGCGACCCGAAGGAGGGCGCGAACCTCGCGCAGAGGTTCACGAGCGATTCGTCGATCATCGCGGGGCTCGGAGGGAGCACGAGCACGGTCGTGCTAGCGGCAGCGCCGATCTTTACCGGAGCCAAGACCGTTCTCGTGTGTGCGACGTGCTCACACCCCGACGTGACGAAGAATTCCACTTACATCTACCGGACCGTCAATCAGCAGGCGCAGCTGGCGGGACCCTACGCGCAGTTCCTGGCTGAGCGACTCAAGGCGAAGCGGATCGCATTTCTCGTCGCGGCTGACGAATTCAGCCGCTCGAACGCGGAGCAAACCGCAGCCGCGCTCAAGGCCAAGTACCCGAGTGTCCAGATCGTCCTGAACGAGTCGGTGACCACGGACACCCGTGACTTTCGCCCGCTCATCACCAAGCTGCAGTCTGTGAATCCCGACATGGTCTACATGATCCTGTTCCCGGCGGAGGGCGCGGCTTTCGTGAAGCAGGTCCGCCAGTCCGGCCAGAACTGGATCCTCGATGGTGGGCCGAACTTCAACACGCCGGTCTTTCTCGAGCTCGCGGGCGAGGCCGGAAACGGCGTGTATGCGAGGAGCTTCTTCGATCCCACTGACCAGAGCGCGAAGGCGAAGGCGTTCATCGCGAAGTACCAGGCCCGCTATTCCAAGACCCCGGACCAGTGGTCGGCATTCGCCGACGACGCGTTCATGGTGCTCGTCTCGGCCATCAAATCCGCCTCGACCGGCAAATGCCTGACGCGCCAGGGCGTCGCAGATGCCTTCGCCACGCTGCCCGCATACGACGGCCTGACCGGCGTGAAGAAGTACATCCCGGGCACCGGCGATATCGAGGCCGCGGCCCCGAGCGCACTCGTCGTAGAGAAGGGCAAGTACCGAGTTCTCGGGCCCAACGAACCCTAGGCGCATGTCCCTCCAGCCTGCAGGCTCACCGCGGGCCATCTCTGGCCCCGCGGTGAGGCCGATCTCTCCGCGGTAGACGGATGGTCGAGTTCCTCAGCCAGCTTCTCAACGGGCTGGCGGTCGGAAACATCTACGCCCTGATCGCGCTGGGCTTCACACTCGTGTTCGGCGTCGCGCGACTTATCAACTTCGCGCAGGGCTCGCTCTTCATGCTGGGGGCATACTTCGCCTTCACCGCCATCACCTTCCTGCACCTGCCCCTTGCACTAGCGGCGGTGCTTGCCGTCCTCGGTGCAGCGGTCCTCGGCATCGTGGTGGAGCGCGTGGGCGTTCGGCCCCTCGAGAAAGGTCCGATGATCGCCCCGTTCCTCTCGACGCTCGCGATCGCGATCATCTTCGACGAGCTCGCGCGCGTCGTTTGGGGGGCCGACCCGCGCCCGTTCCCGGATCCGTTCGCCGGACCGGTGCTGCACATCGGGAACTCGTTCGTGACGCTGATCGACTTCGTCGTGCTTGTGGTTGCGACGGGCACGATGGCGGTGCTCAGTCTCTTCCTCTCGCGAACGTGGCCAGGGCGTGCGATGCGCGCGGCAGCACAGGACCCCGATGCCGCTCAGCAGGTCGGCGTCGATGTCGGGCGCTCCCGCCAGATCGCGTTCGGCCTCGCGTCCGCACTCGGGGCGATCGCGGGCGTTCTGGTTGGCATGTATTACACGATCATCTTCCCGACCATGGGCCTGCCCTACGCCCTCAAGGGCTTCTCGGCAGCTCTCCTCGGTGGGCTCGCGAGCATGCCGGGCGCGATCGTCGGCGGCTACCTGCTCGGCATCTTCGAGAGCCTGGCAAGTGGCTACGTCGGCCAAGGGCTCCGCGACGTCGTTGCGTACCTGTTCGTTCTCCTGGTCCTGACCGTGCGCCCCGAGGGCCTACTCGGTAGCACCCAGCTCCACGCCCTGGGCGGCGTCGGTGGCGCCTCGGGGACGCTCCCGGGAACCTCGCTGCTGTCGACGCCGAGCGGGGCGAGCATCACCTCGACGACGCGATTGAAACCCCGGCCGCTCGTGCTCTTCGTGGTGCTCGCCCTCGCGCTGCTGCTGCCCTCGGTCGCAAACGCCTACGTACTGCAGGTCGCGATGCTCGCTGCCGTCTACGCCATCGTCGCGATCGGCCTGACAATCGTGTCCGGTACGGCCGGCCAGATCTCCCTGGCACACGCAGGTCTGTTCGGGATCGGCGCGTACACCACCGCGATCCTGGCCAAGTCGCACGGGTGGTCTGCCGAGGGCGCGATCGTCACGGCGGCGGGGTTCACGGCGCTGGTGGCGGTGGTCGCCGCGATCCCATCGGTCAGGTTGAGCGGTCACGCCGTCGCTCTCACTTCCTTGGCGATCGGCGTCATCGCCTACTTGACGTTTCTCAGCTGGATCGAGGTGACGCGTGGTCCGTTCGGCATCACGGGGATCCCTCCGGCGAAGTTCGCCGCGGGGTTCTCGATCGTGTCGTTGGAGGCCAAGTACCGGATGGCGATCGTCCTGCTCATGTTCGCCGTCTGGTTCGCGACTCGCGTGCTTGCATCTCCCGTGGGCCGCGTGTGGCGGGCGATCCGCGAGGATCGACTTGCGGCGGAAGCTGCCGGCATCCCGGTCCGGCGGTATCTGCTGATGGCACATGGGACCGGCGGGCTCCTCGCTGGTGTCGCTGGCAGTGCCTTCGCCTATCAGAGCTCCTTCGTCAGCCCGGAGAGCTTCTCACTCAATACCGCGATCCTGCTCCTCACGATCGTGATCCTTGGCGGGATCGGGAACATCACTGGCGCGCTCATTGGGTCGGCGGCGATGATCGGCGTCTTCGAGGCCCTCCGCCTGAGCATCGACTATCGTGTCGTCCTCGTAAGCGTCCTGCTCCTCCTCGCGCTCCGGTTCCGCCCGCAAGGTCTGGCGGGTGCGGAGTGAACGCGGCCACGCGACCGGTTTCGGGCCGACAACAGCTACGGCTCGAAGGCGTGACGTGTCGGTTTGGCGGGCTGACCGCCGTGAACGACGTGTCGCTCGGAACCCGCGCCGGCGAGATCATCGGTCTCGTAGGCCCGAACGGCGCGGGTAAATCCACGCTCGTGCAGCTCATGACCGGCATCATCCAGCCGACCGTCGGGACGATCTTCTTCGGTGATCGGGTCATCTCCCGCAGGCCGCCCGAGGAGATCGCGGCGCTCGGCATCGCGCGGACGTTCCAGACCTCGCGGGTCTTTCCCGGGCTGACCGTCCTCGAGAGCGTCCTCATCGGCGGGCAGGTCGACGTCATCGGTGGGGGGCGGCGTGGCCGCCGGATGACGCCATTCGAGGAGTTCGCGGGCGTACTCGCACGCGTCGGCGGATATGGGCGCAGGGCGGCGGCGCTCCAGCGCCGTGCTGAAGCCGTCCTCGCGATCTTCGGAGATCGCCTCCTGCCGCGTAGCTCGGATCTGGCCTCGAGCCTCTCCTACGCGAACCGGCGACGACTCGAGCTTGCGCGTGCCCTCATCTCCGAGCCGCTCGTGCTGCTCCTCGATGAGCCGACGGCTGGGATGAATCCGACGGAGACGGACGAGCTCGCGCAGGTGATCGCGCAGCTTTCGCGAGAGCGCCCCGAGATGGCGATCCTCATCATCGAGCACAAGATGCACGTGATACGGGATCTCTGCCGTGCGGCGATGGTGATGCACCAGGGCTCACTGATCGCGTCGGGGCCACCGAACGAAGTGCTGCAGGACCAGCGCGTCGTCGAGGCGTACCTTGGCGCCACGGCCACAGCGGTGGCGCGATGACGCAGTCGGTGGCATCGACCGCCGAGGGCGCTGGGGCTGCGGCACTCGAGCTCACGGGCGTGGACGTCCACTACGGTTCGGTCCAGGCACTCTTCGACGTGAGCATCCGTGTCGCGCCGAATGAGCTGGTCGTGGTGCTCGGTGGCAACGCCTCGGGGAAGTCGACGATCGTGCGCACGGCACTCGGGCTCGTGCGACCGACGCGCGGGACCGTTCGATTCCGTGGCCGGGATGTCGCGCGCGAGCGGACGGACGAGATCATCGCGAGAGGTATGGGCTCGGTGCCGGAGGGGCGACGTGTTTTCGCCGAGATGAGCGTCCGCGAGAACCTGCTGATGGGGACATACACCCGCCGGCGAGCTGATCGCGCGGAGGTCGAAGCGGACATGGAGCAGGCACTCGGATTCTTCCCGCGCCTGCGCGAGCGACTCTCGCAGACGGCGGGCACGCTCTCCGGAGGGGAGCAGCAGATGCTCGCGATGGCGCGAGCGTGGGTCCGTCGACCGGACTTCCTCTGCATCGACGAGCCATCGATGGGTCTCTCTCCCGCATACGTCGACCTCGTGTACACGGTCATCGCGCAATGGAAAGAAAGGAAGGTCTCGATCCTCATGGTCGAACAGACGGCGAGCCGTGCCTTGGCTGTCGCGGACCGCGCGTATGTCCTTCGCACCGGGAGGGTCGTGCTCGAAGGCCCGGCGGCGGAGCTCGCTCGGGATCCGCGGGTCCGCACGGCGTATCTCGGCGGCGCGGAGGTGCCGGTATGAAGGTCAGTCACATGCGCATCTTCACCCTCGACGCCAGGACGGAGGCCCGCACGTTCGCGGAGCGATTCCGCTCTGAGGTCGGGCCCGTGTACTCGCAGTATGGCTTCGAGCTCGAGGGTGGCTGGATCACCACGTCGCTGCCGGTTGGGCTAACGCGCGGCGCCGGCAAGGACGGTTCGATCCCGTGGGTCGCGGGCCCGCAGAACCGCTACATCTACATCGTTTCGTATGAGGGCCCCGAGTCGTGGCAGGCGAAGGTGGAGGAGTTCTACTCCTCGCCGGAGTACGCCGCCGTGTCGCCGGACCTCCAGGCGCGGATCGTGGACCGGGCGTTCATGTTCGTCGAGCGCACCCTGCCCCGATGAAGTTCAGCGTGCTGCTGCCGCAGACGA
>Ga0183260_10001461_pt1 | contig 19676 bp, 18 predicted proteins | sample AntDrymUQ4972206_2_FD_129768 | JGI IMG/M metagenome (GOLD analysis project Ga0183260, IMG submission 129768) | Polar desert sand microbial communities from Dry Valleys, Antarctica - metaG UQ497 (22.06) (version 2) (version 2) | ecosystem: Environmental > Terrestrial > Soil > Desert | place...
AGAGCGGAGGCAACCATCGAGGCGATGCGCAGAGGACTCACAGTCTAGGGCAGCAGCTTGCTTAGCTCATCAGCGGTTCGTCTTGCCCCGGCGATGCAGCCGGCGACACCGACTCCTCCGTACGCAGCGCCGCACAAAAACAGTCCCGGCGTCAGCCGAAGGTGCTCTCCGATCCTTTCGAGTCGGGCCGCATGACCCAGTTCGTACTGAGGGATGGCTGCCGGCCAACGCTCTACCCGGACAGCACTTGGAGCGGCGGTCAGCCCGATCATCAGCCGGAGGTCACGAAGGACGGCGTCGACGATTTGGTCATCGGACATCCGCTTGTGTCTTTCGTCTTTGACGCCTCCCACGGAACATCGAAGCACCGTGGTGCCGGAAACCGGGCCATGTGCCCACTTCTTCGACCACCAGCTGCATGCCGTGATGAACCGTTCCTCTATGCGGGGAACCAAGAACCCTGAGCCCTCTGGAAGCTTCGGCATGCTGGCTTCCTCAACCGACAGCACGATCATCGCAACATCGGCGTAGGAGATGCCGGAGAGCTCCGCGGCGAGCGAAGGGAATTGCCCACCAAGGACCGTGACGGCCTGTCGGGAAGGAAGCGCAACGACGACGGCATCGGCCTCGAAGGCGCCGTTCGTTGTGTCCACTCTGAAACGCTGATCATGACCCACCGATGTGACCGTATGACCGAGTCGGATGCGGCCGGCAAGGGTCTCGGCAGTTTTCTCAGTGAGCTGGCCAAGGCCCCCGGGGAAGGAGAAGAACACCGGGTCCGTTAAGGGGGGGCCGAACGAGTCGGGGATGTCTCGTCCGGCGATGTCCTCCAACTGAGGGGCAGCGGTGGCTAGCTCGTATGAATCGATGTCCCCCGCATAGATGCCGCCGAGTAGCGGTGAAGAGAAGCGCTCGACGAACTCGTCACCGAAGCGGGCCCGAAGTGCTCCTCCCACCGTGCAATCCACATGCGACCGATGCGAGTATCCCTTTGCGGCTCGGGCCAGCCCTTCATCTGAAAGAAGTCCCGAACTCGCAAGGCCCTGAAGAGACGACGGAAGGCCCAGCACCGCCCCGGCTGGCAGAGGCCGCAAGGCGCCTCGTGACCACACCCATGCGTGACGCTCGGCGGGAGAGACCATCTGGGAAGCAAGACCCACTTCCTCAACGAACCGCACCGCATCCTTCGATCTTGCCAAGAGCGCGTCGGCACCAAGGTCGACTCGCCGCCCTGCGAAATCGACAGCGTGGACCTTGCCGCCCACCCTTTCGTCAGCCTCCAATAGTGAGACGTCCAGGTGAGATGAAGCTGAAACGAGTCGATGCGCGCAGGCTAGCCCTGCTATCCCGCCCCCGATGACTACGACCTTCGACATACCGGGAGCGTACGACGCGAACTGATGTTGATGGGCCCTCAACTAGGAGCCAGGACCTCGATCGTCCTTTTGACCCGCTCGAGTCGCTCGGAGGGGTCGCCAGCGACTGAGATCGGGAACAGCACCGGGGTCTTCACCCCTGCCCTCCGGAAGCGGTCGATTCCTGCGAGAACATCCTCGGCACCACCGAACAGGTAGAGACTCTCCAGCATCTCGTCGGTAACGGCAGCAGCCGCACCTTCCCTGTCCCCGCTAACCCATAGCTCGGACACCGATCCCGCTGGATCCCCGAAGCCCTGCCTTCGAAGTGAGGCGTTGTAGACGTCAACGATCGCGTAGTTGGTCGTCAGCCGCCTCAGCATGTATCGAAGGAAGGTCTCGTCCTCGTCGACCGCGACTGGAATGCGGGCAACAACATCGATCTGTGACGGGTCGCGTCCGGCCTCTTTCGCCCCTGCTCTTACCTGATCCAGTGCCCACTTCACCCCATCGGGCGTGAAGAGGAACAAGATGACTCCGTCGGCGATCTGGCCAGCCAGCCGCAGCATCTTGGGGCCTAGGCCCGCGATGTAGATGGGAACCTTTTCGCCGCTTTCAGCCGTGAGCCTGAACCCGCGAACCGTGAATCCGTGGGCTTGGGCATCCATCTTCTTTCCTTCCAGCGCTTCCCTTAGGAACGCGACGGTATCGCGGATGCGCGTCAGCGGGCGCGTGAAGTCCTCACCCATCCATCTGCCCACGATGATCGCCGAGGAGGTGCCGATCCCAAGCACGAAACGTCCTCCCGACAGGGCTTGCATGCTCGCCGCCCCCATCGCCATGAGGGCCGGGGGCCGGGTGAATACCGGCAAGATCGCAGTTCCGAATCGAAGGTGCTCGGTGACAGATGCCGCCGCCGCCAAAGGAGTGAGGCCGTCTGTACCGCTCACCTCAGCCGACCAAAGATCGGTGTAGCCGAGCGACTCTGCCATCTTGGCTATCGGAATCACCGTTTCCGGGATCGGCAGACCCTCGATGGGGACCGTAAGTCCAAGACGCTTTGAAGACACGCTTAGTCTCCGGGCTTCAGGACCATCAGCACGATGATCAGGATGAGCAGAACCCCCAAGATCGCTCCGTTGAGCCCCACCTTCTTGGCCATGACGCCGAACTCGGGGGTGTCGCCGAGCCCGTCCTTCATCGCGTGCACCATATCGTCGATCATCGGGTTGTCGATAGCGTATGAGACGTGGAGTCTTTCGTTGACCTCCACGGTCTGATCGATCCGTAGTTTGGCATTCCTACGGCTGCTTTGTGATACAGTGGGTCACATGCGGGATGAACCGAGATCAATTCAGCGCTCCTTTCGCCTCTCGCGGCGGACAATCGAGTTACTCGATGCGGCCGCATCTGCAGGCGGCGAGTCCCGCAACGCGCTGACGGATCGGCTGCTAGGTGAAGCGATACGCCTCGAGCGCCATCCGCTGATCCGCTTTCACCAGGGGCCCAGGGGACGCCGCCAGCCACTCGTCGTCGGCACTCGACTCTACGTGCACCAGATCATGTCTACGGTCCGGGCGAGTCACGGGGACATCGAGGAAGCTGCCTCTTACCTCGGTATCGGCCCTCGTCTCGTTCGGGCGGCCGTGGATTACTACGCGGAGTTCCCGGACGAAATCAAAGAGCACGCGGAGTTCGCGGCGAAGGTCGAGCAGGACGAACGCGCCCGCTGGGAATCCCAGCAGCGCGCCCTCGCGTGAAGCTGGCGCTCGACAACCATTACTCACTTGCGATCGCCACTCAACTCCGGGAGCGCGGGCATGACGTCATCGCAGTGATCGAGCACGGGTGGGAAGCTGAGGATGACGAACCGCTGCTCGAGTTGTGCGCCCAGGAGCAACGTGCGCTGATGTCCAACAACGTGGCCGACTTCGCAGTGGTCGCGAGGCGCTGGGCCGCCGAAGGGCACCCGCATCTCGGGCTTATCTTTACGTCGGACGCGAGCATGCCGAGGGGTAGCGACACCATCGGTCGTTTCGTTGCGGTCCTCCACGCTTTGCTGCAGTCAAACCCCGGCGACAACGCCTTCAAAGACCGCGTTCATTGGTTGTAGCGCGCGAATCCATATCACTGCCGCCCCGCACACCGCACGTTGAGTCATCGATGACTAGGGCCACCACCGGTCAGGCACCGCTACCCCATGGAAGTAAGGCAGTACGCCGATGTCGTCGGCTACCTAGTTGCCACGCTCTTTGTGGCACTTGCAGGAAGGCTTCAAGTTTCCCGATCGCCTCCTCGGTGACTGAAGAAAGCCACCCAGTCGACACCGGCTTGGGAATGAGCAACGTCTTATCAACGAACCCTCAACGCTGCCTTCTCGCGTCCAAGTTCGAATACGAGACTCTCGGTGGTGGGGGAAGGATTCGAACCTCCGGAGCTTGCGCAGACGGTTTACAGCCGCCTCCATTTGGCCTCTTTGGTACCCCACCAAGTTGCGCCGTTAGGATAAGGCCGGTTTTTGGATTATCAACTCACGACAAAGCGACCTGGAGGCGACGTGGCTCAATTCTCATTCGATGTGGTCAGCGAGATAGACAAGGCTGAGGTGACCAACGCACTGGATCAGACCCGGAAGGAATTGATCCAGCGTTTCGACTTCAAAGGTACCGGGACCGAGATCTCCAACGAAGGCGAAACGATCGAGATCCGGTCCTCGTCTGAGGGCCGCGTCGAGGCGGCATTAGAGGTGCTAAAGGAAAAGATGGTCAGAAGGAACGTCTCGCTCAAAGCGCTTTCGCCGGGGAAGATCGAACCAGCTGCTAGCAGCACCTACAAGCAGACGATCAACCTGGTACATGGCATCTCCGACGAGAAGGCCCGAACGATCAATAAGTTCATCAAAGGCCTGGGAACCAAGGCCCAGAGCCAGATCCAAGGTGAGCAGCTTCGTGTCATGTCTAAGACGAAGGACGACCTACAGACCATCATCCAGGCCCTCAAGGAAGAGGACTTCGGCATCCCACTGCAGTTCACGAACTATCGCTGAAGTCAAAACCCGCATCCTGAAGTTGCTCTGACTTTTTGGTCCAAGACTCTTCGAGTGAGCCCTTAAGGCGCTGTTTCTCCTCGTACTCCTTTACAAGCCTCGCCACCTCATCGGGGTGCTCTGAGTAGAACGATGGGTCGCCCAGCATGTTCGCGATCTCTGCCAGACGTTCCTCCACTCGCCCTAGGTGCAGTTCGATCCTTAAGATCTCGTCCCTCACGCTCTTCGTTCTGGCACGCTGTTCCGCCTGGAGCCTCTTCTTCTGTTTGTTGTCGCGAACAGGTGGCGCTACCGACCCCGTAACCGCTCGCTTTGCTCTTTCTTCTACGTAGCTTGCGTAGTCGCCCGGAAACACGGTCACTTCCCCGGCAACGACCTCGAGGATCTTGGTCGCCACGTTTCGGATGAGATGCCGGTCGTGGGTGATCAGCACAAGGGCCCCATCGTATTCGGTCAGAGCATCTTCCAAGACATCGCGGCTGGGCATATCGAGATGGTTCGTCGGCTCATCCATGCACAGCAGGTTGACGGGGGACACCAGCATCTTGGCCAGAGCCAAGCGGCTCTTTTCTCCTCCCGACAGAACCGAGACTTTCTTCTCCGCATCGTCACCCGAGAACAGGAACCGCCCAAGGATGTCTCTCGGCCGCGAGGGCCCGGGGGGAAGCGATGCCTGCATCTCCTCGATCATCCTCTTGGACGAGTCGAGGGTCTCGGCTTGATGCTGGGCAAAGTATCCGACGAAGACGTTGTGTCCCAGCACACGTTCACCCGATGTTGGTTCGAGGACGCCAGCGATCAACTTGAGCAGGGTCGACTTGCCGGCCCCGTTCGGGCCGACCAGAGCGATCTTCTCCCCTCGCTCCAGGAACAGATCGAGACCCTCGTAAACGGACTTATCTCCATAAGAGAAGCGGACATCCCTGAGCTCGATCACCCTTCGCCCGCTCCGCGGAGGAGGGGGGAGTTTCAACCGCATCGTTTTCGTGGACGCGGTGGGTGCGTCGAATGTCCCCAGTTTCTCGAGAGTCTTGATCCTGCTTTGGACCTGCCTCGCTTTGGACGCCTTGTAGCGGAAGCGATCGATGAATTCCTGGGTCTGCTTCACTTTCCTGGCTTGCGTCTTGGCGAGGGCCTCGGCCTGCTCGATAGCGAGCGCCCTTTGTTCGATGAAGTTTGCGAAGTTCCCTTTGTAGCGAAACAAAGTGGCCTTGTCGATCTCGATGATCGACGTCGCGATGCCGTTCAAGAAGTCGCGGTCGTGAGATATGAGCAAGATGGCTCCCTCATACACGCTCAGGAACCTCTCCAGCCACTCGACCGACTCGACGTCAAGATGGTTGGTGGGCTCGTCGAGCATCAGGAGGTCCGGTCCGATCAGCAGAAGCTTCGCCAGCGCGATACGCATCAACCACCCGCCGGAAAAGGTTTCGGTCTGCTCGTTCATCTGCTGCTCTGAGAAACCAAGCCCACCGAGGATGGTCTTTGCCCTCGACTCGATGCTGTAACCACCTAGCGCCTCGAAGTGAGATTGCAGGCGGCCATACTCCGCGACCAACTTGTCCTGGTCGACTCCCGGCGAGGTGTCGGAGATCTCCTGCTGGAGGATCTGGATGCGATGTCCGGTAGCAACCACCTCGTTGCCGGCCGAAAGAACCTCTTCGATAACGGTTCGTCCAAGCATCCGGTCGGTGTGCTGTCTGAGGTAGCCGATAAGAACGCCCTTCGATATCGAGATGCGTCCTTCATCGGGCTCCGACTCGCCCGCGATCATGTTGAGAAGGGTGGTCTTGCCAGAACCGTTCGGGCCAACAAGACCGATACGGTCGCGCGCACCTATGGTCAGGTCCGTTGCCCTGAAGATGTCCCTGGCGCCGAAGGACTTGCGAAGTCCTGAGATCGTGATCATGTTCCCTTAGATGTGGCTGCCCTCTAAGCCCCCGGCACCCCGGCCTTGCGTCGGTGGTAAGCCTTGAGCCTGGCCGACTGCTGTAGCTCGCGTTTTCGAAGGCGGATGGTCTGTGGAGTCACCTCGACCAATTCGTCGTCCGCGATGAACTCGAGACTCTGCTCCAAAGACAGGTGCCTCGGAGGAACCAGTCGCAGAGCCTCATCCGATGCATGTGTGCGGATATTCGTCTTTTTCTTCTCTTTGGTGGCATTAACATTCATATCTTCGGAGCGTGCGTTCTCGCCGACGATCATCCCTTCATAAACCTCGGCCCCCGGGCCGACGAAAAGCTCCCCTCGCTCCTGCAGGTCATAAAGGGCGTAGGCGGTCGTCGATCCGCTCCTGTCCGAAACGAGCACGCCGGTGGGGCGATGGGTCACCTCACCAGCCCACGGCTCATAACCGGCGAAGACGCTGTGGATGATGGCTGTACCGCGCGTTTCGGTAAGCATCTCTGACCGGAACCCGATGAGGCCTCTGGCTGGGATCCGAAACTCGGCCCGGAGCCAGCCGGAGCCATGGTTGACCATGTTGGTCATCTTGCCTTTGCGAAGTGCAAGAGCCTGAGATACCACGCCGAAGAACTGCTCGGGAAGATCGAGCACCAACTCCTCGACGGGCTCGTGCACCTTGCCATCGACATCGCGCAGGATCACTTCGGGTTTGGAAACTTCTAGCTCATAGCCTTCCCGGCGCATCGACTCGATGAGGATGGCGAGCTGGAGCTCTCCCCTACCGCGGATCTCGAAAGTGTCGGGGGAATCGGTCGGGATAACACGGATGGAGACGTTGCCCAGAACCTCTCTTTCAAGGCGGTCTTTCAGATGGCGGCTCGTTACGAACTTGCCTTCCCTTCCGGAAAGGGGCGAAGTGTTGACACCGAAGGTCATGCGGAGCGTCGGCTCGTCTATCTCTAGGACCGGAAGAGGCTCGGGAGCATCGGCATCGGCGACCGTCTCACCAACGGTCACATCTCCGAGCCCCGCGATCGAACAGATGTCCCCCGGCTCGGCTGAGAACACCTCTTCGTACGAGAGCCCTGTGTGCGCAAGCATCTTCGTTATGCGAGCACTCTCGATGGAGCCATCTCTGTGACAAACCGAGACACGGTCCCCCGTCTTCACCGATCCGTTCCAGACCCTGCCGACTGCAAGTCGTCCAACGTAGGGATCAGCGGCGAGATTGGTTACGAGGAATTGGAGCGAACGCTCCGGGTCGTAGACCGGTGCTGGAGTGATCTCGACGATGAGGTTGAACAAGGGGCCGAGGTCGGTTCCTGGGATAGAGATGTCTGTGGTAGCAGTTCCAGCACGTGCGTTGGTGTAGACAACGGGAAAGTCGATCTGCGACTCGTCTGCATCTAGATCGATGAAAAGTCCATAGATCTCGTCCAGAACCTCTGCGATACGAGCGTCTGGCCTATCGATCTTGTTGATGACTGGGATGACGGGCAGGCGTCTAGCTAGGGCCTTTCGCAGAACATAGCGGGTCTGAGGTAGGGGTCCCTCGGACGCGTCCACCAGCAGCAGGGCGGAGTCGACCATCTGAAGGGTCCGCTCGACCTCTCCCCCGAAATCAGCATGTCCAGGGGTATCGCAGATGTTGATGTGGAACCCTTTGAACTTGATGGCGGTCTGTTTGGCGAGGATCGTGATCCCGCGCTCGCGCTCCTGGTCCATGGAGTCCATGACCCGGTCGACGATCTCCTGGTGCTCTCGCCAGGCCCCCGACTGGCCAAGCATGGCGTCGATGAGAGTGGTCTTGCCGTGGTCGACATGAGCGATGATGGCAACGTTTCGCACGTCATCTCGGGTTTGGGTGGCATTCACGGCCCTGGCAGAGTAATGCTTCTGGCGGTCGAAGACTGCTCAGGCCCCTTTTCGATGCCTCAACAGGAACGCTGACAGTGATCGATACTTCTTCGCACAGGGTTCTCGCGCAGGTCGACCTGGGAACACAGACTGGGGTGAAAACGCGGAGATGCCTCCGAACAAATCCCGAGTGATAGGCCCTTGGGGGATCGCGGTAGATGAACCGCGGGGCCAGGTTTACATTCGATGCTGGCTTTGGATCGGGTTGCGATCCTCTAAGCGGAAGCTTTGGGTTGGCCTTTATCTGGTGGAGGGTAGCCACTCAGTAGCTATCGATCTAGAGTCTGGAGCCGAACAACGGGCCATCTTCGGGGGCTTGGGGATCACAGGTGTAGCGGTAGACCTGAGGAGCGGAGATGTCTACAGTGCGGCCCCCGGAGACATGAGCGCCTGGTTCCGAAGGACGCTCGATGGCTCTTTCGCCGACGATCCCTCCCCGCGAACGAGAAACGGCCCCCGGTTTCCGGGGGCCGTCTCTTCTTGAGCTAACTTACGACCTAGGGAGCGCCTGCGATCGGGATCGGATAGGGAACGATCTGGCCGTTGGCCAGCGTGCCGGTAACTCTCGTTGCACGAGTGCCTCCCATGACTCCAAGGCCGCTCTTCATCAATGGGTCGATCCAAAGGTGGGTCATGATGCCCGCCGCCTCCATGTTCGCCCCGAGAGTGTCGCCCGTAAGCGTGTTGGCCCCCGACCCAGAGTCACCTGGCGCGATAGCTCCGAAGAACATGAAGTGATTGACCGCCCAAGAGATGGTTTCACCGGCCCTAGGAGTGCCGCCTGTGCCGACGCCTGTCCCATGCCCGTAGTGCACCAGGGTCTGGGCAAGGTATGGATCGGCGTTGGTGGATACCGCGGGAACGCTTGGGAAACGACGGCCAACAGTGATGCCCACCGTCGAGCCTGTCTTGGTGTAGATCCCGCGCGGTCCTCCCCAGAACGCCATGGTTGGCGTCACGAGGCTCTGCCATTGCGGATCGACATCGATCAGCGCCCAATCGTCTCCAAGGCTGTTGTCGTGAGAAGTGGAGAACTTGCCGATGTCTAGGAGCACCGGATTCAAGGTGCCAGCGCGGTTACCGAAGGCGGCGATAACAGTCGCTACATCGCCGACCTTGCCGCAGTGACCAGCGGTTGAGATCTTGTAAGTACCGGGTGTGCCGTAAACGTGCGCCATGCTGCACCACCCGATCCCGCCGCCGGTCAGAAGCAGAAGGAATGCCCCAGGACGGATGCCGAACCAGCCCGCACCTGCGAATGTAGCTACTGTGGGGCCTAACGTCCCAGCGGGAGATGTGATCGTCGGAAGGTCAACCCGCTCTTTGCGACCGAACTTGTCGATCATGGTTGGGACGGGATAGCGCTGAGAAAGAAGAACCTCCTGCGACGGGAGTCCCAATCTGTCTAACTGCGAGTTGTTGGGCTCGAACTTCATGGGGGCCCATGACCCAGCTGGATGCTTTGCTGCCAGAGAATCGAGCCACTCTCCACGGACTTCGGCCATCGTGTCTGCCGGAACCACATACTCCTGGATGCCAACGGCGTTCGTCGAACGGCCAGCCATCGCCCCGATGGGGATGAAGGTGATGCAAAGAGCTAGGAGCAATACCACTACACAGAGCTTGCGCATACTTCGCTTTCCTCCTGCATTAGGTATCTGATACCCCCCTTCCCCCTGCGATCCTCCTTTCGGATGCCTCCCGATGCGAAGGTAGCTGAATTGTACCCATACATGGTCAAATCGGACTAGGTTGGGAAAGTTTCGGTCCTGGGTCCACGTATGCTCAGGAGAATCCATCGAAGGGAGATTTCATGGCTGCCGAATGCATCTTTTGCCAGATCATCTCGGGCCAGGCGCCGGCGGAGAAGCTCTACGAGGACGACCAGACGATCGTCATCATGGACATCTTTCCGTGGGCGAAGGGACACTGCCTGGTCATCAGCAAAGAACATGCGCCTACGGTCTTTGAGCTATCGGAGGGGTCCGCTCAGGCAGTGATGAGCAGCGTGAAAACGGTCGCACCGGCTCTGGTTGAAGCAGTCGGGGCCGACGGCCTAAATCTGTTCCAGTCGAACGGGCAGGCGGCCTGGCAGAGCGTCGACCATTTCCATATGCATCTATTGCCGAGGTGGGACGATGACGGACTCCAGCCCCCTGGAGTCCCCCGGCCTGCGAACCCCGGCGACCTTGAAGAGATCGGGGCTTCGATAGTCAAAGCCATCCGCACGAGAGGTGGCGGGAACGGCTGAGCAGGAAGTTACAGGAACAGGGGGGTAAGACCCGTCAGTTTCGAAAGGGCGATCTGTGGCGCCTGAAGAGTTTGAACGAGAGCCGAAAACCTGCGCTCCTCGTAGGTCCTCTGACTGAAACTGCCTGACGAAGTTGCAAGCGCGTTGAGGGCAGCAGCCTGCCGGGCGAGGCCCATCGCGCCAAGGGTCGGCTCTAATACTGAGAACATCACAAGTTCGGTCGGCCGGTCCCGGGTCTCCATGACGAAAAGCGAGTCCACTCGGTTCGAGAAGTGAAGCTCCCGTGAAACGCTCTGCAGCTTTTGCCCTAGCTCGACCACCATGGTCTGGGCATTCGCCTCGGCCTGCTTGAGCCACATGTCGAGTGTGGCCTTTGGGTCGGCAGCGGGAGTATTGGTGCTTCCCTGGCCGTTCGCCAAGGTCCGGGCGCCCCCAGCGATCATCTTCTTGCCCTTGGCATCCATGACCGGCGGATGGATCTCGAAATGCACATGGGGCGGGGTCGTCGCCGCATTTCCACTATTGCCTACGTAGCCGATGACCGTGCCGGCCTCGACTCGCTGCCCTACATACAGGCCTTCAGCGAACCCGAGCAGGTGGGTGTAGTAATAACCGTTGCCATCGTCAGAAGAGATCCAGATCGAATTCCCACCGATCGTCTGATCGCCGATCCCTGCGATAGCCCCCGGGCTCGAAGCGACTATCGGAGTACCGAAGTCAGCGAATATGTCGGTTCCCTCATGAAGATGAGGGAACGGCACGTACCGGGGAAAACCGAAGTCGTGAGAATAAGTTGCGAGGCCGGCAACCGGGAACGGGGCGCTGGCCAGCACGACCATCTGCTCCAGCGGGATGCCCCTGTCGGACAGTGGAGTCAGGATGTCCAGCAGATTCTCGGTCGACCTGGCGGGAGTTCGCGCGATGTTCGGGACCACAAGCTCCGGCAGGGCCCCAGCAGGATCGGTTGCCGACCCCGGCCGGCCCGGCGTCGGGCCAAGCCCGGGCTGAGGCTGTGGCTCAGTGCCCGGAGGCTGGGTGGGTGAGCTGGTCGCATCGCCGCTGGACGGGCTGGCACTCGGGCTTGGACTCGGAGACAGACTTGGAGTCGGCTCGGTGGGACATATGACACCATGGATGCAGGGCTGTGCAGCGCCCTGAGTGGCCCCCAGCGCGCCGAGAATGATCGCCGTTACGGCGGCCAATGCCACGCCACGTACATACCTCGTTCTCAACGGATCCCCCTTTTAAGGACCGGAGGCCGGTCCATAGTCACCGTTCGGCAACTAGAGATTTGCTCTCAGGAAGTCTGCATATCGTAGCGTGGGCACCCGAGATGCGCACAAACCCTGCCCGGACCCTTAGCGGTTCAAACATCAAACAGCCATGAAGGCCGTGGTCTTGGCGGCCGGGGCTGGAACCAGGATGGGCAAGCTCTCATCCGAGGCTCCCAAAGCACTCATGCCGCTTCTAGGCGTACCGCTGCTTGAATGGAGCGTCGCCTCACTGGCGACTGCGGGCGCTGACGAGATATGGGTGAACGCGTCGAAATGGACGGCACGGATGTCGGTGGAGTGCGCCCGACTCTCATCTTCCGGATGCCAGGTCCGGGTGTCGGATGAGGGCTCGGAGCCGCTTGGGACGGCCGGGGCCTTGAAAGCATTGGAAGAAAGTCTCACTGAGCCCTTCTTCCTTGTTAACGCCGATATCCTGACCGACATCGATCTGGCGGCCTTATGGAGATCCCACGCGACATCTGGCGCCGCGATAACCCTCGCAACGGCAAGTGGCCCCGTCGCTGATCTCGCGGCCGAAAGCGGCTGGGTGACTCAGCTACTGGACGGCAGCGAAGTCCGGGAGGGCCTCACCTACGCCGGGATCTCGGTCATCGATCCATCGGTCCTAGAGTCGGTACAAGGCGGTTACAGCAGCCTTAAGGAAGCGGTGCTCGAACCATCGATACGAAACGACAAGGGCGTTGCGGCCTTCGAGATTGCCGGCTACTGGAGCGACACGGGGACCCCGAAGAGGTACCTCGACGGCAATCTGGACGCTCTTGCAGGCAAGCTGAACCAAGTCCTTCCGAGTTCGGTCAAGGCGCTGGTCCCCGACGAGCTGAATCTCGTTGGCGATGCCGTCATCTCCGAGGGGGCCGAGCTCCGCCACTGCGTCATCTCCTCGGGAGCGTCGATAGCAAAGGGGGCGGTACTGGAGCGCTGCGTCGTCTGGCGCGGAGCTAAAGTACGAAAGGGCAAGTACAAGGACCTCATCATCGGCGCGAAAACCTCAGTCAGCGCGCTATAGATATCCCCGCCATCTCCTCGAGTCGCCTGACGCGCTCTGTCGTTGGTGGATGGGTCGAGAACGCCTTGGCGATCCCTTTGCCGAAGCCTGCCCGAAGTGGATTGACGATGAACATCGAAGCCGCCGCAGGGTTCACCTTCATCGGGCTGCGTTCCGCGTGAACCTCGATCTTCTTAAGAGCCTCCGCCAGAGCCAGGGGGTCTTGGCTGAGCTCGGCCCCCGCCCTGTCGGCCAGGTACTCCCGCGATCTAGAGATGGCCATCTGAACAACCAGGGCTGCGATAGGAGTGACGATGGAAGCGACAAGCAGAGGTATCAATCCGCCACCCTCGTCGTCATCGTCCCCACCGAACATGGCTCCCCATCTAGCCATCATCGCGATCCAAGAGATAGCTCCAGCGATCGTGGCCGCGATGGAGGCTATGAGGATGTCGCGGTTCCGGACATGACCAAGCTCATGAGCTATCACTCCTTCCAGTTCCCGAGGAGATAGGGCCGAAACGATCCCCTCGGTGACGGCAACCGCTGCGTGCTTCGGGTTTCTGCCCGTAGCGAAAGCATTCGGCTGAGCTGACGGGATGACATAAAGAGCCGGGACAGGAAGGTCCGCTCTCGAACAAAGTTTGCGAACGACCGCATAAAGGTCTGGTGCTTGCTGCTCGGAAACAGCTTTCGCTCCGCTCATGCGTAGCGCGATCTTGTCTGAGAACCAGTAGGCGGTGAAGTTCATCACGGCAGCCATCACAAGTCCGAAGGCAGCGCCCGTCCGTCCGCCGATCGCTCCCCCTATCCCGATCAGAAGCCCTGCAAGAGCACCCAGAAGAAGGACCGTCTTGATGTGATTCACCATCTCGCCATCACCTTTCCGCATCATCTTAGAGATCAACGTCTAACACCCAAGATAGCGCCAGTAGGCGGCTAGTCAGTCTGCGACTAGAACAGGGTTGAAAGAGTGGCGAGCTGGCCGAACAGGTCGGGGAATATGCCGACGATCACGACGATCACGGCCGTCAGGGTTATCGCTGTGCCAAGCAAGGCCGGTATCTGGACCTTCGGCCTTTCTGTTGCGGGCTTGTCTATCCACATCCGCTTCACGACAGAGGCGTAGTAATAGAGCGCTATAACGGTGTTCACCGCCATCGCTACGGCGAGCCAGACCGAGCCTGCTTTGATCACCGCTAAGAAAACGAATAGCTTGGCGGCCCAGCCAGCCAGGGGTGGAACACCAGCTAGGGAGAACAGAAAGATCGTCATTGCCAGGGCCAGGCCGGGGGATCTCGTGGCCAGACCTGAGTAATCGTCCACGAGGTAACCGCCCCCGCGTCTTCCTGCCGCGATCGCCACTGCGAAGACTCCAGTCTCCATGAATGCATAGATGAGCAGGTAAACGATGGCTGCCACGAAGGCCTGCTGGTTGAGGTCGGCGTCTGTCGCACTGGCAACACCCAGGGGCAGAAGTATGTATCCGGCCTGCCCGATCGACGAATACGCTAGCAACCGGATGAGGTGCTTCTGCTGCATCGCTACGAGATTGCCGAAGGTCATGGTGAGGACGGCGACGATCGCGATGAATGGCCGCCATACGTCAGCCAGTCCTCCGAACGCGATGTACATGATCTGGAGCAGACCCACGAATCCGGCGGTCTTGGATGCGACCGATAGGAATGCCGCGACGGGAACCGGGGAGCCTTCGTATGTGTCGGGGACCCACCACTGGAATGGGAATGCTGAGACCTTGAAACCGAATCCCACGATTATGAAGAACACCGAAAGGACAGCTATGGAACGAAATACGGGCTGGGCAGATAACACGAGTCCTATCCTCGTGAGGTTTGTGGTGCCGGTGATGCCGTATACCAGAGACATCCCATAGAGCATCACTGCAGTGGAAAGCACACCGAACAGGAAGAACTTGAGCGCGGCCTCATTCGACTTAAGGTCCTTCTTACGCAGACCCGCAAGGACGAACGCTGGGACCGAGATCAGCTCTAGCGCCACGAAGATGGGGATGAGGTCTCGGCTGGAGGCGATCACTAGCATCCCGAGCAGTGAGCACAACATCAAGGTGTAGTACTCGCCCTGATGGATGTCGTCTTCCTGCAGATAGTCGTGCGAGATAACGAAAACGATCAATGTTGCAACACAGAAGACGGCCTTGAATAGCACGGAGAACGGGTCGACGACGAACATCCCATCGAGAGTGCTTCGAGCCTCTCCCGCTAGGAACAGAACGAACCCCAGCGTTGAAAGAACCCCTACGAAAGCGGCTGGCATCGCGAGCCATTTACGTTCGGGAGGAAGGAACAGATCGATCAACAAGACCGCGCAGATAACCCCGGTAAGCAGAAGCTCCGGGCCAAGTGCGACGTAATCGATCTGCATGTCTTCTTACCTCAAGAACGGTTTCGCTAGTTCGAGGACCGTTGAGTTGGTCACATCGAACATGAGACGTGGATAAACCCCAAGGACGAAGATGAGAGCCAGCAGAGGGGCCCAAGCCATCAATTCCAGCGGATGAACGTCTGCGAACTTTCGGTCCTTCCACTTGTCGGGGACCCTTCCAAGATTGACCCTTTGAAGCATCCAGAGGAAGTAGCCAGCGGTAAGAACTGTGCCGATACCACCGATAACCATGAAAGTGCGGAACGTGGTCTGGCTGAGACCCGCCGCCGGGTTGTATGCCGAGAGCAACGCCATGACCTCCCCCCAGAATCCTGCCAGCGCCGGAAGGCCCAGAGAAGCTATCGCCGAGTAAGCGAGCAGGCCAGCCAGAACGGGGATCTTCAGCGACATCCCGCCGAGCTCCGGGATTTCGCGTGTGTGATAGCGCTCGTGGATGGAACCCGCCAAGAAGAACAGCATCCCGGTGATCACGCCGTGAGAGACCATGCCGTAGACCGCCGCATTGAAGCCGACGTCGGTCATGGTGGCGATACCCAGCATCACGAAACCCATGTGTCCTACTGAACTGAAGGCGATCATGCGTTTTAGATCCGTTTGAGCAAGGCAGTTAAGGGCGCCGTAGACGATGGCGATCACAGCCAGCAGGCCGATCAGAGGAGCGTAGTTCTGTGCGGCATCTGGAAGTATCGGGATCGCGATCCTAAGGAACCCGTAGGTCCCCATCTTCAGCAAGATCGCAGCTAGCAGGACACTTCCGATCGTCGGGGCTTCGGTGTGAGCATCTGGCAGCCAGGTGTGGAACGGCCACATCGGCACCTTGATCGCGAACCCAAGGAACAGGCCCCCGAAGATGAGGTTAGCGGTGCTTATGGGCAGGTCGAGCACGCCTTCGGATTGAAGGACCAGGATGTCGAAGGTATGTGGCGTCGACTGGAAGTAAAGAGCGAGAAACCCAAGAAGCATGAAGACGCTGCCGAAGAGGGTGTACAGGAAGAATTTGATGGCGGCGTACTCGCGCCGCGGTCCTCCCCAGATACCGATGAGGAAGTACATGGGCACTAGCACCAGTTCCCAGAAGATGAAGAAGAGGACGAGGTCGAGTGCGATGAACGTTCCGGTCATACCGGTCTCTAGGAGAAGGCAAAGGGCTATGAACAGCTTTGGGTTCCCAGGGTCAGGGATGTGCCAGAGCGCGTAGATCATGCACAGGAAGGTGACGAGGAGACTGAGGATGAACATCGGCAAAGCGATGCCATCGAGGCCGACGTGGAAGCGCGCTCCGATGGATGGGATCCAAGAGACATCCTTCTCAAGCTGCATACCAGCTTCGCCGAACCGGTAGACACCTAGTACTGCAAGTCCTACCAGCAAGGCAGCGCCGCTGATAAGAACACCGGCAGCCTTGATGGCTCTCTCCTGCTGCTTCGGTAGAAGGGCGAGGATCACCGCTCCGACCGCCGGCAGAAACACGGCCGTCGTCGGCCCCCACTCCTTAACCCAATCCATCAGATCCCTCCGATCACCTTGCGAATAAGAAAGTTGCGACGAACAGCCCGATACCTGCAAACAGAAGCCCCGCGTAAAGCTGAACGTTGCCCGTCTGCCAGAACTTCACCGTTGCCCCTATGAGCCCCGTGAATCGAGCCGCCCCATTAACGAACCCGTCGATCACAGGCTGATCGACGTGACGATAAGTCTTGTTGCCAAGCCCAACCATCGACGCCCCTGCCACGTTCACGATGGGATCGATGATCCTTTGGTTGGTCCAGTAGGCGAAACGCGATAGCTGGTCCCGGATAGGGCGAACGATACCTCCCATATAGATGTCATCGAGGTAGTACTTGTTCTGGAGCAGACGGTAGAGGTAGCCGAACCGTCCACCCGCCAGATCCACACGCGTCTTGCCGTGACGAAAGATCATCCATCCGGTAGCGAATCCCGCCCCTGCCACCAAGGTAGACGCGATGGCAAGGCCCCACGAGAACGCCTCGTGGGCATCGCCGAAGTGCACCCAGCGTCCGAACAGGTTGAGTTCCCCGGGGAGCCCAACCCACCCTCCTGCGATCGCGAGGATCGCTAGCAAGATGAGGGGCACGGTCATCGCAGGGGGGCTCTCGTGCGGGTGCACCTTGTTGATGTCGTATTTCGGGGGGCCGAAGAAGGTGAGAGCAAGCATCCGGGCGACGTAACAAGCGGTTAGGAATGCCGTCACCATCGCCGTCACGAAAACGAACATCGCTACCGAGTTGCCGTCTCGGCCAGCGCTATACGCGGCGACCAGGATCTCGTCCTTCGACCAGAACCCGGCAAGGGGGAAGAAACCTGCCAGCGCGATGCAACCGATCAGATACGTCCGGTACGTGATGGGCATCTTTTCTTTGAGGCCCCCCATATCGCTCATGTTGTTCGAATGGACCGCATGGATGATGGACCCGGCCCCCAGGAACAGAAGAGCCTTGAACCAGGCGTGGGTCCAGATGTGGAACACGCCTGCGGTGTAACCGCCCACACCGAGAGCCGCGATCATGTAGGCGAGCTGGGAGATGGTCGAGTACGCAAGCACTCGCTTGATGTCGTCTTGCACCAGAGCCAGGAGTGCCGCGATCAACATCGTGATCGCACCGATGATGGCCACTTCGTTGAGGGCAGCGATCGATGAATGGAAGACCGCGTACATCCGGGCAACGAGGTAAACCCCGGCCACCACCATGGTCGCGGCATGGATCAGCGCCGATACCGGGGTCGGGCCGGCCATAGCGTCTGGGAGCCACACATGGAGGGGCACCTGAGCTGATTTGCCGATGGCACCGCAGAACAGAAGAACGGCACCAGCCGTCAGGATCCCTTTGCTGATAGCCCCAGCCTCAACGGCTTCGCTGATGACGCCGATATTGAAGCTTCCGGCGGCGAAATACAGAACGAAGATCCCGAACATGAAACCGACGTCTCCGATACGAGTGGTTAGGAACGCTTTGATCGCAGCGTTCGAATTTTCCCGGTCCTCCCAGTAATGCCCTATGAGGAAATAGGAGCACACGCCGACTCCCTCCCAGCCGACAAGCATCTGTAGAAGGTTGTTGGCAAGGACGAGATTCAGCATCGAGCCCGTGAACAGCGAAAGCGCCGCGTAGAAGAAGGTGAACCTGACCTCTCCCTTCATGTAGGCCGTCGAATAGATGTGCACCATCAGCGACACGAAGCACACGACCAAAAGCATCACTGCGGTGAGTCCGTCGACCTTCACGCCCAGTTCGAGAGACTTGCCATCGCCGAAGTTCATCCATCTGAGGCTGCGCTCGAACCCGGCGTAGTGACTGTCCGCATTGATGTTCGAGATGGTCTTGAAGAACACCGGTATCGAAAGAAGGAGGGACAGCAGGACCGCCGCGATGCCTATCTCTGCGCCTTTGTTACGCAGCCTGCGACCGAAGAAGACGATCACGAAGAACGAAACGATCGGGATGAGGGCGATCAGCCATGAGAAGTCGAGGATCCCCGCAGACTGGTTCAGGGGTTCGGTGTGCTTGGTCTCCGCAAGGGCGAACAGAGTTGAAGTCACCATTTCATCAGGCTCACTTCATCGATAGATACCGTCGTGCGGTTGCGGTAGATGAGGATCACGATCGCAAGCCCAACTCCCAGTTCAGCTGCCGCTATGGTGATAACGAACAGCGCGAAGATCTGTCCCACGACGGCAGCATCCTTGAGCATGGCATTGAACGCCACGAGGTTGAGGTTCACCGCGTTCAGCATCACTTCGATCGACATCAGCACGATCACCGCATTGCGCCGCGCCAGGACTCCATAGATGCCAACAGAGAACAGGAAGGCCGAGAGCAGAAGAAGCCACTGGACCGGCATCAGTCGTCGTCCCTCTTCGCCAGGATGACCGCGCCAACTAGAGCAGCCAGCAAAAGGACAGACACAACCTCGAATGGCAGAACCATCGTCGTGAAGAGCTCTTGTCCCACGGCTTCGACACCGAAGGCGGTATCGAAATCGATCGTCTTGCCTTCGAATGCCGTCCAGGTGACCGATGAGGTGAGAGCGAATATCAGGGCTGCGACCAAGGCCGCCAAACCTCGTTGTTCGTTGTCGAAAGCGGTTGGCCCGAGCGGAGCCTTGGTGAGCATCAGTCCGAACAGGATCAGCACGATCACCGCACCAACGTAGATCAGCACCTGCACCCAGGCGACGAATTCGGCCAGCGTGAGCAGGAAAACGACCGCCGCCCCTAGCAGGGTGACGACCAGATAGAGCGCGCCATGCACGAGATTTTTGGTGGTTACGAGACGCACAGCGGCGAAAGCCATCACGAGGCCAACGCCCGCGAACACGTATCCCTGCGCGCCTATGGCCTCCGTCAAGGTCCTGTCGTCCCTTTGCTGGCGCGCATCTCTGCGGCTTTGGCTCTTGCCTCTGCTACACGAGGATCCGATCCTTTAGCCAGTTCCTCTTCCAGAACTTTGCGCCGGACCTCAGCTGCCTCTTCCTCTGA
>Ga0183260_10001463_pt1 | contig 19655 bp, 14 predicted proteins | sample AntDrymUQ4972206_2_FD_129768 | JGI IMG/M metagenome (GOLD analysis project Ga0183260, IMG submission 129768) | Polar desert sand microbial communities from Dry Valleys, Antarctica - metaG UQ497 (22.06) (version 2) (version 2) | ecosystem: Environmental > Terrestrial > Soil > Desert | place...
GCGCCGGAGAGGCTGAAGGAGCCGATGGTGTCGTTCGTGGCCGCCACGGCCGAGGGGGCGACCGGCAGGCTGATGAATACAAAAATGGGGAACACGAGGAGCGAACGAGCGCGTCGGAGGCGAGTCACCCTTCTGGAACAGCCCCCTCTGCACGTTCGCGTGTCAGCCAACGAGCGCCGTCGCTCTGGGCGGTCAGTGTAACCTTGGCCCGTTGACTGCAACCCATGCCGGTCGACGAAGGCTCGCCGTAGGTCTCGTCGCTTCCGTCCTGTTGACAGCCCTCGGTACGGCCGCTTCGCCAATCGCGTTCGGGCGGGCCGATTTGGCGACCCCTTGGATCGTCGAGCTTCGGGATGGCGCGGTCCTCACCGATGTACTGCGCGCGGCCGAGAAGCGCCTTGGTGTCAGGCCGACGCACGAGTACAAGCATCTCCTCCACGGGTTCTCGGCACAGCTAACGCGCGGCCAGCGTGAAGCGCTGCTGGCTGACCCTCGGGTGGCCGCCATCGTCGCCGACCAGACGGTTCGCGCCGTGGGCGATCCAGAGGCCCAGCCGGGCGTTCGACGTGTCGGCGCGCTGCAGAATCCGGATCGCTCCGGCGCCCTGGACGTCGACATCGCCATTCTCGACACCGGGATCCAGGCCAACAATCCGGATTTGAACGTAGTCGGTGGTTACAACTGCACCAACACGAGCCAACCGGGCAGCTGGGGCGACAGCCCATCATTTGGCCACGGGACCCACGTCGCCGGCATCGCCGCCGCGCGCAACAACGGAAGCGGTGTCGAGGGCGTCGCCGCGGGTGCGCGCCTGTGGTCAATCAAGGTGCTCGACTGGGCCGGCCTCGGCTACTGGTCGTGGATCATCTGCGGCCTGGATCGCGTTGGCGACATGGGCAGCATCGAAGTCGTCAACCTGAGCCTCGCCGGTGCCGGGTCCGACGACGGCAACTGCGGGAACGACAACCACGACCTCCTCCACCAGGCGATCTGCCGATTGCACGACGCGGGAGTGACGATCGTCGCCGCGGCCGGCAATGCCGGCGCCAACTCCGCGAGCTACATCCCGGCGGCGTACGACGAGGTGATCACCGTTTCCGGCATGGCCGACTACAACGGCCTGCCCGGTGGCGGTGCCAGCCCGCCGTCAGGTTGTGGATCGGCCGGCGGAGCCAACTCCGGTCCCGTGGGCGACGACAAGATGGCTGGTATCAGCAACTACGGCCCGGATGTCGACCTGATCGCGCCCGCCATCTGCGTCCTGTCGACCCTGCCGAACAATCGGCTCGGCCGAATGACCGGAACGTCGATGGCCACTCCGCACGTGACCGGCGGCGCCGCCCTGTACTACCTCGCGGAGAAGCGCCGCGGCCATGGCCGGCCCACGCCGGACGAGGTGCGAGCTGGTTTGGTCGAGGCGGGCCGTCTCGACTGGAAGACCGGCTCGGACAGGGGCGGGCCCCACGAGCCCGCGTTGTACGTGGGCAATTTGAACCTGAGCTCTGATTTCGCCCTTAGCAGCAGTCCGCAGGTCCGACGCGCTCCTGGTGGACAGACCGTCTCGTACGACGTCTTCCTGGCCCGATTGGGCGGCTTTGGGGGCAGTCCTTCGATCAGCGTGACCCAGTCGACCCTGCCGCCAGGCGCCTCCTCCTCGGTCGGTGGCGCATCAGGCGCCTACGCGCGCGTCTCGATCAACCTCGCCGGCAACACCCAGCCGGGCACTTACGACATACAGGTCAGGGGCACGAGCGGCAGTAACTCGGCCAACGTGTACGTCCGGCTGATCGTCGAGGCGGCGGCTAATGGCGGTCCGTGGATGGATGTGCGCCTCGGCCCCACGAGCGGAGCCGCCCTACCCATCTCGATCAGATGGCCCTCCGTCGCGAACGCGCAGTCATACCAAGTCCAGCGCAGCCGTGACGGCGAACCGTGGTCCACCGTGGCCACAACGAGTGGCACCAGCGTGCAATCCACCGCTTGGCCGGGGGCCATCTATGACCTGCGCGTCCGGGCGCGGGTGGGCGGAAATTGGGGGGCGTTCAAGTACGGCGCGAGCGCGGCGGTCGTGCCGGTCTATCCGCCCAAGTCCATCGACTTCAGCGGTTCTTGGTCGCGCGACGCGATCTACTCATCGTACGGCGAGCTGCCCATGTACTCGATCCAGGCCGGAGCGCGCGCAACACTGGATTTCACCGGCCGCGGAGTCGCATGGATCTCGTCCAGGGGACCCAGCCGCGGGTACGCCGACGTCTCCATCGACGGCAACCTCGTCGAACGCGTCAACCTATATTCCAGCTCGACCAAACACCGCCATGTCGTCTTCAGCCGTACGTTCTCCGGGTTCGGGCCGCACACGCTGAGGATCGAGGTCGTGGGAGCGCCGGCGAGCCACAAACGCGTCGACGTGGACACTCTTCTGGTGGTTGCGCACTAGCCCGACACGACTACTACGCAGGCGGCCACGGCCGCCGCGGACCCGATCAACCAGCGGCAATCTCGATAGCTCGTCGGTAGGCCGCCACGTAGTCACGCGCGGGGCCGCGCCACGAGTGGTCCGCCGCCATCCCCCGCGCCTGAATCTCGCGCCAGCGTGGACGGTCTGAGAGCGCAGCCATGGCGCGTCTGCAGGCGTCCGCAAAGGGCTCCCGGTCGGCATCGTCGAAGCTGAAGCCGTTGCCGGTCTGGGGCTGATCGTCGGCGTCGATGACAGTGTCGGCGAGCCCGCCCGTTCGCCGGACAATCGGCACGGTGCCATAACGCATGGAGATCAGCTGGCCCTGCCCACAGGGTTCGAAGCGCGACGGCATCAAGAAAGCGTCCGCGCCGGCGTACATCCGACGCGCCAGCGCTCGATCGAAGCGCTCTTCCACAGCGAGCTGAGTCGCGTGGTCGGCGGCCACAGCGCGAAGTCCTTCGACGAGCGCGTGGTCGCCCGTCCCCAGCACGCAGATCCTGGCTCCGTCCGCGAGCAGCTGCGGCGCAGCCTCTGCAAGAAGGTCGAAGCCCTTCTGGGGATCGAGGCGGCTGACCATCGCAAATAGAGGACCGTCCGCGTCCAGGCCGAGCTCGGCGCACAGCGCCGCGCGGCAGACGGCCTTCCCCTCGAGGTTCGAAGCCGAGAAGCGCGCCGGAATGTCCGCGTCCGTCGCCGGATTCCAGAGCTCCGTGTCGATGCCATTGATGATCCCGCGGTAGCGGTCGCCCAGGGATTGCAGCACATCGTCGAGGCCGGCGCCGTACTCGGGTCGGAGCGATTCCTGAGCGTAGGTCGGGCTGACCGTATTGACGATGTGCGCTGCGAGGACTCCCTCGCGCAGAAGGTCCACGCCGTCCGGCGCGCCGACGTGATCGGGAAGGTCGAGTTGACTCGCGACCTTCCTGCGCGCTACCCAGCCGTGGTAGGCGAGGTTGTGGCAGGTGAGGACCGTCTGTGGGGTACCCAGTGCCGCCGTGGCCCCGTAGCGGTGACGCAGCAGGAGGATGGCCGGAGCGCCCTCCCAGTCGTGGGCGTGGACGATGTCGACGGGGCGGCCCTCGGCGCGCATCGCTTCGAGCGCGGTCCGGCCAAGGAGCGAGAAGCGGAAGCCGTTGTCCGGGTAGTCGACGCCGTCGTCAACGTAGTAGTCCGGTCGATCAAAGCTGTCGGGGTGGTCGACGAGGCGCAGCCGGTAGCCTCGCGCCGGCGCGCTCAGAAGGCTGACCGCCACTTGTCGGCCGAGCCCCATTGGGACAGTCAATTCGAGACGTTCTGCTGCTTCTGGCGGATCCAGTCCTCGGTAGCGCGGTAGGTACACGTCGACCTCGTGGCCGAGCTGTCCGAGGGCGCGCGAGAGCGCATCGACCACGTCGGCCAGGCCGCCGGTCTTGGCAAACGGCTCGCATTCGGAGGCGATCATTGCGATGCGCATGGCCGTCGATGCTAGCGGCCCGCGGCCTCGCGGCCGCGTTTGCTGAACCGGTTTATGCCGTGATTCAAGACCATGTAGGATGCCCGCCTTGCCGAATCGGATCGACATACCCACCCTGCCCGTCGCGGGCCTGATGCTCCCTACCCAGCTCGATGGCCTAAGGCGGCTCGCCTACAACCACTATTGGATGTGGCACCCGAGGGTGCGCGTCCTGTTCCGCCGGATCGACGCCCAGTCTTGGCTGCGGTATCGCCAGCCCGTGCCGATTCTCCAGCTGCACCAGAACTGGTCGGGCATTCTCGAGGACATCGACCTGATGGTCGAGTACAAGACCCTCCTCGCGGGCTTCGACGAGTACATGGAGAACGGGTCGGGGCACTGGTTCGCCCGTCAGCACGCCGACGAACTGGACGGCCCAGTCGCATACTTCTGCGCTGAGTACGGTCTCAACGAATCGATGGGCATCTACTCGGGCGGCCTGGGCGTGCTGGCCGGCGACCACCTGAAGGCCACGTCGGACATGGCCATCCCGTTCGTCGGTGTCGGCCTCCTTTATCGCCACGGCTACTTCCGCCAGACCATCGATGCCGATGGTCACCAGGAGCACGCCTATCCCGATTACGACCCCACCCGGCTGCCGCTGCTGCGCGTGGCGGGGCCGGACGGCGGACCGCTCCGTGTCTCCGTGGACCTGCCTGATCGACAGGTCTGGTGCGCAGTGTGGCTGGCCCAGGTCGGGCGAGTTCCGCTCCTGCTGCTGGACACGGACATCGCCGCCAACCCCGAGGCAGATCGGCCCATCACGCACATCCTCTACGTCCGCGGCCGCGAGATGCGCCTGCACCAGGAGATCGTGCTCGGCGTCGGCGGTGCTCGCGCACTTCGCGCACTCGGCATCGAGCCGCGTGCATGGCACCTCAATGAGGGCCACTCGGCGCTGATGCTAGTCGAGCGAACGCGTGAGCTGACAGCGGCCGGCAAGTCGATCGACGAAGCGCTCGAGGTCGTGAAGCGCAACGCGGTGTTCACCATCCACACCCCGGTGTCGGCGGGAAACGAGCGATTCGACGCCAACCTGGTTCAGCGCCTGGCTACTTCCCTTGCGCAGGACAGCGGCCTGGATCTCGAGCGCATCATCGCCCTTGGCCGCGGCACGGACAACGACCCCGCACAGTTCGACATGACCGCGTTTTCGCTGCGCGAGACGAATGGCGCCAACGCGGTCAGCCGGCTTCATGCCGAGACGGCAAACTCAACGTGGGGCGACGTGCCCGGGAAGCCGATTCTCGCGATCACCAACGGGGTGCATCCACCGAGCTGGGTGGGCGAGCCGTTTCGCCGCCTCTACGAACAGATCGGCGGCGACCTTGACGACATCGACCCGGACGAGAACCCGTTCTGGGACCGCATCAGGGAGATCCCCGACGGGCAGGTCTGGGACGCACACAAGCGCCAGAAACTCGAGCTGGCGTTCTTCTGCCGGCGGCGCCTCCAGCAGCAGTTCGCGCGCCACGGCGAGTCGCCCAGCCTGCTCGAGTCGTTGGCCGATGCGCTCGATCCGGATGTCCTGACCATCGGGTTCGCCCGACGATTCGCTACCTACAAGCGCGCGGCCCTGCTGTTCTCGGACGAGGAGCGGCTCGCCCGCATCCTGCTCAATGAGCAGCACCCGGTGCAGATCGTGTTCGCTGGCAAGGCGCACCCAGCCGATCGACCCGGCCAACGGATGATCCAGGACATCTTCACGAGGAGCCGATCACCGAAGTTCGCAAAGCGCGTGTTCGTCCTCGAGGACTACGACATCCGGACCGGTCGCTACCTCGTCCAGGGTGTCGACGTTTGGCTGAACAACCCCCGTCGGCCGCTCGAAGCATCGGGCACGAGCGGCATGAAAGCGGCAATGAATGGGATCATCAACTGCTCTGTCCTCGACGGCTGGTGGGACGAGGGCTACAACGGCAAGAATGGCTGGGCGATCGGCGGACGCACGGTGAATCCTGATGAAGGAGCCCAGGACTGGGCGGATGCGCAGGATCTCTACCGACTGTTGGAAACCGAGATCGTCCCGGCCTACTACGACCAGCAAGGCAGTGGCTTCTCGAAACGTTGGATCGAGTTGATGAAAGAATCGATGGCCAGCGCGCTGTGGCAGTTCTCCACCAGCCGCATGCTGCGGGAGTACGTGGAGCAGCTGTACCTGCCGGCGGCCGATGGCGCTAATCAGAGCGACCAGCCACAGCCGGTCGCCGCGGGACGAGGCTCGGCCCGCGCACAGTCCTGACGGCGCCAGCTGCCTAACCGGCCGCCGATGACATGACAGCGCGGATCTCGCTGGCCCTCGTCTTACACAACCACCAGCCGGTCGGGAATTTCGGCTGGGTCTTCGAGGACGTCTTCCACCACGCCTACGAGCCGATGATCAGCGCCCTCGAGCGCCACCCACGCATCAAGGTCGGGCTTCACTACAGCGGTCCGTTGCTCGAGTGGATGGAGGCCAACCAGCCCGCGGCCATCGCGCGGCTCCGCGCTCTGGTCGACCGTCGGCAGGTCGAGATTCTCGGCGGTGGCCTCTACGAGCCGATCCTCATCTCACTGCCGCAACGCGACCGCCACGAGCAGTTGACGCGCATGCGGGCCGAAGTGGAGCGACTCTTTGGCGACGCGCCGAGCGGCGCGTGGCTGGCCGAACGCGTCTGGGAGCCTTCGCTCCCCTTCGACCTGGCCGAGGGCGGTTACGGCTACACCGTCCTCGACGACAACCATCTGCGCGGCGCGGCGGTCAAGGACGAGGACATGTGGGGCACGTACGCGACTGACGACCAGGGTCGCCGGTTGACGATCCTCGGGACAGAGAAAGGGCTGCGCTACCTGATTCCGTTCCGCCCGGTTTCCGAGCTGATCGACTACCTCCGCGCCGCGGCCACGGAGGACGGCCACCGACTGGGGATTATGGGCGACGACGGCGAGAAGTTCGGGGCGTGGCCGGGAACGCACGCGCACTGCTGGGGCGAAGGCAGGTGGGTCGACGACTGCTTCGAGGCGATTGCCGAAAACGCGGACTGGCTGTCCACAGTGACGCCGTCGGAGTGGATGTCGCGCGAGCCGCCAATCGCCCGCATCTATGTTCCCACCAGCTCTTACGTGGAGATGACTCAGTGGGCGTTGCCGCCCGAGGACGCCAACACGTTCGCGCGGGTTGTCGCTGATGCGATAAAGACCAGCTCACCCGCCGTGCCGTTCCTGCGCGGCGGCCTGTGGCGCAACTTCCAGGCGCGCTACCGGGAGATCAACGACCTGCACAAACAGATGCTTCGGGTGTCCGCCGCAGTCGACGGGATGGCGCCCGGGCAGCGAGGCCACAGGGCGCTCGACCACCTCCATCGCGGGCAATCGAACGACTGCTACTGGCACGGCCTCTTCGGTGGCGTCTACATCGTCCACATGCGCATGGCCACTCTCGCCGAGCTGATAGCGGCCGAGGACCTGGTCGCAGGCGAGTCGGCAGTGTCCGGCGTCGGCGACCACGACCTTGACGGGCTCGACGAGGCACTGCTCGGTACGCCCGGCCAGACGGTGCTCGTGGACGTAGCGGAGGGCGCGGGGATCGGCTCGTGGGACCTTCGCGCGTCGCGGGTCGCGCTCGCGTCCGTGATGCGCCGCCGCCCGGAGGCCTATCACCAGGCCTTGCGTGCGATGGAAGCCGCCGAGACGCGCGGACAGAAAGCCGCGGGCAAGACGGCGACGAGCATTCACGACGTACTACTGGCCAAGGAGAGCGGGCTGTCCGCGGCGCTGGTGTACGACGATCACGAGCGCCGAAGTGGTCTCGTACGCCTGATCAGCGTCGATGGTCGACAGGTCGGGAATTTCGTCAACGGACCATGGAAGGTCGAGCAGCAGACCAGCCGACAGCTGACCGCCTCGCGAACTGATGGATCGGTGACCCTGCGAAAGACGATTTCGCTCGACGGCGATCGAATGGATCCCGATCTTTCGGTGTCCGTGTCGGCGAGCGCAGGCAGTGGTGGGTTTGAGGGCCTGCTGGAGGTCGAAATGAACGTGAACCTGTCGGGCGGTGGCGGCAATCCCGAGGCGTACTACCGCGTGGCGGATGGGGAAACGCGGCACAGTGCGGCCGGTTCAGTCCCCGCGGGCACGGACCTCGCCTTTGGCAACCGCTACGAGGGCGTTGACGTCCGCGCCATCGCAGACCCTCCGGCGGAGACCGCGTGGTGGCCGGTCGAGACCGTCTCGAATTCCGAGGCTGGATTCGAGCGGATGTACCAGGGCAGCTGCCTGACATTCCGGTGGCCGCTCATCCTCCCCGCCGGCGAGGAGCAGCATTGCGAAGTTCGTTTCGCAGTGACGCAGACCCGTGACCACCGCCCCGAGGACGGCGAACGATAGTCGCGCCGCACCAACCGCCGGCTTGATGTACGTCGCGGCCCTATGGGCTGCCAAGCGACGTTTGGCTACCCAGCTGCGTGTCGAAAGCGCCGCCACGCCGGACCGGTTCCCGCCGCCCAGCAACTCCACTGCCGTACGTCCGGGAACGATCTCATCGCCCTCGGCGAAACTCCACGACGCGCGATCGACGTCGGCGACCGCGGGACGTGCCATCACGCCACTACCATCGGGCTGTGACATGAGAGGGTCCTTGGACCGGGATTAGAAAACGTTCATCCGCGGAACAGTCCTAGCGGGCCGGGGCGACCCAGCGACTCCAGCCGAAGGTCGGTTCGTAGCCGAGGCTGCGGTACAGCTCGTAAGCCGCGGTGTTGCCCTCGTCGACCGATAGCCACACCAGCCTGTGCCCAGTCGCGAGGCCGGCGCGGGTGCCAACGGCGGTGACCAGCCGGCCGTAGCCGCGCCGGCGCTGGTCGGGGGCGACGCCAACGGCTGTCAGCGCCGCGATACCCTCGCCCGGAACCAGGCGCGCGCTGGCCACCGGTTCACGGAGCAGGCGCACGATGAAGCCGCGCACGGCGCCGGCGGTCACGGCCGTGGCGAGGAGCTCGGAACGCTCATCGATCTCGACTTCGGGCATCCCGAAGTTCGACACCTCGAGGCGAACGCACTCCATGGCCGTAGCCGGAGTCACCGCTTCGATGCGCAACCCGGGATCGAGGTGAGGTACCATCGGTGCGTGGCGCGCGAACATGATTCGCTCCGCGTCCACGCGGATCCAACCCGCGCCGGCCAGCCGGGCTCCCAGGTCCTCCGGTCGAGACACCCCTTCGGCGACCGAGATCGCCGGCCACTCGCCGCGAGCCCGCATTCGCTCCGCGACTGCAGCGAGTCTCGAGTCGATCTCGTCCGCGGGCCACCTGACGCACTTGGCGAAGCTCAGCGCCGGAACGCGATGGGCGAAGCGAACCCAGACGACGCCCAACGAAGCGTCGTCGGTGACCTGTCCGCCGGTCAGCCCAGGCAGCGTCGCGTGCTGTCGCTCGATCGCGTCGAGCTCTTCAGGTGTGGGCGACGCGATCGCGACCATCTCGTCGATGTCCTGGCGAGGTCTGGCCGTCGCGGGCCGTCGCGGTGCGGATCCTGACGGGCCGTCGGTCATCGGAAGGCGGCGGCCACCTCGCGATCGAAGCGCTCGACAAGGTCACGCCAGCGTTCTGCGTCGGTTTCGGCAAAATCGAACGCGACGTGGCTCACCCCGATCGCCGCGAAGTAGCGCAGCTCGGCAACCATCCGCTCGGGGCTGCCGGTGAGCACATAGAACGGCGCCTCGTCCTCCCCAAACGACACACGGACACGTGCCGACAACGTCGGGTCAGGCCGGCCTGCTTCCGCCGCCGCCGCGCGAACGACGGGCACGCGGGGTTCGTACTGGGCCGGTCCGGACGCCGATGAGTGGTAGCCCTGAGCTAGTCGTCCCGCCCGACGGAGCGCCTGTGGGCTCCGCCCGCCGACCCACACCGTCAGGTCCTCCCCCTGCGCCGGCAGCGGCCCGAATCGGATCGCGTCGAACTGGTGGAAGCGACCGTGGAAGGGTCCCTCGTCTCCGCGCCAGAGCTGGCGCCACAGGGCGATGGCCTCATCAAGGTAGGCGCCACGATCGTGGAACCGATCCCCGGCGCCGACAGACGCGAACTCGATCTCGTTCCAGCCGACACCGACGCCGGCAATTAGGCGGCCTCCGGAAAGAGCATCGAGAGTGGCCAGCTCCTTGGCCAGGACCACCGCGTTGCGCATCGACACGACGATCACGCTGATGCCGACGCGCAACGTTGGTTGGCGCGCCGCGACGTGGCCCACAGTGGCGATGGCGTCGAAGACGTTGAAGTAGTCCGAGGATTGGTCGGATGGCTCGACGAGGATGTGGTCGGTCGTGAATACGGAATGCCAGCCCAGGCGCGCGGCAGTTTCGGCCGCCGCGTCGATCGAGTCTGTCGACGCGCCCTCGCGGTAGCTCGGCAGGATCAGCCCGAAGTCCATCAGCCCGAACTCTAGCCCCCGAAGAGGATTCGACTGACCCACTTGATCTGCGGCGTGCCGTGCGAGATCACCGACTCCAGATGGGCACGGTAGTCGAAGGCCGGCGTGTCCCCGAGGCCGCCTGCGATCCGCTGTTCCGGGACGGATTCGGTTGTCTCACCCGCGCCGAGTGCGGCGCGGCGGCGAGCCTCGACCTCCATTTCCCACATCTCGATTGAGCCCAGGTAGTAGGTCGACAGCTGAGTCGACGTGAGTCGCGCGCGCAGCCATTTCGCGCTTGCCTCGTCCTGCTCCTGGAATCCGCCGCCAACCATCAGCTCCATGGCCTGTGCCTCGGTCATGTCCGCCGTGTGGATGGCCACGTCCATGAGGGCGTTCGTGATCGCCCGCAGATAGAACTTCCAGTGGTTGAGCAGCAGCGCCGGCTCGAGGTCGCCGTAGCCCAGGTCCATCATCACCTGGGTCACGTAGACCGCCCATCCCTCGGCGAACATACCGCTTCCGAAGACGCCGCGCGCCAGGCTGGGGGTGCGGTTCGACCACGCCAGCTGGAGGTAGTGACCGGGAACACCTTCGTGGATCGACAGCAGTCTCAGCATCCGGTCGTTGTCCTCGCGCAGGTAGGACTCGACTGCCTCCGGTCCGGCGCTCTCGTCGGGCGGCGTGATCCAGAAATAGCTCGACAGCCCCTTGTCCAGCGGGCCGGGTGACTCGAGGAAGGCACGGCCGTAGGCGCGCATGAACACCGGCGTCCAGGTGATCTGAAGCGGCTCGTCGGGCAGGCCGATGACGTTTCGCTCGCGGCAGAAGGCTTCGATTCGCTTTACCTCGGCATTGCACCAATCGAGCAGCTCGTGGGGCTGGCGATGGACGCGTGCGACGGCGTCCAGCACGCGCCGAATCGTCTCATCGTCGTCATCGGGCATCGTTTCGCCAAGCAGCCAATCCGCCCACGCGGCGCGTGCCAGCCTGAGCATCTCCGCCCGGACGAGGTCGTAGTCGCGCCTGGCCCGTTCCGCCAAATCTGTGTAGGGCAGATCGCTCGAAAGCGTGTGGCGCAGCTTCTTCTGGAACAGCTCCGGGCCCAACCGACCTTCGCCAGTCGCGCGCGGCGAAATTTCGTCGCGCAACCGTCGGCCGAACTCCTCAACAGCCTCCGTCGCCCGGCCGGCTTCGTCAGCCAGCGAAGTCGCAATGTCTCGGTCGCCTGCTTTCGCATCGTCAGCCGTCGCGCGTCGCTCGGCCTCTGCGACCCCCTGCTGGACGAGGTCGGTGATCCCATTCAATTGGGCCAAAGCGGTCTGGGTGTGCAGGAGCGACACGGGTCGTCCTGCGACGCCGGTCAACGCATCGGCAGCGGCGTCCAGAAGCTGGTCGAGCCCCCGGACGCGCCCAAGGAAGGCCGCGCCGCGGTGCTGCCACGGCGCGTACTCGCGGGCGAGGATGTTGAACAAGCCACTCCCGCACAGGTACACATAGCTCAGCGGATCCCATGCCGGCTCGCGGAGCTCGGCAAGCTCGAACTCGGCAGCGTCTATGGCTTCGAGGGTGATGCCGCGATCGATGCCCTCGGCCGGCGTCAGCTCCTCTTCGGAGAGTGCCTCCAGCCGCGCCCGATGGTGGCGCAGCATCGCCAACTGGCCCGTGCGTCCGGTTTCGCTCACGTCTGGCCACCGATCGTCGAAAGCGTGGAAACCGACCTGCGTCGCCCAGGTCGGTTCGGCCTCGAACCAATCATCCAACAGACGGTGAAGAGCGAAGTCGAATGGCGTGCGCGGCTCGGGGCGCGTGTCCCGGGTGAGCAGCGTGAACTGCCGTCCAGAATCGGTCAAGGCGGGGCCTCCGGAGCGTCCCATGGCGGAGCGAGAGGCCATCCTAGCCTCAGGACCGGGATGTAGCATGGCCTGCGGTCGAGCGGCGCATTGGTCCGCAACCGATCGCTGGAGGGGTACTTGCTCGACATCGTCACCCGCGTAGTGATCAACGCGATCGCGCTCATCGCCGCGGTCTATGTCGTCCCCGGAGCGACCTTCACGGGCGACCTGTGGAAGCTCGCCGCGGTGGCCGCAATCTTCGGCCTCGTCAATGCCTACCTGCGCCCCATCGTCAGTCTTCTGAGCCTGCCGCTGACACTCATCACATTCGGGTTGGTCGGGCTGGTCATCAACACCGCCATGGTGCTCGTGACGGCCGTGATCAGCGACGGCCTCAAGCTGGGCTTCACCCTGTCCGGCTGGCCGCCAGGCAGGATCGACCTCGACGTGATCATCGCCGCACTGCTGACCTCGATCGTAGTCAGCGTGGTGTCGGCGCTGCTGGCGCTCGTCCGGCTGGTGACGCCGCGGTTCTGAACGCGGAGTTCGCGGCCGCCACGAGGGAGGCGGCACACAGGTTCGGCACGCCGCTGTACCTCTACGACCTGGCGCGCCTCCGGGTCGACGTGCGCGCCGTGCGCGATGCCTTTCCCGACCCCTGGATTCGCCTCTACTCGATGAAGGCGAACGGGCTGCCGGGTCTGGTCAGAGTCATCGCCGCCGAAGATTTCGCGGTGAGCTTGGTATCAGGTGGTGAGCTCGCTCTCGGTCGGCGTGCAGGGGTGGCGCCAGGCGGGATGGTGCTCGAAGGGATCGGCAAGTCGGACGCCGATCTCGCGATGGCGGCGAGGCTCGCTGCCGACGGGACGCCGCTCATGTGGGTGAGCGTGGAGAGCGAGGAAGATGCCGCGGCTCTCGCGGCCCAGGTCGCTCGCCTCGCGTCGGGCAGCGGCACAGAATCGAGGCTCCGCGTGGATGCAGTCGTCCGGGTAAACCCACAGGTCGTGCCCGAGACTCTGAACGCGCTCGCTGTTGGAGCCCCATCGTCGAAGTTCGGTGTGCTGCCGGAGGAGCTCCAGGCGGTGATCGAGGCCGGCGGCGGTCCCAACGGTCCCCTGCGCTGGCGCGGCATCCACCTCCATGTCGGCTCACAGCTCGGCGCGGTCGATGCATGGCGTTCAGCCTTCCGCGTCGGCCTCCGACTGCTGGAGCTTCAGCGCGCGACCTTGAGAGACTTCGACACGCTCGATGCGGGCGGCGGCTTTCCGGTCGTTTATGGCGACGAGGGCTCCGTGCCCGCACTCGCCCGATTTGCGGCCGAGGCCGACGCCGAGCTCGAGCTGATCCCTGCCGGAGCCCGACCGAGCAGGCTGGCGGTCGAGCCGGGCCGGGCCGTTGTTGCAGGATCTGGCTGGCTCATCGGCCGCGTGCTGCATGCGCGTCGTCGCGAGCCACCGATAGTCGTGCTCGACACGGGCATGACCGAGCTGATAAGGCCCGCTCTCTACGCGGCAGTCCATCCGATGGTCGCGCTTACCTCGCTCGGCCGGCCGTTCGATCCCTCCCACGACGATCAGGCCGCCGTGACTGTCCGAGTCGATGGCCCGGTGTGCGAATCGACGGACGTCCTTGGGTCCGCCTCACTGCCTCCGCTTGAGCGAGGCGACATCGTCGCGATCGGAATGGCCGGTGCCTACGGGTCGTCAATGTTCAGCACCTACAACGGCCGGCCACGCCCACCCGAGGTGGCCTGGGACGACGGCCGCCTCCGGCTGCTGCGCCGCCGCGGCAGCGTGGGGAGCCTTCCCTGAGCTGATCTCGTGGGCGTTGTTCCGTGGGGTGGAACAACGACGCCGCGCCTCGGCGGAACTGGCATCTGCCGTAACCTTGGGAGGAAATCGCAAGCGACGGTCGGATCCCGGCATATCGCCGTGAGCCGAGCGCTTCGCGCGCAGCGGTCCGAAGGACTGCGGAGGAAGAAGTGGCAGAAAATCGGACGTCACACTCGCGCCGCGCGTTCGCCGAACGCCTCGATCGTGCCCCGTTGCTGCTCGATGGGGCGATGGGCACGCTCCTCTTCAGCCGCGGCGTGCCTCAGCGCTCGTCGCTTGACGAGCTTGTCGAGAGCCGGCCGGACCTGATCGGCGCGATTCACCGCGAGTACATCGATGCCGGCGCGGATACGATCGAAACCAACTCCTTCGGCGCAAATCGCTTCCGCCTCTCCCCCTTTGGCCTCGCTGACAAAGCGGCCCGCCTGAACCGCCGCGCGGCCCAGATCGCGCGTGAGGCGCGTGATGTTGCGGGGCGACGCGACGTGCTCATCGCGGGTTCGATCGGACCGCTCGAGACCCCTCTCCATGGCCCGGAGGGGCCTAAAGACGCGGATATACGCGCCGCGTTTCGCGAACAGATCGAGGGCCTGCTCGAGGGCGGCGTGGACATCCTGTTATTCGAAACGTTCAGCGACCTGGCCGAGCTGCTCGCCGGAATCTCCGAGGCGCAGGCGCTGAGCGATCTGCCCATCGTCGCCCAGATGACCTTCGGCGAAGATCTCATCGCCGTCGACGGCACGAGCCCGCAGACCGCGGCCACGGCCCTCGCTCGGGCAGGGGTTGACGCGATCGGCGTCAACTGCGGCGTGGGACCGCAGATCTGTCTCGACGCGCTGTCGCAGATGGGCCGCCCATCGGCTGGTCTCGCGCGGTCGATCGTTCCCAATGCGGGCCTCCCGCAGCGCGTTGAGGGCCAGTTCGTCTATGCGGCCGGGCCCTCATATTTCGCCGACGAGGTGCCACGCCTGCTGGATGCCGGTGCGCGGATCATCGGCGGCTGCTGCGGAACGACCCCCGAGCACATCCGACACATGCGCCAGGCGCTCGACATCGCCAGCGCACGCCAGCGCTCACTCGTCGGTAGTACCCAGAAGACGGAGATCGGCAGCACCCCACGCAGTCCAATCGCCGAGCGCCACAGTGGACCAGCAGCCGAGCCACCGCCGCCGACGCGCCTTGCCAGCCTGCTCGCCGACAGGCAGTTCGTGGTCAGCGTCGAGATCGACCCACCCAGATCGGTGCGCATCGAGCGCACGATCGAGGCCGGACGTCTCCTCCAGGACGCCGGTGTCGACATCGTCAACATCAGTGACAGCGCCATGGCCCGCGTGCGCATGGGCGCACTCGCCGTGGCGTTCGGCATCCAGCACGACCTGGACCTCGAGTGTCTCGTCCACTTCACGACCCGCGACCGAAACCTGATGGCGATCGAATCGGAGCTCCTCGGCGCTCATGCGCTCGACGTACGCAACATCCTGGCGCTGACGGGTGACCCGCCGCGCATCGGCGACTACCCCACCGGCACCGGCATCTGGGACGTCGATTCGGTGGGCCTGATCGGCATCCTCAACCGGCTCAACCGGGGCGAGGACCAGGCCGGCAAGCCGATCGGATCTCCGGCGGGTTTCACCATCGCCTGCGCGCTCGATCCGACCGCCGAAGACCTCGACCACGAGATGGATCGACTGACGGCCAAGGTCGATGCTGGCGCCAACCTGATCATGACCCAGCCGATCTACGGCTTCGAACAGTGGGATCGATTCATGCACGCCGCGGTAGCGCGCTGGCCGTCTGGACTGCCGCGGCCGGTATTGCTCGGCATCCTCCCGCTGCACACCCACCGCCACGCCGAATTCCTGCACAACGAGGTCCCCGGCATCACCATTCCCGATGAGGTGCGCGCGGCGATGGCCGCGGCCGGTGAGCGCGGCGCCGAGATCGGCCTCGAGATGGCCCATTCGCTGCTGGAGCGGATGAGACCGCTCGTGTCGGGGACGTACATCATGCCCAGCTTCGGCCGGTACGAGCTTGCCGCGGAACTGGTGCGACGGATCCGAGCCGAGGGGCGCGTGACAGCACAGCCGGAGGCGCGGTCGTGAGGGCCGACACTTGATCCGACGCGCCGCGCTGGCCGCCGGCATGCTGACTCTCAGCGCCGTCGGCCTCGTCCTTGCGGCCACGCCTCCGCCGGGTCCGCCCTTCCCGGATCCCGTCAACGACGTGGTCGTCTACGACTACGCCGAGATCCTTTCCCCGCAAACGGAGGCTGCAGCGACCAACACGATCGTGGCGATCGAGAACCGCGTCGGTGCCGAGATCGTCGTCTATACGTAATACAAGCCGGGCTCGAGCGACGAGTCGACAGAGCAGGATGCCATCGCGCTGATCGACCAGTGGGGCGTGGGCCGGGACGGCTTCGACGACGGCCTGGCGATCATGTGGAACACGAACCGCCAGCAGTGCCTGCCCGGCGTGAGCGGCAACGGCCGGGTCCAGCTCTACGCAGGGCCGGGTTACCGGGCGGCCTTCCTGTCGAACGGCGAACGGCAGGAGATCTTCGACAACGACATGGTGCCGCTGCTCATGCAGTGCGACGAAGACGGCGCGCTGATCGCCGCTCTCGCGAAGATCGACGCCAACGCGACGGCCGATCACGCTCGGGTGCTGGAGACGGCGCGCATCCTCGATGCGGCAGTGGGCCTCATCGGCGGCCCGCTGGCGTTCATTTTCCTGGTCGCCGCCGCGGCGTGGTCGTGGGTTCGCTACGGGAAGGATCCCGTGTACCTCGACGATCCATCGATCCTAATGCCCGCCCCGCCGCCCGACCTCACAGCAGCCTCGGGGGCCGTGGTCTGGGAAGGCAAGGCGACGAGACGGGCCCTGACGACCGCGATGCTCGACCTGGCCAGCCGCGGCGAGCTCAGCTTTCGCGAAGAGCGTGGCCTACTGAGCCAGAAGGCCGGGATCCAAATCGAGCTGCAGCCTACAGACGAGCCGAACGTCGTGCGCAACCGGCGGCGTCCGCTCAGCGAGGCAGAGGATTACGCGCTTGCCCGGCTGCGCGGCATCGCCACTCCCTCGGACAACTATTACATCGAGCCGGACGAAATCACCAAGTTCGGCAAGTACGCAGCGAAGTTCGACGACAAGGTCGAGAAGCACGTCACTGCCAAGGGCTGGTTCCGCGAGCCGCCGGCCAAGGCCACCAGCCGATGGCGGAGCCGCGGCTGGTTGGTGATCGGGCTGGGAATCCTGTCGTTCATCGGCGGAATAATCCTGCCCAGCGGTGGTCTTGCGATCCTCGCCATTGCCCTTGTTGCGGCGGGCCTCGCGATCTTGCTCATCGCCCGTTCGATGCCCGCCCGGACGATGGCCGGGGCGGTGATCTTCGCCATGCTCGCCGCGTATCGGCGCACGCTGGAGAAGACGATGGAACAGGCTCGCTCAATGCAGCAGGTCGTCGAGGAGGCCAAGCTCGACTGGCTCGAAACGCCGGATCAGGCCGTCGTCTGGGGCACTGCGCTTGGCCTCCAGAAAGACGTGGAGCGGGTCCTCGCGCGCAGCGCCGAGGACGCCCAAGCCGGCGTCACCGCATACCACCCGTGGTTCCCGGTCTGGTACGGCTCGAGCTTGTCAGGCAGCCAGTCGTCAGGGCCAGGAGGCATCGCCCCTGGCCTCTTCTCCGGATCGGCCATGCCCGACTTCGGCGGCATGATGTCGGCGCTCGGCAGCATCGGCAACTCGCCCACCTCGGGCGGGTCGGGCGGGTCGGGCGGCTTCTCCGGCGGCAGTAGCGGGGGCGGCGGAGGCGGCGCCGGCGGCGGCTACTAAACTTACGCTGAGATGGGCGCGGTCGAGACAATGGACGAGTTCTTCGAGCTCCTGAACGGGGGCGATCGAGAATCGGCCGTCAAGCTGATGGATGAGAAGGCAGAGATGCGGGTTCACGTGCTCGGAAGCGTGCGCATGATGCGCGGCATCGACGAGGTCAGCGGCTGGTTCCTGCGCGCCGACAAGGGCCTGCGCATGATCCCCGGTGGCGTTCGAGACACCGGCGTGAACTACGAATGCGACCTGCTCGTGCTCCGTCCCGGCGCTCCGTCACAACACCTCGACGCGACGTTTCGCGTAGAGGCAGGAAAGATCACCGCGATCAACTTCGCCCCGCGCTGACACCGCGTCCCGCGCTGCCAGTCAGGGCGCGGGAGTCGCCGCCGGTGGCGGGATGACAATGAACTGGCCGACCTGGATGTCGTTGGCGTCGGATATCTGGGGATTGGCGGCCAGGATGTCGTTCACCGTGATTCCGTTCTTGCGGGCAATCCTTGCGAGCGTATCGCCGGCCTTGATCTTGTAGACCCGCGGGCTCGGCTCGGGTGTCGCCACGGCGGTGGGCTCCGCGTTCGGTGAAGGTGTCGTCAGCGGTATCGACGTCAAAGTGGGCACCACTGCGATGCCCGACGCCGCGGGCGATGCTGTTCTCAAGACGCTCGGACGAACGGTCTGCTGCGGGCCGCCGGAGAGCAGGCCGGGGATGAGGATCACTGCCGCAACACCCAGCGCCAGGATGATCACCACGGCAGCGATGGTCAGCACCCGGCCGAAGACACCATCGCTCCGGGGATCGCCACCGGCCTGTGCCCCGAATCGACCGTCGATCGCCCAGGACGGGACGACGTCCTCGCGCTGGCCACTGTCGTCTGTCTTGCGTGATCGGGGCGCCCTCGAGGATCGGCCGACGAGGAAGGCGGGCACGGCCGCGTCGTCCGGCTTGTCAAGATCCTTCGTATCTATGGCCTCGTTGCCGCGCGGTTGCGCGATTGGCGTCCGGTCCATTGGAGCGCGCGGCGGGGACACGGTCGCGGAAGAGGCAACGTGCGACTCATCCGGCGAAGGCGCCGAGTCGCGATCGATCGGCTGAGCCTCGAAGGCCGCAAGTTGTTGTTCCGCTATGGGCTCGGCCGCAAGCCCCTCCGCGGCGGCAGCGGCGCCCACCAGCGGCAGAGACGTTGCCATCGAATCGGGCCAGGCCTCTTCCGGCTGAGCGCCGGCTGGCTGTGACAGAGACGGATCGTCCGCTGAAGGGACCGATTCGGACGGCGACATCGACACCTGAGCCGCATCAGCCATGCCAGCCGCACCAACTGCGCGCGGTTCAGGCGTCGGGCGCCGACCGCCCTCGTAGCCCTGCGGCAGTGGCACGGAACGCGCCGCGGCACGGACTGCCCAGTCCTGGAAGATGGGACAGCCTGAGAAGTTGGGGGAGAGGCAGAAGCGCTCCTGGTGGGCGATCGTCCGCGGCGCCGGCACCGGCTCGGCATAGCAGCGGTGTCGGGAGTCGGGCCGCTCCGAGCGACGGTCGCGGTCAAGCTCGAGAGCGACGAATGGGCAGGCGCTGGGGCCCGCGTCGGACAGGGTTCCCCTCTGTGCCATGCGCGACGATATTACGCGGCTGCGGCCTCGAAGACTTCCTCTTCCGACATCTGTTGCTGTTCCGGACCAGCCTGGAGCACCATGCCCGCGCCGACGGTATCCATGGTCGTCTCATCGATCAGGATGAAGCCGCCAGTGGTGCGGGACAGGTCGTAGGGATCCAGGAGCAGCGGACCGCTCGTCTTCAATCGCACGCGCCCGATCTCGTTGAGGCC
>Ga0183260_10001464_pt1 | contig 19610 bp, 14 predicted proteins | sample AntDrymUQ4972206_2_FD_129768 | JGI IMG/M metagenome (GOLD analysis project Ga0183260, IMG submission 129768) | Polar desert sand microbial communities from Dry Valleys, Antarctica - metaG UQ497 (22.06) (version 2) (version 2) | ecosystem: Environmental > Terrestrial > Soil > Desert | place...
CCCGTCCCCCGCGCTCGACGACCGATCGAGCGCCCAACCGGCGGCAGCACCCGCGGCCCTCGAGCCGCCGAGATCGGGGATCGAGCGCTCGACGCGTTAGCCTCGAGGCGACAGGGACAGCGCTAGGGTCACGGCCGATGTCCGGTCTGATCGAGCGCTACCGCGAGCGGCTGCCCTTCGCCCACGGCGATCCCGTCGTCACGCTGGGCGAGGGCGACACGCCGCTCGTCCACGCGCCGCACATCTCCGAGCTCACCGGCGCCGAGGTCTGGCTGAAGCTCGACGGCACGAACCCGACCGGCTCCTTCAAGGATCGCGGCATGACGTGTGCGGTCAGCGCGGCGGTGCGCGAGGGCGCCAAGGCGGTGATCTGCGCGTCGACGGGCAACACCGCGGCGAGCGCGGCCGCCTACGCCGCTCGCGCCGGGCTTACCTGCGCGGTGATCGTGCCCGAGGGCAAGATCGCCGCCGGCAAGCTCGCGCAGGCGCTCATGCACGGCGCGCGGGTGATCGCGCTGCGCGGCAACTTCGACCAGGCGCTGACGCTCGTGCGCGCGCTGACCGACCGCCAGCCGATCGCGCTCGTCAACTCCGTCAACCGCTTTCGGCTCGAGGGCCAGAAGACGGGCGCCTTCGAGATCATGGAGCGGCTCGAGACACTCGACGGGCTCTGCATCCCCGTCGGCAACGCCGGCAACATCACCGCCTACTGGAAGGGCTTCGGCGAGCTCGGGATCGCCCCGCGGCTGTTCGGCTTCCAGGCCGAGGGCGCCGCGCCGCTCGTGCTCGGCAAGAAGGTCGACCAGCCCGAGACGATCGCCAGCGCGATCCGGATCGGCAACCCGGCGCGCTGGGAGGAGGCGATGGAGGCGATGACGGCATCCCGCGGGATGGTGCGCGCCGTCTCCGACGAGGAGATCCTCGGCGCCTACCGGCTGCTCGCCGCGCGTGAGGGCGTCTTCTGCAAGCCGGCCAGCGCGGCCGCGGTCGCGGGCCTGCTGCGCTACGGCGCCGACGGCGCGCACCGCATCGCCTGCGTGCTCACCGGCCACGGCCTGAAGGACCCGGACACCGCGCTGCACCAGGTCGGCGGCGTGATCCCCTGCGAGCCGAACCTCACGGCCGTCGAGGAGGCCGTGCTCGGGTGACCCACCGCCGCCGGCTCGTCCGCGTGCCGGCTTCCTCGGCGAACCTCGGGCCCGGCTTCGACGCGTTCGCGGCGGCGCTCGCGCTGCACGTCGAGGTCGAGGTGATCGAGAGCGGGCGCTTCGGCGTGGAGACGAAGCTCGACATCGCGCGCGATCGCCGCAACCTCTGCGTGCGCGGCTTCGCGAAGCTGCACCCGCCCGACAACTTCACGTTCCGGATCCGCTCCACGATCCCGTTCTCCGGCGGGCTGGGATCGAGCGCCGCGGCGTACACGGCGGGGGTGCTCGCGGCGGCGCATATGTTCGAGCTGCAGGAGGACCTGCTCGGCCACGTCACCGAGCTGGAGGGTCATGCCGATAACGCAGCGGCCGCGCTGCTCGGCGGCTTCGTGATCGTCACCGGCGGCGACGTCGCCCGCTTCGAGCCGCCCGACGGCCTGGAGGCGGTGATCGTCGTGCCGCGCAGCGCCGTGCGCACGGCGGTGGCGCGCAAGGCGCTGCCGGCGACGGTGCCGCTCGCCGACGCCTGCGCCAACGTCGCCCACGGCGCGATGCTGACGCTCGGCCTCAGCACCGGCGACTTCAGCCTGATTGGGCGTGGCCTGCAGGACAGCCTGCACCAGCCCTACCGCGCCCATCTCTTCCCGCGGTCGATGGCGCTGCTCGAGCGCGCCGGCGAGATGGGCGCGATCGGCGCGACGATCTCCGGCGCCGGGCCGACCGTGCTCTTCTGGACGCAGGCCGACAGCACCGGCGCCGTCGTCGGCAGGCTGCGCGCGCAGGCCGAGGGCTGGGCCGAGGTGCTGCGCGCGCCGTTTGAGGTGCAGGGCGCCGACGTGCGGGAGCTGTAGCGGAGGACCGGACCGGGCTAGGCGCGGATCCGCACGGGCGCGCCGAGCGGCACGCGGGCGACGAGCCAGCGCATGTCGGCCCGGCGGGCGCGCAGGCAGCCGCTGGTGGCGCGCGTGCCGACCGTGTGCTCGGCGGGCGTGCCGTGGATCGCCAACCGGTCGCCGCCGGTCCAGCCCTGCACGATGTTCGGTTGGCGGCCCGACAGCGCCAGCGCGCAGCAGCCGTAGGGGCTGCCGGCGCGGCGGGTGACCAGCGTGTCGGTGATCGCGAAGCGACCGGTCGGCGTGGCCGCGCCGCGGCGGCCGATCGCCACGGCGATGCGGCGCGCGACGCGGCCCCGGTGGCGCACGACGAGCCGGCGCGCGGAGAGGTCGACGTGCAGCGTGTAGGGCTCGAACAGCAGCTGCGCGCCGTCGGCCGGAATCCAGCCGGCGCGCGAGTTGGGCAGGTGATGCGTCAGGACGGCGAGCCAGCCCGAGCGCTGCCCGACGACCGCCAGGACGCGCTTTGAGCCGAACTCCGTGCGGCGCCCGAGCAGGCGCAGCATGCGCCCGCCGGGACGATCGCGCAGCACCACGGGGCGTAGGAGGCGCGCGCCGAGCGGCCCGTGCAGCGGGCGGTCGGCGTCGGGCGGCGGTGGCAGGCGCTCGACCTGCGTGCGCGCCGGGCCGCTGCCCGCGCGGCGCGTGTCATCGCCCGGCCTGAGCGTGACCGCGAGCACCGCTGCGGCTGCCAGCAGCGCGACGGCCGCGACCGCCGGCGTGCGCCGGCGCCCCGCCATCCGCTACGCCTTCGCGAGCGTCTTCAACCGCTCGCGGACGGCGGGCATCTTCAGGCGCTGCAGGATCTCGTCGGCCAGCGCGAGGTAGTCCGCCCCGAGATCGGGCCGGTGGTCGAGGATCGACAGCGCGCGCTCGGCGGCCTCGGCGTAGGCAATCGACTGGCGGATCGTGGTTTCGAACAGCTTGCGTCCGACGTGCTCGCGCAGCGTGCTGTAGGCGTCGCGGCTGTGGCGCGTGCGCATGTCTGCGATGTTGAACACGACGCCGAGCCAGCCCAGCTCGGGGTTCAGCCCGTCGCGCGCGAGCTCGATGACCTCGAGCGCCTGCTCGACACCCTGCATCGCGAAGTACTGCGCCTCGGTGCTGAGCAGCGCATGGTCGGCGGCGACGAGCGCGTTGACGGTCAGCAGCCCGAGCGAGGGCGGGCAGTCGAGCATGATCAGGTCGTAGGAGTCCTTCAGCGGCTTGAGCGCGCGCTTGAGCGTCAGCTCGCGTCCCATCTTGCCCGCCAGCAGCAGCTCCGCCTCGGCGAGCGACAGGTTCGACGGCATGACGTCGTCGTGGATCGCCGCCTCCGCCTCGGCGCGGCCGGCGAGCACGTCGGCGATCGACGGCGAGGCCTCGGGATCGATGTCGAAGTAGTCCGACAGGTTGCCCTGTGGATCGAGGTCGACGGCGAGCACGTCCATGCCGACGCGGCGAAAGACATCGGTCAGCGTGCGAACGGCCGTCGTCTTGCCGGTTCCGCCCTTCTGGGACAGGACTGCGATCGTGACGCCCAAGGGCGTCTGATGCTACTCGGCTGCCAGGGCGGTGCCCGCGGCATCGGCGGGCAGGGCCGAGAGATCGGCGAAGCGCAGGCGGTAGCGCCCGATCACGACCTCGTCGCCGTCGGCGAGCACCTGCGAGTCGACCCGCTCGCCGTTGACGAACACGCCGTTGAGGCTGCGGTCGTCGAGCAGGCGCACGCCGTCGGGCTCGGTCACGAGCACCGCATGGCGGCGCGAGACGGTCGGATCCTCGAAGCGCAGGTGCGCCGACAGGCTGCGGCCGATCCGCATCGAGTCGCCCGGCATCGCGACCGAGCGGACGCTGCCGGCGTCATGGAAGATCAGGTAGCGCCCCGGCTCGTCGATGGCGGCGCGGGCGGCCTCGAGCGCGTTGGCGTCGCTCGTGGTCTGGACGTCGGGCTCGGTGCGCTTGAAGCGGCCGGTGCCGGCGAACAGCGAGGCGCGGGTGAAGCTCGCGCCGTCGCAGCTGGGGCACGCCGGAAGCACGTCCGCGGTCGTCATCTCCACGACCTGACCGCACACCTCGCAGCGGAACGTGCCGGTCCCGGCGAGCGTTCCTGACGTGAGCGACTCCATACCGACACTCCCTTCGCCAATGGGTAGCAACGCCCGCTCCTCCCGAAGATCGTGCGGAATATAGCAATCGCGCAAGCCTCGGCCCTCCAGACAGCACGCCGCCGGGTGAACGGTCTACCCATGGTGGGCCAGTAGATAAACGCACCCTCAAGGCGCTCGTCGGGCAGGAGCTTCTCCCCTTTCGACGAAGCATTCCGCGACATGCCCCGCGCCGGCACCACGATCGACGAGCAGGATCTCGAGCGCGCGCTGCTGCGCAAGAGCGTCGGATCGCTGACCGGAAGGCGCGATCGCTGCGCCGACTGCGGGCGCACGCCGCTCGTCGGCGAGACGCTGCACCGCTACGCGGGCGGCGCGACGGTCTGCGAGCTGTGCGCGCCGATGCGTCGCGGCGAGCCGGTCGAGAGCGAGCGCGTGCGCCACGGCGAGTCCGGCCTGACGGTGCGCGTGCACCGCATCGACCGCGTCTGACGCGCCGCCCCACGCCAGCGCGCGGTGAGCGAGCGCCGAAAGCGATTAGATTCACGGCCATGGAGCCCCTCACGTTGTCGACGACGATCGCCAGGCCGCGTGAGGAGGTCTTCGAGTACCTCGCCGACGTCGCCAACCACGAGGAGTTCAGCGACCACTGCATGGTCGACTGGCACCTGACGCGTGAGGACTCCTACGGGCGCGGGGCGGGGGCGCGCTTTCGCGTGAAGTCGCGCTTCGATCGCTTCTCCTACGGAGACATCACGCTGGCGGAGCTCACGCCGCCCGCGCGGATCGTCGCGACCGGCCGCTCCGGCCGCTTCAACCGCATCCGCACGCGCTCGACCTGGACGCTCGAGGAGGACGGCGCGGACCGCACGAAGGTCACGTTCGAGACGCAGTCCACGCCGGTCCTGAAGTCCGACGAGCTCATGGAGAAGTTCCTGCGCGTCCGCGTCGCGGCGACACGCTGCCACAAGCGCGCGCTCGAGCGCCTGCGCTCGATCCTCGAATCCGGCGAGGGTCGCGGCGAGCGCACCACCGTGGCCGGCGGGGCACGCAAGCCCGCCAGCGGCTTCAGGTTGTAGATTTCCCGCCCTTGCGTTCTCTGCGCCGATCGATCGCCGTCCTCGCCGTGCTGCTCGCCTGCGGCGGCCTGTCGGCCTGCGGCAAGCACCACGACGAGGAGGCGCGCGTCCAGCGGATCGAGGGCGAGGGCTTCTACCTCAGCCTGGGTGAGCTGAAGTACCAGGTGCAGGTCTCGCGCCAGCTCAACCCCGAGGACACCCAGGACCGCAACTACCTCGTCGGCGTGCCGCAGGCCGAGCAGCAGCTCAAGGCCGACCAGGTCTGGTTCGGCGTCTTCATGCAGGTCGAGAACGAGGCCGAGGAGGCGCAGCGGCCGTCCGGCGACATCGAGATCATCGACACGCAGGAGGACGTCTACAAGCCGCTCGAGCTCGCGGACACCAACCCGTTCGCCTACCGCACGCAGCCGATCCCCGCCGGACAGCTCCTGCCGCTCAAGGACACGCCCGCGTTCGACACGCCGATCCAGGGTGCCATGCTGCTGTTCAAGCTCGACCTGCAGGCGCTCGACAACCGCCCGCTCGAGCTGAAGATCGAGGCGGCGTCGCCCCGGCAGACGGGCATCATCGACCTCGACGTGTAGCCGCGCGCTCGGCGCGACCGCGCGCTACCTCGTCGCGGCGAGCCCCGCCAGCAGCGCCTGCTTGGCGACCGGGGCCGCCGTGTCGCCGCCGACGCCCGACTGGACGAGCAGCACCCCGACGGCCACGCGCGGGTTGCCGGCGGGGGCGTAGGCCGCAAACCACGCATCGGTGTCGGTCGGGTCGTCGGGCAGCACGGGCGGGCACGGCGGCACCGCGGGGTCCGGGCTGGGGACGCACTCGGCCGTGCTCGTGTCCCGCAGCTCGGCCGTCCCGGTCTTGCCGGCGACGCGCACGCCGGAGATCGCCGCGGCGGTGCCGGTGCCCTCGCGCACGACCGCCTCCATCATGCGCCCGACGACGCGCGCGACGCCGGGCTCGACGACCTGCGTGCGCCGCGGCGCCAGGCCACGCTCGAGCGTCAGCCGCGGGCGCTTGCCGCGCCCGGCAATCGTGGCGGCGACCCAGGCCATCTGCAGGGCGGTCGCCTGCACGCGGCCCTGCCCGATCGCCGACGAGCCGATGGCGAGGTCGTCGCCGATCTCGCTCGCCGGCGGGATCGTGCTCGTCGCGGCACCCGCGATGCCGACCTCCTGGTTGAAGCCGAACTGCTCGGCGGTCCGCACGAGCCGCGCCGCGCCCAACCGCGCTCCCAGGGGCGCGAACACCGAGTTGCAGGAATGCGCGAACGAGTAGCGCAGCGTCCCGCCGCAGGACTCGCCGTTGGCGTTCTCGAGCTCCACGCCCTCGATCGTCGTCTTCGTCTCGACCGGGAATCGCGACTGGGGGCCGGCGAGCTTGGCCTGCAGCACGCCGGTCAGCGTGACGATCTTGAACGTCGATCCGGGCGGCTGCAGGCCCGAGAAGGCGATCCCGGCGAGGGCGAGGATCTCGCCGGTGCGCGGGCGGACGACGGCGACGCCGCCGACCCGCTCGCCCTTGGCCTTGACGGCCGCGCGCTGGACGTCGGGGTCGATCGACGAGCGCACGGGCGGCCCCGGGCGCGGCAGCGTCAGCGCGAGCATGCGGCCGCCCGCGCGCAGCTGGCCGCCGGGGGTCCCCGAGAGCCGTTCCTCGAACACGCGCTCCAGGCCCGTCAGACCGACGGAGCCGTCGCTCGGGTAGCCCAGCTCGCGCAGGCGAGCGCCGAGCTCGGGCGGCGGCGGCCCGAGCTCGCCGACGATCGAGTCCGCGACGTCGGCGAGCGGCGAGCTGCGCTCGTCGCCCTGGGCCAGCGGGGTGCCGTCGCGCGCGAGGATGTCGGCCCGGCGCGGCAGCGAGGTGCGCCGCTCGAGGCGCTCGCCCGGCCTGACGCCGGGGAACACGAGGTTGGGCTTCCAGTTGATCTGCTGCTCCTCGCCGTCGCCGGCGAACGTCAGCAGCACCGTCCCGCGTACGGTCCCGAAGACGCGCGTGGTGACCGTCATCGGCACGCTGATGACGCCCTCGCGCAGCTCGCTGGCCTCGCCGTGCGCGACGGCCGTGGCGGTCGCGGTCGCCGCCGCCCGGCGGTAGGCCTCGGCGAACCGGCGCACGGGCATCGCCCGCCGGTCCTTCTCGATCACCTCGGCGCGCATCGCCGGGTAGTCGCCGCGCGCCCACGCGGCGACGAAGCGCTCGGCGGCGAGCTTCTCGGTGGGCTCGCCGCCGCCCTTGGAGAGCAGCACGACGATGACCACGATCCCTGCCGCCAGGACGCTTGCGATGATCACGAGCCGTGCAGAGGGGGACCGGTGTGAACGTGACGACTCGAGCAGCATCCGACACAACTATGGCCCGTGCGCGGACGTATCCGCGTCATCTTCCGCCGGCACGGCCCGATCGGCCCTCGAGTTGACCGCGATCGACGTCGTCATCGTTCTGCTCGCGGCGTTCTTCGGCTTCGTCGGGTTCGCCCGCGGATTCGTGATCGGAGCACTGTCGCTGGTGGGCTTCGCGGGCGGAGCGTACCTGGGCACCCGCTTCGGGCCGCAGCTGCTCAACGACGGCAACGCGTCTCCGTTCGCGCCGCTGTTCGGCCTGCTCGGCGCGCTGATCGGCGGGGTGATCCTGTCGGCCGGCGCCGAGGGCGTGGCGGGCGCCCTACGCTCCGGCATCCGGTCGCCGGCGTTCGCCGTCGTCGACGGGCTGCTCGGCAGCGCGCTGGCGGTCGCGCTCGGGCTCGGGCTGGCGTGGCTGATCAGCGTGATCGTGCTGCAGACGCCGGGCGTGCGTGACATGCGCCGGCCGATCCAGCGCTCGGTGATCCTCAAAGAGCTCAACGCGGTCCTGCCGTCTGACCGGGTGCTGAAGGCGCTCGCGCGCTTCGACCCGCTTCCGAGCATCCGCGGCCCGCAGGCCAACGTCGAGCGGCCGCGCTCGAGCTACGCGCGCGATCCCGACGTGCAGGCGGCGAGCCGCTCGGTCGTGCGCGTGCTGTCCAACGCCTGCGGCCTCGGCGTGGCCGGCTCGGGCTGGGTCGCCCGCCCCGGCATCGTCGTGACCAACGCGCACGTCATCGCCGGCTCGAGCAACACGTCGATCGAGCCCAACGGCAGCGGCACACGGCTCGACGCCACGGCGATCGCCTTCGACCCGCGCAACGACGTCGCGGTGCTGCGCGTCCCGGCGCTGGACCGCCCGCCGCTGCAGTTCGCGCGCGAGGTGAAGCCGACCGAGCCGGGCGCGGTGCTCGGATTCCCGCTCAACGGCCCGTTCAAGATCCTCCCGGCGCGGATCGCCGGGACCGCGAGCGTGCTGGCCAACGATGCCTACGGGCGCCGCCTCGTGCGGCGCCGCGTGACCGGCTTTCGCGCCGACGTGCAGCCCGGCAACTCGGGCGGCCCGATCGTCGACGTCGCCGGACGGGTGTCGGGCACGGTGTTCTCGAAGATCGTCCTCGGCCCCGACGGGGGCTATGCCGTGCCCAACGACATCGTGCGTGACATCCTCGATGCGGCGGGCGGAGCCGTGGACACCGGACCTTGCGTTAAGTAACTCACGCGAACGCCGCGGTTCGGCCGGTGGCGGGCGACCGTGGCGCTACCCTGCGGGCTCTTGCCCGATACCAAGACACTCGTCATCGCGGAGAAGCCCTCCGTCGGCCGCGACCTCGCGCGGGTGCTGCCCGGGCCGTTCCAGAAGCAGGAGGGCTACCTCGAGGGTCCCCAGCACGTCCTGACCTGGGCCGTCGGTCACCTCGTCCAGCTCGCCGAGCCCGACGAGTACGACGCGAAGTTCAAGAAGTGGCGCATGGCCGACCTGCCGATCGTGCCCGAGAAGTTCAAGCTCGTCGTGCGCGACGAGCGCTCCAAGAAGCAGATGTCGGTCGTCACGCAGCAGCTCAAGCGCGCCGACGTCGACGCGGTCGTCAACGCCTGCGACGCCGGCCGCGAGGGCGAGCTGATCTTCGCCTACCTGTACGAGAAGTCGGGCTCCAAGAAGCCGGTCCAGCGGCTGTGGCTGTCGTCGATGACCAAGAGCGCGATGCAGCGTGCGTTCGAGGAGCTGCGCCCGGCGAGCGAGTTCGCCCAGCTCGAGGCGGCCGCCCGGTCGCGCTCGGAATCGGACTGGATCGTCGGCATGAACGCGACGCGCGCCGCGACGATCCGGCTGCGCTCGTCGTTTGACGGCGCCGTGTCGCTGGGCCGCGTGCAGACGCCCACGCTGGCGATCATCACCCGCCGCGAGGAGGAGATCCGCGCCTTCAAGCCCGAGCCGTACTGGCTCGTCGACGCGCTGTTCGTGGCGCCCGGCGAACGGCTGTACGAGGGGCGCTTCCACGACGGCACCAAGCCGCGCCTGGCGAGCGCCGCGCAGGCGGACGCGATCGTCGAGGCCGTCCGCGAGCGGACCGGCACGATCACGCAGCTCGAGCGCAAGAAGCGCAAGGAGCGCGCGCCGCTGCTCTACGACCTCACGTCGCTGCAGCGCGAGGCCAACAGCCGCTTCGGCTTCACCGCGCGGCGCACGCTGGCCGCCGCCCAGCGCTGCTACGAGGAGCACAAGGTCCTCACCTATCCGCGCACGAGCTCGCGCTACCTGACGAGCGACATGATCGCCGAGCTCAAGCCGATCGCCGGCCACGTCGGCGCGGCGGGCCGCGAGTATCAGGACGCGGCGGTCTACGTGCAGGGCCTGGACATGCTGCCGCTGCAGCGCGTCGTCGCCGACGACAAGGTCGGCGACCACCACGCGATCATCCCCACGAACTCGACGCACGTCCTCGACAAGCTGTCCGACGACGACCGCCGCATCTACGACCTCGTCGCGCGCCGCTTCCTCGCCGTCTTCCATCCGGAGGCGGAGTTCGAGAACACGAAGGTCGAGACGACGGTCGCCGGTCACATCTTCCGCACGTCGGGCAAGGTCCTGCTCGTGCCGGGCTGGCGCGGCGTGTACGGCGAGCTGCCCGAGAGCTCGAGCGCCGTCGAGGACGACGCAGGCCGCGACCAGCAGCTGCCCAAGCTCGAGCTCTCCGAGGAGGTGCAGACGCGCGACGTCAGCGCCGCCGAGAAGGAGACCCAGCCGCCGCGGCGCTATTCCGACGCGTCGCTGCTCGGCGCGATGGAGACCGCCGGCCGGCTCGTCGACGACGACGAGATGCGCGAGGCGATGAAGGACTCGGGCATCGGCACGCCCGCGACGCGCGCCTCGATCATCGAGCGGCTGATCGACGTCGGCTACGTCGAGCGCGACGGGCGCGCGCTGGTGGCGACGGAGAAGGGCCTCAACGTCATCCGCCTGCTCGGCGAGCACCCGCTGACCTCGCCCTCGATGACCGGCGACTGGGAGCAGCGGCTGGGCATGATCGAGCGCGGCGAGGAGCCGCGCGGGCGCTTCATGGCCGACATCAAGGGCTTCGCGGAGTCGACGGTCGCCGAGCTCGACGCCAAGCTCAAGGACGTGCGCATCCCGCGCGCGAACCTCGGCCCGTGCCCGGTGTGCGGCCACGACATCGTCGAGAACCGCAAGGGCTTCTCGTGCTGGTCGCGCGAGGACCCCGGCTGTGGCTTTGTCATCTGGAAGGCGAAGGCGGGCAAGACGCTGCCGCTCGCGGTGGCCAAGGAGCTCATCGCGACGGGGCGCACGGCCAAGCCGGTGACGGGCTTCAAGGGGCGCAGCGGGCGTTCGTTCCGTGCCAAGCTGGCGCTGCAGCAGAGCGAGGAGGGCAAGTGGCGGGTGGAGTTCGATGAAGCATGGGCGCGGGAGGGCGGCGCAAGCGCGCCCGATCCGCCCGACGCCGCGGCCGAGGCCGAGACGGTCGTCGCCGGCCCGAAGGCCGAAGCGGCCGCGTAGCAGCTGGCGGGCGGCATGAGTCGCTCGCGCCGGCGGCGCCGGCGCCGGTCGCGCCGGCTGGCGGCCGGGCTCGTGACCGGGCTGCTCGCGCTGGTCGCGCTGGCCTGGTTCGTCGCCGGGCCGCCGGCGCGCGACGGCGGCGACGAGCCCTCCGCCGCCTCCGCGAGCGGCACGCAGCCCGTGCAGCGCCTGCCGCCGCCGCTGGCCGCCGAGCAGCAGGACGCCGTCGGGCCGCTGCCCGAGCCGGCGGGCGCCAAGCACGTCGACCTCACGCAGCCGTCGCTCATGTCGGCCCTGCGCCTGCGGCCCGGGCCGAAGGCGGGCCTCGCGTTCGATCTCGCCGACGGTCGGGTGCTCTGGCGGCTGCACGCGACGACCGTGCGGCCGATCGCCAGCCTGACGAAGCTCATGACGGCGCTGCTGGCGGTCGAGCGCTTGGGCCCGCGCCAGACCGTGCGGATCACCCGCGCGGCCGACTGGGTCGGCGGCTCGCGGATGGGCGGTCTCAAGCCCGGTCGCCGTGTGCGCGCCGACGCGTTGCTCAAGGGCCTGCTGATCTCGTCGGCCAACAACGCGGCGGTCGCGCTCGCGATCGCCGGCGCGGGCTCCGAGCGCGCCTGGGTGGCGCTGATGAACACGCGCGCCAAGCTGCTCGGGCTGACCTGCACGCACTACGTCGACGCCCACGGCCTGGACGTGCGCAACCGCTCGTGCGCCGCGGATCTCGCGACGCTCACGATGCACGCGATGAACGAGCCGCGGATCGTCGCGATCGCGCGCAAGCGCTTCGCGCGCGTCTGGCCCGGCGCGGGCAGGAAGCTCACGCTGCGCACGACCAACCACCTGCTGCGCGACCGCTACCCGGGCGCGATCGGCCTGAAGACGGGCTACACGAACCCCGCGGGCTTCTGCCTCGCCGCGGTCGTCCAGCGCGGCAAGCGGCGCATCGGGATCGTCGTGCTGGGATCACGCGACTCGTTCGGCGACGCGCGGCGCGTGGCACGCGAGGCCGCGCGGATCGGCATGCTGCCGGCGGCGACGTGACCGCCGCCCGCGGGCGGCTCGCGTGACGAACCGGGTTTCCGAGCGTAGTGTCCCCATGAGCTCGACAGGGAGGGCCGCCATGACCGCCACACGGATGCCGCCGGCCGCGCGCCTACGCCTCGCGGCGCTCGCCGCGCTGCTGGCGGGCCTGCTGCTCGCGCCCGCCCCGGCGCCCGCCGCCAAGCGCTCCCCGAGGCCCTCGGCGCTGCCGGCGTTCTCATCCTGTCAGGCGCTGCTGGGCTACGCGCAGCGCAACGCGCGCCGTACAGGCGGGCGCACGGGCGTGGCGACGCGCGCCGGGGTGCTCGAGCCCCAGGTGCTCGGCCCGCAGCGGCGCGACGTGCAGACCTCGGTCGACGGCGCCGCGCCGAGCCCCGCCGCCGAGAGCCAGCGCGGGGCGGGTGCCGACCGGCCGGACTTCTCGCAGACCAACGCGCAGGAGACCGGCGTCGACGAGCCCGACATCGTCAAGACCGACGGGCGCACCGTGTTCGCGATCGCCGAGGGCAAGCTGCGCGCGCTCGACGTCAGCGGCGGCGCGCCGCGCCTGCTCGGCACGCTGGACCTCGGCGGCGCCGGCGGCCATCAGCTGCTGATCCGCGCAGACCGCCTGCTGGTCATGTCCAGCGCCTACGGCGGCGGGCCGTTCGCCGCAGACGTGATCGCGGCGGCGTCGCGGGTCGTGCTGCGCGAGGTCGACATCAGCGACCCCGCGCAGATGAAGGTCCTGCGCACGATGACGATGGAGGGCGGGCTCGTCGACGCGCGGCTGACCGGCGCCACGGCGCGGGTCGTCGTCGGCGCCTCGCCGGGCCAGATCCGGCCGGCGGCGATCGCCGCGACCGGGGTGCGCCGCTTCGTGCCGCGCACGGTCCTCGAGAGCCACGTCACCGGCCGGACGGTTCGCCGCTCGGTCGTCGGCTGCGACGACGTGCGCCACCCGCGCCGCTTCTCCGGGCTGGATCTGCTGACCGTGCTGACGATCGACCTCGACAAGGGCCTGTTCGACGTCGACCGCGACGCGATCATGGCCGGGGCGCAGACCGTCTACGCGTCGACGACCGGCCTGTACGTCGCGTCGCAGCGCTACGTGGCCACGCTCGAGAGCGGTCGCGCCGTGCCGCAGCGCAGCCGCACCGAGATCCACCGCTTCGACGCCTCCCGGCCGGGCGAGACGAGCTACGCGGCGTCGGGCAGCGTCGCCGGCTTCGTGCTCAACCAGTACGCGCTGTCGGAGCACGACGGCGCGCTGCGCGTCGCGTCGACCGAGCAGCCGGCGTGGTTCGACGGTCAGACGATCCGCGACAGCGAGTCGTTCGTCACCGTGCTCGCGCAGCGCGGCGCGGAGCTGGCGCTGCTCGGCCGCGCCGAGGGGCTGGGCCGGGGCGAGCGGATCTACGCCGTTCGCTTCGCCGGCGACAAGGGCTACGTCGTGACGTTTCGCCAGGTCGATCCGCTCTACACGCTCGACCTGTCCAGGAAGACCGAGCCGCGCGTCGCCGGCGAGTTGAAGCTGCTGGGCTACTCGTCCTACCTGCACCCGATCTCCGAGGACCTGCTGCTCGGCGTCGGCCAGGACGCGACGGCGCAGGGACGCACCCAGGGCACGCAGCTGTCGCTGTTCGACGTGTCCGACCCGCGGCGCCCCAGCCGGAGGGCGCAGGTGGCGCTCGGCGCCAACGCCTCCTCCAACGCCGAGTACGACCCGCACGCGTTCCTGTTCTGGAAGCCCGCGGGCCTCGGTCATCCCGCTGTCGGCGTACGGTCCCGGCGGCCAGGAGTTCGAGGGCGCCGTCGGCTTCTCGATCGGCACGGCGAGCCTCGCCGAGGCCGGCCGCATCGCGCACCCGGCGACCAAGGTCGGTGACGAGACGTACGTCCCGCCGATCGGCCGCTCCCTGGTGGTGGGGCAGACGCTCTACACGCTCTCCTACACGGGCCTGGCCGCCAACCGCCTCGGCGACCTCGCCTCGCTGTCGTTCACGCCGTTCCCGTAGGCGTGCCCGACCCCGCAGAGAGCGGGGTTTCTGCAAGAACGCCGTCGGAACGTCATCCCCACGCGCGACTATGCAGGGGTGCCCCTGAAGCTCGTCGGCGGCCCCGCCAACGCGGAGAAGGCCAAGGTCGTCCTCGACGGCTACCGCGGCGCGCTGCGCCGCGGCGCCGAGCCGATCCTCGTCGTGCCGCGCTTCGAGGACGTCGAGCGCTACCGCGCCGAGCTTGCGGCGTCCGGCGTCGTCTTCGGCGCGCAGGTCGTGCGCTTCGCCTGGCTGATCGAGGAGTGCGCGCGGCGTGGCGGCGTGCGGGGGCGCCCGCTGGGCGCGCTCGCGCGCGAGCGCGTCGCGGCGAGCGTGGTGCAGGCCGCGCCGCTCGTCGCGCTGGCGCGCTCGGCGCGCACCCGAGGCTTCACGGCCGAGCTGCTGCGGCTCATAGACGAGCTCGAGGAGCTGCGCGTCACGCCGCAGCGCCTGACGCAGGCGCTGCGCGCCTGGGCCGCCGGTGACCCCGGCCACGTGCGGTACGCCGACGAGGTCAGCGGCCTGTACGCCGGCTACCGCCGCACGCTCGAGCGGCTGGGCCGGCTCGACGCGCGCCTCTACGAGGCCGCCGCGCTCGACGCGCTGCGCGAGAACCCCGCCGCCTGGAGCGACACGCCGGTCTTCTTCTACGGCTTCGACGACCTGCAGCCGCTGCAGCGCGACACCGTCGAGACGCTCGCCGCGACGGGCGCCGCCGTCACGCTGTCGCTCGCCTACGAGGGCGGCCGGATGGCCTTCGCGGGCCGCGCGACGGCCTTCGCCGAGCTCTGCCGCGACGGCGTCGAGCACGTCGCGCTCAAGCCGCGCGCCGAGCACTACGCGCCTGGATCGCGTGCGGCGCTGCACCATCTCGAGCGCGGCCTCTTCGAGCTCGACGAGGCGCAGCTGTTCGATCCCGACCCGGTCGACCCGGGCGACGCGGTCACCCTGCTGCAGGGCGGCGGGGAGCGCGCCGAGCTCGAGCTCGTCGCCGCCGAGGCGGCGCGGCTGATCGGCGAGCAGGGCGTGGCGCCCGAGGAGATCGCGGTGGTCCTGCGCCAGCCCGGCGAGCACGCCGCGCTGCTGTGCGAGATCTTCGGCGCCTACGGGGTGCGGCTCGCGCTCGAGCGCAAGGTCGCCTTCGGGCACACGCCGCTGGGCCGCGGCCTCGTCGGCCTCGCCCGCTGCGCGCTGCCCGAGGGCGGGGCGGAGGACCTGATCGCCTACCTGCGCACGCCCGGGCTGCTGCAGGTCGCCGAGCTGGCCGACCGCCTCGAGACGCGCGCGCGGCAGGCGGGCGCGCGCACGGCCGAGGCCGTCCGCGCCCTCTGGGAGGAGCAGCACTGGCCGCTCGACGCGCTCGACCGCGTGCGGGCGGCGCACGCGCGCGGCGGCGCCGAGCCGGCCGAGCGCTTGGCCGCCGAGCTGCTGGCGCTGTTCACCGCGCCGCGCCGGCGCACCGCGCAGGTGCTCGCGGGCCCCGAGGCGCAGGACGTGGCGGTCCTGCAGGCCGGGCGCCGGGCGCTCGAGCAGCTCGCGGCGCTCGCGCGCGCCGACCGCAGCCTGGCCGCCGAGCCCGCCGAGCTGGCGGAGCTCCTGCACGACCTCGACGTGTTCGTCGGCGCACGGCCGGGCCCGGGGCTGGTCACCGTCGCCGAGCCGCTGTCGCTGCGGGCGCGCCGCGTGCGGATCCTCTTCGCCTGCGGCCTGCAGGAGGGGATCTTCCCGGCCGCACCGCGCACCGAGCCGTTCTTCGCCGACACCGAGCGCGAGCACATCGTCGCCGCCTCGGGGCTGCGGCTGCGCCGCCGCGACGAGCTCGGCGCCGAGCGCTATCTCTTCTATGCGACCGTGTCGCGGCCCGAGGAGCGCCTGTACCTGTCCTGGCATGACGCCGGCGACGATGGCGAGCAGACGGTGCGCTCGTTCTTCGTCTCCGACGTCTGCGACCTCTTCGGCCCCGAGCTCGAGCAGCGCCGCCGCGCGCGCTCGCTCGGCGAGGTCGGCTGGCCCGCGGCCGCGGCGCCCAGCGAGCGCGAGCGCCTGCGCGGGGTCGCGGCGAGCGGCCCGCGGCGCCGCGAGGCGCCCGTCGCCGCGCTGCGCGACGAGGCGCTCGTCGCGCGGATGCGCGACCGGCCCGCGTGGTCGGCGTCGGGCATCGAGCTGTGGGCGAGCTGCCCGGTGCGCTGGTTCGTCGAGCGGATGCTGACGCCCGAGGGCCTGACGCCCGATCCGGAGGCGCTGCTGCGCGGCGCCCTGACGCACACCGTGCTCGAGGCGGTCGTGCGCGGGCTGATCGAGACGGCCGGCGACGGGCGCCTGGACGAGACGACGCTGCCCGCCGCGCGCGCGCTCGCGGCCCAGGCGATCGACCGCTTCGAGGGCACCGAGCAGTTCGTCATGTCGCGCGATCCCAGCCGCCAGCGCGCGATGGAGCACCGCCTGCGCGCCGACGTGCTGCGCTACCTCGAGCACGCCGCGGGCTGCGGCTCCGAGCTCGTGCCCGATGCGCTCGAGGTCGACTTCGGCGGCACGGACGGCGAGCACCCGCCGCTGGAGCTGCCCGGCGGCGTGCGGCTGCGCGGGCGCATCGACCGCATCGACACCGGCCCAGGCGGGACCGCGCTCGTCTACGACTACAAGGGCCGGATGACCGTCGAGTCGGCGAACTGGCGCGCCAAGCGCAAGTACCAGGTCGCGCTCTACATGCTGGCCGCGCGCGACGTCCTCGGCTTGGACCCCGTCGGCGGCCTGTACCAGCCGATCGGCGGGCGGGACCAGCGCGCTCGCGGGCTGCTTGTCGAGGACGCCGACCCCGGGCTGAAGGCCGTCAAGACCGACCGCCGTCCGCGCGCGGAGTTCGACGCGATCGTCGAGGGCGTGCTCGAGGACGTCCTCGCCGTCGTCGCCGAGCTGCGCGCCGGGGCGCTCGCGCCGCGCCCGGAGACCTGCACGTACAACGACAAGGGCTGCATGTACCCGACGATCTGCCGCTGCGAGGCCGCATGACGGTCGTCACCCCACCGCTCCTGGGCCCCGGCGGGCGCGCGTTCACCGCGCAGCAGTCCGAGGCTGTGCGCCGGCGCGAGGGCTCGCTGCTGCTCGAGGCCAACGCCGGCAGCGGCAAGACGTCGGTGCTCGTCGAGCGCTTCGTGCGGTCCGTGCTGGAGGACGGCGTGCGGCCCGCACGGATCCTCGCGATCACGTTCACCGAGCGCGCGGCCGGTGAGCTGCGCGCGCGTGTGCGCCAGCGCTTCGTCGAGCTCGGCCGCCGCGACCAGGCGCGCGAGACCGAGTCCGCCTGGGTGTCGACGATCCACGGCTTCTGCACCCGTGTGCTGCGCGCGCACGCCGTCGCCGCGGGGCTGGACCCGGCCTTCACCGTGCTCGACGAGGCCGCTGCGCGACCGCTGCGCGACCGCGCCTGGGAGGAGGCGCTGGCGCGGCTGCTCGACGGCGAGCACGGTCCCGCGGCGCTGGACCTGGTCGCCGCCTACGACGCCGACCGCCTGCGTACGGCGATCACGCTGGCGCACGACGCCCTGCGCAGCGCCGGCCACACCCGGCCGAGCCTGCCGCGCCCGGGCGTGCTCGCCGATCCGCACGTCCTGCGCGCGCCGCTGGAGGCCGCGCGTGCCGCGGCCGCCGCCGAGCTTCACCTCGCGGGCGCGATCAAGAGCGTCAACGCGGCGCGTGAGCGTCTCGAGCGCTGCGGTGACCTGCTGGCCGCCACGCCGGCGGGCGAGCTCGCGCCCGAGCTGAGCGCGCTGTCGATCGGCATGAACGCCAACGCGTTGAAGACGCCCGCCTGCGACGCCTACCGCGCGGCCCTGGAGGCCTACGCCTGCGCCTGCCGCGACGCCCGCGCCGCCGCGGCGGTGGCGCTGCTCGACGAGCTGCTGGGCGACTACGCCGACGCCTACGCCGAGGCCAAGCGCGCTCGCGCCGCGCTGGACTTCGACGACCTCGAGCTGCACGCGCGCGACCTGCTGACGGACGCGCCCGCGCTGCGCAGCTCCTACGCAGAGCGCTTCGACCGCGTCATGGTCGACGAGCTGCAGGACTCCAATCCCCTGCAGCTGGACCTCTTCCGCGCGCTGGACCGCGACGACCTGTTCCTCGTCGGCGACGAGCAGCAGTCGATCTACGGCTTCCGCCACGCCGACGTCGACGTCTTCCGCGCGCTGCGCGCGCAGTTCGCCGAGGAGGGGCGCGTGGCGACGCTGGCGACGAACTTCCGCTCGCACGGCGCGATCCTCGACACGATCAACGCGGCGTTCGCGCCGCGGCTGGGGGAGGACTTCGTCGCGCTGCGGGAGGGCCGCGTGACCGCGCCCGCGACGGCGCCGCTCGTCGAGCTCTACGTGACCGACCAAGTGGGGTGGGAGGACGTCGACCTCGGCGCGGTGCGTCCCGGCACCAAGGCCTGGCGCCAGGCCGAGGCGCGGCTGCTGGCCCAGCGCGTGCGGGAGCTTGTCGACCAGGACCTGCACCGTCCCGAGGACATCGTCGTGCTGCTGCGCGCGCTCGGCGACCTGCCGGTGTACGAGCGTGCGCTGGAGGACCAGGGCCTGCTGACGCTGTCGGTCGGGGGCCGCGGCTACTGGGGCCGGCAGGTCGTGCGCGACCTCTGCGCGTGGCTGGCCGCGCTCGCCAACCCGCGCGACGAGACCGCGCTGTACGGCGTGCTCGCGTCGCCGCTCGTCGGCCTGTCGTCAGACGCGCTCGCGCACGTCGCGCGCGCCGGCGGCAAGGGCAACGCGTGGCGGGCGATCTGCAGCGACGGCGCCCTGCGCGAGCGCTTGGCCGCCGACGACCGCGAGCGTCTCGACGTCTTCGTGACGCGCTTCGCCGCCGAGCGCGCGCTCGCGCCGCGCCTGGCGCTCGACGAGCTGCTGCGCCGCGTCGTCGACGCGACGGGCTATGACCTGCACGTGCTGTCGCTCGCGGGCGGAGAGCGGCGCCTGGCGAACGTCCACAAGCTGCTGCGCCTCGCCGCCGACTTCGAGCGCGACCGCGGCCGCGACGTGCGCGGCCTCGCCGACCTCGCCACCGCCGAGCTCGAGGCCGAGGCCCGCGAGACCGACGCGCCGGTCGAGCTGGGCGACGTCAAGGCCGTCCGCCTCATGTCGATCCACGCCGCCAAGGGCCTCGAGTTCCCGGTCGTCTGCGTCGTCGACCTCGGCCGCCAGCGCCCGGGCGACGGCGATGAGGACCTGCTCGTCGCCGAGGGCGAGGTCGGGCTGCGGCTCGTCGGCCTCGACGGGACCAGCGAGAAGGCGCTGGCCTACGAGCGGCTGCGCGACCGCGCCCGCGACCGCGCGGCGCGCGAGGAGGAGCGCGTCATGTACGTCGCCGCGACGCGCGCCCAGGAGCGGCTGATCGTCAGCGGCGGCGTGAACGTCGACAACTGGCCGCAGGAGGGACCCAAGTCGCCGCCGCTGGCGTGGCTCGGCCCCGCGCTGCTGGGCGGCGACCTGCG
>Ga0183260_10001465_pt1 | contig 19609 bp, 21 predicted proteins | sample AntDrymUQ4972206_2_FD_129768 | JGI IMG/M metagenome (GOLD analysis project Ga0183260, IMG submission 129768) | Polar desert sand microbial communities from Dry Valleys, Antarctica - metaG UQ497 (22.06) (version 2) (version 2) | ecosystem: Environmental > Terrestrial > Soil > Desert | place...
CGCCTCGACCGCCTCCTTGCGCCGCTCCGGGTTGCGCGAGCGCAGCGCCGGGGCGAGGATCTGCTGCAGCAGCGCCGCCTCGCGCTCCGCCGAGGTGCGGAACACGCGCAGGTTGCGCCCCGCGACGCCGTAGCGCGACAGCTCGGTCACCGCGCGCACGATCTCGCGTTCCGTCTCGTCGTAGTACTTCGGCGCCCCCGCGCCGCCGCGCGGCTCGCCCTTGACGATGCCGTAGTCCTCCAGCTCCGAGACCAGCCGCGGGTCGGCGCCCGTCTCCTCGACGACGTCTTCGAGCGAGTAGAGCGCGCCGCCGGCGCTGATCGAGAACGTCAGGCGGCGCAGCGCCGCGCCCGGCCGCGCGTCGCCGGTGCCCGCCACCGCGGCCGGCGCCGGGACCTCCTCGTCGGTCGTGCGCCCGGCCGCCAGCTCCTGGCGGATCACCCGCAGCGGCAGGAACTCGTCGCGCTGCAGGCGCAGGATCGTGCGCAGGCGCGAGGCGTCCGAGGAGGAGTAGAGCCGGTAGCCGCCGGGCGTGCGCCGCGGCGTGAGCAGCTTCTGGTCCTCGAGGTAGCGGATCTTCGAGATCGAGATGTCCGGGAACTCCTGCGAGAGCGCCTTGCAGACCGCGCCGATCGTCAGCGACTTGGCGCCGTGGGGCGGGCCCTCGAGCGGGCCGGCCGGGAGCTCGCCGGCGGGCGGCCCGGGGATCTCCGACTCGGGAGCGCCGTCCCGGGCGGCGGTGCGCTGCGCTCGCGTCGGATCGGCCACGGGGCGTCGCCCTACCGCGCGAGGTAGGTCAGCTTGTACTTGCCGACCTGCAGCTCGTCGCCGTCCTCGAGCCGGTGCGAGTCGATGCGGCGCCGGTTGACGTAGGTCCCGTTCAGCGAGCCGGAGTCGTCGAGGTACCAGTCGCCGGAGCGGCGCACGAGCACCGCGTGGTCGCGCGAGACGGTCACGTCGTCGAGGAAGACCTCGGCGTCCGGCGAGCGCCCGATCGTCAACCGCTCGCCCTGCAGCGGGAACGACTGGCCGACCCGGCCGCCGCCGGAGCGGATGACGAGCGCGCCGCTCTCGGCCGCGACCTCGCCGACGTCCACGGGGCGCAGCTCGCCGGTGGCCTCGTCGATGACGTAGGTGGCGGTCGTGACGTCGTCGCGCGTCGGCTCATGCGTGCCCTGGAAGGCACCGCACTTCGGGCAGTAGTTCGCCCCCTCGGAGACGACGAAGCCGCATTCTGGGCAGTGGCGGGCCACGCCGTGGCGGGCCCGCTAGAGGTCTTCGCCGCCGCCCGTGGCGCGGCCGGCGAGGATGTCGGTCAAGCGCTGGACGTCGGCCCCGGAGATGACCTCTTCACCGCCCTCGTGCTTCTTGCGCAGGCGGTTGACGAGCTCGGCGCGCAGGATGTCGATCTTCCCGTGCAGGATGCGCCGGCGGTAGGAGACCTCTTGCTCCTCGTCCGTCAGCTGCTGGATGAGGTCCTTGAGCTCCTGGTCGGAGAGCGACCCTAGGTCGGGGAACGTGTCCATCGTCGTCGTGTCCTCTCCTCGCGTGATCCGCGCACCATAGCAATGTCAAGCTGAGCTTGAGGGTGGTCGCGCGCGCTGTGCGGCGCTGAACCGGAAGCCCTCGCGGACATACTGCCCGGTCGAGCCGAGGACCAGCGCCAGGCCGAGGTAGAGGCAGGCCGCGCCGGCGGTCTCGAAGCCCGCCATCGCAAGGCCGAGCGCCGCCATCACCGGCCACACGCCGGCGCGGCCCAGCCAGTTGATCTTCACGTCCGCGCCGCGGCGCAGGCCGTAGCGCACCAGGAACAGCATGAACAGCTCGCGCGCCACGAGCACGGCGAGCGCCCAGCGCGGGAGCAGCTCGAAGTACCAGCACACGCCCACGCCGGCGATCACCAGCAGGCGGTCGACGAGCGGGTCCAGCAGCGTGCCGAGGCGCGAGTACTGGCCGGTCACGCGCGCCGCGATCCCGTCGAGATAGTCCGACGCGCCGATCACCCCGAACAGGACCACGGCGGTCGGGCTGACGCCGTCGCCCGAGCGCAGCGCGAAGGCCAGGAAGACCGGGATCAGCGCCAGCCGGGCGAAGCCGATCGCGTTCGGCAGCGTCCACGGGTTCAGCGGCTGGCCCCGCAGGGTCTGCGGCGGCGGCGGGCCGGAGCGGTCGAGCCCGGACAGCCGCCGGAACGTCAGCCGCGCGCGCTCGGCGGTCTCCTGCGCGCGCGCGACGGCGTCCTCCCGGGCTTCGCGGGCGGTCCGCCGCGTGGGTGGGGTCGGGTCCCCTACGGGAGGCTTCGCCACAGCTCCGCTGCCGCCTGCGCGGCGCCCTCCAGCGGGACCGAGCGCGTCTCGCGGCCGCGGCGCACCTGCGCCTCGACCTCGCCGGAGCCGAGCGTGCGCTTGCCCACGGTCAGTCGCAGTGGCACGCCGAGCAGCTCCGCGTCGGCGAACTTCTCCCCGGGCCCGGCGTCCACCCGGTCGTCGTAGACCACGTCCAGCCCCGCCTCGCGCAGCTCGCCGTAGAGGCGCTCGCCCAGCTCGCGCTCCTCCGTGTCCTCGCGCCCGAGGCCGACCAGCTCGACGTCGAACGGCGCCAGCGAGCGCGGCCAGGAGATCCCCTGCTCGTCGGCGTACTGCTCGACCGCCGCGGCCGCGATGCGGGCGGGCCCGAGGCCGTAGGAGCCCATCCAGATGGGCTGCGACGTCCCGGTCTCGTCGAGGTAGCTCGCGCCCAGCGGCTCCGAGAAGCGGGTGCCGAGCTTGAAGATGTTGCCGACCTCGATCGCGGGCTCGATCCGGATCGGGTGGCCGCCGACGGTGTCCCCCGCCTCGACGCTGCGCACGTCGGCGCGCTTGAACGGGAAGTCGCGGCCCGGCTCGACCCCCGAGTAGTGGGTGTTCTCGCGGTTCGCGCCGGTCACGTAGGCCCCCGGCGCGACGGCGTCGTCGAGCAGGACCGGCACGTCGGCGCCGACCGGCCCGATGTAGCCGGCGGGGCCGACGCGCCGGGCGAACTCGTCCTCGCCTGCGGGGCGGAAGGCGGCGCCGAGCGCGTTCTGCAGCTTGATGTCGTTGACCCGGTGGTCGCCGCGGACCATGACGAGCACGAGCCCGCGGCCCTCGACCATGACCGGGTAGGCCTTGAGCAGGTTGAACGGCTGCAGCGCCAGCCCGCGGGCGACGTCCTCGACCGTGGTCAGCCCCGGGGTGTGGGCCTCGGCGTAGCCCTCGCCGGCGCCGGGCGGCAGCTCGACCGGCTGGGCCTCGGCGCTGGCCACCTCGACGTTGGCGGCGTACCCGGGCGCCAGCGCGACGTCGTTCTCCCCCGCCGGGCACGGCGCCATGTACTCGTGCGCGCCGAACCCGCCCATCATCCCGACGTCGGCCTCCACGCGGTACCACTCGAGCCCGCAGCGCTCCATGACGCGGTCGTAGGCGACGCGGTAGCGCTCGTAGTGGGCGTCGAGGCCCTCGCGGTCGCGGTCGAAGGTGTAGGCGTCCTTCATGATGAACTCACGGGTACGCAGCAGCCCGGCGCGCGGACGTGGCTCGTCGCGCTCCTTGACCTGGAAGTGATAGAGGCTGAACGGGAGCTGGCGGTAGGAGCGCACGACCTGCGCGACGTGCGAGGTCACGGCCTCCTCGTGGGTCATGGCCAGCACGAGGTCGGCGCCCCTGCGGTCCTTGAGCTTGAACAGCTCCGAGATGTCGTAGCGCCCGCTGCGCTGCCACAGGTCGGCCGGCTGCAGCACGGGCATCAGCAGCTCCTGCCCGCCGACGGCGTTCATCTCCTCGCGGATGATCTGCACGGCCTTCTCGTGCACGCGCCAGCCGGCCGGGAGGAAGCTCCACAGCCCGGCCCCGAGCTGGCGGACGAGGCCCGCGCGGACCAGCAGCTTGTGCGAGAGCGCCTCCGCGTCGGCGGGCGCCTGCTTCTCGGTCGGCAGGAAGTACGTGGATAGGCGGGTCATGGACCGGGGAGAGCCTAGTGGTAGAAAGCTGTTCGAAACCCAGGACCCGACCGGGAGGCACCGCATGGCCTACGAAGTCCCGCCGCTCCCCTACGACTACGGCGCGCTCGAGCCCCACATCGACGAGACCACCATGCAGGTCCACCACGACAAGCACCACCAGGCCTACGTGGACAAGGCCAACGGCGCCCTCGAGGGCACCGAGTGGGACGGCAAGCCGATCGAGGAGGTCCTGCAGAGCCTCGACTCGCTCCCCTCCGACAAGCAGAAGGCCGTGCGCAACAACGGCGGCGGCCACTACAACCACACGCTGTTCTGGGAGAGCATGAGCCCCGACGGCGGCGGCGAGCCCGACGGCGACCTCGCGCAGGCGATCGACAGCGCGTTCGGCTCCTTCGACGACTTCAAGGCCAAGATGAAGGAGACCGGCGTCAACCAGTTCGGCTCCGGCTGGGCGTGGCTCGTCCACGACGGCTCCAGCCTGGCGGTGGTCGGCTCGGCCAACCAGGACAACCCGATCTCCGACGGCCAGACGCCGCTGCTCGGCGTCGACGTCTGGGAGCACGCCTACTACCTCTCCTATCAGAACAAGCGCCCGGACTACATCGACGCGTGGTGGAACACCGTCGACTGGTCTAAGGTCGCCGAGCGCCACGCCGCGGCGGGGTCCTGACCTGAGCGACACCCGCGCGTTCTACGAGGCGGGCTACACGCAGCCCGACGCGGCCGAGGCGCTGCGCCTCGGCCGCTGGCGCGAGCTGGGTGCGCGCTCGAAGGCCGCGCACGTCCGGGCGCTGTGCGACGGGGCGGGCCTGCGCCCCGCCTCGCTGGTGGAGATCGGCTGCGGCGACGGGGCGCTGCTGGCGCAGCTGCACGGGATGGCGGGCGTGCTGGACGGCTTCGAGCTGTCCGCGCCGGCCGCCGCGCTCGCCCGCCGGGCCGTGCCGGGCGCGCGCCGGATCGAGGCCTACGACGGCGAGCACGTCCCCGCCGAGGACGGCGCCTACGACCTCGCGATCCTCTCGCACGTGCTCGAGCACGTCCCGGTGCCGCTGCCGCTGCTGGCCGAGGCGGGGCGGGTCGCGCCCTGGGTGCTCGTGGAGGTCCCACTGGAGCGCAACCGCTCCGCCGCCCGCCCCGCCAAGCGCGCGGAGGCGGCCCGCATCGGGCACCTGCACGCCTTCGACCGCGCGGACGTGCACGCGCTCGTCGCCGCGGCGGGGCTACGGATGGAGGCGGAGCTGACCGACCCGCTCCCCTACCCCCACCACGCCTTCTTCGCCGCGACCGCGCCGGCACGAGCGGGCGCCGCCGCAAAGTGGGCCGTCCGCGCGGCGGCGCACCGGCTCGCGCCGCGCGCGGCCGAGCGGCTGTTCACAGTGCACTACGCCGCCCTCACCCGCCGCCGCGATCCAACCATGTGCGGATAAGCACGAGTTTCTTGATCCGATCGCCACTCGCGTCATAGGTTCCAGGCGAGGGCGAGTCGACCGGATTCCCCCGGAACGGCGGATCGATCCGCCACCGACCTGAAGGGCGGTGCCATATGGGCGCACGGATGAAGGGCCTCGTCCCTTTGGCGCTGGTGATCGCGGTCCTCGCGTTCCTGTACGTCGAGTTCGCGCTCAATTTCACGTTCCACTGGGTGACTGACGGTGATCTGGGGATCGGTCTCGAGCTTCCCTCGAGCTTCCATCTGGTCGTGCCCGCCGCATTCGTGTCGTGGGGCATGTACTTCGCCGCCGGCGGCGACGGCGCCGCGCTCACGAAGGTCGGCGTCGGCAACGTCTTCGGCTCGGTCGCGGCGCTGATCATGATCTTCCTCGCCGCCGCGACCGCCGGCCTGCCGGACTTCTGGGGCATCTCGCTGTGGGTCGCGATCATGGCCGCGGTGCTCGTGCTGCTCGCCGGGCTGGGCGACTGGTACTTCATCCCCGCGACGTTCGGGGCGTTCGCGTCGGTCGTGTTCTGGTGGCTCGCCACCGGCCTCGACGGCTGGGCCGAGAACGGCGGCGGCGTCGGCAACAGCGTGATGGCGCTGGGCGATCCGGCGACCGCCGGCTCGGGCGCGTTCGGCGGCGTCCTCTCGACCCCCTATCCCTGGGTGTTCGTCAACATCCTGGTCACGCTGACGATCGGCGTCCTGCTGGGCGTCGCGTCGCAGAAGCTCACCGCCGCCGTCACCCCGAAGGCCCGGACCTGAGGCGCTATCGGGCCGGGCGCGGCGCCGCCTCGCCCCAGCCCCAGCGCGGGCTCGGGGCCTTCAGCGGCGGATGGGCGCCCGGCTGGGAGTTGGCCAGCGCGATCCGCGTGCCCCACTCCACGTAGGCCGCGAAGGCCGAGCGGAACTCCGGATCGGCCGGCAGCGCGACGTCGTCGGCGGCGAGGCCGATCAGGCTGACCCAGCGCGAGCGCTGCGCCTCGGTGAGGGCCAGGCCGATGTGCTTGCCCATCATCCGCGGGTAGCCGCCGAGCTCCTCCGTGTACCGGAGCGGACCGCCGAAGACCTCGGCGAACCAGAGCGCGACGTGGTGTGGGTGGTCGGGCGGCATGTGAGCGAAGACCGGCGCGAGCAGCTCGTCCTCGCGCACCCGTGCGTAGAAGGCTTCTGTGAGCCGGTCCAGCGCCTCTTCGCCACCGGCCCACTCGTACAGCGTCGGAACGCTCACGCCCTACAGACTTGCAAGTTGCAAGTCACTCGTCAAGCCCGGCGAGCGCGGACGCCGCTGCGAGCACGCGCGCTTCGGCGCCGGGCGGCCCGGTGAGCTGCATCCCCACCGGCAGGCCGAGCGCGTCCGTGCCGGCCGGGACGGCGCAGGTCGGCAGGCCGGCGAGGTCCTGCGGCGAGGTGTAGGGGACGAGCGCGTCACGCAGGGTCGGGCGGGCCCGCTCGTCCTCGATCCGCGGTGGCGCAAGGGACGACACGGGCGTCAGCAGGACGTCCACCTCGCCGAACAGCCGCGCGAAGCCCGCGCGCACGGCCTCGCGCGCGAGCGTCGCGTCGAGCAGCGCCTCGAGCGTGACCTCGCTCGCCATGTCGAGGCGGCCGCCGACGTCGGCGCCGTACTCGTCGCGGCGCGCGGGATACAGCCCCGCCCGCCGGTGGGTGTGCAGCGCCTCGGCGAGCTGGACGGCCCGGAACGCGGGGACGATCGCCCCGGCCGCGGGGAAGGAGACCTCCACCGCGCGGGCGCCGAGCGCGACGAGCCGCTCGGCGGTGGCCGCGTGCGCCGCGGCCACCTCCGGTGCGAGCGCAGCCAGGTGCAGGTCGGGGCACGTGCCGACGGCGAACCCCGCGAGCGGACCGTCCGCGGAGCGGCCGGGCACCCGCGGCGCGCCGGCGCGCGGCGACCACTCCTCGGCCGGCGGGTCGCCGGTGAGCACGGCGAGCAGTAGCGCGAGGTCGGCCGGTGTCCGCGCCATCGGCCCGGCGTGGTCGAGCGACGGGGCCAGCGGCCAGACGCCGTCCAGGCTCACGCGGCCCCACGTCGGCTTCAGCCCCGTGACACCGCAGAACGCGGACGGCACGCGGATCGAGCCCCCGGTGTCGGTGCCGAGCGCCAGCGGGACGAGGCGGGCCGCCAGGGCGGCGCCGGAGCCGCCGCTGGAGCCACCCGCCACCCGCTCGGGATCGGCGGGGTTGCGACAGGTGCCGAGCGCCTCGTTGATGGAGCTGAAGCCCCACGCGAACTCGTGCGTGGCGGTCTTCCCCAGCAGGATCGCGCCCGCGCCGCGGACCCGCCGGACCGCCTCGGCATCGCGCGCCGGCACGTGTTCGGCGAACATCGTGGAGCCGTAGGTGGTGCGCAGGCCCTCCGTGTCGAAGATGTCCTTGGCCGCGAACGGGACGCCCTCGAGCGGCCGCGCCTCGCCGCGCGCCCACGCGGCCTCGGCGGCGCGCGCCTCCTCGGCGGCACGGTCCAGGCACAGGGTCCAGAACGCCCCGGTCGTCGCGTCGGACTCGATCCGCGCGGCCAGGGCGCCGACGACCTCGACCGGCGACAGCGACCTGTCGGCGTAGCCGGCCAGCAGCTCGCCGGCGCTCTGGGCCTCCATGCCCGCCGACCCTACGGCACCGCCGCCGCCGGGCGCCGATACGCTCGTGGCTTGGGGCTCGAGATCGTGCACTTCACGGATCCTGCGTGTCCGTTCGCCTTCTCGGCGGAGCCGGTGCGCCAGCGATTGCGATGGCATTACGGCGACCAGCTGAGCTGGCAGACAAGGATGATCGTCCTGACCCTGGAGCCCGGCGAGGCGGAGAAGCTGGCCGCGGGCGCGCCCGGGCTCCAGCGCCGTCACGGGATGCCGATCGATCCGGCTCCGTACGCGCGGCCGGCCTCCTCCGAGCCCGCCTGCCGCGCCGTCGTCGCCGCGCGGCTGAACGCACCCGGAGCCGCGGAGCCGCTGCTGCGGCGCCTCCGTGTCCGCGCGATGCTCGGCGGGCTGCTCGACGAGCCCGGGCTGATCGCGGCGGCCGCCGAGGACGTCGGCCTCCTCGCGGCCGATCTGGACCGGTGGTGCGCGACCGCCGAGGTGCAGGAGGCATTGCGAGCGGACATCGATTCCGCGCGCTCGCCGTCGCTCGCGGCGCGCGCCCTCGACCACAAGCTCGGAGGCCCGGCCGATCGACGGCGCTACACCGCGCCGAGCTACGAGATCACGAACGGCGAGCGAGGCCTTGCCGTCGCGATTCCCGGCTTCAATCCCTTCGAGGCGTACGAGACGGCGATCGCGAACCTCGCTCCCGAGCTCGTCCGCCGGCCGAAGCCCGCGACGGTGGAGGCGCTCCTTGCCTGGGCCGGTGAGCCACTCGCCACCGCGGAAGTCGCCGCCGTGGCCCAACTGGACCCGGTGCAGGCACGCGTGGCGCTCGGCCGCGTCGCCCGGCCGATCCCCGCGGGCGCGGATAGCTACTGGCAGACCGCCGCCTGAAGCGCGATCGCGCCTGGACGCGGGGGACGGCGCTAGGCCCGGGTGAAGCGGCGGCCCGCGGTGGGCGAGTCGGACTCGTCGAGGCGCGGGTTGAGCACCTCGTCCATCGCGTCGGCGTCGGCGCGGGCCTTCTCGGCCTCGAGCTTGGCCAGGCGCTCCGGGGTGAGCTCGCCGGCGTTCTCCTCCTCGATGCGTTCGAGCCAGGCGGCGCCGGCGGCCTGCTCGGCCGCGTCGACGTCGATGCGCTTGGTCTTCGCGTACTTATCGATCTCGAGGAACAACTCGTCCACGAGCTTCTCCTGCGGGACCTTCTTGAGCGCCTTGCCGCGGGAGAAGATCAGGCCCTCGTTCTTGGCGCCGGTGATGCCGAAGTCCGCGTGCGAGGCCTCGCCGATGCCGTTGACCGCGCAGCCGAGGACGGCGACCTCGACCGGGTCCGCGTAGGCCTCCAGCCGGCGCTCGATGTCGGCGACCACGGTGTCCATGTCGAACTGCAGGCGGCCGCAGGTCGGGCAGGCGATCAGGACGGGGCCCCGCTCGCGCAGCTTGAGCGCCTTGAGGATCTCCCAGGCGACCTTGACCTCCTCCTCGGCGTGGAACGTCGAGAGGGAGATGCGGATCGTGTCCCCGATGCCGTCGGCCAGCAGCGTGCCGAGGCCGACCGCGGACTTCAGCGAGCCCGACCACTTGGTGCCGGCCTCGGTGATGCCGAGGTGCAGCGGGTGGTCGATCTTCTCGCTCAGCAGGCGGTTCGCCGCGATCGTGTAGGGCACGTTCGTGGACTTGATCGAGACCTTGAAGTCGGCGAAGTCCAGGCGCTCCATCAGCGCGACGAACTCGACGCCGGCCGTGACCAGCGCCTCGACGGGGTTCTCGCGCTCGAGCGCGTGCAGGTGCTTGGGCAGCGAGCCGGAGTTGACGCCGATGCGCATCGGGGTGCCGGCGGCGCGGGCCTTGTCGGCGACTTCGGCGACCTTCTCGGGGCCGCCGATGTTGCCGGGGTTCAGGCGGATGCAGTGCGCCCCCGCGTCGATCGACTTCAGCGCCAGCGTGTGGTTGAAGTGGATGTCGGCGATCACCGGGATCGGGGACTCGACGACGATCGTCTTGAGCGCCTCGACGTCCTTCTCGCGCGGGACGGCGACGCGGACGATGTCGGCCCCGGCGTCGGCCACGGTGCGGATCTGCTCCATCGTGGCGGCCAGGTTCGCCGTCTCCGTCTTGGTCATCGTCTGCACGGCGACGGGCGCGCCGCCGCCGATCTGGACGCCGCCGACCATCACGTGTCGCTTCGAGGCCATGAGCCCAGTCTAGGAGGCGGCCGTGGCGTGGCTCGGCGCGTCTCCGTCCGCGAGGCGTCCACGGCGGCGGGGTAGGGAGGTGGTGGCGTCGGCGCCCTGGTGTTCAACGTCGAACCGGTCGTCCTGCCGCCGGGCGATTCGACGTTGACGCCGCATACGGTGCTCAACGTCGAACCGGTGCCTCGGGAGGGAGGCGGTTCGACGTTGATCGCCGATCCCTCACCCTTCCTACCCAGCCGCAGTTGCGAACCCGCCCGCGGCGGCCGCGGCTCGCCGCGCTCACGGCCTACCTCGAGTACATCGCCTCGATCGCTCCCGCGTACTTGGCGGCGATCGGCTTGCGCTTGAGCTTCATCGTCGGGGTCAGCTCGTCGCCGCCGGGGGCCCAGTCGCCCTCGACGAGCGTGAACCGCTTGACCTGCTCGACGCGCGAGAGCCGGTCGTTGGCCCTGTCGACGCCGGCCTGCACGGCGGCCCGCACGGCGTCTTCGCGCGCCAGCGCCTCGAGGCTCTTGCCCTCGAGCCCGTTCTGCGCGGCCCAGGCGGGCCCGAAGTCGGCGTCGAGCACGATCAGCGCCGTGTTGAAGGAGCGGCCGTCGCCGATCACGCACGCCTGGCCGATCAGCGCGCTGGCCCCCTTGAGCTCGGACTCGATGTTCGACGGCGACATGTTCTTGCCGGCCGCGTTGATGATCAGCTCCTTCTTGCGGTCGACGATCGCGATGTAGCCGTCCTCGTCGATCGTGGCGATGTCGCCGGTGTGCAGCCAGCCGTCGGCGTCGAGCGCCTCGGAGGTGCGCTCGGGCAGGTTGCGGTAGCCCGTCATCACCACGTCGGAGCGGATCAGCAGCTCGCCGTCTTCGGCCAGCCTGGCCTCGACGCCGGGGGTGGGCGGTCCCACGGTGCCGATCTTGATCCGCTCGGGCGGGTTGCAGGCGCCGGCGCCGCAGGTCTCGGACATCCCCCACAACTCGGCCAGCGGCACGCCGATCGCGTGGAAGAAGACGAGCACCTCGCGCGGGGTCGGCGCCGCGCCGACGTTGACCGCGGAGATCTCGTCGAAGCCGAGCATGGCGCGGAGGCCCGCGAACAGCTGCGCGTCGGCTTCGGCGACGGTGGCCGCGAGGTCCTCGGGAACCTCCTCGCCCGCCTGCTCGAACTCGATCTTGCGCTTGGCCGCGTCCAGCCACGCGCGCTTGCGCTCCGCGCCCTCGCCGGAGGCCAGGAAGCCCTCCATGCCGGCCTTGAGCTTCTCCCAGATGCGCGGCACGGCGAAGAACCACGTCGGCTTGACGGCCGGCAGGTAGGCGACGACCTCGCGCGGGTTGGGGCAGCAGGTGATCGTCATGGCGTAGACGATCGGCAGGTAGTGGTGGGCCATCCGCTCGGCGATGTGCGCGGCCGGCAGCCACGAGATGACCTTCGAGCCGTCGGGGAAGCGGATCAGCTCCTCGACGCCCCTCGTGGCGGTCATCAGGTTGCGGTGCACGAGCTGGACGCCCTTCGGCGGCCCGGTGGTGCCCGAGGTGTAGATCAGGGTGATCAGGTCCTCGGACTCGACCGCGCGCCACGCGGCCTCCACGTCGAAGTCGGACTCGGTGGCCTCCACGTCGGCCCAGGCCACGGTGCCCTCGGCTCGGGCGCCCTCGAGCACGATCACGGTCTCCAGCGCGGGCAGCTGCTCGCGCGCGGGCAGGAACTGGCCGGAGAACAGCTCCTCGACGATCGCCACCTTGGCCTGCGCGTCGCCCACCACGTAGGCGATCTGCTCGGGCGAGGAGGTCGCGTAGATCGAGAACGGCGTGGCGCCCAGCGTCATCGCCGCGAGGTCGGCGATGTGGAACTCCGGCCGGTTGGCGAGCATCAGCGCCACCGTGTCCCCGCGGCGGACGCCGAGCTCGTGCAGCCCGCGGGCGAGCGCGTCGACCCGGTCGCGAAGCTCGCTCCAGGTCAACGAGACCTCGTCGTCCTTGGTGCGCACGGCGACCCGGTCAGGATGGTCGGAGGCCGTGATCCGGAAGGCCTCGGCGATGGTGGCGGCGCCGACGGCACGCGAGCCGGCGGCGGCTGTGGTCGGCGTCATGGCGAGAACCTACCTCGCGGCGTCAACGCACGTTGAAGCCTTCGCCCATCAGCCGTCCGAGGTCGTTCGTGAAGCCGATCACGAACAGCGCCATCACGAGCGCGAAGCCCACGAAGCCGGCTCGCTCCATCGTGCTGAACGGAATCGCCTTCCCGCGCACCTTCTCGGCGAGCGCCCAGAAGATGTGCCCGCCGTCGAGCGGCAGGAACGGGAACAGGTTGATGACCCCGAGCGAGAGCGAGATCACGGCCAGCAGGAACAGCGCCTGCGTCGTGCCGATCGTGATCGACTGGCGCGTCACCTCGTAGGAGCCCACCACGCCGGAGATCTCCTTGCGCTTCTCCGCCTCGAAGATGCGCGCGAGCGTCGTGACCGTCGCCGACGTCACGAGCCACATCTGCTCGACGCTGAGGGCGGAGGCGCGCAGCGGGCCCGCCGGGTACTCCGTGCCGCCGAACGTGAAGCCGAGCAGGGGGCGCTTCGCCGCCGGGTCGTAGACCGGGGTGGCCGTGACGCTGCGCAGCTCGCCGTCGCGGCGGACCTCCAGCGTGACCGGCTCGGTGGCGCGGCAGCCCTCGGCCGCCTTCCCCGGGCAGCGGTGGGTCGCGATCTGGCCCGAGATGACCCGGTTCTGCTCGCGCAGCGTCTCGCCGGCGGGGGGCCGGCCGTCGACGGAGACGAGCACGTCGCCGGGCCGGAGGACCGCGGCGGCCGGGGAGCCGGCGTTGATGCTCGCCACGCGCGGCGGCGGCTCCTCGGTCCCGTTGGCCCAGTAGATCCCCGCCAGCATCACGAAGGCGAGCACGATGTTGACCGCCGGGCCGGCGGCGATGACCACGATGCGCTTCCACACGGGCTGGCGGAAGTAGGCGCGATGGGCGACTTCCGGCGGGATCTCCTCCGCCGGGTTCATGCCGGTGATCTTCACGTAGCCGCCCAGCGGGACCGCCCCGATCGCGTATTCCGTCTCCCCGCGGCGGCGGCGCACGAGCAGCGGCGGGAAGAACAGCGAGAAGCGCTCCACGCGCATGCCGACCGCCTTCGCCGCGGCGAAGTGGCCCAGCTCGTGCAGGACGATCAGGGCCGCGAAGCCCAGGAAGGCCAGCACGAAGCTCATGCCGCGAGGGCCCCCACCAATTCGCCGGCGACGCTGCGGGCGTCCGCGTCGGCCTCGTAGAGCGAGTCGAACGCGTGCAGGCGCGCGGCGGGGACGCGCTCGAGCGTCCGCTCGATCACGGCGGCGATGCCCATGAACCCGAGCCGGCCCGCGAGGAAGGCGTGGACCGCGACCTCGTTGGCGGCGTTGAGCACGCACGGCCCGGTGCCGCCCGCCACCGCGGCCTCGCGCGAGAGGCGCAGGCAGGGGAACGCCTCGAGGTCGGGCGGCTCGAAGGTCAGGGCGCCCACTTCGGCGAGGTCGAGCGTCGGCACCGGGACGCCGACCCGCTCGGGGTGGTGCAGCGCGTAGGCGATCGGCACGCGCATGTCGGGATGCCCGAGGTGGGCGAGGCTCGCGCCGTCGCACAGGGAGACGACGGCGTGGACGATCGACTGCGGGTGCACGACGACGTCGATGCGGTCGTAGGGCGTGCCGAACAGGTGGTGGGCCTCGATGACCTCCAGCCCCTTGTTCATCAGCGTCGCCGAGTCGATCGTGATCTTGCCGCCCATCGCCCACGTGGGGTGCTTGAGCGCCTGCTCGACCGTGACGTCCTCCATCTCGGCGCGCGAGCGCCCGCGGAACGGCCCCCCGGACGCGGTGACCGTGAGGCGCTCCACGGTGCCCGCCCGCTCGCCGGCGATCAGCTGGTGCAGCGCGGAGTGCTCGGAGTCGACGGGAATCAGCTGCGCGCCCGTCGCCTCGGCCAGCGCCGTGACCAGCTCGCCGCCGACGACCAGCGACTCCTTGTTGGCGAGCGCGACGTCGATCCCCTCGGTCAGCGCGACGATGGTGGGCCCGAGGCCGGCCGAGCCGACGATCGCGTTGAGCACCAGGTCGGCGTCGGACTCGGCGACGAGCCGCACGAGCCCTTCCGGGCCGGCCAGCACCTCGCCCTCCGTCCACGCCTCGGCCGCGCGGGCGGCCGCGTCGGCATCGGACAGGCCGATCCGTCGGACGCCGTGCGCGCGGGCCTGCGCGACGAGGGCGTCGTGGCCCGTACCGGCCGAGAGGCCGACCACCTCGAACTCGCCCGCCGCCCGCTCGACGACGTCGAGGGCCTGCGTACCGATCGAGCCCGTGGAGCCCAGGATGAGCAACCGCTTCACGGGGCCCCATTGTGGCAGGGGGTCCCCCAGGCGGAACTAAGCGCGCCGGGTCAGCCGCGCCCGCGGATCGCCCATGCCGCCGCGGTCAGCGTGAACGGACCGCTCGGATCGCCGAGGCGGCGGCGGCACTCGTCGCGCACCTGCGCCCGCTGCTCGTCGTCGAGGCGCTCGTAGAACGCTCCCACCGGCCCGGGCGCCGTCTTGACAGGCTCCCAGAAGTCCTCGAAGCCGGCGTAGGACGCCTCGACGGGCAGCCGCTCGATCTGCACGTCCGCGAGCCCGGCGCGGCCGGCCAGCTGCTCGAGCTCCTCGCGCGTGCGGAAGCGCATGCGCGACTCCGCCCCGCCTGCGGTGGGATCCACGAGCGCGGCGGCGGCGCCCCAGAAGACGCGCAGCATCTCCATCCCGTCGCCCGCCGCCCACGTGCAGGCCGCGACGGAGCCGCCGTCGCGGACGACCCGGCGCATCTCCGCCACCCCCGCGTCGGCGTCGCTGACGAAGTTCAACACGAGCTGGGCCAGCGCCATGTCGAACGCGCCGTCCTCGAACGGCAGCGCCTCCGCCCCGGCGCGGCGGACGTCGGCGCCCGGCACGCGCGCCGCGCAGGCCGCGACGAAGTGCTCCATCGGATCGGCCGCCGCCACCTGCTCGGGACCGGCCCGCCGTGCGAGCTCCGCGGTCAGCGCGCCGGGTCCGCATCCGACGTCGAGCAGGCGCTGGCCCGCCTCCACGCCGGCGAAGTCGGCGAACGCGGGCGCGAGCTGCTCCGAGTAGCGCCCCATGAAGCGGTCGTACGCGTCGTCGGAGATCGCGAAGCTCACGCGGCGACCCTACCGGCCGCCGGGACGCGCCGCCTCAGGGCCCGGAGGACTGCCCGCGCACCCGGCGCGCGAGCGGGCGCGCGAACCACAGGACCGCCACCAGCAGCCCCAGCAGGCCGGGGTAGATCCAGACCCTCGCGCCGCCGAACAGGAAGTCGGTGATCAGCACGACGGCGCCGAGGATGGCCAGGGCGAGCGCGACCAGCCCCGCGATCAGCAGCCGGTTCGAGGACTCGACGATGTACGCGCGGTCGTTCTGGTGGAAGCGCAGGCGGTGCGTGGCGGTCGGCGCGATCAGGCAGATGGTGGAGACGGCGGTGGCCATGAGGACGCCGTAGAAGAGGTCGCGCTGGAAGGGCGTCGAGCGCTGGAAGCCCTGGGCGAACGGCACCGTGAGCAGGAACGCGAACAGGATCTGCACGCCCGGCAGCGCGACACGCAGCTCGTTGAGCAGCTCGATCATCTGGCGGTCGCGCTTGCGCTCCTCGCGGTCGCGATCGTCGGCCTCCGCGCCGCTGACGTGCTCGACGCCGGTGCTCATCGGCGGGATGCTAGAGGAGTGCCAGCCAGACGTAGTAGCCCGCGACGAGGGTGAAGAACGCCGCGTCGAGACGGTCCAGCGCGCCGCCGTGGGCGCCGAAGGCGCGGCCCGCGTCCTTGGCGCCCGCGTCGCGCTTGACCTGGGACTCGAAAAGGTCGCCGACCGGCGCCGCGAGGCCGACGGCGACGCCGAGGAGCACCGCGTCCCAGCCGGAAAGCCAGTCCTGGTAGAGCCCCGCGCACCACGTCGCGAGCACGGCGACGAAGAAGCCGATCGCCAGCCCCTCGAGGGTCTTGTTCGGCGAAATGCTCGGCGCCAGCCGCCGCGTACCGAAGCTGCGCCCGCCCAGGTATGCGCCCGTGTCCCCGACGAACGTGCCGACGAGGATGTCGATGACGATGCCGTCGCCGTGCGGCGTCTCGCGCAGCAGGACGGCGTGGGCGATCGCCATGCCGATCCAGAACACGCCGAACGCGGTGACGGTCATGCCGGCGGTGACCGTCACGCCCTCGCGCCGGGGCATCGCCAGCGCCAGCAGGAACATGACGGGGAAGAACGCCATCGCGGCCAGCAGCACCTGGCGCTCATCTCCCGCCTGCGCCGCCACCGCCAGGCCCGCGAGCGCCGCGAAGCCGGCCAGCTTGACCGGGCGCAGCCCCTCGTACATGCGCAGCAGCTCGTGCAAGCAGACGATTCCCAGCGCCAGCACGCCGAGCGCGAACACCCAGCCGCCGTAGAAGGTGATGACGATCGCGAAGACGATCGCCGGCAGCGCGACCGCCAGGCGCGGGAGCAGGTCCGACGCGCCGCGCCGGGGCCGCCGGCTCCGTGAGCGGGAGCGTGTCGCCATCAGCGCCCGCCGAAGCGCCGCCCGCGGGCCTCGTAGGCCTCCAGTGCGGCCTCGAAGTCGCCGCGCGAGAAGTCGGGCCACAGCACGTCGGTGAAGTGCAGCTCCGAGTAGGCCGACTGCCACAGCAGGTAGTTGGACAGCCGCTGCTCGCCGCTCGTGCGGATCACGAGGTCGGGATCGTGCATCTCGGGCGCGTAGAGCAGCTTGCGGAAGTCCTCCTCGCCGCCGCCGTCGAAGCGCCGCGCGGCGTCGACGATCTCCGCACGGCCGCCGTAGTTGAACGCCACGAACAGGGTGATGCGCTCGTTGGCGGCGGTCGTCTCCTCCGCCCAGCGCATCTGCTCGAGCAGCTCGGGCTCCACGCCCTCTCGGCGCCCGATGAAGCGCATCCGCACGCCCTCGCCGTGCAGCACCGGCGTCTCGCCGAGGACGCGCTCGGAGAACATCCCCATCAGCGCCCCGACCTCCTCGGGCGGGCGCGACCAGTTCTCCGTCGAGAACGAGAACACCGTCAGCTCGCGCACGCCGAGGTCGACGGCGTCACGCAGCCGCGCCTTGACGGTGTCGGCTCCGGCCTGGTGGCCCTCCCCCACCGACAGGCCGCGCTGCTGCGCCCAGCGACCGTTGCCATCCGTGATGATGGCGACGTAGGAGGCGCCCACTAGATGATCGAGTTCGTGGCCCGCGCGGCCACTCGGTCCTGGATCGTGGATGCCGGACGGTGCACGACGAAGGGGAACAGTGCCAGTCGCACGGGCCCCTTCAGTGGGTGCCCCGAGGCGAAGCCGGTGATGAGCCCTTTGGGCGAGGCAGGTGCGCCGCAAGACAGTGCCGAGGGGTCGTGGGGGTCGCGAAATCGGTCATCTAGACCTCGAGGATCTCTTCTTCCTTGCTCTTGACGAGCGCGTCGAGCACCTTGATCTTGTCGTCGGTGAGCTTCTGCAGCGCGTCTTCGGCGCGGTGCTCGTCGTCGGAGCCGGCGTCGCCCGCGTCGCGCAGCTCGCGCAGGTCGTGCATCGTGTCGCGGCGGATGTTGCGGATCGCGATCTTGCCCTCCTCGGCGAGCCCGCGCACGACCTTGACGAGCTGGATGCGGCGCTCCTCGGTGAGCTCGGGGACCTGCAGGCGGATGATCTGGCCGTCGTTGTTGGGCGTGAGGCCGATGTCGGACTCGAGGATCGCGCGCTCGATGGCCTTCACCGAGCTCTTGTCGTAGGGCTGGACCGTGAGCAGCCGGGCCTCCGGCGCCGACACCGTCGCCAGCTGCTTGAGCGGTGTCATCGCGCCGTAGTAGTCGACCACGATGCGGTCCAGCAGCGCCGACGAGGCGCGGCCGGTGCGCACGGAGCCGAACTTGCCGCGGGTGGCGTCCACGGACTTGTCCATGTGCTCCTGGGCGTCCTTGAGGAAGTCGTCGATGATGCTCATGTCGTCACCAGGGTCCCGACCCGCTCGCCGGAGACTATCCGGTCGATATTCGCCTCGTCACCCATGTTGAAGACGTAGATCGGGACGTGGTTGTCCATGCACAGCGAGAGCGCCGTGGAGTCCATGACCTTCAGCCCGCGCTGGAGCGCCTCGCGCGCGGTGATCTCCGGGATGAACTCCGCGGAGGGGTCGGTGTTCGGGTCCGCCGTGTAGACCCCCTCCACCCCGTTCTTGGCCATCAGGATCGCCTCGGCGTGCATCTCGAGCGCCCGCAGCGCCGCGGCCGTGTCGGAGGTGAAGAACGGGTTGCCGGTGCCGGCGGCGAAGATCACGATGCGCTTCTTCTCCAGGTGGCGCATGGCCCGGCGCCGGATGTAGGGCTCGGCCACTTCGGAGATCGTGATCGCCGACTGCACGCGCGTGTGGACCCCGAGCTTCTCGAGCGCGTCCTGCAGCGTCAGCGCGTTCAGGACGATCGCGAGCATGCCCATGTAGTCCGCCGTGGCGCGGTCCATGTCCTCCGCCGCGGCGGAGACGCCGCGGTAGATGTTCCCCGCGCCCAGCACGATCGCGACCTCGACGCCGCGCTCGTGCAGGCCCTTGATCTGGCGGGCGATCTGTCGGACGACGTCCGGATCGGTCCCGTACTCCAGGTCGCCCATCAGGGCCTCCCCGGAGATCTTGAGCAGGATGCGCTTGAATGCGGGCTCGCTCACGGCGGCGCTAGGCCCCGACGGCGAAGCGCGCGAAGCGCCGGATGACCACGTTCTCCCCCGTCGTGCCGGAGAGCTCCACCCGCAGCTGCTCGATCGTCTTGCCGTCGTACTTGTCCGCGTTGACGTGGACCTGGTTGAGCAGCACGACGTCTTCGAGCCACTTGCGCAGCTTTCCCTCGGCGATCTTCGCGCGGACGTTCTCGGGCTTGTCGGCGGCCTGCTGCTCGAACACGCGTAGCTCGGCCTGCCTGGCGTCCTCGGGGACGTCCTCGGCGGAGACGTACCGGGTCTGCGGGGAGGCGGCGATGTGCAGCGCGACGTCGCGGGCGAACGCCGTGAAGTCGGCGTTGCGGGCCACGAAGTCGGTGTTGCAGTCGACCTCGACCAGCACGCCGACCTTGCTGTTGGCGTGGATGTAGGCCTGCACCGTGCCCTCGGTGGCCTCGCGGCCGCCGACCTTGAGCGCCTTGTCGCCCAGGCGGACGCGCAGCAGCTCGACGGCGGCGTCGATGTCGCCGTCCGTCTCGGACAGGACCTTCTTGCAGTCCATCATGCCCGCGCCGGTGCGGTCGCGCAGCTCCTTGACCTGCGCGGCGGTGATCGTGGAAGTGCTCACTTGGATGCCTCGTCCTTCTTCTTCGTCGACTTCTTCCGCTTCTTCTTCTCACCCTCCTCGGCGGGCGGGTCCTCCTC
>Ga0183260_10001466_pt1 | contig 19595 bp, 21 predicted proteins | sample AntDrymUQ4972206_2_FD_129768 | JGI IMG/M metagenome (GOLD analysis project Ga0183260, IMG submission 129768) | Polar desert sand microbial communities from Dry Valleys, Antarctica - metaG UQ497 (22.06) (version 2) (version 2) | ecosystem: Environmental > Terrestrial > Soil > Desert | place...
CGTGACCGTCGCTTGTCGGGTCCGTGAGTGTGGACAGGCCCCCGGTTCCGGCGACACGACAGGCCCGCGGGCCGCCCGGCGGCGTTGAGGACATCGATCGGGATCGACTGCTCACGCCGCGAGCTCGCACGCTCGATCGACATCTGTGACTTCGTCTCTCTCGACGAGATCGACCCGATCTTCTTTCGCAAGGCGTACTACCTCCTCCCGGAAGACGGTGCGGAGAAGCCCTACCGCCTGCTCGTGCAGGCGCTCGACGAGACGGGCAAGGTGGGGATTGCCAAGGTCGTAATCCGAAAGAAGGAGCACCTCGCGTGCCTCCGCGCCTACGACGGCACGCTTCTGCTCGAGACCATGTACTACGCCGACGAGGTGAGGAAGGTGGAGCCGGTCGACCCCAAGACCGAGTTGCGAGCCGCCGAGGTGAAGATGGCGAGGTCGCTCGTCGAGAACCTCACCGAGGCCTTCCAGCCCGAGAAATACGACGACACCTATCGCAAGGAGCTGCTCGAGCTGCTCCGCGCCAAGGCCGCCGGCAAGCCAGTGCCCGTGTCCGAGCCCGAGGAGACGGCCGAGGTCGTCGACCTGATGGCTGCCCTGCGGGAGTCGGTCGAGCGCACGCAACGGCAGACGACGAGCAAGGGCGGTACGACGCGCAAACGGGCACGGCCACGCGCGGCGAAGAAAGCCTCGTGAGCCTTCGCGAGTACGAGCGCAAGCGGAACCGCAAGGAAACACCGGAGCCGGCGGCGAAGCCGCCTGTCCGCGCGGACTCCGAGCAACCGATCTTCGTGGTGCAGCGACACGACGCCCGCCGGCTGCACTACGACCTCAGGCTCGAGCGGGACGGCGCCCTGGCCAGCTGGGCCGTGCCGAAGGGCGTGCCGCTCGAGGCCGGACAGCAGAACCTTGCCGTCCACGTCGAGGATCATCCGCTGGAGTACGGGAGCTTCGAGGGCGAGATTCCGAAGGGCCAGTACGGCGCCGGCCTGGTCGAGATCTGGGATCGCGGCACGTACGAGCTCGTCGAGGAGAAGCGTGACGGAGGGTTGACGTTTCGCCTGGCCGGGGAGCGCCTGAACGGCACCTGGGCACTCGTGCCCGCGCGGCTGTCCGGCGACCCGAAGAACTGGCTCCTGATCCGCAAGCGCGAGACTGCGGCCTCGCCTGCCGCGAAGGCTCGCGAGTACAGGCCGATGCTGGCCACCCTGGCCGAAGGAATCCCGGCGGGCACCGGCTGGTTGTTCGAGGTCAAGTGGGACGGCTATCGCGCGATCGCGAGCGCCGTGAACGGTGAGGTGAGCCTCAAGAGCCGCCGGGGCAACGACCTGACCGAGCGTTTCGCGGCGGTCCGAAAGGCGCTCGAGCGGAGCCTGAAGTCACCGAGCTGCGTCATCGACGGCGAGGTCTGCGCGCTCGACGAGCAGGGGCGGTCGAGCTTCTCTGCGATGCAGACCGGCCAGGCTGCCGGGTACGTCTTCTACGCCTTCGACCTCCTCGAGCTGGAGGGCTCTCCGCTCGTCGACCGGCCGCTCACCGAGCGACGGAGCCGGCTCGCCGGGCTGCTCGACGCCCGCAACCGGGCGGTCCGGCTCTCGGAGGCCTTCGACGACGGCGAGGCGTTGCTCGCTGCGGCGGAAGAGCAGCGGCTGGAGGGCGTGATCGCAAAGCGAGCCGACTCGCGTTACGCCGTCGGAAAGCGGACGCGGGATTGGCTCAAGATCAAGACGCACGGCCGCGACACGTTCATCGTCGCGGGCTACACGAAGGGTCAGGGCCGTCGCGCCGGCACCTTCGGCTCGCTCGTCCTCGCGGTTCGGGAAGGCAGCGAGCTTCGCTACGTCGGGAACTGCGGCACGGGGTTCGACGAGGGCGAGATCGCCAGGCTGCTTGCCGAACTCAAGCCGCTCGAGCGCAGCGACTCGCCGTTTCCGGTCGTACCGAAGATGCCCCGGATCCGCAAGGGCGACGTGGTCTGGGTCGAGCCGGTGCTCGTCTGCGAGGTCGAGTTTGCCGAGTGGACGCACGATCGCCACCTGCGCGCGCCCTCCTACCAGGGCCTGCGCGAGGACAAGGACGCCGGGGAAGTGCGCCGCGAGGATCCGTTGCCGCCGGAGGTCCGCCAGGGCCGGAAGGTGCTCAAGCTGTCGAATCTCGACAAGCCCTTCTGGCCCGAGGAAGGCATCACGAAGGGCGATCTCCTTCGTTACTACCGCGCGATCGCGCCGGCGGTCGCGCCTCATCTACGCGACCGGCCGTTCACGATGAAGCGCTACCCGGACGGCTGGCAGGGCGGGCACTTCTTCCAGAAGGACGCACCCAAGCACATGCCGATCTGGATCAAGCACGTTCCGTACCTAGCGACCACGCGCGAGAGCCCGCGGAAGCAGCGCTGGATCGAGGTGCCGGTCGTGAACGACGAGCTGGCGCTCCTCTGGATGGTGAACATGGGCTGCATCGACCTGAACACCTGGTACTCCAGGATCGATAAGCCGGAGCGGCCCGATTTCGTGCTGTTCGACCTCGACCCCTCGGCCGACGTCGGTTTCGCCGAGACCGTCCAGGTGGCTCTGCTGGTCAAGCAGGCGCTCGATACGCTCGAGCTAACGAGCTTCGTCAAGACGAGCGGCTCGAACGGAATTCACATCCTCGTCCCCATCGCTCGCCGTCATACCTACGTCGCGACGCGCGAGTTCTCCGAGCTGATCGCGGGAACCCTCGCGCGTCTCCACCCCGGCCTGGTGACGACGGAATGGACGAAGGCGAAACGCCGCGGCGTCCTGATCGACTCGAATCAGAACGGCGAAGGTAAGACGATCGCGACGGCCTACTCCGTGCGGCCGCGGGAAGGGGCCCCGGTCTCCACGCCACTTCGCTGGGACGAGGTGAACGAGCGGCTTGACCCGAAGTCGTTCACCATGGACGCTGTTCTCGACCGCGTCGAGCGCCACGGCGACCTCTTCGCCGGCGTGCTGACCACCAGGCAGTCGCTGGCGAGCGCGCTCGACCGGGTGCGCTAGCGACCGAGGGGCTTCCGCCGACCGAGCATGCCCAGCTCAGCGATGTCCCGTCGAAAGAAGAGCGCGACGGTCCAGTCGACCACCACGCGGAGCTTCCGAGACGTGAGCGGCAGCTGGTAGAGGTGGTACGAGCGGGTGACGAACCAGCCTGGGAAGCCGCTCAGCGGAACGCCGAGCACGTCCGCGATGCCTTTGTGGCGGCCGAGGGTCGCGACCTGGCCGAGCATGCGGTAGCTGTAGCGGCTCGGCTTCCCGGCAAGATTCTTCGCCAGTTGCCGCGCCTGTCGGAGCGCGTGCTGGGAGGTTGGTGGGTCCGGCTGCCCAGGGGTCGCGTCGTTCGGAACGCGGGCGCAATCGCCCAGTGCCCAGATGTCCTGCCGCGCCTCGACTCGCAGGAAGGGATCCACCCTGACCCTTCCCTGGTCGTCGAGCGGCAGGCCGAACGACGCGAGCAGTGGATGGGCGCGCACGCCCGCGGTCCAGACGACGGTGCTCGTGATGATGCGCTCGCCGTCCGAGAGAACGGCCGCATGCGGCTCGACCGCTGACAGGGTGGTACCAACCCTGATCTCGACCCCACGGCGAGTCAGCAACTCGCTCGCGTACTCGCCGAGCCGGGCAGGAATCTCCGCCAGGATCTTTGGCGCTGCATCGACGAGCACCCATCGCTGCGGCACGTCGCGTAGGGCCCGATACGAGCGGATCGCGTCCCGCACCAGGTCGGATAGCTCCGCGAGCGCCTCCACGCCGGCATAGCCGGCTCCAACGAAGACGAACGTCAGCTCGCGCCGCTGCTGTCCTTCGCTCGGAGCAGCAGCCGCGGCCTCCAGCCGCCGTAGCACGTGGTTGCGGAGGTGAATTGCGTCGGCGAGATCCTTGAAGCCGAGCGCGTGCTCTGCGAGCCCCGGGATCGCCAGCGTCCGCGTGATCGCGCCGAGGGCGATCACGAGCGTGTCGTACCCGAGCCAGGTCAAACCTTCCTCTGTCTCGACCTGGACGCGGCGGCGATCCCGGTCGAGCGAAACCGCCCGTCCGAGGACGAGATCGGCCTTGGGGCACATCTGGCGCAGTGGTACGACCACGTGCCTGGGCTCGAGTGTTCCCGAGGCCGCCTCGGGCAGAATCGGCGTGTAGAGCATGAAGTTCTCGGGGCTGACGATCGTGACGCCCCGGCGGTCGAGGAGCCGGGCGACGTAGCCGCCGGCGAACCCGCCGCCGAGTACGAGCGTGCCGCCACCGGCGGACCGAGCGGCCTCGATCACGAGAGCAGGCGGGTGGGAAGCGCCGCCTCGACGACGCCTTCGCCGTTGTGCTCCACGCGGTAGGCCTGTGCGTCCGGGCGGCCGGTGACCGCTTCGACGAGGTGCCTGCCCGCGAAGTGCACGCCGACGCGGTCGTCGGCGGCAATACCCGGCAGCAGGCCCTCGGCGACGAGGCGGTGGTAGGTCGGGCGACGTTTCGGCTCCGCGTCGAAATGAGGACAGAAGCTCCCCGGCAGGAAGCCGAGCCCGTCGTTGAGGGCGGACAGACGTGGGCCGAAGGAATCGGTTACGCCGGCCTCGAACCAGCAGATCGCGCCCGCGCTCCAGCCGCAGAGGACAATGCCCGCTACCCAGGCCTCGCGCAGGATCGCGTCCAGGCCGTGAACCCGCCAGACCGCGAGCATGTTGGCGGTGTTCCCGCCAGTGACGCAGATGACATCGTGCTCGAGGACGAAGCTCCGTAGGTCAGAGACCGTGCGGTCGAAGAGCAGCAGATGCGCCGGCTGGGCGCGCTCCTTGAACTCGTCGTAGAAGCGGACGATGTGCCAGGGATCATCCGCGCTTGCGGTCGGCACCCAGAGCAGTTTCGGCCGCTCCCGGCCCGTGAGGCCGAGCACGAAGTCACCGAGCGGGTCGGCCAGGAAGCCGCCGCCGCCGATCGCGACGATGTGACGCTCGCGGGCCATGGCCCAATCTCTACCATCGCGCCGTGGGCGGGGTGCAGGTGGCGGTGATCGGAAGCGGCGCCGAACACGAGCCGCGCGCCGAGGAGGTCGGCCGCCTGCTCGCCGAAGCCGGCTGCACCGTGGTCACCGGTGGGCTCGGAGAGGTGATGGCCGCGGCCGCGAGAGGGGCGAAGCAGGCAGGCGGGACGACCATCGGAATCCTCCCCGGCGAGCGCCGGCAGGACGCGAACCCGTGGATCGATCACGCGGTCGTGACGGGTATCGGCCACGCTCGGAATCTCGCCGTGGTGGCGAGCGGCGACGCCGTCGTCGCCGTCGGTGGAAGCTGGGGCACGCTGGCCGAGATCGGTTTCGCTCGCCGCCTCGGCAGACCCGTCGTCGTACTCGAGCCCGGCTGGGAGCTCCCGGGCGAGGAGCTGCTGCGAGCGGCGACTCCGGCCCGGGCGGTCGAGCTCGCTCTGACGGCTGCTGCTAGCCGCGCAGGATCGGACGGGTCAGGCAGGTCGGCCCACCGTCCCCTTTGAGGGACAGCTCCTCGCCCTGGTAGACGATCACCTCGACGCCTGCTGCCTCGAGCCGGCGGCGGGTCTCTCGATTGCCCTCGAGGGCGAGCCCGACGCGGGGCGCGAGCGCGAGCACGTTGCAGCCGATCGTCTCGAACTCCTCCTCAGGCACCTCGACGAGCCGCACCCCGCGCTCCGCGAGCACCTCGACAAGCCGTACGGGTAGCAGCGGCAGGAAGACGAGGGCCAGGTCCTCGTCGAGCGGGCTGATCAGGGACAGCAGATGCAGAACCTCGGTGGGTCCGTTCAGATAGGGCAGATCGAAGGCGACCACCTCGATTCCTGGAAGCGCCCCACGGAGCGCTGCGATCCCGCCGTCGTTCGTCCGGTAGCCCCGCCCGGCGAGGAGTGTCCGCTCGTCCAGCCACATGGTGTCGCCACCCTCGGCGACTGCGCCTCCGCTCAGTCTCGCGGCGGTCGGGACGCCGTGCCGTGTGAGCTCCTGCTCCAGTGCTTCGACCTCGTTCCGCCGACCCGGTTTGCCAGGTCGAAGCAGGACGGCCCCTCGGTCGCTCACGAGCGCGGGGTCGTAGACGTAGATCGCGTCAGGGTTGCCGACGACGCGGTTCTCGGCGAACAGGACCTCGGCCCCCGCGCCGGCCAGGAGGCTGCAGAACGCCTCGTGCTCGCGGGCGATGCCGGCCGGGTCGGGCGCGGCGCGCCAGCCGTACTCGCGCCAGCCGGCGAGCGCAGGGGGGTCGGGAGCTCGGACGAGCACGCGCCGGAGCGGCGCGGTCATGCTCTGCGAGCCGAACCCTTTCGCCATCGAGCGGGCGATGCTACGAGAGTCCGGACAGCCGGCGTCTGAGAAACGCCTGCTCGACCGGGTTCGTCGCCAGCTCGATCGCCTCTCGGTAGGCGCTCGCGGCCTCCGCGGCTCGACCGCTGCGGCGAAGCAGGTCCGCTCGAGTGGCGTGCAGCAGGTGAAAGCGCTCGAGACCCTGGATCTCCCCGACGATTGCGAGACCCGCCTCGGGGCCGCTCGCCATCGCCACCGCAACGGCTCGGTTCAGCTCCACGACCGGCGACGGCGACACCTGCATGAGCTGCGCGTAGAGCGCTGCGATCCGGGCCCAGTCCGTGTCCTCGGTGCGTGCAGCGCCGGCCTGCAGCGCCGCGATCCCTGCCTGCAGCTGGTAGGGCCCTGGTCGCCGCTGGGCGAGCGCTCGCTCGAGCACGCGCGCGCCCTCTTCGATCCGGGCGCGGTTCCAGAGCGAGCGGTCCTGCTCCTCGAGCAGGACGAGCTCTCCGTCCGAGCCGGTGCGCGCCTGCCGGCGCGAGTCCTGCAGGAAGAGCAGCGCGAGCAGGCCGAGCGCCTCCGGCTCGTCGGGCATGAGCAGGACGAGCAGCTTGGCGAGTCGAATGCTCTCCTCGCAGAGCTCGTCTCGGATCAGCGTCTCGCCGCCTGCTGCCGAGTAGCCCTCGTTGAAGACGAGGTAGACGACGGCCAGCACGGAGCGGACCCGCTCGGGCAGGACCTCGTCCGGTGGGACTCGGAACGGGATCCCCGCCGTCTTGATCTTCCGCTTCGCGCGTACGAGCCGCTGTGCGAGCGCCGTCTCGGCGAGCAGGAACGAACGAGCGATCTCGGCGGTCGTCAGGCCGGCCACCTCCCGCAGCGTCAGCGCCACGCGCGCTTCCATCGACAGCGCCGGATGGCAGCAGGTGAAGACGAGGCTCAGCCGCTCGTCCGGAATGGAGCTCACGTCAACCTCGTCCTCCGGCAGTGCGGCCAGGTTCGCGAGCATCTGCGCCTTGCGGGCGAACGTCTGCTCACGCCGCAGGCGGTCGATCGCACCGTTCCGTGCGGTGGCGATGATCCAGGCGCCTGGATTCGACGGGGCCCCGAGCCTGGGCCAGCGCTCGAGCGCCGTGGCGAAGGCGTCCTGCACCGCGTCCTCGGCCAGCTGAAAGTCGCCGAGGACGCGGATGAGAATCGAGCCGGCACGCCCCCACTCCTCGCGGAAGACGCGCTCGACGTCCGTCAGTGCTCCATGACCGGGCGAATCTCGATCGAGCCGTACTCGGCGGCCGGGATCATGGCGGCCACCGAGATCGCGGTGTCCAGGTCCGGCAGCTCGGTCAGGAAGATGCCGCCGATCTGCTCCTTCGTCTCCGCGAAGGGGCCGTCGCTGATCAGCGTCTCTCCGCCCCGCACGCGCACCGTTCGCGCGGACGTGGCCGAGTCGAGCTCTTTGCCGTCCACGTTCGGATCGAGGCGGCCCAGCTCCTCGAAGAGCGCGACCCATTTCGGCATCGACTCCTCGCGCGAGGCCCGTGCCTCCTCCTCGGATAGCGCATCCCAGGTGGACTGGTCGCTGTAGACCATCAACGCGTACTTCATCGCTCCCCCTCCGTGTCCACGTACGTGGGACGTACTTCGATCGCTCCGCGCTCAGCCGCGGGGATCTGTGCCGCAAGCTCGCACGCCTCGTCGATCGAGTCGCACTCGAGCATGAAGTAGCCCCCGAGCACCTCCTTCACCTCGGCGTACGGGCCGTCGGTCACGAGCGTCTCGTCACCACGAACCCGTACCGTCGTCGCGGCGTCCGTCGGACCCAGCTCGTCGCCACCCTGCACCGTCCCGCTCTCCCGACCGCGGTCGGCGAAGTCGAGGTAACGCTCGAGCGTCGATTCGCGCTCCGCAGCCGAAGCCGATTCCCAGGCCTCTTCGTTGCTGTAGATCAAGGCCATGAACTGCATCTCTCACCCCCGTTCAGATTGCTTTCCACCTCTACGACGAACGGGTGCGGCCGAATTCGACATCCGCCCGAGCAGCGTGTGCGCACCGCCCTTGTCCAGCGGCTCGTTCAGGTTGCCGCACTTCGGCGACTGCACGCAGGAGGGGCAGCCGCGCTCGCATGGACAGCCCGCGAGCATTCTCACCGTATCCTCGACCCAGCCCTCGAACGCCTCGAAGCCTCGCTCCGCGATCCCGACGCCGCCCGGGTGTCCGTCGTAGACGAAGATGGTCGGCCGGCCGGTCTGAAAGTGCAGGTTGGTCGAGAGTCCACCAATGTCCCACCGGTCGCACATCGCCCACAGCGGCAGCAGCGCGATCATGGCGTGCTCGGCCGCATGCAGGCTTCCGAGCAGCGCGGGCTCCCGCTCGAGCCCCGTCAGCTGCTCCGGCTCGGGGAGAAACCAGACCGCCTCCGTCGTAAAGGTGGTCTCGGGCAGGACGAGCGGGCAGAGCTCGATCGTCGACCCGTCGCGGGCGGACTTGCGCTGGTAGCCCACCACCTGCTCCGTGACCGAGACCGGGCCGAAGCAGAGCTCGAGGCCGAGCCGCGTCTCCTGCCGCGCCACTCCTTCGATCGCGGTCGTCGTCTCCTTCTTCGGCTGCGTGTAGTAGTCGGCGGCGATCGGCTCGACGAGCGCGGTGCGTGAGCGCACGTCGAGCTCGCGCACCAGGTACTGCTCACCGAGGTGAAGGTAGACGGCGCCCTCGTGCACGGTCGAGTAGGCACGTTCCCGCTCGACCAGCCCGAGGATCGAGCCCGTGATTCCGTCCACGACGGTGAAGCCGTCGGGCGACGTCGACCGTAGCGGCACGCGTGCGGCGGGGTAGTCACGGCCCGCCCAGACGAACCCCGCAGCCGTGCGTGTCAGCTCCGGCAGAGCGGCAGCTCGCTCGAGCACGGTCTCACCGAGGACCTCGCGGTCACCCTCGTCGAGGGGTGCCTCGAAGGCCGCCGCCATGACATGCCCGTCGAAGAGCCGCGGGTTCTGGTGGTCGAGCATGGCCGCCTCGACGCGGCGTCCGAGGAGCGACTCCGGCTCGCGCATGAAGTACTGGTCGAGCGCGTCCTCGCTCGCCACCAGCAGCGCGAGGCCGTGGCCGCGCCGCCCGGCGCGGCCCCACTGCTGGCGAAGGCTCGCCATCGTGCCCGGGAAGCCGACCGAGATCGCGCAGTCCAGCAGGCCGATGTCGATGCCGAGCTCGAGCGCGTCGGTGGCGGTCACGCCGAGGAGCTCGCCCTCGACGAGACGCCGCTCGATCTCGCGGCGTTGCCCGGGTGTATACCCAGCGCGGTACGGGGCGAGCCGCCGGGCGATCGCCGGATCGTCGAGCCGCTGACGCGCGAACCGGTGAATCAGCTCCGCGGCCTTGCGACTCTTCGCGAAACAGATGGTGCGGAGCTCCCGGGCGACCAGCTCGGCCAAGAGGCGCGCTGCCTCGCCGAGCGTGCTCGCGCGCACGCCGAGCTCCTCGTCGACCACCGGCGGGTTCCAGAGCGCGATGGTTCTCTCCGCCCGTGGTGCACCGTCGTCGCCGACGACCACGGCATCCACGCCGGCGAGCGAGCGGGCGAGAGCGGCCGGGTTGGCGATGGTGGCGGAGGCGAGCAGGAACTGGGGACGGGCCCCGTAGATGCTCGCCGCCCGCCGCAGGCGCCTGAGCACGTTCGCGACGTGGGAGCCGAAGACCCCCCGGTAGACGTGGGCCTCGTCGACGACGACATAGCGGAGGTTCTGGAGGACGTCTCCCCAGCGGTCGTGGTGCGGCAGGACGCCGATGTGGAGCATGTCGGGATTCGTCAGGATCGCGTTCGACCACTTGCGAATCTGCCAGCGGCGCTCGCTCTCCGTGTCGCCGTCGTAGATTCCGGGCCGGACGTGCGGGACCTCGAGCGCGCTCAGTGCTCGAGCCTGGTCCTGCGCCAGCGCCTTCGTCGGATACAGGTAGAGAACACGCTGCTTCGGCTCGCGGACGAGGGCGTCCAGCACAGGCAGGTTGAAGGCGAGCGTCTTGCCGCTCGCGGTCCCCGTCGTCACGATCACGTCGTGGCCCTCGCGCGCGGCCTCCCAGGTCTCCGCCTGGTGCGTGTACAGATCCCCGATCCCCTTTCGTGCGAGCGCCTCGCTCACTCGCGCGTCCAGATCTGCCGGCAGCGGTGCCCGGCTGGCGGGCCGCGCAGGCTCCGTGCCGAGGTGGGCGAGCTCCTCGCCGACCAGGAGCTCGTCCCAGAGCGTGGTCGCGACGTTCACCGGCGGCAGCGCAGGCCCAGGATGTACGGGTACTCCCGTTCGCCAGGCTCCTCGAGGCGCTCCAGCGTGAACCCCGCCTCGAGGAACGCCTGCAGGAAGGGTCCGAGCGGCAAGTGCGTCGCTCCCATTCTGGCGCGGATTCCGTCCGGCGAGATGCCCGGCGCCTCGCTGTAGCGTCCGGTCGTGCGGTAGCCGGGATGGAGCTTTGGCACGCCTTCGGCGCGTACGAACTCCGAGTGCGGTCCCACGAAGCACGGATGGGCGCCTACGTAGACGAACCCCCCGCCGGGGGCGAGGATGCGCACCACCTCGCGCAGCACGCCAGGGAAGTCGTCGACGTCCGTGTGCGTGAAGATCGAGACCGCGGCAGCGAAGGAGCCGTCGCCGAACGGAAGCTCGTGCGCGTCGGCCTTGACCACCTCGACGCCACGGTCTCGCGCCAGCCGGAGCTGATCGTCCGAGATGTCGACGCCGAGCACCGACCAGCCCCGCTCGGCGAACACCTGATCGTGAATACCACCGCCACAGCCGACGTCGAGCAGGCGACCGGGGCCATCGCCGAGGAGCCGCGCCGCCAGGCGCGTCGTGTGGGGCGCCTGCTCGGCGTTGACCCGGTCGTACCACTTCGCGTAGCCGTCGTAGCGCGCGACTCGGCCCACGTGACCGATGGTACTCTCGAGCCAAGAGCGTGGATGGCTATCCCGGCGTGTCGACCGGTCGCTGCAGACGGACGCGCAGGCAGAGCCTGAGCGTCCTGAAGCTAGACGCCGCAAGCGGCGTCTAGCGGGTGCCCGACCGAGCGACCAGCGTGCCACGGTGCCTCACGATCGCCACGTCCGACTCGGGCGGAGGCGCCGGTATCCAGGCCGACCTCAAGGCCTTTGCGCGCGCAGGATGCCACGGCATGAGCGCGCTGGTCGCCTTGACCGCGCAGAACACGCGGGCAGTGACCGCGGTGCACGAGCTACCGCCGGCGTTCATCCGCGCGCAGCTCGACGCCGTCTGGGACGACCTCGGCGTCGATGCTTGCAAGACCGGAATGCTCTTCTCGCAGACGATCATCGAGACGGTGGCGTCGTTTCTCGAGGAGCATCCCGTGCCGCTCGTGGTCGACCCGGTCATGGTCGCGAGCTCGGGCGCGAAGCTTCTGCAGGACGACGCGGTCGGATCGCTCGTCACTCGCCTGTTTCCGCTTGCCAGCGTGATCACCCCGAATCTGCCGGAGGCCGAGGCGCTCGCCGGCCGGAAGGGCTCGCGGCGCGAGCTGGCCGAGCGGCTGCACTCGCTCGGCGCGGCGGCCGTGATCGTGACCGGCGGTCACGGCGAGGAGCCGGTCGACCACCTCTTCGACGGCCGGGAGCACCTGGAGTTCCCGGTTGCCCGGAACGAGACGGGGGCGACACACGGAGCAGGCTGTACCCACTCCGCCACGCTCGCTGCCCTGCTCGCGAGGGGCCGGAGCTTGCCGGAGGCGGCGGAAGGGGCGGCGGACGTCGCCTCGGAGGCGGTCCGGAACGGCCTCACGGAGCTCGGGGCCGGCGAGGGGCCGGTCGACGTCTTCGGCCTGAGCGCGGCCGTATGACCCTGGACACCGGAGAGCGCCTGCGGGCGCTCCGCGTCACGCGACCACTCGTTCACCAGATCACGAACTACGTCGTCATGAACGAGACCGCGAACGCCACTCTCGCCCTCGGGGCGCTGCCGGTGATGGCGCATGCGCCCGAGGAGGTCGAGGAGATGGCGGCGGTCGCAGGCGCGCTCGTGCTGAACATCGGCACGCTCTCCGAGCACTGGATCCGGGCGATGCTCCTCGCCGGCCACTCGGCCAACCGGGCTGGCGTTCCGATCGTGCTCGACCCGGTGGGCGCGGGCGCGACCGGCTACCGAACCGAGACCGCCCGGCTGCTTCTGGACGAGCTGACGATCGCCGTCGTGCGCGGCAACGCCGCCGAAGTTGCCACGCTGGCCGGCGGAGAGGCCGAGATCCGGGGGGTCGAGTCGGTGTCGACCGGCGTCTCGGGCGCCGGCCTCGCCCGGACGGCGGCTGGTGCGCTCGGCACGGTCGTCGCCGTGACGGGGCCAGTCGACCACGTCTCGGACGGCCAGCGGGTCGTTGCGATCGCGAACGGCGACCCCATGCTCGCGTTCGTCACCGGCACTGGCTGCATGGCGACCGCGGTGACGGGCTGCTTCCTAGCCGCGGCTTCCGACGAGCCTCTCTACGCCGCCGCCGCCGCGCTCGTCTGCTTCGGCGTCGCAGGAGAGGACGCGGCACGCGGGGCGAGCGGTCCCGGAAGCTTTCACGCGGGGCTCTACGATGCGCTCTACAACCTCGATCCGGACGGGCTGGACGAGCGGGCGCGCGTCAGCGACGGGTGAAGCTGCACGCGATCGTGAGCGACCTCGCGACGGCGGAGCGCGCGGTCGAGGGAGGTGCGACGGTGATCCAACTTCGGCTCAAGGGTGTATCGACCGGCATGGTGGTCGAGTGGGGCCGTCCCCTGCGCGAGCTGACCCGGCTCTGCGGGCTTCTCTTCGTCATCAACGACGACGTGGAGGCAGCGGAGCGGCTCGGGGCCGACGGAGTGCACCTCGGCCGGGGTGACGACGGAGCGGAGCGTGCGCTCGCCGGCGGGTTGCTGCTCGGCCTCTCGGCCGCGTCTGAGGCAGAGGCCGTCACCGCCGAGCGCCGCGGCGCGTCGTACGTCGGCGCAGGGCCGATCTGGGCGACTCCGTCCAAGCCTGACGCCGATCCGCCACTTGGCCTCGAGGGGCTGGCTCGGATCTGCGCCGCCGTGTCGGCGCCCGTGGTAGCGATCGGCGGCGTCCAGGCCTCCAATGCTGCGGCCTGCCTCGCGGCGGGTGCTTCCGGCGTGGCCGTGATCAGAGCGGCGGGGGAGGCGCGCGCTCTACGGCGGGCGATCGACGGTGCGACTCTCTGAGCTAGGCGAGCACGGGCTGCTGGCTGAGCTCGACCGGCTCGGGCTCGCCCGTGGGATCGACGGCGACGCGGCGGAGCTGGGCGGCCTGGTGATCACGCAGGACGCTCTCGTCGAGGGAGTGCACTTCCGCCTCGAGTGGACCTCGTGGCACGACCTCGGTTACAAGGCGGCCGCCGTCAATCTGAGCGACCTGGCCGCCACGGGGGCCGAGCCAGAGGCGCTGATCGTCAGCCTCGCGCTGCCGGGCGACACCGCCGTCGACGACGTGCTCGAGCTCTACCGCGGCCTGTGCGAGCCCGCTGTGCCGATTCTCGGCGGCGACACGTCGTCCGCGGAGCGGCTGTACCTGAGCGTGACGGCGCTCGGACGCTCGCCGCGAGTCCCCGGGCGAGGAGGCGCGCAACCTGGTGACTCGCTCGTCGTCACGGGGCCGCTCGGGGCCTCCGCGGCTGGGTACCTCGCCCTTCGTCACGGGATGGAGAGCGACCTGGTGGAGGCGCACCTGCGCCCGCCGCTTCGCCTGCGCGAGGGTCGCGAGCTCGCGCAGCGGGCCCACGCCATGATCGATCTCTCGGACGGGCTTGCGGCGGATGCGGGCCACATCGCCGCGCGCTCGGGCTGCAAGCTGGTGATCGAGCTCGACCGCACCCCGATCGCCGAAGGGGTCGCGTCCGTGGCGAAGCGGCTCGGCGAGGACGTGTGGGAGCTTGCCTGCGGCTTCGGGGAGGACTACGAGCTGCTGGCCGCCGTACCGGAGGCCGCGCCGGACGCGATCGGGCGCTGCGAGCCCGGGAGCGGCGTCGAGCTCCGCCTGCGCGGTCGCGTGCTCGAGCTCACCGGCTGGGATCACTTTCGGTAGAGCGCGTGCTTGGGTTCTTCGTCCGGAGGCTCCTGTGGCTGGCCGTCCTGCTCGGAATGATGAGCCTGATCACGTTCGTCGTCTTCTTCGTCGTGCCGCCCGAGAACGTCCGCCCGGGGAGGGGCTCGGGAGACGTCGAGCTCAGCCTGCGCGAGAGCTACCAGCTCGAGCAGGCCTCGTTGCCGCTGCAGTACGCCGAGTACGTCTGGACCGTCGTGAGCGAGGGCTCGCTCGGCGAGTCGTTCGTCGGGCGCCGCCCCGTGACGGACATCCTGATCCAGGGAGCCACTGTGACGGGCTCGCTGATCGTCGGCGGGACGCTCCTCTTCCTCCTGATTGCGATCCCGATCGGGATCTTCTCTGCCCTGCGGCCGCGCTCGTTGCTCGACCGGACGACGATGGTGCTCGTCCTGATCGGCGTCTCGGCGCACCCCGTCTGGATCGGGCTGATCCTGTCCTACGTCCTCGGCTTCAAGTTGGGAGTGACGCCGATCGGCGGCTACTGCGACTTCTTCACGCCCATCATCGGTTGCAACGGACCGGTCGACTGGGCCTATCACCTCCTGCTGCCCTGGCTGACGTTCGCGATTCTCTTCGCGGCCCTGTACGCCCGGATGGTGCGCGCCAGCGTGATCGAGGCGCTCGACGAGGACTTCGTCCGCACCGCGCGCGCGAAAGGAGCGGCCAGCCGGCGCGTCTTGCGCAGCCACGTGCTCCGGAACGCGATGCTGCCGGTGGTGACGATGCTCTCGATGGACGTCGGCCTCGCTTTCGGGGGCTCCGTCTTCGTGGAGACGGTGTACGGGCTGCCGGGAATCGGCCGGATGTCCGTGATGGCGCTGCAGCGCCGTGACTTGCCCGTAATCCTCGGCGTCGTTCTGCTCGTGACGACTGCGATCGCGCTCTTCAACCTGGTCGTGGACGTCGTCTATGCCTGGCTCGACCCGCGCGTGCGGGCGACCCGGGTGTCCGGCCTGGGTCCGCACTCGGACGAGCCGGCGACGGCGACGCGCCCGGGAGCTCGTCCGGGTCAGCTCAGCCAGCGCGCCCAGGCGCGTTCGTAGCGGCGCCGGCGGCCGGCGCCGTACACCACCTGACGGGCGACGCCGTCCTCGAAGAGGATGGCGGTCGGGAGGGAGAGGACGTCGTAGCGCGCCGCGAGATCGGGGTACTCGTCCACGTTCAGCTTCACGAAGGAGACGCCAGGATGATCGCCGGCGAGCTCTTCGAAGATCGGCTCGAGGGCCTCGCACGGGCCACACCACGGAGCCCAGAAGTCCACGACAACTGGGCGGTCTGCCCGCAGGACAGCCTCCTCGAAGCGCTCGCCGGTGATGTCGCGCAGCGCCGTCACAGCCTCCCCAGGACCGCCGCCGCACGCAGAGCGGGCACCCTCCAGATCGCCTCGAGCACGATCTCCCGGCTCATCTTCGAGCCGCCCGCCTTGCGGTCGACGAATGTGATCGGGATCTCGCGCACGCGGAATCCGGCGCGCAGCGCGCGGTAGGTGGTCTCGATCTGGAAGGCGACCATGCCCCCGGCACCGATCGTGTCGAGCCCGATCGCCTCCAGCACCTCGCGGCGGTAGCACTTGAAGCCGCCCGTGAGATCGCGGACGCCCACGCCGAGCAGCACTCGCGCGTAGCGCGAAGCGCCCAGGGAGAGCAGGCGGCGGATGCCGTTCCAGTTGCCGATCCGCCCGCCCCGAACGTAGCGCGACCCGAGCACGAGGTCCGCGTTCTGCGCAGCTTCCACGAGTCGCGGTATGTCGGCCGGGTCGTGCGAGAAGTCGCAGTCGAGCTCGATCACGAGGTCGGCGTCCAGTTCGAGCGCCCGGCGGAAGCCGGCCACGTAGGCAGGGCCGAGGCCTTCCTTGCGCGGCCGGTGGAGTACCTCCACGTGAGAGAGCTGTGCGGCGAGCCGCTCCGCCAGTTGCCCCGTTCCGTCGGGTGAGGAGTCGTCGACCACCAGCACGCGACCACCCTCCGGCAGCACGCCTCCCAGGGCACGCAGCATCGGCTCGAGGTTGGAGCGCTCGTTGTAGGTCGGCAGGCAGACGACGACGCGCACTCTCCTATCATCGTCGCTGGTGGCGGCCCAGCTTCCCCGCAACGAGGAGATCGCTGCTCAGCTGGAGCTCCTCGCCGACCTGCTCGAGCTCGAGGGCGAGGCCTCCTTCCGTGTCGTCGCGTACCGGCGGGCCGCGACGCTTGCCCGCGAGACCCCGGGCTCGTTCGCCCAGCTCGCACTCGACGGCGACGCCAAGAGCCTCCCGGGTATCGGCGCGATCATCGAGGAGAAGGTCGTGCAGGTCGTGGAGGACGGCGAGATGCACGCGCTCACGAAGCGAAGGGCGATGGTGCCGCCCGAGGTCGTCCTCTTCCTGCGCCTGCCCGGAATCGGGCCTAAGACCGCGAGGCGCATCTGGCAGGAGCTCGGCGTGGAGACACTCGCTGGGCTTCGCGAAGCGGCCGAGCAGAAACGGCTCCGTAGCCTGACCGGGCTCGGCCCGAAGACCGAGGAAAACGTGCTGCGTGCTCTCGACGCAGAGCCCGAGGAGCGCGTCGGGACGCTGCTCGGCCGTGCGTTGCCCGCGCTGCAGGCCGTCGTCTCGGTCCTCGCCGAGCATCCAGCCGCCGAGCGGGTGTCCGAGGCCGGCAGCGCCCGCCGGCGCAAGGAGACCGTGCGAGACCTCGACATCATCGCGACCGCTTCGGCCCCAGCCGAGCTGATCGACTACTTCTGCAACCTCCGCTGGGTCGAGGAGGTCGCCGCGCGCGGCCCGACGAAGGCGACCGTCGTCTCGCACGACGGTCTCCGTTTCGACCTACGTGTGGTGCCGCCTGAGAGTTACGGCAACCTGCTGCAGCACTTCACCGGATCGAAGGCGCACAACGTCGCGCTGCGCGAGGACGCGGTCCGGCGAAAGCGCTCCGTGTCGGAGTACGGCGTCCAGGACATCGAGGCCGGGACCGTTTTCACGGCCCGCGGCGAGGAGGAGCTGTACGAGCACCTGGGCTACGCGTTCATCCCCCCCGAGCTACGCGAAGGCGCCGGCGAGCTCGAGGCCGCCCGCCGGGGCGAGCTCCCGCGTCTCGTCGACAGCACCGACCTGCGCGGAGACCTCCATGCGCACTCCGACTGGTCGTCGGACGGGCGCGACACGCTGGAGGTGATGGCGGACGCGGCCCGCGCCCGCGGCTACTCCTACCTCGCGATCACCGACCACTCCCATTACCTGCAGGACGGGCGGTTGGAAGCTCAGCACGAGCAGCTGGACGAGCTCAACGCGAAGCTCGCACCCTTTCGCCTGCTCAAGGGGATCGAGGCGAACATCCGGCCGGACGGCACGGTCGACGTCGACGACGAGCGCCTCGCGCTCTGCGACTGGGTGATGGCGTCCGTCCACGCTCGCTTCGAGCTCGGCAAGGACGGCACCGCCAGGGTGCTCGCGGCGATGGACAACCCCCGCGTCGACTGCATCGGGCACCTCACCGGCCGCCGCATCGGCCGCCGGCCGCCGGCCGAGCTCGACCTCGACCGGATCGTCGAGCACGCGCTCGCGACTGAGACCTTTCTCGAGATCAACTCCCAGCCCGACCGCCTCGATCTAAGGGACGTGCACGCGCGCCTCGCCGCCGAGGCGGGAGTCAAGCTCGCCGTCTCGAGCGACGGCCACCGCACCGACGCTCTCGCATTCGTCGAGCTCGGGATCGGCCAGGCGCGACGAGCCTGGCTCACCCGCGAGAACGTTCTCAACACGCGCGACTGGAGCGAGATCCAGGAACTGCGGGGTCGTTAGGCCCCTAGAGCAGCTCGAGGAGCTCGAGCATCCCCTCGGGGCCGGACACGATCAGGTCCGCGGCCGCGAGCAGGTCGCACGGGGCCTCGGGGGACGAGACCGCGATGCGGAGGGCAAGCTCGAGCCCAGCCTCTTCGAGGCCTCGAAACGCGTCCAGATCCGTCGTGTCGTCACCGGCGTAGAGCGCTCGGTCGAGGCCCGGTCGAGCGAGCAGGCGACGGACCGCCGTCCCCTTGTCGGCTCGAACAGGGGGTCGCAGCTCGAGCACCTTGCGCCCGAAGCGCGGCACCAGCCCTACCGACCCCGCGCGCTCGGCGATCGCACGCAGCGCCGCCTCGGCCGCCGCCACGTCGGGGTGCCCTCGATAGTGCAGCGAGACGGTGATCCCCTTGTCCTCGACGGGCCATTCGAGCGAGCGGGCGAAGCTCTGGAGTCGCCCGCGCCAGCGCTCTGCCTCGGGTTCCAGCTCGAGCCCGTGCGAGCCGACGTAGGCAAGTCCCTCGACCCCGACGATGCGCTCCGCCTCGGCGCCGGTCCGGCCGCTCACGCACGCGACGAGTCGATAGCGGCCGGCCAACCGCCGCAGCTCCCTCCGCGTGGCGTCGGGCACGCGAGCGTCCGGAGGGTGCTCGACGATCGGCGCCAGGACTCCGTCGACGTCCAGCAGGACGGCCGCGCGCTCGGGGGCCTCGGCGAGCCGGGCGAGCCGGGCGTCCATCGACGCTGACAGGATACGCCGATGCGGCTCGTCGCGATCGGGCTCGCCGCCGGCTTCTTCGGTGCCCTCTTTGGTGTCGGAGGCGGGATCGTGATCGTGCCGGCGCTTCTCCTCGTCGCGCACCTCGCAGAGCGGGTCGCGCTCGCGACCTCGCTTGCCGCCGTCGGCTTCGTCGCGCTCGTTGGCTCGGTCGTCTACGCCACCCAGGGCGAGGTCGAACCGGGCGCGGCGGCGATCGTCGGCGTGCCCGCGGCGGCGGGGGCAATCCTCGGCGCGAGGCTTCAGCAGCGGCTTGCCCGACGCACACTCGCCCTAGCTTTCTCGGCCCTGCTCGCGCTTCTCGCGGCCCGGTTGTTGATCGGGTGACCACCGTCGTGCTCGTCGGCGCGGTGGGATTCTTCGCCGGCATCCTCGCCGGCTTGTTCGGCGTGGGCGGTGGCATTCTCTTCGTCCCGGCGCTCGCGCTCGGCCTCGGCCTGACGCAGGTGCACGCCGAGGCGACCTCGCTGCTCGCGATCCTGCCCACCGCCGCGGCTGGGGCATGGCAGCAGAGCCGCTACGGCAACGTGCGGTGGCGCGCGGCGCTCCTCATCGGGCTCGGCTCGGTCGGCGGCGTCGTGCCCGGCGTGCTCGTCGTCCACTCCTTGTCCGAGGACGTGCTCAGAAGGCTGTTCGCCGTCTTCATGCTGGTCGTCGCCGCTCAGGTGGCCTGGCGGGCGCGCGGGCGAGATCCCGCTTCAGCCGCGCGCGA
>Ga0183260_10001467_pt1 | contig 19591 bp, 13 predicted proteins | sample AntDrymUQ4972206_2_FD_129768 | JGI IMG/M metagenome (GOLD analysis project Ga0183260, IMG submission 129768) | Polar desert sand microbial communities from Dry Valleys, Antarctica - metaG UQ497 (22.06) (version 2) (version 2) | ecosystem: Environmental > Terrestrial > Soil > Desert | place...
CGAACAGCGTCTCGGTGTAGCCCCGGTCCCGGGCCTCGGCCACCACGCGGTCCATGTAGGCCGCCACCGACGGGAAGGCTTCGAAGTAGGCGTTGCGCAGCGTGGTGGCCTCGTCCTTGCTGATCGACAGGCGCTGGGCCAGGCCGAAGGACTCCATGCCGTAGGCCAGGCCGTAGCTGACCATCTTGGCCTTGGACCGCTGGGCCAGCGTCACCTCGCCGGGCTCGACCGAGAAGATGCGCGACGCCGTGGCGGTGTGGATGTCGGTGCGGCTGGTGAACGCCTCGATCAGGCCGGGGTCCTGGGCCAGGTGGGCGATGACCCGCAGCTCGATCTGGTTGTAGTCGGCCACCAGCAGGCGCCACCCGGACTCGGGCACAAAGGCCCGCCGGAAGCCCCTCCCCTCCTCGCTGCGCACCGGGATGTTGTGGAGGTTGGGCTCCTCCGAGGAGAGGCGGCCGGTGCGGGCCACCGTCTGCTGGAACGTGGCGTGGATGCGGCCGTCGGGCTCGACCGAGCCGAGGAAGCTCTCGCCGTAGGTCGACCGCAGCTTCTCGACCTCGCGGTAGCGGAGCAGCTCCTCGATGATCGGGTGCTGGCCCCGGAGCTTCTCGAGGCTGGCCGCGTCGGTGGAGAAGCCGGTCTTGGTGCGCTTCGACGGCGCCAGGCCGAGCTCGTCGAACAGCACGGTGCGCAGCTGCGGGGTGGAGCCCACCGTGAAGGGGTGGCCGGCCAGCTCCTGGATGGCCTCCTCGCGCTGGCGGGCCTCCTCACCGAAGGCGGTGAACATGGCCCGGAGGTGCTCGACGTCGACGGCGACGCCGACGACCTCCATGCGGGCCAGGACCCGCACCAGCGGGCGCTCGATGTCATCGTGCAGGGACGTGAGGCCCCGGGCCTCGAGGGCGGCCCGCAGCGGCGCCACCAGCCGGCCGACGGCCACCGCGTCGCGCCCCTCCTGCTCGCCGGCGGCCTGGGCGGTGCCCAGCAGGTCGAGCTGGCCGGCCGGCGGGGCGTCGGGCGAGCGAACCTCGAGGTTGGCGTACTTGGCCGCCACCTCCTCGAGGGGGTAGGCGTCGCGGGCCGGGTCGAGCAGGTAGGTGGCAACCGCGGTGTCGAGGTCGAGGGTGCGGACGTCGACGCCCAGGGGCAGCAGGCTGCGCAGCAGGGGCTTGGCCTGGTGGGCGCTGATCGGCACGCCGGCCGGGCCGACGAGGTTGGCCAGCGCCGCCGTCACCTCGTGGTGGCCGAGCAGGTCGCCGGCCAGCCAGGTGGGCTCATCCGACCCCAGCGGCGCCAGGGCCAGCCCGACCAGCGGGGACCGGCCGGGACGCCCCTCCCAGCTGGCGGCCAGGCCCAGGGGGCTGGCGGCGTGGAGGGCGGCCTCCAGCGCCTCGGCGGCTGCGGTGGCGGTGGCGGGTCGCCGCACCTCGACCGAGAACGCCTCGGTGACCGGCTCCGGCTCCTCCATCTGGCCTCCCACCGCCTCACGCAGGCGGTCCCAGAGGGTCCGGAACTCGAGGAACTGGAACAGCTGGCGCACCTGGTCGTGATCCCAGCCGCCCATCTTCAGGTCGTCGAGCTGCACCTCGAGCGGCACGTCGCGCACCAGGGGGATGGCCCGCGAGTTCGACCGAACCTGCTCCTCCCCCGCCGCCAGGTTCTGGCGGATCCTCGGCGTCAGCTTGTCGAGGTTGGCAAAGATGCCGTCGAGGTCGCCGTAGTCGTTGACCAGCTTGGCCGCCGTCTTCTCGCCCACCCCGGGCACGCCCGGCAGGTTGTCGCTGGGGTCGCCGCGCAGCGAGGCGTAGGTGGGGTACTGCGCCGGCGTCACCGCCGTCCGCTCCTTGATGCCCGCCTCGTCGTACAGGACGTAGTCGCTGACCCCCCGGCGGTTGTAGAGCACCCTGACGTGGGGGTCCTCGACCAGCTGGTAGGCGTCGCGGTCGCCGGTCACCACGATCACGTCGTCGCCCCGGTCGCGGGCCTGGGTGGCCAGCGTGGCGATCACGTCGTCGGCCTCGAACCCCACGGCCTCGACCATCGGGATGTGCAGCGCCTCGACCACCTGGCGGACCAGGCCGAACTGCTGGCGCAGGATGTCGGGCGTCTCGGCCCGCCCCGCCTTGTAGTCCTTCACCGTGAGGTGGCGGAAGGTGGGCTCGGGCCGGTCCCAGGCCACAGCGATGGCGTCGGGCTTGTGGTCCTTCAGCAGGTTGATGAGCATCGACGTGAACCCGAACACGGCGTTGGTGACCTGGCCCGAGGCCGTGGCCATGTCGGTCGGCAGCGCGTGGAAGGCCCGGTAAATAAGCGAGTTGCCGTCGAGCAGCAGGAGGCGGGCCACTACGGGGTGGGGCGCAGCCCCTGCTCGATGACCTGGATGGCGATCTCCTTCATCGTCCGGCGGTCCCGCATGGCGGTGCGCTGGACCCAGGTGAACGCCTCGTGCTCCTTCAGCCCGCACTCGTCCATCAGGATGCCCTTGGCCCGGTCGACGGTGCGGCGGGTCTCGATCTGCGCCTCGAGCCCCTTCACCTCCTTGGACAGGGCGACGATCTCGCGGTGGCGGCCGAGCGCCACCTCGATCTGCGGCACCAGGTCGTTCCGGTCGAACGGCTTGACCAGGTAGGCCAGCGCCCCGGCGTCGCGGGCCTGCTCGATGAGGTCGCGCTGGCTGAAGGCGGTGAGCATCAGCACCGCCGCCAGCCGCTCGCCGGCGATCTCCTTGGCGGCCTGGAGCCCGTCGGTCCCCGGCATCCGGATGTCGAGGATGACGACGTCGGGGCGGTGCTGCTTGACCAGCTCGACCGCCTCGTCGCCCCGGCCCGTCTCGGCGACGACCTCGTAGCCCTCCTCCTCCAGGATCTCCCGGAGGTCGAGGCGGATGATGGCCTCGTCCTCGGCGATGACGACGCGGGTGGGCATGGCAGGCTCCTGGTTTGCGGGACTTCAGCTGGTCGGCAGGCGGTCGAGCAGTGCGTCCTGCTCGCGCCCGAGGTCGATGATCTGCTGCTGCAGCCGGTGCTGGGCCTGGGCCAGGCGGTCGACGTGGCGGTTCGCCTCGGCGGCCGCCCGCTTGGCCTCACCCCCCCGCACGAGGGCGTCGCTCATGGCGTCGTCGGCGTCCGAGCGCAGCGCCGCCAGCTGCTCGGTGACCTGGGCCAGCTCCTCGCGAGCGCGCCGGAGCCTGCCGCTCGTGGCGGTCAGCTGGCGCTCGATGGAGAACAGGCCCATGAGAGCGCTGATGCTACGCCGGCCGGCGCAGCCGCCCCCACCCCGGCGCGTCCGTCCCGCAATCGGTGATCCGGCGCGCTGACCGGGAGATCACTGCCGGGTCGGCCAGCCGACCTGGGCGGCCAGGAAGGACAGGACCTCGGCCCGCTCGTCGAGGCCGCGCGACACCGTGCGCAGGCCGTGGCCGACGGCCTCCTCGTGGCGCAGGAGGACCGGCCGATCGACCGGGTCGGCCGCCGTGGCGTGCTGCAGGGCTGCGCACAGCTTGCGGGCGTGCAGCGGGTCGACCCGGGTGTCGCCGCCGAAGGTGGTGAACAGCACGGCCGGGTAGACCGTTGCGTCCACCACCCGGTGGTACGGCGAGTACGACAGCAGCCAGCCCAGCTCCTCGGGGTCAGCGGCCGTGCCGTACTCGTCGTTCCAGGTGATGCCCAGCCCGAACAGCTCGTAGCGCACCATGTCGAGCAGCGGCGCCGAGCAGTGGACGGCCCGGACCAGCTCGGGGGCCTGGGTGAGGGCGGCGCCGACCAGCAGCCCGCCGTTGCTCCCGCCGACGACGGCCAGGTGCTCGGGCGAGGTGTGCCCGCTGTCGACGAGCCACCGGGCGCAGGCCAGGAAGTCGTCGAAGACGTGCTGCTTGGCGTCGCGCATGCCGTCGCGGTGCCACCGCTCGCCGTACTCCCCGCCGCCCCGCAGGCAGGCGGTGGCGTAGACGCCCCCACCCTCCACCCAGGCGCGGGCGCTGGCGTTGTAGGCGGGGGTCAGCGAGACCTGGAACCCGCCGTACCCGTACAGGATGGTGGGCGCCGTGCCGTTGAGGGGCTGGTCACGGCGGCGGGCGACGAACAGCGGGACCCGGGTGCCGTCCGGCGAGGTGATGAAGGCCCGCACCACCTCGAGCTCGTCGTCCCGAGGGGGAGCGCCCGGGGCCTCGGCCCAGACCGAGGTGTGGCCCGTCGAGGGCCGGTGGTGGAGCACCACGGCGGGGGTCAGCTCGTCGGTGTAGGCGAGCCAGAGGTCGTCGCCCCCGCCGCCGGGCCGACCCGCCGAGGCCACCGCGCCGAGGCCGGGCAGGGCCACCTCGCCCACCGGCGCACCGGTGGCCCGGTCGTGGCGGGTGACGATCGAGGCCACGTCGCGCCGCCAGGCCACGAACAGGGCGGCGTCAGTCAGGGCCCAGTCGCTCAGCACGTCGATTCCCTCGGGCACGACCTCGTCCCACACGGTCGGCGCGGCCGGGTCGGCGGTGACCAGGCGGCCACGTGGGGCGTCGACGTTGGTCCACAGCCACAGGCGGCCGTCGGCAGCCACCTCGCCATCGGCCTGGCCGTCGGCCCCCTCCAGGACCGGCTGGAAGGTCAGCCGCCCTTCGTCGAGGTCGCACAGGTACAGGTCGTTCCGGGGGGCGGTGCCCAGGCTGCACGACACGGTCAGCCAGCGCCCGTCGGCACTGACCCCCAGGCCGTAGTAGGTGGTCCGGTCACGGCCCTCGCCGAACAGGAGCTCGGCCTCCTCCCGCCCGCACCCCAGCGGCAGGCGCCAGACCCGGCGGTGGAAGGCCGCCTCGTCCTCGGGCAGGCCGGGGAGGGTGGCGACCAGCAGCAGCCCGGCGTCGCCGCCCAGCCAGGCCACCTCGCCGCCCCGCCCCAGCCGCAGCGGGGGGCCGACGTCGGCGCCGCTGTCCACCTCGAGGACCCGGACGATGACCTCCTCCCGGCCGCCCTCGTCGACGGCGTACGCCAGGTGGCGCCCCTCGGCCGACGGGGCGGCCCACTGCAGCACGACGGTCCCGTCCGCCGACAGCCGCGCCGGGTCCAGGACCACCCGCTCCGTGCCGCCGGGCTCGGCCACCACCCACACCGCCTGGTCCTGGCCCTGCATCCGGCGGGGGAAGAAGGCCCGCCCGCCCCGCAGGCGGGGGAGGCCGACGACGCCCGGGGTCAGCACCTCGAGCCGCCGGCGGATCCGGTCGCGGGCCGTCCAGCGGGCCAGGTGGCCGTCGTACAGGGCGGCCTGGTCGGCCAGCCACCGCCGCACCTCGGGGTTGCCCTGGTCCTCGAGCCACCGGTACGGGTCGGCCACCCGGTGCCCGCCGAGGTCCTCGACGATGGCCAGCCGTGCGGCATCCGGGTAGCTCACGCTGCGTCGCCCACGGCCGGGCAGAGTAGGGCCATGCAGATCTGGGAGCTCTCGTTGTGGCTGGCCGAGACGAACTCCTACGTGGTGGCGGCCGACGGGCCCGGCGGCGAGTGCGTGCTCGTCGACGCCCCGCCCGACCCGGCGGCGATCCTGGACCTGCTGGGCCGGCACGGGCTGCGGCTGGTGGCCCTGCTCAGCACCCACGGCCACGTCGACCACGTGGGCGGCATCTCCTCGGTCGTGCGTGGCGTCGCCGCCGACAGCGGCGTCGCTGTCCCCGTGCACATCCACGACGGCGACCGCCACATGCTCCTCGACCCCGTCGGCACCAGCGGCGCCTTTGGCGGCTACCTCGCCCAGGAGGGCCTGGACCTGCGGCCCCCCGAGCGGATCGAGGGCCTGGACGACGGCCAGGTCGTCCGGGGGGCGGGCCTGGCGTTCACCGCCATCCACACCCCCGGCCACACCCAGGGGTCGGTGTGCTTCCGGCTCGACGTCGACGGCGAGGCCCCGATGCTGTTCTCGGGCGACCACCTCTTCGCCGGGTCGATCGGACGCACCGACCTGCCCGGCGGCAGCTACGAGGCACTGGTGGCCTCGATGCGCGAGAAGGTGCTGCCGCTCGACGATGACATCCTCGTGCTGCCCGGACACGGCCGGCGCACCACGATCGGCCACGAGCGGCGGACCAACCCGTTCGTCCTCCAGATGCTGACCTGACGAGCGGGTCGGGCCTTCAGCCCGGGATGCTGCTCAGGAAGCGGAGCGCCTTGATGCCCGGGAGGAAGAAGTAGGCGCCGCCCCGGACGGTGACGTACCCGCCGACGCCGGTCACCCGGCGGCGGACGGGGTCGTCGGGGATGGTGAAGGCACCGGTCTCGGTGAGCGGGCCGACGACGGGGTCGACCTCGCCGTTCAGGCCGGCGAAGAACGGGTTGTTCAGCCAGGTCTGCTGCACGAACTCGAACTGGCGCTCGATGTCGCTGTTCAGGCAGATGAACAGCAGGCCCCGTTCGGCGCTCGCCTCCTCACCGGCGGCCGGGGGATCGGCGATGGCCCGGCCGTAGGGTCGCCCGCGGCGCAGGATGCGGTGGTTCAGGGTGGCCTTGAGGGTCTTCTCGGGGCTGTCCTCGGAGGAGTCGCGGGGGTTGGCCCGCCGCACGTGGGCCCCCAGCGGGCAGGCCAGGCCGTGCAGGTCCTTCTCGGCGTAGCCGAAGTCGTTGTCCTCGACCGTCCCGGGGTCGCGGTGGGGGTGCAGCACGATCGGTGCGCCGCTCGGCCACCGGCCCATCATCTTGGCCCCCACCTGCTCGGGGCTGAGCCCGTCCCCCCGCATGGCGCAGGCGTGGCTGGCCGACGCGAGCGCCCGCTGGAAGCCCACGACGTCCTGAGCCAGCTGGCGGAACACCAGGAAGCTCCCGTTGCGGCCCAGGTCACGCCGGCCCTTCGCCCACGGGGCCTTGGGCAGCGGAGCGGCCCCGCCGGCGCCGGCGACCGTGGGGCCCTCGGCCGGCTTCCCGAAGTTGTCGGTGTAGCCGAGGATGATCTCGCCCGGGTCGACCTCGGCGAAACGGACCGGCGTCGGCGGTGCCGGGGGATGAACGGACTTCTGGTCGGGCTTGGGCCAGCCCTTCACCAGCGGCTGCGAGAGCCCGTCGGCGAACCCGAAGTGCTCACGACCCTTGTCGGCCAGCAGGCGGCCCTCGATGGGCTCACCGACCTCCTCGAGGGCGCCGCCGGCCTGGTAGTCGGCTCGCCTGGTGCGGTGCTCCTGGTCGAGCGCCTCCTCGGTGCCGGCGAAGATCATCACCAGCACGTGCAGCGCGCCGCGGTCGGGGCCGCCCCCGCCCCACCGCCACGTCGAGGGATCGCTGGCCCCGACGTCGCCCAGGATGCGCGACCGCCGGGGCGTCACCATCCCCTCCGCCATGGCCTTGGGGAAGGTGGCCAGGGCGTCGTCAGGCAGACCGAGGCGGCGCAGGCCGTCCCAGGTGAAGGCCAGGTTGAGGCACGGGCCGTCGTCGCTGGGCCTGTCGGCGGTGAACACCGAGTCGGTGAGCCCGCGCAGCCACGCCCGGGCGGCAGCCGGCTCGTTGATGCGGCACAGCACGTACCGGGCGAACGGCAGGTTGCCGTACGCCCTGGCCACCAGCCCCTGCATGTCGGCGAACTCGAGGGCCTCGGCAGCGGATGAGGTCACAGCCTTCGCAGCCATTGCACCGTCCTCTCGTGATCGAGTGTCGTGAACAGGTCCTCCCGGATGGCGCTGTTGTTGTCGATGGCGGTCATGGTGAGCCCCGGGTAGGCGGTGTACCAGGCGGCGTGCCGGCACTGGTTGGCGCGGGCCCACTGCCGGAAGCGGGGGCCGTCAGCGGCGCCGGCTCGCACCAGGTAGCGCGTGCGAGGGAAGTCCGCGGTGTTGCTCCAGACGGCGGTGAGGCCCACGGCCGCCTTGTCGATGAAGTCGGCCAGGTAGCTCTCCCAGCTGCCGTCGAAGTTCGACACGAACACGAGGTGGCGACCCCGGTCGATGAGCGTCCAGTGGGCGAAGTGGATGCTCGGTATGCCACCGAGCCGGCCCCTGGTGAAGGTGACGCGGGCCAGCAGGTTGAGCACGAACAGGACCACCGGCAGGAGGCTGGCCCGCAGCATCCCGGGCTTGACCGGGATGACGCTCGACAGGTGGTTCTGGCAGAGGAGGTGCCGGCCCCGGGCGTCCTCCAGCACACCCACGTCCTCGTCCTCCTCCAGCCCCCGCACGTGGTCGGGGTCGGGCAACCCGGTCAGGACCGGGTCACGACGCTCCTTCAGTACCAGCAGCGGGAAGGCCACCAGGACCAGGGGCACGAGGATCGGCAGAAGGGCGACCGCGGCGGCGATGGCGGCCACCGCCCGGAGCCGGGGCACGACCTTCTCCCTCATCGTCTGCCGCAGGGGCGGCCGACCCTGGGCCCACTGCAGCGCAGGGTCGCCCCGCACGAAGGCCTGCACGCTGGCCCGGACCTCCTCGGAGGTCGCGCCGTTCAACCCGCCGGCGCGCTCGTGCTCATCCAGGAAGGCCGAGATGGCGTCGTGCAGCTGCTCCTCCTGGCGGATGCGGGCCACGCTCCTGCCGGTGGCGCCGATGTGGAACGCCCCGGGCCGCACCACGTGCTCGTCCAGCCATGATCGGAGGCCGGCCGGGTCGGCGCTCCCCGGGTAGCCCGGCGAGCCCTGGAACACCGCGTCGAGGCCGGCCGCCCCGGCGCCGGCCAGCTCGGCCAGCCACGCCTTGGTCGATCCGTCCACGTTGCACTCGAGGATGAGCGCAGGACGGGCGAGCCCGGGTGCTTCGGCCAGGACCAGGGCCGCGAAGTGCAGGGAGTCGAACTGCCCGAACGGCAGGAGGGGGTTGCCGCCGGGGTCGGCCTTGATGCGGTCGATCGCCGAACGGACCTCGGGCACCTTCGCCGGCTCCACGTCGGCGACGATCGTCAGCACGCTCTGCGTCATGGGAACACCTCCGGGCTCGGATCGAACTCGAGGACGAGCCGATCAGGGAAGGGGCCGTCGTAGGAGATCCGGCCGGCCGCGCCGGGCGCCCGGCGCAGACCGGGCAGTCGCACCAGGGCGGCGACCAGCTCGGGGATCTGCACGCCGTTGATGTGCAGGCCGAAGCAGGTGTGCAGGCCGTGGCCGAAGTGCACGTAGCGGTCGTCCGGCCGGTGTACGAGGACCTGCTCGGGGTGGGGGAAGGCCGAGGGGTCGAACATGGCGGAGATCGCGAGGGCCCAGACCCGTGCGCCCCCGGGAACGGCCTTGCTCCTGGGGCCCACGGTCGTGGCCGCCGCGCAGTACCGCTGGACGATGGGGCTGTGGGGACGGAAGCGCAGCGCTTCCCAGGCGTAGCGGCGGACCAGCTCCACGTCGCCCGCCAACGCCGCCTGGCGGGCCCCGGCCAGCGCGCCCGGGTGCCGGAGGAGCTCGTAGACGGCGTGGGTCACGGCCTTCGACGTCGTGTCCAGCGCTCCCACGATGAGGCCGTTGAGGTTGCGCCGCACGGCGTCGTCGTCCAGCCAGGGCTCGCCCAGGGACACGAGCCGCGTCAGGACGTCGTCCGGCACCGCCTCCCCGGCCGCCACCGCTGCTCGCCTGGCGGCGATCAGGGCCTCCATGTACGGGCGCTGCTCGGCGATGGTCAGCGCCGCCGCCTTCCGGGCCCGGGGCCCGTCGTCGAGGAACACGGCGTCGAACAGCGCCCGCATCCACCGCATCGTCGACGCCTCGTCCTGGCCCGGCGTGCCGAAGTACTCGGCCACGACCCGGGTGGCGACCACCCGGGCGAAGCCTCCGACCACGTCGATCCTCCCGGCGGGCCGGGCCGCCTCGATCAGCTCGGCCGCCGCCCCCGCCACGATCACCCGGATGCGCTCGAGGTCGTCGACCGACGCGGCGCGGCGGAGGGTGGCCAGCTCCCGGTCGTACACCTCCCCCCGGTCCATCCCCAGGATGAACGAACCGCTCCAACGCTCCACCCGCTCGGCGTTGACCTCGGTGATCGTGAAGTCCTGATCTCGCCGCAGCACCTCGACCACCCCGGCGTGGTCGGCCACGAGCACCCTCCCGCCGACGCGCAGGACCGGGGCGAGGCGCCGGAGCACGCGGGACGCCGGCCGCAGCACGCCAGGACCGGTGACCACGGTGATCAGGCGGTCCCGCCAGCCCCGGCGCGGCCAGCCGGGAGGACGGCCGCCTCCCGCGCCCGGGCTCGGGAGCACCTGCCCGTCCGAGCCCCCACCGTTCGCCTGAACTGCCACACGAGCCCTCCCGCCTGGTGCTCGGGCGGCACCCTAGCCCTGAGGGGCGACGTCCGCCAGAGGCAGGCGACGGCACCAGACGGGGCCCGGGTCGCGCCTGCTACCGGTAGAACCTCGACCCGGCCGCCGCCGGCGCCTGGCGTCGGCGGGCGGCGACGGGCGGTCGGCGGCTGCGGGCCGAGCGGACGCGGCGCAGGAACCCGCCCCGTGCCCGCGAGGACAGCTCGGGCCCCTCGAACGTCCGGCGCTCGAACAGCGGCGAGAACCGGTCGGGAAACCCCGGCATGGTGCACCCGATGCAGATGCCGCCCATGGTCATGCACCCCCCGTGGCCGTCGATGACGCCGCGCTCTGCGATGTTGCACTGCACGACGGGCCCCCAGCACCCCAGCTCGACGAGGCAGGCCGGGCTGCCCGGCTCGGTCGAGAACACGCCCTGCTCGTAGTAGCGGATCCGGCTGCAGCCGCTGTGGACCGTGTCGGTGAAGAGCCAGGCGGGCCGGCCGAGGGCGTCCAGCTCGGGCGGCGGCGCCAGCCCGTTGAGGTGGAGGAGGAGGGCGGCCACCGTCTCGGTGTAGTTGTCGCCGAGGGGCGCGCAGCCGGGGATGTTGATCACCGGCACCCCGGCCGCCGACCGGTAGGAGTCACCGAGGTGGTCGGTGAGCCCGCAGGCGCCGGTCGGGTTGCCGGCCGCGGCCGGGATGCCTCCCCAGGTGGCGCACGTCCCGATGGCGACGATGGCCGCCGCGCCGGGCGCCAGGCGGTCGAGCCACTCGCTGCTCGTGATCTGGCGCCCCGTGGCCGGATCCTCACCGATCCCGGAGAACGAGCCGGTGCCGGCCAGCGACTCGTCCATCACCGAGCCCTCCCACGTGAGGATGTACGGGGCGTCCAGCTCGCCCCGCTCAGCCATCAGGAGGTTCTCCACCCACGCCGGGCCGCACTCGGCGGAGAGCAGGGAGTGCACGAGCTCCACCCGGGGCAGGGCGGGGATGGCGCCCGCCAGGAGCTGCTCGAGCCTGGGATGGGTGGCGCCGGTGACCGACACCGTGCAGCCCTCGCAGGACGCCCCGGCGAGCCAGATCAGGTACACCTTCCTCAGGGGGCCCAGGGCCAGGGGGTCGACCGGCTCGACCACGGCTCGGCTGCGCACGGCGAGGGGGGCAAACGGGTCGTGCGGGTCGTGGCGGCGGGTGAGCACGGTGGACATCGGTCCCCTGATCGGCCGGCGTGCCCAGCTCCTGAGACGGAAAGGCCCACACCTCTCATCATCGGCACGAGCCTGCCGATGGGAGGGGATCGTGGAGAGGACGTGAAGTCCCGCTTGTGGAGCGGCCTGCCTGGGCACGGAGGGCGGCCGCCGGCGGCCGACGTCACCCGGTGCCCGCCACCGGCCCGCACGGCCTACCTTCCCGTGGCCCTGCTCGTCGCCGTCGCCATGGGCATGGGCGTGCTCGCCGGGGCGGGCCGGGCCCCGGCCCCTCTCCTCCTGGCCGCTGCGCTGGCGGCCCTGGGACTGGCCGCCGCATCGGCGGCGGTGGTGCGGCGCCGGCTCGTCCGCCCGCTGGACCAGCTGTCCGAGATCGCCGCGTCGGCCGTCGCCGGTGAGGAGACCTCGACCACCCTCGACGGGGGCCACGACCTGCGCCAGCTGGCCGGGGCGGTCACCGAGCTGGTCGGCGAGGTCGAGCTGGGCCGGCGTTCGGTGCTGGCGGGGGCGATCCTGGAGGGCTCATCTGACCTCACGGTGATCCTGGACGTCGAGGGACGCATCCGGCACGCCTCAGCGGCGGCGGCCGCCATGCTCGGCCGCCCCTCGGCGTGGCTGACCGGCCAGATCCTGGCCGGCCTCTCCCACGCCGACGACCGGGGCCGCCTGGAGGAGCTCAGCCGCCGGTTCGACGCGGTGGCCCAGCCCGAGTGCGTCGAGGTGCGGTTCTCCCACCTGCAGGGCCACTGGGTCGTCACCGACGTCACCGCCGCCGACCTGCGGGGCGACCAGCACGTCGGGGGCGTGGTGCTCAACATCCGGGATGTGACGGCCCGCAAGCGCCAGGAGCAGGACCTGCTGCGGCGGGCCCTGTACGACCCGCTCACCGGCCTGGCCAACCGCGCCCTGTTCCGGGAGCACGTCGAGAAGGCGCTGGCCCGCCTGCGCCGCACCAGCGCCCGACCGCACGCCGTGCTCTTCGTCGACCTCGACGGCTTCAAGACCGTCAACGACAGCCTGGGCCACGCCGCCGGCGACGAGGTCCTGGTGGAGGTGGGGAACCGCCTGAGCCGTCTGATGCGCCCGGGGGACACCGCAGCCCGCCTCGGCGGCGACGAGTTCGCCGTGCTGCTCGAGAACCCCTCGGAGCTGGAGGCCGCCGAGCTGGCCGGCCAGATCCTGAAGGTGCTGCTCTTCCCCATCCTCGTCCAGGGGAAGGAGGTCGTCCTCAGCGGCAGCATCGGGATCGCTCTCGGTGACACCGGCGCCGACGCCGACGAGCTGCTCCGCAACGCCGATGTCGCCATGTACACGGCCAAGGCCGCCGGGAAGAGCCAGTTCATGGTGTTCGAGGCGGCGATGCACCACGCCGCCCTGCGGCGCCTCGACCTCGAGGCCGACCTGCGCCGGGCCATCGACTCACAGGAGCTGTTCCTCACCTACCAGCCCATCTTCGACCTGGCCACGAACCGGGTGCGAGGGGTCGAGGTGCTGGTCCGGTGGCAGCACCCCCGCCGCGGGCTGATCCAGCCCCTCGACTTCATCCCGCTGGCCGAGGACAGCGGGCTGATCCGGCCGCTGGGCCGGTTCATCCTCGAGGAGTCGTGCCGGCAGGCGCAGGACTGGTGGCACCGCTACCCGGGCCATCGGCCGCTCCGGCTGTGCGTGAACGCGTCGGTGCGCCAGATCGACAACCCGGCGTTCTACGACGAGGTGGCCGAGGCCCTCGCCCGTTCCGGCTTCGACGGCAGGAACCTCACCCTCGAGATCACCGAGAGCCTGTTCATGAACGACCTCAAGGCGACGGTGGAGAAGCTGTCCCGGCTGAAGGAGCTGGGCTTGAAGCTGGCCGTCGACGACTTCGGCACCGGGTACTCCTCGCTCAGCTACCTGCGGTCGCTCCCGATCGACATCCTGAAGATCGACAAGTCCTTCGTCGCCGGCGTCACCTTCGGCGTCGAGCAGTCCGCGGTGGCCCACGCCGTCGTGAAGCTGGCCCGGACCTTCAACCTCCAGACGGTGGCCGAGGGCATCGAGCAGCCCGAGCAGGCGGCCCAGCTGCGGGTGATCGGCGCCGACATGGGCCAGGGCTACTGGTTCTCCCGCCCCCTGACCGCGGCGATGATGGACACGTTCCTCACCGAGAACCTGGCCCGCCACCAGCTCGAGCCCCCCCTCGCCGAGCTGAGGTCGTAGGGCGTGACGGCTCTGGCGGCTCAGCCTGAGGAGGGGGCCGGCAGGTGGAGGCGCCGGCGGATGTCGGCCTGGACGGCCTCGACGCTCTGGGTGGCGTCGACGTGGTGCACGACCTCCTTGCGGTCGAACAGCTCGATGATCGGCCGCGTCTTGTCGTGGTAGTCGGACAGCCGTGAGGCCAGGGCCTCGGGTCGATCGTCGGCGCGGGGCTCCAGCTGACCGCCACACACCTCGCAGGTCTCCTGCTCGTCTGGTTCGGCACCAACCAGGTTCTGGTCCAGCCCGCACCTCGAGCAGATGCGGCGGGCCAGGACGCGGCGGTGGACCTCCTCGTCGGGCATCTCGAGGACGACGACGCCGTCGATGTCGTAGCCCTCGAGGAAGAACTCGGCCTGGCGGGCGTTGCGGGGGAAGCCGTCGATGATGAACCCGTAGTTCCAGTCGTGGAGGGCGAGCCGGTCGCGCACCACCGACTCGACCAGCTCGTCCTCGACGAGGGCACCGGCGGCCACGGCCCGCCGGACCTGGGCGCCGATCTTGGTGTGGTGCTGCACGTTCCAGCGGAAGATGTCGCCGACCCCGATGTGGACGAGGTCCAGGTCGTCGGCGAGGAGCTTGGCCTGGGTGCCCTTCCCGCTGCCCTGGACCCCCATGATCAGGTACTTGCGCACGAGCTGGCCCCTCGGCCCCGGCAGGCCACCAGCACGGGGATCTCCCGGGCCGACGCTGACGGGCTCGGCTCGTGCTCCCCTTCGACTGCCATTGGGCCGAACCCTATGCCGTTCTTCGCTCAGGGAGCCCGAGGACGACGCCAGGAGTGCCCGGTCGGAGCCCTGAACGAGCATCCAGGTCGCGGTCTTCGCCGCCGCCGCCGAATAGCACCGCCGGCCTCGGTACGATCCGGCCACGTTGGTCCTGCGGATGGCGATGCGAGCGAGAGGCACCGGCCCCTCCGCTTCCCGCGAGGAAGGGTGCCGATGACGCGAGGTGACGACCGGGCCCGCGTCCCAGCCGAGGTCCTCGACCAGATCCGAGCGGTGGCCGACCTGGCCGACGGGCTCCGGGCGAACCTGGGTCAGGCGGTTCGGGGCAAGCCAGAGGCGGTGCGGCTGGCGGTGTCGGCGCTGCTGGCGGGCGGCCACCTGCTGGTCGAGGACGTGCCCGGGGTGGGGAAGACCCTGCTGGCCAAGGCGCTGTCCCGCTCCCTCGGTGGCACCTTTGCCCGGATCCAGGCGACGCCCGACCTGCTGCCCACCGAGCTCACCGGCACCAACGTGTTCCACCCGGAGGGCGGCCGCTGGGAGTTCCGCCCCGGCCCGGTGTTCGCCCACGTGCTGCTGGTCGACGAGGTCAACCGGGCCACGCCCCGCACCCAGTCGGCCCTGCTCGAGGCCATGGAGGAGCGGCAGGTCACCGTCGACGGCGAGACCCGGTCGCTCCCCGACCCCTTCTTCCTGGTGGCCACCCAGAACCCCTTCGAGCACGCCGGCACCTTCCCCCTGCTGGAGGGCCACCGGGACCGCTTCGCCCTGGTGGTGCACCTGGGTCATCCCGACCGGGAGGCCGAGCGAGAGCTGTTGCTGGGCACTGGCGGCATCGACGCCTTGGCCAAGCTGTCGCCGGTCACCAGTCCCACCGGGCTGGCCACCGCCATCGCCGCCGTGCGCCAGGTGCACTGCTCCCCCGCCGTGGCCGACTACCTGATCGACCTGGCCGTGGCCACCAGGGATCACCCCGAGGTCGTCTCGGGCGCCAGCCCCCGAGCCAGCTCGTCGCTGCTCGACGCCGCCAAGGCCACCGCGGCCATCGACGGGCGGGCGTTCGTGGTGCCCGACGACGTGAAGGCCGTGGCCGTGCCCGCCCTGGCCCACCGCCTCATCCTCGCCCCGGGCTCGGACCTGGCGGCCGCCGCCCACCTGGTGGCCGAGCTGCTCCGACGCATCCCCGTCCCCCGGCCATGAGGGGGCTGCGTCCCGCCGCCGTCACCCGGCACCTCGCGGTGGTGGCGGCGATGACGCTGGCCCTGCAGGTGATCTCCCGCACCACCGGGTCGGGGTGGCTGGTCGTCGTGGTGTCGGGGCTCCTGGCCCTCCAGGGGCTGGCAGCCGGCCTTCCCGCCCTCGCCCTCGCCAGCATCGAGGTGAGCGTGCGGGCGCCGCGCGACGCCGTCGCCGGCCGATCGGTCCCCCTCACCGTCTCCGTGGGCGGCCGGGCTCGCAGCGTCAAAATGCGGCTGGTGACGCCGGCAGCCGGTTGGGTGCGCCTGGACGGCCCCGGCACCGGGCCGGTCGCCGCAGTGCCCGCCCGGCGAGGGCTCGTCGGCCACGTCGAGGTCGAGCTGCGGTCGGCGGCCCCCTTCGGCCTGATCTGGTGGCGGCGCCGGCTGCGCGTCCCGCTGGCCCGCCCGCTGGAGGTCGGCCCCGACCCTCTCGCCCTCTCCGCCCACCCGCCGGCCGACGCCGAGCCCGGCCCGGCCGCCACCGGCCTGCGGGCGCAGCCGAGCCCCGAGCTGGTGCGAGGCCTCCGCGACTACGTCCCTGGCGATGCCCGCCGGCTGGTGAGCTGGGTGGCCACCGCCCGCCACGGCCGGCTGATGGTCAAGGAGCTCGAGAACCCCGCGGCCACCCCCCGGCTCACCGTGGTGGTCGACCTGCGGGGCGACGAGGCGGCGGCCGAGGTGGCCGCCTCGCGGGCGGCGGGGCTGGCGCTGGCCGCCCTGGGCGACGGTGCCGAGGTGGTGCTGGCCACGGCCGAGATCGGCGGTCCCCGGCTGGGCGGGGTGACATCGGCGGTGCAGGTGAGCCGGCGCCTGGCCAGGGCGACGGCCGACGGGCCGCCGGCGGTGCCCGAGCCCAACGGCCCCATCCAGGTGGTCCGGGCGGACCGCCGATGAGGCTCCTCGAGCTCCTCAAGCGCGCGAACGCCAACCCGCCCCCCGAGGGCTCGGCGGCCTTCCGGCTCGCCGTCTTCGTGGCGGTCATGGCGGCCGCCCTCGGCCTGCTGAGCCAGGACGTCACCGCCCCGGTGCTGGCGCCGGCGGTGTTGCTCGGCATCCCCGCCGGCTACCTCTGCTCCCACCTGGCCCGCCACCGGCCCGGCTACCTGCGCAAGACCGTCGTGGCCCTCCTCGCCGCCCTGGCCCTCGCCCACTTCCTCTCCGCGGCTGCCGGCGTGGGCCGAGGCAGCCTCACCGAGCTGCGCGTCCCGTTGGCCGAGCTGTTCCTGCTGGTCCAGCTGCTGCACTCGTTCGACCTGCCCGCTCGGCGCGACCTGCTGTTCTCGCTGCTGTCCAGCCTGGCCCTGGTGCTGGTGGGCGGTGTGCTGTCGACCTCGCCCACCTTCGGCGCCTACCTGGCGGTGTGGGCCGCGGCAGGTGTCGTCAGCCTGGTGCTGGCCCACCACAGCCAGCTGGGCGAGGTGCCGGCGCTGGACGCGAGCACCCCGTCCGGTGGCCCCCGTGACCGGCTGTGGCGTTCGGCCCGGGCGGTGGCCGGGACCACGGCTTTGGTCCTCGTCACCGCCACCGCCACCTTCCTGGTGGTCCCCGCCGCCGGCTCGCCCCGCCTGCTGGGGGCGCCCGCCAACGTGGCCGGCGGGCCGGCGGTCCCGATCGCCGGAGGCCTTTCGAACGCCAGCCTCGGCTCGGCCAACCCCGCCCGGTCGGGCCAGACCGGCGCCAGGGCCAGCTACGGCTACTTCGGCTTCTCGCGCGCGCTCGACCTGTCCGCCCGCGGGCGGCCCGACAACACCCCGGTCATGCGGGTGCGGGCCAGCCGGCCCGACTTCTGGCGGGGCCAGAGCTTCGACCAGTGGGACGGCCGGCAGTGGAAGATCTCCGACGAGCGGACGGTCGTGGTGCGCAACCAGGCGCCGTTCGACCTGCCGCCGCCACCTGAGGACAAGCATGTGCAGTACCTGGGCGCCCCGCTCGTCCAGACCTTCTACGTGCAGCGCCCCCAACCCAACGTGATCTTCTCCGCCTACAAGGGCGACCAGCTGTTCCTGCCCACCGAGGCCGTGTTCGCGCTGAGCGACGGGACGATCCGGACCGGCTTCGAGCTCGACGCCGGCACGGTCTACACCGTGGTGAGCCGCCGGCCCCGGGTCACCGAGGCCGTCCTGCGCAGCGCACCGGCCGAGCCCGCCCAACCGCTCCTCGGGTTCCAGACGCGCTACACCCAGCTCCCATCGGTGCCGCCTCGCGTGGGCGACCTGGCCGCCAGGGTCACCGCCGGAGCGCCCACGGTGTACGACAAGGTGCGGGCCCTGGAGCGGTGGATGGGCGACAACACGTCGTACACCCTCGACGTACCGCCCCTGCCCGACGGTGCCGATGCCGTTGAGCAGTTCCTGTTCGTGGACCGGAGGGGCTTCTGCGAGCAGATCGCCACGTCCCTCGTCGTGCTGCTGCGGTCCCTCGGGATCCCGGCCCGCCTGGCCGTCGGCTACACCCCGGGCGAGCGCGATCCCTTCACCGGGCTCTACCAGGTGCGGGCCCGCAACGCCCACGCCTGGGCCGAGGTGTACTTCCCGAACGTGGGCTGGCAGGCCTTCGACCCCACCGCCGACGTCCCGCTCGCCGGCGACTCGACGAACTCGGCCACCGCCCCCGACCTGCTGTCGTTCCTGTCCGGCCGCCTGCCGGGCGTCCCACGCTGGGTCCCGGAGGCGGCGACGGCGGCGGTACCGGTGCTGCTGGCGGGCACGCTCGGCGTGGGAGCCGGCGCGTGGCGCCGGCGCCGCCGCCGCCTGCGGTCGCGATCATGGGCGGCCGCCTGGCTGGACCGGCTCGAGGCGGCCGGAGCGAAGCGGGGCCGGCCGCGGGAGCCGTGGGAGACGACCCGTGAGTACGCCGACGCCCTGTGCGCCGCAGCCATCGCCGACCCGCGGCTGGGCGGCGTCGTGGCCGTGCTCGAAGCCGAGCAGTTCTCCGGCCAGCCCGCCGCCGAGGTGGATCGCCACCTGGTCGAAGCCGTCGTGGCCACGGCGTTCGGCTGATCCACGAGCGCGGGCCCGGCCGACATCCGGACGGCGACCGCCCCCTCGATGGTGCCCGGGGCGGGACTTGAACCCGCACGCCCTCTCAGGCAGAGGATTTTGAGTCCTCCGTGTCTGCCGATTCCACCACCCGGGCTGCGGGGCCCACCGTACCCGGCGGTAGCGTCGGCGGGGTGGGGCGCCTCTTCTCGCGGCGGTGGCTGCGCCGGGTCGTTCTCCTCGTCACCGTGGCCGGCGCCGCCGCCGGCTTGCGAGCCTGGAGGCTGGCCGAGAACGCCAAGCGGTACGGACTGCCGGGCTGACGGTCCGGCCTTCACCGAGGGGCCTTCACGGAGGGGCTGCGGCCCCGACACCCGCTGTTCACGTAACGGTGCGCACCCTGGCGAGGTCAGAAGCTGAACCAGGCCCGCCGCCAACGACGGAGGACCCCTTCGATGCTCGTCTTCACCTTCCCCGGCCAGGGGAGCCAGCGACCAGGCATGGGCGCGCCGTGGATCGACCACCCCAGCTGGGAGCTGGTCGCCGACGCCAGCGACGCCGTGGACCGCGACGTGGCCGCCCTGCTGCTCGACGCCGACCAGGAGGAGCTGACCCAGACCCGCAACGCCCAGCTGGCCTGCTTCACCCTCTCCATGGTCGTGCTCGACGCCATCGAGCGGACCGGGCTCGCCCCCGTGGCCGCCGCCGGCCACAGCCTCGGCGAGTACTCGGCGCTGGTGGCGGTCGGCGCCCTCGCCTTCGACGACGGGGTCCGCCTCGTCGCCGAGCGGGGCGAGGCCATGCAGCTGGCGGCCGAGGACCAGCCCGGCACGATGGCCGCCGTGCTCGGCCTCGACGTCGAGCAGTGCTGGGCCGCCTGCCGCCGGGCCGATGCCGAGGTGTGGGTGGCCAACGACAACGCCCCCGGCCAGGTCGTCATCGCCGGCGACCCGGACGGCGTGGCCAGGGCCAGCGAGATCGCCACCGAGCTCGGGGCCAAGAAGGTCATGAGGTTCCCGGTCGGCGGCGCCTTCCA
>Ga0183260_10001468_pt1 | contig 19590 bp, 19 predicted proteins | sample AntDrymUQ4972206_2_FD_129768 | JGI IMG/M metagenome (GOLD analysis project Ga0183260, IMG submission 129768) | Polar desert sand microbial communities from Dry Valleys, Antarctica - metaG UQ497 (22.06) (version 2) (version 2) | ecosystem: Environmental > Terrestrial > Soil > Desert | place...
AAGGTCTGCACCAGGTGCGCAAGGTCAGCCGCCGCGGCCGTGCGGGCAATGAAACGCGCTATAGCCTCTAGAGCGCGTCGCACATACGATGAATCGAAGCACACCCAACAGGATTTGTCATTTCGACGAAGGAGCAATCTCTAACGGTCCAATGTCTCCACATTAACCATTGTAGAACCCGCTGTACGGCCACCATTAACTTCCAGGGTGTTGTCCGCCATGCCACATCAGACCTATCGCACAGGCGAATACCTCAAATGGGATGGATCGCTGGAGTCGACGCTCAGCCCGGATGACTTAATGGACTCCCTTGCTGAGGACATCCTTCGCGATGGCAATCTCGACCTATCGATGCAGCGCGCCTTCCGCTGGGGAAGCCCAGGCATGAGTGGCTCCGGTCTGAACGACCTCCTGGAGCGGCTCCGCCAGCAACGCCAGGAATTGCTCGACCAGATCGACTTCGGATCGTCGCTCGACGCCATCCGCGAGCGACTCGACGACATCCTGCGCCGCGAAACACGCACGATCCACGAACGGCGCAACCAACTCGGCGAGGGCCAGGACCTGGAATCGGACGATGTCAGACGCCTCACCGAGTATCTCGATCGCCGGGAGGACGCGCTTCGTCGACTGCCGAAGGAAACGGCGCCCCGCATCGACCAACTCAAGGACTACGAGTTCGTCGACGCCCAGGCCGGCCAGGATTTCGACGACCTCGTCCGCCAAATGCAGCAACAAGTGGCAGACGCCCTGTTCAACAATCTGATGGGCGGGTTGCCGCAACCGGGCGACGGCTCCGCCGAGCAGATGCGGGAGTTCCTGCACGATCTCAACGAGGCGTTCGAACAGGAACGGCTCGGCCAACAACCGGATATGGATAAACTTAACAACAAATGGGCGAATCAGCTTGGCGGTCGCGCCGAAAGCCTGGACGAGATTCGCGAGCGGTTACGCAACCGGATGCAAGCTGCCCAAAATTTGATGGCGATGCTTTCTCCGCAACAGCGCGCCCAAATGCAAGGCATGATCGAGCAATCGCTGCGGGGTTCCGGATTGATGGACCTCTTTCAGCAACTCCAGGCGCATCTGGGGTCGGCGCCGCGGCCCAACCTCGAACAATCCGCGTTCCATGGCGATCGCGACATTCCGCTCGACATCGCGATGCAGGTCCTCGACCGGGCGTCGAAAATGGACCAACTGGAGGCCCAACTTCGCTCCATCCATCGACCCCAGGAACTTCGTGGACTTGATCGGGAACTGGTTGACGAGGTGCTCTCCGAAGAAGACCAGGAGTGGCTCGATCAGTGGTCAGGGATCGAGGAACAACTGATCGACGCCGGATTCGTCAAGAAAGGTCGACGCGGCCTGGAACTCACACCAAAGGCCGTGCGCCGAATCGGCGAGAAGGCGCTGGAGGACATCTACTCGTCGCTTCGCAACAAGGGCATCGGCGAGCACGATGTGCAGCGTCGGGGAGCCGCCGGAGAATTGGTCGAAACATCCCGGCGGTGGAACTTCGGCGATCCATTTGTGCTCGATCTGCCTCGAACCGTGATGAATGGCGTGATGCAAAACGGACCCGGAACTCCGGTGCGACTCGATCCCACGCACTTCGAGGTCCAGGATCGGGAAGCCAGGACGTCAACCGCGACGGTGCTCCTGATCGACATGAGTCGCTCGATGATTCACAACGGCTGCTGGGATGCCGCCAAACGATCGGCGCTGGCGCTCGACACGCTGATTCGCGGCAAGTATCCGCGTGACATGCTGGAGTTGATTGGTTTCTCGGCGACCGCCCACTCGCTGCGGATGGTCGATCTGCCGACACTCGAATGGAACGAGTACAACTACGGCACAAACCTCCAGCATGCGCTTGAGCTTGCGCGCGCGAAGTTGCGCCCGGAGCGCGGTCGGAACCGCCAGATCATCGTCATCACCGATGGCGAGCCAACTGCCCACATCGACAACGGCGAAGTTCAATTCAAGTACCCCCCGACCCGGGAGACGTTCGAGGCGACATTGCGCGAAGTCGTTCGCTGCACTCGCGAAGACATCACGATCAACACCTTCCTGCTCGAAAGCACTCCCCACATGATCCGTTTCGTCGAGGATCTGATGCGCGTGAACAAGGGCCGCGTGATCAACGCCTCGCCGCATCGCCTCGGCAACTACGTACTCAAGGATTTCCTGCGCGGCCGCACCGCCTCCCGGGGCTCCGGGGAAACGTGGACATAATGTCCAATTCCGGGAAGTCCACAACTGGCCGACGGAGGTTGCCTCGGACCACGCGCGCCCCGTCCCAGATAATTCCCAGAAACCCTGTTGCATTCAACTCAATGAACCGCGAGGCGCGACGTTTGGGTCCAACCCGTTTTGACCCGTTATCTGGAACCGGAGTCACGGGCTATCGACCGAATTTGTCCGGTTCGCGGCGATCGAAGCCCCATCAACCATGGTGAGAACACACCCCAATCTTCCTGGCACGGCCCCAAGCGACGACCAACAACAATCCTAATGAGGTTTTCGGCGGCGCGAGGGCCGTGGACCATTCGTCAGTCCGCTTCCGACCCAGACGGTGGCGAGAATCAGCGTCGCGATCGCGATCGTCGGCGGCAAGACAAGCCACGGCCAAATCGGCCGCGAGAAGAGGAGGGGATCGCGAAACGCCAGATTCACCATTGCGCCCCAACCGATCGCGTCGCCCGCGCTCAATCCGAGGAACGCCAGCGTCGCCTCGGCGAACACGGCGTATCGCGTCGTCAGCACCAGCTTGGTCGGGAGCACGACAAGCGTCGCCGGCAGTAGGTGACGAACGATGATGTGGGAAGTCGATCCACCCATCGCTTTGCTTGCCTCAACGTACGGCGATCCTCGGGCCACGATCACAAGCGATCGGACCACGCGCGCAAATGCGGGCCATGAGAGCAAGGCAAGCACGAGGATCATGTTCGTGCGCGTCGCCCCAATCAAGGTCAGCACGAGGAGGATGAGCGGCAAGTCGGGCAACGCCAGAAACAGGTCGGTCACTCCCATCAACACACCCTCCACCCGCCGGATGAACCCGGCCGCCAAACCAACGAGCCAGCTCACGACAGTCGATATTGCGGTGACCGAAGCGGCCACAATCAGGGTTGATCGGGCGCCGTGAATCAATTGACTCAGGACGTCTTGCCCCAGGTCATTGGTTCCGAGGAGATGATCGTCAGTCGGCGTTGAGAGAGGAAGGGTCAGCGGTTCTCGCGGGTCGTGTGGCGCGAGCAATGGCGCCACTAGCGCGACCAGCACAAACCCAACAAGCAAAACGAATCCGACCCATTGCAGGAGTGGTCTCCCGGTCACTGCCGCGACCTTCGGGTGGGATCGAGTCGCATGTAGACCAACTCGACTAGGAAGGCGACGAGCAGGACCGCCAGGCTGGAGAGGAGGAAGAGCGCCTGCAAAATCGGGTAGTCTCGTGCCCCAATCGCCTGAAAACCGAGCAGCCCGAGTCCGGGAATGCTGAATACTCGCTCCACGACCAGCGCTCCACCGAGTACGCCACCCAGTCGCAAGCCAAAAAATGTCGTCAGCGGGAAAGCAAGGTTCGGCAGGGCATGGCGGATGGCCACTTGCCGTTCGTTGAGCCCCTTTGCTCGGGCGGCCACGAGCCAGGGTTGATGTTGCAGACCGGCGGTGGCGTCACGAGTCACCAAAGCGAATGCCGAAACGCCGCCAATCGCCAGCGTCGCGGCCGGCAGGGTCAGGTGCCAGGCGATGTCCAGCCCACCTCGCAGAATGCCAGTCAAGCCGTCTCGCGACTCCGCAAAAACAGTCTCACCCCCGAAGAGAGGAAACCACCCGAGCCCGACTGCCCCGCCGAGCAGCAACCCAATCGCGAGCAGAAACTCCGGAATGGCGGAAAGCATCCCCGAAGACGACGTCAGCCACCGGTCGCGACGCGTGCCGGGTCGCCAGCCAGCGGCAAGGCCGATCCCCGCGCCGATTGCCGCCGAAAGTACAAGTGAGACGAGGAGCAGGGAAAGCGTCCAGGGCAGCCGATCGACGATCAGGTCACTCACCGGCGCTGATCGGGAAATTGACAAACCAAGGTCCCCACGAAGCAGTCCACTCAAGTACGAGCGCAGCTGGTTCTGGGTTGATTCATCGAGGTGGTAATAAGCTTCAAGTTGGGCCCGGGCCGAGGCCGTGAGCGGCACGGCGGCACCCAGACCGTCGCCAGAGCTGAAATCGAGCGGATCGCCCGGAAGCATCCGAGGCAGGAAGAAATTGACCAGGACAACACAAAGCGCAAGCACCAGGTATCGGCTGAGGAGGCGCACGAAGTCCTGGAGCACAGCGCGCGATCAGCTCTCGAGCAACGCGAGTTTGTTGTGAGGAAACGGGATGCCATTCATCAGGCCGCCCCAGGTATCCAGCGGCGCGAACACTTCCGGGTCGTGGATCCAATAGAAACGTCGGTGATAGAGGACGATAGTTGGCAGCTCTTCGGCAAGAATCTCTTGCATCCGAAAGACGAGGTCTCTTCGTTCGGCGGCGTCGAGGGTGGCGGCCTGCTCCTCCCCGAGGCGCATGTACTCCTCGTCTTCGAAAATTGAGCCCTGGGCAAATGCGTTAGTTTCCTCGCCCGCATACCAGCGACGTAGATAGTCCGGGTCACCGCCGACACCGATATGGGTCATGAATCCAAGTTGAAAGTCGCCGTCGCGCAGGAGCTGAATTCTGGTCGGAGAATCGACGCTCTGCACTTTGAGCGTGATTCCGACATCCTCAAGCATCGGGATCATTAGCTCCGGATCGCGGGCCCGGGCATCCGCCACAAGGTTGATCGTCAGTTGCTCGCCCGCCAACAATTCGCGAGCGCGATCTGGATCGAAGGCGTATTGCGTCAGATTTGGATTGAACCAGGGGGTTTCCGGCGGCACAACCCCGGCGCTCCCGACGATCGCTGGTCCACGCGTGATCGATTCGGCGATGAGTTGGCGGTCGAGCGCGTGCGCAATCGCCTGACGCACTTCCTTGCGATCGAGCGGCGCACGCAGGGTGTTGACGGCGAGGCGAACAATCGAGAGCGGAGCCGATTCGTGAATCGACAGGCGCTCGTCGTCCGCGAGGATGTCGCGTACCGAGGCATCTGGACTCGACGCCAGATCGATCTCGCCTCGCCTGGTTGCCTGAACAACCGCCTCCGGGGGAACCGTGACCTGTCGAAATTCGGCGACTTTCGGTGTGCCGCGCCAGTACAAATCGTTTGCGGTTAGTCGATAGGCGCCTTCGGTGGGATTGTACTCCGCGAGCACGTAGGGTCCGCTGCCCACGCTGCGATCAGCCCCCGTGAAGGTCAGAGGGTCATCGACGGCTTCCCAGACATGTTTGGGAATGATCGGCACGATCCCGCCAATGTCTTCGATGAAAGCGGCGTATGGGCGCTTGAGCGTGATGCGGACTGATTCACCTTCAGCAATCGCCGACTCAACCACATCCGATCCCGCCCAGACGTAGGGATGACCGGAGTAGTAGGTGAACGAGAAGGCCACATCGTCGACCGTGAGTGGCGCCCCATCATGGCAAATAGCTCCCGGCTCAATTTGGAAGGTGTAAACAATTCCGTCTTCGCTGATCGACCATTCCGACGCGAGCCAGGGGATGATCCCTGATTCGTCCTTCCAGGTCAGCGTGTCATAGATGAGGCTGACGAGAATCGGGCCGCCAGGACCAGCGGGCGAAACCTGGAAGGGGTTCGGCATGCCGGAATCCGGTCCGGCGTACCGGAGCAACGGGACAGTTTGCCTGGAGTTGCGGGCATTGACTCTGGCGAAAGGCAAGGCGATCGGCCCACCAGCGATCCCTCCAATGACCTGTCGTCTCGTCAGTGCTCTCATCGATCCCTCCAATCATGGCCAACGGTAAAGTCAGGAGACCAACACCGGCACGCGCTGGGATTGCTTAACCCAGTTGACCAACGCGCGGAGCAAGGGTCGTGTGCGCTGCGTTCCAAATCCCACGTGGCAATCCGGGTCCAGCGTGCCGGCGATCAATCTCTCGTTGAACGTCGTGTCGTCGAGGAAAAGGATCACTCCACCTTGGGAGTCATCGATCAGGACCTTGGCTCCGGGGTATTCGGAGTAGAGCCCATGGGAATGCCACTTCACGTCGTCGATGCTCAGATGCGCCACCATCGGATGGTCCAGAATCCGAATCGAATCCATCGTCGCCGGTCGCAACTCCCATTCGGCGATGGGCAACCATGGCTGATTCGCCATCTCGAACGAGACGATCGTGCCGCCGTCCTCCAGATAGTGTCGGAGTTTGTCCCGATTGGCCATCAGCGCATTCTGGTTGCTCTCCCGAGGAATCCAGAGCGCCCCGAAATCGTTCAGGTTCGCCGCCTCCAGCTCCCAAACAGGCAAGATCGCGAATTGCGGTCCAAACTCGGCATCCTCGTAGAATCCCTTCTGGAAGTGGACGCCGGAGAAAAGTCCAGCAATTTTGGGCGCCACCCGGTCCTGGCGCTCGACAGTCAACGCCGCCTCAGACCTCGCCCATGAGATCAAGCGTTCGAAGAAGGCCCGCGCACGAGGGCTGCCGTGGTAAGCGTGTGTGTCCGGATCGAGATTCGATGAGGCGACAATCACGCCATTACTCGACTCGCGATCTATGTAGAGCCAGGCATCGCCACGTTGATTCACGACCAGCACCTCAGCGCCCTCGGGAGCCAGGTAGTGACCATGGCAGCACCAACTCTCCAACTGAGGATGCCAAATCAGGTCGGCGGGAGTTGCCCCGGCGAGGATCGGATGATCGCTTGCGACGACAGGTTCAATCACATCTTCGGCGCACTCGGGTTCCCACCGCGAACCCGGAAACCAACCCGACCAGCACTCGCCGAAAGCGATCAGGACGCCGCCTCGATCGAGAAAGCGCGTGAACTGATGCCTCCGCGCGCGGAGCGCGTCTCCGTCAGTCGAGCGCAGAACCAGCACGAGATCGTACCGATTGAGATCGACTGCGGCGAGTTCGCCAACGTCGAGGACGTCGAACTCTGCCAGAATCTCGCCTGGTTGGATCAGGCCATGGTGATAGGCAACTCCGCCGGAAATCACTGCCTGGCGAATCATGGGCTGGTTCCTTTCGAGCGGGCTACGGTCAACCCGCAATTCCTCGAACGGTGTTTGCCTGATCGCTGGCGGACATACGCAGGCTGGTGAGACGAGAGTTGCGTAAGCCTTGTGCCCGCTAGTCAGCCTCTACGAGTAGTGCCGATGCGCCTACATGGTCAGGTTGGCAAGCCGGATGTGATCGACCGTGTACCGTGCAAGATTGCGTTGCTGGAGCGGGGTAATCACCTCGCAGACCCATCCCCAATGCAGCGATACCCAGACTCCTGTTGTCGCCTCGTCGGCGAATCCTCGTCCACCGACCTGCCGCGCCGCCCGTTCCTGGATCGATGCCCCGAGCGCGAGTTTGCCCTCGACAATCGCGAGGGGTTGGCGCTCGACCACTAGCTCCGAACCATCGTCCTTGAGGACCTTTCCCCAACTGATCCGGCATTGATCCATCGTTTCCAGCGAGTGCTCAAGTTCTCCGACACGGCTGTGCACATCGAAGACATGGAAGTTGTGATGCGGTCGCGCTCCGGCTGGAGCCTTGGCAAGCAGCCACTCCCGCGTCTTGCCTTGAAGTTGATTCCCAAACCGTTCACGCAATGCATCGTGCAACTGCCTCACTTCGACACCACTCAGCAGGTCGTTTCCAATCCAGTACGCCTCGACCACTCGCTCGTCGAACGGGTCGACGATGCCATTTGAGCGGGCGATCAACGAGAGATACGGCATTGCCCCAGTGAACTTTCGCAGCATCGCTTCCAGCGGAGGTTCACGCACGCCTTCGAGGGCGTAGTCGAATATGAGACTGTTGTTGTCGCCGCCGCAGTAGTGCAAACGGTTCGGCATGAACGCGTACCGAATGAACCGGCTCGTGCCGTCAATCGACTTCGGTGGAGCCAGTGTGCTGGCGAAGTCAGACATGGGCCGCATCCTCAACAGCCCACATATCGGTCAACTCCTGGTAGAACTTGAGCATTTCCTCGACCTGGTCAGCGGTGACGACCTCCATGATCATGCCGCGATCCACGAGGACGTACTCGCCCGCTTGTACATCCGGCGCAAGCGTCGTGTTCACATTGGTAATCTGACCCTCCAGGAGTTTGATCTCGGCACTCTGGCCGTCGATTGATTGAACCTGGGCGATAAGCGGAAGACACATTGCGTTCGCTATCCCTTCTTCCGGAACTGCACCAGCTGTTCGTCCAGCCAATCCGCCCACGCCTCAATACCCTCTCCCGTTCGACACGAAACTTCAAATATCGGAACTCCAGGATTGAGCGCCCCGATCGATTCGTAAAAAATCGAGCGGTCAAAGTCGACAAAGTCGATAAGATCGATCTTGTTGAGCACGATCACGTCGCTCTTCGCGAACATTTCCGGATACTTGATCGGTTTGTCGTGACCTTCGGCCGCGCCAACCAAGCATAGTTTGAGGTGTTCTCCCAGCGCCCAGTGCGTGGGGCAAACCAGGTTGCCAACGTTCTCGATCACCAGGATGTCGAACGTTGTCAGATCGAGATCGTCCAAGGCGCGATGCACCATGTTGGCTTCGAGGTGGCAATTTCCTCCCGTATTGATCTGGATCGCATCGCCTGCTCCCCCTGCCAGCACTTTTTCGGTGTCGATACTGCCGGCGATGTCGCCCTCGATCACCCCAATCCGCGCACGTTCACCTAACGCCGCGATCGTCCTGAGGATCAAAGACGTCTTGCCGGCGCCTGGCGACGACATCAGGTTAATGGCCAACACGCCAGCGTTCTCGAGCCATTCGCGGTTGACGCCAGCGGCCTTGTCGTTACTCACCAGCAGACTCTCGACGATGTTGACGATCCTGACCGCTTGCACACTCATTGCTCGATCTCCAGGCTTTCGATCAGGAATTCCGTGCCATCGTTGGTCACGTCGCCCACCAACCCGCAGGTTGGACAATTGAAGCCGAAGCCATCTGGTCTATAGTCGAGCGCACATCTCGGACAAGAGCATCGCATGTGCGTTCGCCGGACCTTGAGACTTGACCCTTCGGCGACTGTTCCCGGAGTCATCATGTCGAAGTAAAAGAGCAGCGAATCGTCCACAATGCTGGTGCGATCGCCGATGACGAGGTTGATCGCCACTACTCGGCTCGCTCCCAAACGCTCCGCGTGTGTTTCGACGCGTTCAAGCAAATGGGACATCACCGAAAGTTCATGCATTGTGAAGCACATTCCCAGCCAGCTACCGGACTGCCTACATATCCCGCATCTTCAGGTAGCGTGCAATGTCCGGAAGACTCTGCACGACAAGCGACCCAACGAACACTGCCAACGCTCCGAGCACAACCCGCATAATCACTTTGCACCATCCTTTCGCGACTCGCCGTGTCTTTCCGCGACCAGCTCGCGCACAATCCGAACTGCCTCATCGACCGCTTGTTCCACCGGCTCACTGAGTCCGATACCATCGTCCACTGTCGCCGGTTCGCAACCGACAACCAGCACGTCTTCCGCTTTCCCACCCAGCGCACTCAGCATTCCGAAGACCGTTGCCGGATCCAGGCTGTGAGCATCCATCACGACCCCGGCAGGAATGCTTTCGAGGTCTGGCTCGATCACGTAGACGGTGCCGGGCGCCCCTCCTCGTTGGGTCGCGTCGACCAGGATCGTCGTCTTGTATCCCTCCAGGAGTTCGTAGGCGAGATGCACGCCCCGGATACCGAAGTCGGCCACTTTCACGCCATCCGGGAACATTTCCCCGGCCATCCGCCTCACAACCTCGACACCGAATCCGTCATCGCCGAGGAAGATGTTGCCAACGCCAGCGACAAGTGTGCGACCAGTCATTGATTTGCCTCCACCGGTTCAACTTCTTCAGGCGAAAAGTACAGGAATCGGCCGTGGGACCTCCTCAGATCTGCACCCGGATCGTCCAGGAGCGTCACCGCGAGGTACTGCTTGTCTTCGAGATCGGTCAAAATCGCTTCTACGGTCGCGGTTCGCCCGATCAGGAACATGTCCTGCGCATCGGTCCGCCGAACTCCGGGGCGAAGTCGAACCGTGGTTCCACGCGTGACATCGACGCCATCGACGGCGATGCTGTCGGTTTGGCCCGAGTCCCTCGCATCGACACTTGGATCCCACCAAGGCAATCGTTCGGGTACTGGATCCGGCGTGGAGTCGCCGGTCACCTCGCGAAGATAGCGCACTGCGCCATGCAGGCGGTCCATCATTTCGGCGGGCATCGCGTCCGCTCGATCGACAATCGCCGCGGCCCGGGAGTCGGTGGCCCGCGCTTCCCGCTTCTCGTCGTCAGTCAACGTCATCGTCCGCAACAGGAGAATTTCATCTATCTCCATGGCGTCGAAGAGATCGCCCTCACTTTCGGGCGCAATCTTGGGGTAGTCATAAAGAATCAGCGGGGACGACAACATCAGGTCGCGTTGACCGTCATCGCCGACCAGCACCGGAAAGGTATGGAGATTCTCGCAGGAGGCGACGGCATGCTTGGCCCACTCCGGATGGTCGAGAAGCGAAATGAATTGACCATCGTCCAGGGAAACCAGCGTGTGAGCGGCGATCAGCGAGTGGCGCAATGCATCCTCGCGAACTGGATCGCGTTCGCTCCACCCCGAGACATTCTCAACCCGAATCCGCAGCCGAACGATCCCATACGGCCCCTCCAACCACACAGCGCTCAATCGAACGACTCCTGAAAGCGGCCTGCGTTGCGCCACCGATCGCCCGACCAGGGTTCCACTCGTATCGTGTAGCGACTCCGCAACTCGGCTGCCCGCGATCTCAAACGGTTCGTCATAGCCACCAACAACATCAGAGAACTTAATGCTGACGTCGATTTCTTGCTCCTGGGCGTTGTCCCAGGTCAGCAGGGTCTCGCCATCGACGTCTAGTGATGGGACCTCGACGAAACCCTCGGCCGATTCTTTGTTCGGTTGCTCCAGAATTCTCGCCTCGACGTGAAGGAACCGGACCTTGAGATGCAGCACAGCGGCATCGCCTGGCTCGACGATGCACTCGGTTTGGCTCGCGGATGGCTCCCCGGAGCCGAGGTCGCTCCACGACGGTGGCGTGAGCACGCCAAACTGCCAGCGAATCTGGTTCTTGCTCGACGATGCGCGATACGGATAGAGGAGATACCCCTCGTAGAGGACGGCATCGGCAATTTTCCGGGCTTGCTCGAACCTGGCCAGGTCAATCATCGCGACCCACCCTTCACGCCCAGCAGGGACTCGAGGGCTTCCTCGAAGCTTGTCATCGCTTCCCGCGATTTGTAACGCTGCAGCGCATCGAATGTCTCCCGCCGCACCCGAATCCAGGCGCTATCGGGGAAATGCAGGTCCATCATTTCGCGCCAGGTCGACACAGGCAGTCGGAACTGAGCTTCCTTGTTCCAGGGCACGCGCTCCACCGCGAATCCGCTCGTTCCCCGAGAGAATACCGAACCACTGAAGAGGAGAATCAGCGGAATCTCGCCGTCGTCGAGCGCGTTCAGGTATTTGGCGGAGGTAACTTCGAAGTCGTAGGTGCATGGAACCGGAAGGTCTACCTCGACACTGCCGCTGAAGGCGGGAACCGTCAGAGCGAGGCTGGTGAAATGAAGTGGCTTGAGCGTGTCACCCCAGCGCGCTGCTTCGCCAAACAAGTCGTGGAGCCGATTCGCCTCACCGTCTGAATACCTTCGTCGCTGCGCCTCGATCATGATTTGACACTGCAGTGTCATCGCATGGATCGGCTCGCCGGTAAGCTCGGCGATTCGCAGCTTCAGGATCATCGTCGGCGCCGCCGCATGGCGTTCCGCTTTGGCATCGAGACAGTCGAACACAAGCTCGGTCATTGACCCGCACTCGATTTCACGCGCCGGCTACGTTCCTCCAGGTTGGCGAAGAAACCGTCGATCGCGTTCCAGACCACTTCTCCACCCGAAAAACCGCGCCAGTGCATCTTGACCAGACCAACCAATTCGTAGCAGGCATCGATTGGGACAAGGTAACAGGCGGTCTTCTCGTCAGCGCGTCTGAGCAGCAGCGCCTCGACATCGGGCGAGGCGTCTGCAAAACCGGGATTGGCCGTGATCACGTTTTCCCAGGAGCCGAGCGGAAGCAACGATTCTGTCGCCCCCGCCGGGCTCGGATAGAAGCCGGCCATTCGTTCCATTTCGGAGTTCATAAAGAAGAACGCCATATTCACCGGAATCTGCAGGTCTTCCCATTGATCTGTGGTCAACACGAAGTCCGGATCGTAAAGGTATCGCTCCGGCACCGCCAGATACCGTCCCTGGGCCGCACCCTGGTGAGTGAAAAGGAGGTAGCAGGCGCGGCACACGCACATCAGGTTGCGGCTCTGGACGTTGACGACGTGCGAGTGCTCCTTCGGGATCGGCTCGCTGCACATTTCACAATGCTCGCCGACGCGCTTCCGCGGCCGATCGAGAAAGCGCCTCAGCCCTTCCGGCGAGGACAGATTCGGTGTTTCCCTCGAGATCATGCGACCGCTCCCGGCGCCGCAATCTGGACCACCCCATGCTCGACGAGCAAAGGCAGTGCCTCCAGATTGAGATCGTTTCGATCTACGCCGCGACCGGCAAGCTGGACATCGAACCGGGCGCCACAAGTCAAACAGGTCAGAACGTGCTCGGTCAGACCGTGATCGAGCCACGACGAGCCGCATCCTGGACACGCGTTGCGGTATGCATAGAGATTTGAAGCGGCTCGAAGCACAACCACCGGTTCGCCGCCGACATCGGTCGCCGTCACGTCGCCGGCAGTCTCCAAATCGAATCCGGCCGGGGACGCCCACAAACCGCGATCGGATCTGCCGTTCGCGGCGTGCCCATTCCGGCGCAACGAATCCATGCTGATGATCCGCTCTGTCGGTCGCTCGGCGACGCCCTCGACCTCGATCCCGGTTATCTCAGGCGCGGCCGCCTCGATTGCGCGCTCGATTGCCATCTTGACCGTGATCGTCGACGAGGGACAGCCCTTGCAGCTTCCTTCCAGTCGGAGATGGACAACGCCAGCGTCGTCGATCCCAACGAACTCGCAACCGCCAGCGTGCGAACCAAGATATGGTTGCACCTTCTCCAGTGCTTGCTGCACTCGCGTTTCGGTATCAAGTGGATGGAGTCCGTGCAGGATAAACAGGCTGGCGACGAACTCGTCGTCGGCCAGCCTCACCATCGGATCCTGCCCGACTGTGAGGTCGGTTTCCAGAATCTCGACAATCCTGCTTAAACCGGATCCGTACACCTCGACAAGCACCTGAACGAGTTCTTCGGCTTTCTCCTGGACTACCGAGTCGGATACTGATCGCAACTCGTTCAGGAGCGCTTCGATCTGGTCTCCTGCCTGGCGCAGTTGGTGAGCTTCCGGCATGATCGCTCCTTGTGAGCGCACACGTATGTGCCTTGCAGGTTCAAGTCGTCCGAAGGAGCGCGGGGCGCGCTCGTACAGCCCGCCCCGATTTCGCCGACCAACTAGTGCGACATGCCCGGTAAAGTAGGCGAGTGGAGCTCCTTCACGACCTTTCCGTCGCCGAGGTACATGTGGACGCCGCATGGCAAGCACGGATCGAAACTCCGCACCGCTCGCATGATGTCGATGCCCTTAAACGAGTCGGGAGGATTGTCCTCGAAAATCGGCGTGTTCTGGATCGCGTCTTCGTAAGGACCCGGCGTCCCGTAAGTGTCTCGGACACTGCCATTCCACGGCGTCGGCGGGTACGGGTGATAGTTGGCGATCTTGCCATCCCGAATCACCATGTGATGGGAAAGCACGCCGCGCACCGCTTCGGTGAAGCCAACACTAATCGCGTCCTGCGGCACCTTGAACGGTTCCCAGGTCTTGGTGTGCCCGGCACGAACCTCCTCAAGCGCCTTGTCGATGAAGTGAAGGGCGCAGGCGGCGGCGTAGGCCTGGAAGTAGGTGCGAGCGCGGTTTCGCTCGATCGCGTTGCTCCATTGCGGAATCTTCCACTCGAACGAAACGGCTGGTTTCGTCGCGGAGCGCGGCAAGTTGATCTCGACGCTGTGGCCCGTCGCCTTGACGTAACCGATGTCGACCAGCCCGGAAAGCGCCGTTGACCAGAGGCGGGCAATCGGTCCACCGCCCGTGTCGAGCGCAAGGTGATCCTTGCCATCGAACCACCGCGGCGACATCACCCAACTGTACTTGTCGTCGAAATCGCGCTTCTGCGGTTTCGGTATGGTGTGCTGGTTCCAAGGGTGGCGACGATCGACCGGATTCCCCAGCGGATCGCGCGTCACGAACATTTCCTGACCTTCCCAGTCCTCGTAGTAGGAGCTGCCGAGAAGGATGCGGATACCGAGATTGATCTCGACGAGATCGTTGGTGACCAACTCACCGTCGACCACGACGCCAGGGGTGACGAACATGTGCCGTCCCCAGTTCGTCATGTCCTTGTACTCGAAGTTGCAGTGGTCGGGATCGTTGAAGGCGCCCCAGCATCCGAGCAGCACGCGTCGCCGGCCGACCTCTTCGTAACCAGGCAGCGCCTCGTAGAAGAAGTTGAACAGGTCGTCGTGCAATGGCACGACCCGCTTCAGGAATTCGACGTAGCGCATCAGGCGGGTCAGGTAATCGGTGAAGAGCTGGATCGTGGCGACCGTGCCGACTCCGCCGGGATAGAGCGTGGAGGGGTGCACGTGACGCCCTTCCATCAGGCAGAACATCTCGCGGGCCATCCGGCTGACCTGCAGCGCCTCGCGGTAGAACTCGCCCTCGATCGGGTTGAGCGAGGTCATGATATCGGCGATTGTTCGGTACCCGTGGTCGGCGGAATGTGGGGCTTCGGTCTGCTGCGCGAGTTCCCAGACACCGGGATTGGTTTCACGGACCATTTTCTCGCAGTAATCGACGCCGACCAGGTTCTCCTGATAGATGTTGTGGTCGAACATGAATTCTGCCGCTTCGCCAAGGTTGATGATCCACTCGGCCAGGTGCGGTGGACGCACGCCGTAGGCCATGTTCTGGGCGTAGCACGAACAGGTGGCGTGATTGTCGCCGCAGATGCCGCAAATCCTGCTCGTGATGAAGTGCGCGTCGCGAGGATCCTTGCCCTTCATGAAGATGCTGTATCCCCGGAAAATCGACGAAGTGCTGTAGCACTCGGCGACGGTCTTGTTGCTGAAATCGATCTTCGTGTAGAGACCGAGGCTGCCGACGATGCGCGTGATCGGGTCCCACACCATCTCGGTCAGCGTGGAGCCAGGGGTAGTAGTTTCGGGTTTCCTCAAGACTTCAGTTGCCACAGTGTCAATTCCTCCCGTGAAGACGAGAAACCAGGATGTTGGCTAGTGTGGGTTTCGCCTAGTTGCTGCTTCCCCCACCCTTCGACTCGTCGGGACCCTCGTCTCCGATCGGGTCCTGAGGATCTATGCCCGTGTAGTCCCTGGCTGTCGACGTCCCGGTCGGGCGATCTGTAGCTCCCTCGTCACCGGTGTCCTTGCGGCCCCTCTCCTTGCCCTCTTTGTCCTGGATATCTTCGCCACTACGACTCGGGGTGTGACCCACATCCTCAGTAGCCTTGTCTCCGTCGTCTCCCATACGGTGCTTCCTTTCCAGCTGAGCGGTCTCCCACCACGGGACACTGCTCCTCTTGTCTCATCTCCAGGGTCGCTCGTAACCGGTCGTCAATTCGCGACGGTTGTGCCGCCACTTCGGTTCCTTGTCAACGGTGCGCGCGGTGATGCTCCGCAACGGCCGGATCAGGTTGCCATAGAGTCCGCTAGCCGCGGCGGACACCCGGCTACCAGGCGGCTCATCCATGAAGGGCATGAACTTGTCCGGGAACCCAGGCATCGTGCAACCGATGCAGATACCGCCGACGTTGGGGCAACCGCCCATTCCGTTCATCCAGCCGCGCTTGGGGACGTTGCACTTGACGACGGGACCCCAACAGCCGAGTTTGACGATGCACTTCGGCGATCCGTACTCGGTCGCGAAATCCCCCTGCTCGTAGTACCCGGCCCGATCGCAGCCTTCGTGCACGGTCTGTCCGAAGAGCCAGGTCGGTCGCAAGGCATCGTCCAGCGGAATCATCGGCGCCGCGCCGGTGGCCTGGTAGAGGAGGTAGAGAATCGTCTCGGAGAGATTATCCGGTTGGATCGGGCAGCCCGGCACGCAGACGATCGGCAACCCGGCCTTCGATTTCCAGTTCCAGCCCAGATAGTCGGGAACGCCCATCGCCCCGGTCGGGTTTCCCGCCATCGCGTGAATGCCGCCGTAAGTCGCACAGGTGCCGACAGCCAATACCGCCCACGCTTTCGGCGCGAGGCGATCGATCCACGCATTGGTCGTCATCGGTTGATCACCGAACTGAGTCTTGCCATTGAGTCGTCGATCGTTGCCGAAACCGGAGAAGTAGCCTTCCCCGGAGATGTTCTCGTTGGGTATCGACCCTTCGACAACGAGCACGAACGGTTCGAGTTCGCCGGCGTCGGCCTTCCAGAACCAATCCATGAAATCGTCGCCGACTTCGTAGGCGATCAGAGGCCAGTGGAACGCGACGCCGGGCAAACCGGGCAGGGCGCCGAGCGCGATTTCCTCGATGCTTGGTTGGGTGGCGGCAGTCAGCGAAACCGAATCACCATCGCAACTCAGCCCCGCATTGATCCAAAGAACGTGAACAAGGACCTCGTCCGCTGCTTCCGCCATGGATATGTTCCTTCCCGACTACGAGTAGTGCCTGAGTTGGTGACCCGACTCACTGCTCAACCTGGACGTTCCGGCACTGGCGACTTGAAGATAGATTTTACCTGTTAACGATAGAACGAGAGCAGACCGTGAATTGGATCACGGGGGCAGCATCGGTACACCGGGGAGTGGTGGTCCGTCAGTTCGCTGAGACTCCATGGAGGGAACTCCATTTTGAATCGCCACTGTCGCTGTGTCCATCAGGGAGGGTCCATGAAGAATGGATACATTCGGTTCATGAACGTTGCGTGGCTCTGCTTGCGGACATGACGACAGTCGTGATTCAACTTGCGTCGACTGGGTTGTGCGGGCCTCGACCATTCACTGGATTGTTTCTCTGCTTGCATCGTATCGCGTCGTGTCAAAAATTGCACGGGACGCTACGCGGGATGCATACGCAGGGGGCCATGCTCCGCTAACCGGGAATCTTCAACAGGGTTCCCAATTGGTAGTGGCCGTCCCGAGGAACGAGGGACCATGCCGGTCAGTCGATTTCGGAAGGGAAACGATTCGAGTCCTGGAGCCACTCGGACGTCCGTACATGAATTGCACGGGCTAACCCTCTACTGAGAGACATCTCAACTCATCAGCCGATCCCCGAATCAGGCGATCGCCGCGTCCCCTTCTGGCACGGTCGCCTTCGCTGACTTGCGATTGTGGGCGAACGTGTTGCGAAAGGCGATGAGGTCGCTGATAAAGTGACTGAACGGTGGCGCGTCGTTGCTGCCATTCAGGGGCGGGCGGGACATCTGATCAACAGGACAACGCCGACAATGACGACCGATCGACAAGACTTCGACGTTTGGGATCTCCCGCGCCGGATGGGGTTGGAAGCGGACATTGCTGCCCTCCAACAGGTGCTGCGCGACTGGGTCGAGCAGTGTGACAGCGAAGTCCGCGAGATGGTTCGCCGGCAATTTTCAGGCCGGGCCAAGTATTACCGACCGGTCACCGTCTTTGCTTGCCATCGCGCGATGACGGGGGAACCTCCGCCCGCGCCCGTGCTGACGTCCGCTTCCGCGGTGGAAATGATTCACAATGTCAGCCTGATTATCGACGACATTCTCGACCGCTCGCGATTTCGACGCGGCAGTCTCTCGTTGCACTGTCGCTTCGGCTTTCTGCCAGCATTGATGGTGGCCGGCTACATCACGGCCGCGAGCTCACGACTGGTTGCAGACGACGCCTACGGGGTGGACCAACTCTCAAGGCTGATGCAACGGCTGGGTATTGCGGAATGCCTGCAATGGCGCTTGCGCCGGCAACCGCTGGGGATTGAGGAGTGGCGACTCGTCGCTGGCGAAGATACCGGTTCAATGTTTGAAACGTGTGCGCGTCTCGGCACGCGCGACGATCGGCTGGCCAAATTCGGTTTGTTGCTCGGCATGCTGTACCACGGTTGCGATGACGTTGCGGATGTGCGTGGGACGTCAGCCCTGGGTGGCGGAAGCGCCAAGGACATCCAGGACGGAATCCTCACACTCCCCGCGGCGATTGCGATGCGCGATCCAGCGATGGCGGCGCGGTTTGCCGCCAAGGATCAAACCGCAGTCGCGGAGATCACCGCGCGATTGGTTCAAGCGCTACCGGAAGCGGAGCGGTATCTCGATCGACTCGCGACGGAGGCGGAACAGGAAGCCCACGCTCACGCGCAGTTCCCCGAACCACTCCTTCAGTTGATTCGATACACCCGCACGCTCTCACATAACTAAAAGCGACCGGTGACAGGCGATCCCACCGACACCGAAACGAGCGGACAGACCTGGAGCAGGGCCGGCCAGATTCGGTGCGCGACCGGCCGTCCGCCCCTACGACTACCGACACGTTTTTGCGCCTATCGCCGCCTATTGCCGGAGGCTCTAATGCGTCGTGACAGGGCAAGTTAGGGTTTGGCGCGAGCAGATCGGACGCGCTGGGCAGGTTTTGCTCGTTCAGGCTGATTGGCGTTGAAACGTTCTACTTCGGTCAGGAAGGCTCGCGCCGTTGTAGCAGGAAGGTCCGTCATTTGACGAACATACTCCCGCGTCATGTCGGAGACCCTGCCTACCGAGTCGGTTGCGCTCTTGTTCTGCTGGATGCGCGTGAGTTCCGCGCCGAGTCCCTTTGTATACGTTTCGGCGGCTTCCGCCCATTCGATCCAGAAGCGGACGAGCGCGCTCATCGACGCGACCTGGGTGGCCGCGGCGCGAATCACCAGATCCTGAACAGCGTCGTTGGTCGACTGCGAACTCTGATCGGTCTCGGCGCCGGGAGTATCCATCTCGTCGTCCCTCCAGATTTCCAGGAAGTTCGGTGCTGAGGCTTTGGGTCCAATCGTACCATGCTCGAAGATTCGCTCCGTTTCCACGTGGTGCGATTCACACTTCGTGTACTCTCAAGACAGGATTAGACGTCACTGGCCCTAAGTAGGCGGAGGTAAGTTCGTCTGGTGCGGTTTCCAGGGAACGGCGTCCGTTGCCGCACGGGGCCGTCCGGGTGGGCGGCCGGTCGGCTCCTTGCGGTGGCCGGCGAGCCACCTGTCTGGCACGTCGTCCACCACATCGCAACGCTCCCCGCCCAATTGACCCAACCCCGCGAGCAGATCATCGGCGAACGCCCGCAACGTGGGCGCCAGATGGCTGCGGTGATCGCGTTTGAGGACGCGCCATTCCCGTTCTTTCGGATTGAGTTGGGGACTGTAGCGGGAGAGCGGCACGACCTCCAGCCACTCCTTCCGCTCCGCCAGCGCCTGGCGGGTGACCTTGCTGGGATGGCAGGAGCCGTTGTCCAGGACCAGGATGATGT
>Ga0183260_10001469_pt1 | contig 19586 bp, 21 predicted proteins | sample AntDrymUQ4972206_2_FD_129768 | JGI IMG/M metagenome (GOLD analysis project Ga0183260, IMG submission 129768) | Polar desert sand microbial communities from Dry Valleys, Antarctica - metaG UQ497 (22.06) (version 2) (version 2) | ecosystem: Environmental > Terrestrial > Soil > Desert | place...
CCTACTCCGACAGCCCGGCGGCTTCGAGGGCTTCGTCGCGAGTCAGGAAGGTTCGCCACCACACGCACTTTCCGTTCCGGAACTTGGCGGCGTGCATCATTGGCCGCTCAATCTCGGCTCCGCTCGCGCGACCTCGCGCCCGGCCGGTGCAGCTTGCCAATACCCAGTCGCCGTGATCTTCGAGGCGTTCAGATTCGAGGTAGAAACGCTCGAAGGCATCGTCGGTCGCAGCCAAAAACTCGCGGACCCCATCTGTCCCTCGGTAAGGCGTACTCCTCACACCCGCCAGCACCGGCCTGAACTCGACCTCCGAGTCACACTCCGCCATCATGCCCTCCACGCTGCGGTCGTTAAAGGCGCTAATCGCGCGGTCCCACGCCTCTACGTTCTCCTCCGACATCGCCCCGCGCAGTATTGCGGCCAGAGGGGTGGGGAGGGAACCCCACGCGCGCAATGCATCTGACCGTCGAGGCCAGCCGAACGCGACGGTTCCTGGCCGGCACCCACCCGGGGAACCCCCCGTTATGCATAAACCGGCGGGGCATGAAGTACGAATTCAGTACTCAAACCCTTGCAATCTCGACCGTAAAGTACGAAAATCAAAGCGATGGGGAGCCCAGACCACCTCACGGCCGCATTCAAGCTGCTCGGTCGGCGCTGGGCGATGCCGCTGGTGTGGGAGCTGCGGCGCGACAGCGTCGCCTTCGCCGAGCTTCGCGAGCGGCTCGGCATCAGCCCGTCGGTGCTGAGCACCCGGCTCGGAGAGCTCACCGACGCTGGGGTCGTGGATCGGGACGGTTCGCGGCGCTACCGGCTCACCGGGCGGGGGCGCGAGCTGGCTCGGCTGCTCTACGAGCTGAACCGCTGGGCGTCCAGGGTGGAGGACCGCGGGGTATCCTCGGAGTTGTGAGCTCGCCTGAGTTGAGCGTCGTCTGCCGCAGCTGCGGCTCGGAGGTCAGCCCGTACGTCACCGAGTGCCCCTACTGCGGGACCCGCATCCGCAAGCGCGCGCCGAAGCTGGAGCGCCGGGGAGACGAGCTTCAGGCACGGGAGCCGCGGCGCGAGCGCCGCCGGCGCGAGCGGGCCGAGCGGTCGAAGAAGCGCCAGGGCATCAGGGTCGCCGAGCGGCTCGAGGGCAGGCCCTACGCAGTGATCGCCGCGGTCGCAGCGCCGATCCTGGTGATGCTCGTCGAGCGGGCCACCAACCTCGACATCGTCGACTTGGGAGCGATCATCGGCCCGTTCAGCGACGGCGAGTGGTGGCGCTATCTGGCCGCACCGTGGGTCTATCCCGATGTCGGCTACATGTTCGTCGCGTTGATCGGGATCGTCATCTTCGGCCTCGCGGTCGAGCGGCGCATCGGCACCGCGCCGACTCTCGTCCTGATGGTCGGCGCGGGCGCGCTCGGGATGCTCGCCGCCGATGGCATCGAGGGCGCGATCGGATCCGACGGAGAGCTCCTTCTCGCGTCCGGCGGAAACGGCGTGGCGCTGGGCCTCCTTGCGTGCTGGGCCGTGATCAAGGCGGGCGAGCTGCGAAGCGAGCCGGCCGACGTCGACATGATCGGCGCGGGCGTCTGCGCGGTCGTCCTGATCCTGCTCCCCGTCGCCGACGACTTCGCCAACGTCTTCGCGGGCCTTGCCGGCGGTCTCGTCGGGGCGGCGTGCGGGTTCGTCGCCGCGTCCGCGCGCCGCGAGCGCCCCAGCGGGTGAGGCTCCACCGGAGCCAACACAGCCACACACGGTCCCTAGCTGGGAGTTCGTCGTGACGGTCGACAAGTTCATCCGGCTCACCCCCGAGCTCCACCGCTACGTGGTGGAGCACAACTCGTTCCGCGACGACACCTCGGCGCAGGTCGAAGCTGCCGCGCTGGATATGGGCGACCTCTCCGAGATGCAGATCGGCGGCGATCAGGCGGCGATGATGACGGTGCTGGTGTCGGCGATCGGGGCCCGCAGGGCGCTCGAGGTCGGCACGTTCCTGGGCTACGGCGCGATCGCGATCGCGCGAGGGCTGCCGGCGGACGGCCGGTTGGTCTGTTGCGAGCTCGACGCCGGCTACGCCGAGCGCGCCGCCGGGCACCTGAAGGCGGCGGGCCTAGCGGAGCGGGCCGAGATCCGCGTCGGCCCGGCCCTCGAGACCCTGGCTGCGATGCAGGGCGACGAGCCCTTCGACTTCGCGTTCATCGACGCCGACAAGGCCGAGTACATCGACTACTTCGAGGCGGTCCTGTCGCTGCTGCGCCCCGGCGGCCTGATCATGCTGGACAACACCCTGCGCCTGGGAACGGTGCTCGATCCCGACACCGAGGCCGCGCGGGTGACGGCGGAGCTGAACGACCGGCTCGTCACGGACGATCGGGTGGATGCCGCGATGCTCGCCGTCGCCGACGGGATCAGCCTGATCCGGAAGCGGGGGGCAACGGGGTGATGGACGACGCGGCGCTGAGAAAACGGTGCATCGCGGGCATGGCTCCCGTCTGGGCCGGAATCGCGACGGGCTCGGGCGGCTCGGTCTGGGAGCGCGACGGCGTCACCGCCGCGATCGTGCCCAAGGCGCCCTCGCGGTCGGTCTTCAACTCCGTCTTCTACGAGGACGCGGAGGCGCTGCTCGCCTCCCTGGACGACCTGCAAGCCGTCTACGAGGGCGCCGGCGTGTGGGCGTGGACCGTGTGGGTTCCCGACGACGACCTCGCCACGGGGGAGGCACTGGGACGGCAGGGGCATCTGCTCGACGCGCACCCCCGCTACATGGGCATGAACACGAGTGAGCTGATCGACCCGGGCCCGACGGCGGGGTTCGAGTTCCGCGAGAGCGACGACCGCGCCGAGATGGCGCGGCTGAACGAGATCGCCTACGGCTACCCGCCCGGGGATTTCGAGGCGGCCGCCGACGCCTCCCTGGAGGGGATGCGGATCTGGTTCGCGGACCTGGAGGGCGAGCCGGCGTGCACCCTGGCGATCATCCCGAACCAGCGCGACGCGGCTGGTGGCCTGGGTGGCCGCCGTCCCGGAGGCGCGGGGGCGGGGCATCGGCGGCAGCCTGCTCGCCCACGCCCTGCGGGCGGCGGCCGAGGACGGGCTCGAGACCACGACGCTGCAGTCGTCGAAGCTGGGGGCCCCGGTCTACACGCGGCTCGGGTACCGCGACCTGGGATCGGCCCAGATGTGGGAGCGGCGCTCGCCCGAACCCGGCGGCTGACACCCGGGTATGTTGCCCCGGTGCCCGCCGGCCCCTACAGCGATGAGCAGATCGACGCGGCCATCGACGCGATCACCGAGCCGGGCGCCTTCGGAGATGCCGAGAGGACGGTGGCCAAGGCGGCGCCGCAGTTGCAGCGAGTCCTGGCCGAGGCGCTCGACGCCGGCGGCTGGTTCGGCGAGTCCCACGAGGCCGGCGTGCTCAAGGCCGCGACTACGCCCGACGAAGAGGCCCGCCTGAACGCCGTTCGCACCCTGCTGGCGGAGGAGGCGCGCATGGGGATGATGGTGGGCGTCTCGGTTGGTTGGGCGCTGGCCGAGCAACTTGCGAAAACCGACTCCGGGGAGGGCTAGACGAGATGGAGATCCGCTACCACGGGCATGCATGCTTCGAGCTGGTCGACGGAGACCACCACGTGGTCGTCGACCCGTTCCTGAAGCCGAACAACCCCGTCGCCGAGGTGAGCGCCGAGGAGGTCGAGGCGACGCACATCCTGCTCACCCACGGCCACGTCGACCACGTCGCCGACGCCGTACCGCTGGCCAAGCGGACCGGGGCCCACTGCATCGCGATGGTCGAGTTGGCGAAGTGGCTCGACTCGCAGGGCGTCGAGACGACCAGCGACCCGAACCTCGGCGGCACCGTCGAGACGGACTGGGGCTGGGTCAAGCTCGTTCAGGCCTTTCACACGAACACGATCCCGGGCCCCGGCGACGAGCCCTTCAGCGCCGAGGACGGCATCGTGATCGGGCCGCCCTCGGGCCTGGTCATCAACATCGGGGGAAAGACCGTGTACCACCTGGGGGACACCGCGCTGTTCGGCGACCTGAAGCTGATCGCCGAGCGCACGCCGGTCGACGTCGCGCTGATCCCGATCGGCGGCCACTACACGATGGACCGCCACGACGCGGTGGTCGCCGCCGACCTGATCGGCGCCGGCACCGTGATCCCGATGCACTTCGACACGTTCCCGCCGATCGAGACGGACGCGGAGGCGTTCAAGGCGGACGTCGAGTCGAAGACCTCTTCGAAGGTCGAGGTGCTCGCGCCGGGGGGCTCGTTCAGTCCGTGACCACATAACCCGCATCTCCTCGGGCTTCGCCCTGCGGGGATACGGGGTTGTGACGCAGTCGTGAGGGATGCTGAGGCTCCTGTGTGCCGGGCGCGAACCAGACCGAGCGGTCCTTCCAATCGTGGGCGACCATCGCGCCGCCCGCGACGAGCCAAGCGACTGGCCTGGCGCTTTGCCGGCGCGAGATCAACCTGGCGGCGGCTGCGCCTGCGAGGCAGACGCCCGTCGCCCCGTGATGCAGGCGCTGGCCCGCGACCCAGACGCGCACGCGCTGCGGGTCGAAGCCGACGATCCGGTTTCCAACCGTCCATGGCATCTCGTTCACCCTCATGGGTTCTCCATCGGCCGGGGAGGTAGTGGCGATGAGCACAAGATTCGGTAACTGCAGAGTGACTCCTGCCGCGGACGCCTCGCGGACCTTCCGCACGGAAAACTGGCCAGCCAGCCAGTCGAACCGCTAAGCTCCCGCGCATGGAGGCGACCAGGACCGGACCGTCGCGCGCGGGGCGCGAGGACTTCAAGGCGACCTCCGATCCCGCCCTGCAGGAAGCGGCGGATCGAGGGGCCGCCAAGCTCCTCGACTACGGCGAGCTATACAACCTCTGGGAGCGCCAGCAGTGGGCGACCCAGGACATCGACTTCAGCCAGGACAAGGTGGACTGGCACGAGCGCATTCCCGAGGAGGAGCGCTACCAGCGCCTATACGGCCTCTCGAGCTTCTTCATAGGCGAGCAGAAGGTCGCCGATGAGCTCGGCCCGATCATGCGCGCCGCGCCGACCGAGACCCAGCGCATCTTCCTGGGCACCCAGATCGCCGACGAGGCCCGCCACGTCCGCTTCTTCGACCGCTTCTTCAGCGAGGTTGCCGTCCTCGACGAGACCTCGGAGCTGAAGCAGCGCCTGGACGCGCTCGAGCAGCATCTGAGCCCTGCGTTCGCGGAGCTCTTCGACGGCCTGCTGAAGCCCCGCGTCGACCGCCTCGCTGCGGAGCCCGGCGACCAGGAGGCGCTGGTCGAAGCGGTGACGCTCTACCACATGGTCATCGAGGGGATGCTCGCCCTGACGGGCCAGCACTTCATCATCGACTACAACGAGCAGGAGGGGACGCTGCCCGGGTTCGTCGAGGGCTTCTCGAACGTCGCTCGCGACGAGCACCGCCACATCGCCTTCGGCGTTCGCTTCCTGGTCGATGCAGTCCGCGAGAAGGACTCGAATCGCGACGTCATCCAGAAGATGCTGGAGGAGTCGATCCCGGTGGCCGATCGCGTCATCGATCCGCCATGGGCCGAGGACGAGGACATGGAGCTGTTCGGGGTCTCGCGTGACGACGTCCACGCCTTCGCGGCGCAGTGCCTGTCACGCCGCCTGAAGGCGATCGGGCTGGTTCCCGCCAGCGCCTAGCGCCGGGGCGGGGTTACTTGCGCTTGCCGTTGCCCTTGGAGGAGGCGGGCTTCTTCGGGGCCGGCGCGGGCTTCTTGGGCGCGGCCTTCTTCGGGCGCTTCGAGCCCTGCTGCTTCTTGGCGCCGGCGCCGTGCTTCTTGACGATCTTCTTGACTGTCTGCTGCGCCTCTGCTTCGGGGGCGATCGGCTGGGGCTGAGTCGTGGTGGTGGTCGTCGTCGGCGGGGCGCATGACGCGTCCGTGAGGCCGTCGCCGTCCGCGTCGCAGGCGCCGTTGATGCCCGTGGTGACCGGCCCGCCGACGACGCTCGGGTTGGTGGAGCCGTCGTTCGCCACGGGCTCCTTCGACTTCTTGCCCTTGCTCACGCCCTCGATGCCGCCGGTCTCGTGGACGAGCGGGTCCTCGGTCACCGGCTCCGCGACCACTTCCTCGACGGGGGCCGGCTCGGCCGGGGGCTCGACCGGCGCGGCCACGGGCTCGGCGGGTGCGGCCGGCACGACCGGCGGGGGGACCACCGGAGCGGGCTTGGCCTGCTGGAAGCTGGCGGTCTTCGCCGGAGGCTTGGGCTCCGGGCTGTCCTTCGAAGTCACGTGCTTGATCTCGGCCGCGCCACCGGCGAGCAGCGCGGCGGTGGCGAGTCCGGCGGCCGCCTTTGTACCCACCGCGGCCCCGATCGCACCTGCTCCCGCGGCTCCAGCGGCTCCAGCTCCGGTCGCGGCGGCCGCGCCGCCGACCGCGGCTGCACCGCCGGCCGCCGTCGCGGTGCCGCCCGCGGCGCACGCGGCACCAGTCGCTCCGGCGCCCGCGCCACCCGCAGAGCCTGCGCCGGCGCCCGCGCCGCCCCCGCCGATCAGGCCGGTGACCTTTCCGACGATCAGCCCCTTCAGGGCGATCAGCGGGCCGGCGGGGAAGAGGGCGGCGAGCACCTTCGAGTCCTTGTTCAGCTGCTTTCGGAAGTCAAGGCACGGGTCGCAGCGCTTGACGTGGCGGCGAGCAGGCCCGTCGAGCTTCGCGAGGCCCTCGGCGGCCTCGGCGAGCTGCAGGCGGACCTCGTCGCAGGTCAGCTGGCGGGACTGGGTCGACTCGGCGAGCGCGATGCGGGCTCGGACCAGCAGGGACTTGACGCCCGGCACCGTGGTGTCCATCGCCTGGGCGATCTCCTCGTAGCTCATCGCGTCGATCTCGCGCAGCAGCAGGGCCGAGCGCTGGGTCTCGGGGAGGTGGGAGACGTCCTCGAGCAGGCTGCGGAACTCCTCGCGGTCCTGCACCCGTTCGAGGGTGGTGACGCCGTTCATGTGCGGCATCGTGTCCATCGTGTCGACGCCGTCCGCTGTGGGCCTCCGAAGGTGGTTGAGGCAGCGGTTGCGGGCGATCCGGTAGAGCCAGGGGCGCACGGCGATCTCGCGCTCGTCGGCGATCATGGCGTTGTAGGCGGCGACGAAGACCTCCTGAAGCACGTCCTCGGCGTCCTCGGTGGAGCCCAGCATCTGGCGGCAGAAGCCCAGCAAACGCGACTGGTAGCGCTCGACCAGCATGTCGAAGGCGTGCTGGTGGCCCCTTCTGACGAGGACGACCAGGTTGGAGTCGTCCTGGAAGCGCAGCAGGGGGGAACGCCGGGCGAACAGCCCGCGCTTCTGCGCGTGTGTTAGTGCGGAGGCTTCCAAAGGGGACTCTCGGCGGGTTCTCTCCTACCCGTCCGAACACCGTACCAGCGGGTTAGTCTCGCTCCGAATAGCCGTAATCAGCCCTTTAGAAACCCGCTCACACCTACGATTCGGGTGCCCGGGTAGGCAAACTGGCAAAGCCCGCGTCCTTAAAAGACGCTGCCCTTCGGGGCGTTGCGGGTTCGAATCCCGCCCCGGGCATCTTCGCAGCCGCTCCTCGATCCTTGGCGACGTTAGTTCCATACCTTTGGTATGTTCTTCCGTACTGTCAGTACGGAAATGGAGGAACGAGATGAGCGAGCACGACCTGAAGCACATATCGGAGCGTTATTTCGCTGAGTGGGAGGCGCGCGACCCAGACGCGATCGTCGCCCTGCACAGCGAGGACACGAAGTTCCAGACTCACCTCGGCACCGAGCCGGTGACCGGGCGCGAGGCCGTGCGGGAGACGTTCGCAGGCTTCTTCGAGCAGTTTCCGCAGTTCGGGTTCGACACCCACCGCGTGCTGTACGGCGACGGCTTTTGGGTGCTCGACTGGAAGCTCACCTTCGTGCCCGAGGGCGAGACCGAGCGCCGCGGCTTCGACTGCCTCGACGTCGTCAACGTGGACGCCGACGGCCTCGTGGCGCGCAAGGAGACCTTCATCGACATGGTCCAGCTGCAGGCGGCGCTGCCCGACGTCGATGTCGAGGCCGAGCTCGAGCGCGGCTCCGAGGTGGCGGCATGACCCCCGCGACCGCGGCGACGCCGCTCTTGGATCGCGAACGCCTGTCCGAGCTGCCCGCCGAGCACCTGCTCGACATGGCGGTGGACCTGGAGCCCGCGCAGGCGATCCCGACCAACGTGGGAGCCAGAATGACGTTCATCGTCAAGGGCGGCACCGTGGAGGGGCCGCGCATCAAGGGCGAGCTCCTGCCCGGGGGAGGGGATTGGCTGATGGTCGGCGACGACGCCATCGGCCGCATCGACGTGCGGGCGACGATCCGCACCGACGACGGGGCGCTGATCCACTATGAGGCGGCCGGCGTGATCGACATTCCGGCAGACGGCATCGAAAGGTTGGCCGCCGGCGAGCGGCTCTCGGTCGACGAGACCTATGTGCGCACCACCCCCAGGTTCGAGACGGCGGACGAGCGCTACTCGTGGCTCAACGGCGTGGTGGTCGTGGGGGTCAACGAGCTCTCGCCCGACCACATCGACTACCGCATGTACAGGGTCCTGTGAGCCCGACACAGCAGGAGAGAACCGAGCTGACGACGACCTCGCTGGTGGCGGCGGGGCGCGAGCTGTTCGCGGCCGACGGCTACGCCGCGACCTCGCTCGACGCGGTGGTCGATCGGGCGGGGGTGACGAAGGGCGCCCTCTACCACCACTTTGCGGGCAAGCGCGAGCTGTTCGCCGCGGTCTTCGAGGCCGAGCAGCGACGGCTCAACGAGGTCGTCGCCGTCGCCTACACGGGGATCGAGGATCCCTGGGAGGCGTTCGAGGCCGGCTGCCGTGCGTTCGTCGAAGCCTGTCAGGAGCCTGGCGCGCAGCGGATCTTCCTGCTCGACGCGCCTGTGGCGCTGGGCTGGGAGGCGATCCGCCGGATCGAGTCGGGCTCGCTTGAGCTGATGGTGACGGGGATCGAGGCGGCCGTCGAAGCCGGCCGGATCGAGACCGGCAGCCCGCGACAGCTCGCCCACCTGCTCTTCGGTGCCGTCTGTGAGTCGGCGATGGTCGTCGCTCGCGCCGATGACCAGGCGGCGGCGTTGCGCGAATCGGTCGCCGAGCTCGGGCGCGTGCTGAGGTCCCTGGCCTCGACCGGCCCTAGCGGCCGAACAGCTCGACCTTGATGCGTCCGTCGCCGCTGTCGTCGTAGGCGACGAGCGCGTTGGCGATGCACTCGTCGGGGCGGCCGTAGGTCAGCTTCAGCTTTCGCTGGCCCCTGCCGGACATCGTGAATTCGCCGATGCGGAACTTGCCCTTGCCGTTCAGGGAGCAGCTGATGTCCCAGCGGACCTCGACCTGCCGGTTCGGCTGCGCGGTTACGCGCAGAGTGATGGCGCGCGCCCTGTCCTGGCCCCCGGTGACGAACACCGACGGGTACCCCTTGTCGGCGCTCTTGTCGAGCAGGCGACCCGGGGCGCCCAGCGCCGGCGGCGCCGCAACAAGCAGCGCGGCGGCCGCGATCAGAATTGCCCTCCCGGTGCGCACACAGGCATCCTCCCCGCACAGGGGCCGGCCGTCAAGTCCCACCCGTGCGCAACGCCTCACACGGCGACCGGAGACTGAGGGACAATGCGCTCCCATGGGGAACTTCATCTTCGGACATCCGCTGACCAGGCTGTACCGCAGGCTCGGCGCGCGCTACCCCGCGGTCTTCATCGCGCTGGAGCTGCAGTCAGCGTTCCTGATCGGTGCGGGCGCGGTGGTCCTGATCGGCTACTACTACGAGGCGGATCGCTCGGACGTCGTCACGGTCATCGCGCTCACCTGCGCGCTGACAGCGGTGGCGATCGCGATCGTGCTGCGGCGGATCTTCAAGCGGCTCGGCCCCCTGACCTCGTGGATCGCCGGCGCCCGCGGGCCCGCCGAGACCGAGGCCGCCTGGCGCACCGCGGTGAACCTCCCGATCGAGCTGATCCGCCGCGACGCGAGCTTTCCGGTCTTCGGGGTCGCGGCCCCGGTATCGATCGCCGCCGTCGTCCTCTACGACCTCTCGTGGTTCGCGTTCTTCCCGATTCTCGCCGGCGGCCTGATCGCCCTCGGCTACTCGGCGATCCTGCACTACCTGGCGCTCGAGCTCGCGATGCGCCCCATCCTCTTCGACATCAACGCCGCCCTGGTGAAGCCCGTGCAGATCACGCGGCCCTCGATCCCCCTGCGGGTCAAGCTGCTCGCCTCGCTGCCTCTGATCAACGTGATCACCGGAGTCGTGGTCGCGGCGCTGACCTCCGACGGCGGCGGCGTCGAGGCGCTGAGCCTGAACGTGCTGGTGGCGCTGACGGTCGCCTTCCTGATCAGCTTCGAGCTGACGGTCTTGCTCAGCCGCTCGATCCTGCGACCGGTCGAGGACCTCGAGGCCGCCACCGAGCGGATCAGGCAGGGGCGCTTCGACGAACACGTCCCGGTGACGACGGCCGACGAGTTCGGCGAGCTCTCCTCGGCCTTCAACCAGATGGTCGACGGGCTGGCAGAGCGCGAGCGCCTCCGCGAGGCGTTCGGGACCTATCTGGACGAGGAGGTCGCCCGCCACATCATCAGCGAGGAGTACGACCCCGCCGGGCGCGAGGTCGACGTTTCGCTCGTCTTCTGCGACGTCCGCGAGTTCACCGAGCACTCCGCCTCGGCCTCGGCGACCGAGATCGTCGCGAGGCTGAACGAGCTGTTCGAGGTGATCGTCCCCGTGATCAGCCGCCACCGAGGCCATGTCGACCAGTTCATCGGCGACGGGCTCCTGGCGGTCTGGAATGCCCCCGAGCACGTCCCGAACCACGCGGACCGCGCCGTTCAGTGCGCGGTCGAGATCGCGCGCACGGTGAACAGCCGCAGGCCCGGCGGGTTCACGATCGGCGTCGGTGTCAACTCGGGGTCGGTCGTTGCGGGGTCGGTCGGCGGCGCGGGCCGGCTCTCGTTCAGCGTCATCGGGGACGCTGTCAACCTCGCCTCGCGGGTCGAGGCGACGACGCGCGAAACAGGGGACCCCGTGCTGATCACCGAAGCGACGCGGGCCCTGCTCTCCGAGACCATCGAGGTCCAGCCACGGGGCCGCATCGAGATCAAGGGCTACGAGGATCCCATCGACCTCTACGCGCCGGTGATTCCCCAGGTGATGGTCCCCGGCGAGGGCGGAGCGGACGTGAGCGAGGTGGGCGGCCCGACGATCACCCAGCAGCCCGTCGGCGGCCTCGGGCGTCCCGCGGGGGCCGGTGACGGCCTCGGCAGGGCCTCCCCCGGCGGCCTCGGGCGCGCCGGCGGCGGGTCGCGCAGCGGCATCCCCGGCAGTTAGCCGCGATGGTGGGTGGCGCGCCGCAGATCGGTGGGGCCGGGGGTGAGCACGGCGGCCGGCTGGTCGCTCGCGCCCTGAAGGCACGCGGGGTCTCGAAGCTCTTCACCCTTTCGGGCGGGCACCTGTTCAGCATCTACGACGGCTGTGTGGCCGAGGGGATCGACGTAGTCGACTTCCGCCACGAGCAGGCCGCGGCCTTCGCCGCGATCGGCTGGGCCAAGGCGACGCGGGAGCCGGGCGTATGCGCCCTGACGGCAGGGGCCGGCGTCACCAACGGGATCAGCGCGATCGCCACGGCGCAGGCCGACGGCGTTCCCCTGGTCACGCTCGGCGGCCGCGCGCCCGAGATGCGCTGGGGAATGGGATCGCTGCAGGAGATCGACCACCTGCCCTTCGTGGCGCCCCTCGTGAAGTCGGCGGTGACCGCCAAGGCGACCGCCGACATCCCGCGCCTGACCGCCGAGGCGATCGACATCGCGATGACTCCGGCGTTCGGCCCGACCTTCGTCGACTATCCGCTCGACGCGGTCTTCATGGAGGCGGTCATGGAGGGCGACGCGGTCCCCGCCGCGCCCGACGCCGCCTTGGGCGTCGCCGACGGCGTCGAGGAGGCTGCGGCGCTGCTGTCCGGCGCGGAGCGCCCGGCGATCATGGCGGGCGGCAACCTCTACTGGTCGCGGGCCGAGGCCCAGCTGGTGGCGCTGGCTGAGTCGCTCGGCGCCCCGGTCTTCCTGAACGGCATGGGGCGCGGCTGCGTCCCCCCCGACCACGAGCTCTACTTCTCGCGAGCGCGCGGCGCGGGGTTGAAGGGCTGCGACGTCGCCTTGGTGATCGGCGTGCCGCTCGACTTCCGGCTCGGGTTCGGCGAGGCCGTGGGGGCCGACGCGAAGCTGGTGATGCTCGACTTCGCTCCCAACCGCCTGGAGAAGAACCGCCAGCCCGACGTGGCGCTGGTCGGCGACGTCGCGGCGACGCTCGACGCCCTGCGCGAGGCGGCCGCGGGCGACGCGGGAGGGACCGGGGCGTGGGTCGACGAGCTGAGGGCGACCGAGGACTCCAAGCGCGCCGAGGAGGCCGAGGCGATGGCCGACGAGCGCGCCCCGCTCCACCCGATGCGCCTCTACCGCGAGCTGGGCGAGTTCCTCGACCGCGACGCGATCGTGATCGGCGACGGCGGCGACTTCGTCAGCTTCGCCGGCCGGGTCTTCCAGACCTGGGAGCCCGGCACCTGGATGGACCCCGGCCCCTACGGCTGCCTGGGCGCCGGTCCCGGTCAGGCGATCGCCGCGAAGCTCGCCCGTCCCGAGCGGCAGGTCTGCCTGCTCCTGGGCGACGGCGCATTCGGCTTCTCCGGCCTGGAGTTCGACACGATGGCGCGCCACGGCCTGCCGGTCGTCGGAGTCGTCGGCAACAACGGAATCTGGGCGCTCGAGCACCACCCGATGAAGTTCCTCTACGGATACTCGCTGGCGGCCGAGCTGACTCCGGAGACGCGGTATGACCAGGTGGTCGCGGGCCTCGGCGGACACGGCGAGCTGGTCCGCGAACCGGCTGAGCTGCGCCCGGCGCTCGAGCGCGCCTTCGCCTCGGGCAAGCCCGCGCTGGTGAACGTGCTCACCGACCCCGAGGTCGTCTATCCGCGCCGCGCGAACCTGGCCTGAGGTAGGGTGAGTCGAGGCATTCGCTCGGAGGCTCACGCCCCTCTCCCTCGCGCGGACGAATCCAGAGGGACGTGATCGGAGTCCCGATGACCGAGCGAGGAGCCACGCCGCCCGGCGATGCGCACCTGCGAGAGCTGAAGGCGTCGGCCGACCACGCCCGCCAGCGCCACGAGCTCTACAAGGCCAAGACCTACGGGCCGAAGCTGACCAGCCCGGAGCGGCTTCGCGAGCTGAAGCGCGAGTCCGAGCGAACGGCGTCCGCCCTGGAGCGAGCGCGGATCACGGCCCGCCCGACGACTCAGGTCGGCGCCGATGCCTGAGGCCGTCGAAGCCACCACCTGGACCTGCGCGCGCTGCGAGGTGACCGTGTCGTTCATGGAGGGCACCGCCAAGCCCGCCATGCCGCCCACCTGGGGCGCGGACGCGGGGCTCCTGCACTGCCTGGAGTGCCGGCGCTCCCTGGCGGGCGACGCGGGGGTCCTCAGCTTGGCCGACGACGCTCCCGCAGAGCAGCGCCAGCGCCAGCGCTCACACGCGCGCATCGAGTTCGAGATCGGCCGCGACCCCACCCGCCCCGACAGCCGGATCGCCAAGTCCTGCCACACGTCCGTGATCGCCGTCCGCAAGGCCCGCGCCAGGATGGGCCTCGACGCCCGGCAGCCCCGTGTCGGCGACGGTGACGCCTGAGCGGGTCGGCACGGCTGGGCACGGGCGGCTTGCCGCAGTTTCCGGCGTCGTTCACCCCATAGATACGAGTTCGGCCGCGCCGTGTTGTTAGATGCTCACGGTCGCGCATCAGACGGCCGATGCGCACCTGATCATGAACTTCAGGCAAACCGCCGCTCCCCCCCGACCCGAGCAGGAGTCCCTGAGGGTGCCGCTCGGGAACGGAACCGCGACCACGCTTCGGGTGGCGCGCTTCGACCGCTCCCGATTCGGCGCCCGCGTGGTCCTGATGCGCCCGATGCGCAGGCTCGCCGAGTGGTGTGTCGAGAACGACTGCCCGGACGCGCTGATCGGTGGGTTCTATGTGCGCGCCGAGAACCTTCCATTGGGCGACCTGCGGATCGACGGCAGCCGCATCGAGTCCCGCCCCTTCGACTCCCCCTGGCACTCCGTGCGCGCGTGCGTGCACTCCCTCGACGGCGAGGTCTCGCTGAGCTCCCGGCTCGAGCTGCCCGCCGAGCCCGGCGGCGACCTGTTGCAGGCCGGCCCGATGCTGCTTCGCAACGGCGTCTCGCTGGTCGAGCCCAGCTCCGACCCCGAGGGCTTCTCTGTGGGCAAGGGCCAATTCGACTCGGACATCACGGCCGGCCGCCACCCGCGTGCCGCCCTGGGTGTCAGCCCGACCGAGCTGATCGCGGTCGTCTGCGAGGGGCGGACCGCCGATGAGGCGGGGCTCGACCTCTCCGAGCTGGCCGCCGTGATGGGCGACCTCGGAGCCGTGGACGCGATCAACCTCGATGGTGGCGGGTCCGCCTCCCTGGTCGTCGGTGGGGAGCTCGTGAACACTCCGCGCGAGCAGCACGGGATCAGGATCCCGGGGGGCCGCAGGATCCCGACGGCGCTCCGCTTCGTCCTTCGCTGAGCTGCGCAAGTTTGCGATCTCGGGCGCAGGGCTACCCTCGGTGTAGGTGCGCGCCGATCCTCACAAGCTGCTCATGGGCTTCTACTTCTATCCACGGGGAGGATCGGCCCACGCCTGCGATGCGATCTCGGGTCAGCTGATCGCCAACGGATTCGACGTCACCCTGCTCGCCGGGTCGCGCTCGGACAACGCCGGCCTCGGCTCGGCCGAGGAGTTCTACTCGGGCACCGAGGTGCGCTCCGTGGACTTCACCGGGGCGATCGCCTCCGAGGACCCGCTCGGCTTCGACGGAGGCGCGGGCACCGCCCCGATGCACGCCTCGTACGAGGACCGGCGAGACGCCGAGGACCCCGTCTTCGCCTCGCTCGACGACCGGGCGTTCGAGCGACAGGTCGAGGCGTGGTCCCGCGAGCTCGCCGCCGCGGGTGCCGCCGAGGCCGACGTCCTCTACCTCCACCACCTGACTCCCCTGATCGAGGCGGCGCGGCGCATCGCCCCGGAGGTTCCCGTCATCGGCCACATCCACGGCTCCGAACTGCTGATGTTGGAGCGCATCGCGGCGGGCTCCCCGGCGGGCTGGACGCACGACGGAATCTGGGCGCGACGCATGTGCGACTGGGCAGCGGGTTGCACCAGGATCGTCGTCAACAGCCCCAAGGGCCTGAAGCGCGCCAGCGCCCTGCTGGACCTGGACCCCGACCGCTTCGCTCTGATCCCGAACGGCTTCGGCCGCGACTTCGCGCCCCGCCACACCAGCCGCCGATCTCACTGGCACCGGCACCTGGTCGACGAGCCCAAGGGCTGGGGCCCGGGCGGCGCGCCCGGCGAGGTCGGCTACCGGGACGAGGACCTTGGCGCGCTCGAGGGCACGACCCTGCTCGCGATCGGCCGCTTCACCGAGGTCAAGCGGCTGCCCCTCCTGATCGAGGCCTTCGCCGCCGCGAAGCCGCGCTTTCGCCGGCCCACCGGCCTCGTGCTGCTGGGCGGCTATCCGGGGGAGTGGGAGGGTGAGCACCCGCTCGATGCGATCGAACGGGTCGGCGCGACCGACGTGTTCCTGGCCGGGTGGCAGCCCCACCGCGACCTTCCCGCATTCCTCAATGCCAGCGACCTCCTCGTCCACCCCTCGGTCAACGAGCAGTTCGGCCAGGTGCTGGTCGAGGCGATGGCCTGCGGCGTCCCGGCGATCGCGGTCGAGCGAGGGGGGCCGGCGACGATCGTCGACCACGATGAGACCGGCTGGCTGATCGGTCCAGACGATCGCGAAGCGCTGACCGAGGCGATCGTCCAGGCGGTGAATGACCCCGTCGGGCGCCAGCTGATCGGCCGGGCGGCCCGCGGCAAGGCGGTCGAGAGCTACTCCTGGGAGGAGATCGGATCTCGCATCGCCGGGTTGGTCCGCGGGCTCCCTGCTACCGTTTCCCAGGTCGGGTAGCCGCCGCAAAGCGGAAATGCGCCCGAGAGGTTCCGTTTCTCCTCGCGCTTCATGTGATGTTCGGGGGCCGATATGGAGTCTCCCCGAATCACTCACAAGGAGCTGAATAAGTGTCATCAAAGTCTTTCGCCGATCTTGGCGTGTCACGTCCCGTCGTGGACGCGCTCGCCAAGCGAGGCATAAGAGAGCCGTTTGCCGTGCAGAGCCTCTGCATCGCCGACGTGCTCGACGGGCACGACGTGCTCGTGCAGTCCCCCACCGGGTCGGGCAAGACGCTCGCCTTCGGTGTTCCCCTGGTCGACCGCATCGCGGCCGACTCGCGCCGCCCCGCGGCGCTCGTGCTCGCGCCGACGCGCGAGCTGGCCGAGCAGATCGTCGACGAGACGCAGGCGGTCGCAAGGTCGCGCGCGCTCAAGGTCGCCCCGGTCTTCGGCGGCGTCGGCATCCCGGCGCAGGCCCGCAAGGCCGCCCAGGCCCACATCGTCGTCGCCACCCCGGGACGACTCGAGGACCTGATCCAGCGCGGCATGCTGACCCTGAAGCACGTCAACACGCTGGTCCTGGACGAGGCCGACCGCATGCTCGACATGGGCTTCAAGCCCGCCGTCGATCGCATCGTCGCCCAACTCGCCAAGGACCGGCAGACGTTGTTCTTCTCGGCGACCCTCGAAGGCGCCGTCGGCAAGCTGGCCAAGGCCTACACCAAGGACGCCAGGCGCCATTCCCACAAACCAGTGGACGACGGCCCGGCCGACATCGAGCATCGCTTCGTCCACCTGAGCCACGACGGCAAGCTGGCCGCACTGGTCGGCGAGCTCCGCGACACCGAGCGGGGCCGCACCCTGGTCTTCGTCCGCACCAAGCGGGGCGCCGACCGCTTGGTCAAGAAGCTCTCGGGCGAGCGGCTCGACGCGCTGGCGATGCACGGCAACAAGAGCCAGAACCAGCGCCGCCGCGCCCTCGCCAGCTTCGAGAGCGGCGATTGCCAGACGCTCGTGGCGACCGACGTGGCCGCGCGCGGAATCGACGTCGCGGACATCACCCACGTGATCAACTTCGACGCTCCCGCCGACCGCGATGCCTACGTGCACCGCACGGGGCGCACCGGCCGAGCCGGCGCAACGGGGGTGGCGGCGAGCTTCGTCCTCCCCGACCAGCGTCGCGAGATGGGAACGATCGCTTCCGAGCTCGGTCTCCAGCGTGAGTTCGGGGTGCCGATCGCCAACGGCGGCGGCCACGGACGCGGATCGAACGGATCAAATGGAGGACGGGGCGAGAGGAAGGCCGGCGGGCAGCGCCCGCGGCGAAACAACCGAAATCGCGGCGGGCGCCGCGGGAAGGCGAGGGCTTAAGTGACCGAGACCGAGATCAGGACCGAGGCCTGGACATGCGACCGCTGCGACATGACCATCCGCTGGGCTGAGGGCTCCCAGGCGCCGGAGCAGCCGGACCACTGGGTCAAGGAGGACGGCGGCATCTACTGCCTCGCCTGCAGGCGCGAGCGCGCCGCCGAGGCCGGCGTCGCGCACCTTCCCGACGATGCCCCGGCCGCCGACCGCCAGAAGCTGAGCTCATGGGCCCGCCTGGAGTTCGAGATCAGGCGTGACCCGACGCGGCCCGACAACCACATCGCCAAGGCGTGCCGGACATCGACGCCGGCGGTTCGCAAGGCGCGCGGCAAGCTCGGCGTGCCGCCGGCCGCGAAATACAACTGAGGCCCGAAGTGGGTGGGGGCGCCGGCGCCGCCGGTCACCTCGCTCACTGATTCGCCGAAGAAACCGCAGCCGTCTGGCCGTAGAACGCCGGGCGGCTGCATGCGTTCGCTCGGCGGCGTGAATCCGGCGGTGCTTCTACTCGGTAGCGCGGTGTTTCGCCTTCCGCGCGCTCTTCATCCGCGCCACGCCTTCGAGCTCGACCTTCCGCAGCCGCAGCGACTCTGGCGTGATCTCCACGCATTCGTCTTCGCGGACGTGCTCGAGGGCCTCTTCGAGTGAGAGGTGTTTCGCGGGCACCAGGCGGACCGTCTGGTCGGCCGAGGCGGCGCGGACGTTGGTCTGCTGCTTTTCGCGGATCGCGTTGACGTCGATGTCCTCCGAGCGGGCGTTCTCGCCGACGATCATTCCCTCATAGACCTCCTCGCCGGGCTCGACGAAGAGCGCCCCGCGCTCCTGCAGGGCGAAGAGGGCGAAGCTCGCGGTCCTGCCGCGGCGATCGGCGACGAGAGAGCCGGTCGGGCGGGTGCGCAGCTCGCCGGCCCAGGGCTCCCAGCGGTCGAAGACGTGGTGCATCAGGCCCGTCCCGCGGGTCTCGGTCAGGAACTCGGTCCGAAAGCCGATCAGGCCGCGCGCGGGGACCAGGAACTCCAGGCGCACCCAGCCGGTCGAGTGGTTGACCATCTGCTCCATCCGGCCTTTGCGGACGGCGAGCGCCTGGGTGACGGTGCCGACGTACTCCTCGGGCACGTCGATCGCGAGGCGCTCGACCGGCTCGCACAGCTTCCCGTCGACCTCGCGAGTCAGCACCTGGGGCTGGCCGGCCGTCAACTCGAAGCCCTCGCGGCGCATCATCTCCAGCAGGATCACGAGCTGCAGCTCGCCGCGGCCCTCGACCTCCCAGGTGTCGGGGCGCTCGGTGTCGCGGACGCGGATCGAGACGTTGCCGACCAGCTCGGCGCCCAGGCGGTCGCGGATCTGGCGCGCCGTGAGCTTCGAGCCGTCCTGACCCGCGGTGGGGGCGGTGTTGATGCCGATGGTGACCGACAGCGAGGGCTCGTCGACCGAGATCACGGGAAGCGGGCGCGGGTCCTCCAGGTCGGCGAGGGTGTCGCCGATGTTGATCTCCTCGATGCCGGCGACGGCGATGATCTCGCCGGGCCCTGCCTCGGCGGCCTCGATGCGGTCGAGCGCCTCGGTGACATAGAGCTCGGAAACCGTGACGCGCTCGATCTCGCCGTTCGAGCGGCACCACGCGACCTGCTGGCCGTTTCGGATCGTCCCGTTGTGGACGCGACAGAGTGCGAGGCGGCCTACGTAGGGCGAGGCGTCCAGGTTGGTCACGTGGGCCTGCAGGGGATGGTCCGGCTCGTAGCTCGGCGCGGGGATCGACTCGACGATGAGGTCGCGCAGGGGCGTCAGGTCGGTGCCCTCCTCGCCCTCGGTCGGCGATGCCCAGCCTGCTTTCGCGTTCGTATAGATGATCGGGAAGTCGATCTGGTCCTCGCCGGCGTCGAGGTCGAGGAAGAGCTCGTATACCTCGTCCACGACGGCAGAGATGCGAGCGTCGGGTCGATCCACCTTGTTGACGACGAGGATCACCGGCAGCTTCGCCTCGAGCGCCTTGCGCAGGACGAAGCGCGTCTGCGGCAACGGGCCCTCGGACGCGTCCACGAGCAGCAACACCCCGTCGACCATCGTCAGGCCGCGTTCGACCTCGCCGCCGAAGTCCGCGTGGCCCGGCGTGTCGATGATGTTGAACTTCACGTCGCCGAAGCGAATCGCCGTGTTCTTGGCGAGGATCGTGATGCCCTTCTCGCGCTCGAGGTCCATCGAGTCCATGACGCGCTCGTTGACGTCG
>Ga0183260_10001470_pt1 | contig 19569 bp, 15 predicted proteins | sample AntDrymUQ4972206_2_FD_129768 | JGI IMG/M metagenome (GOLD analysis project Ga0183260, IMG submission 129768) | Polar desert sand microbial communities from Dry Valleys, Antarctica - metaG UQ497 (22.06) (version 2) (version 2) | ecosystem: Environmental > Terrestrial > Soil > Desert | place...
CCTTCGGAATCATCGCAGCAGGAACCTTCGGCGCTAGAAGAGAGTCGGGATGTAGTGCAGCGCCTGGGGGATGCCGACAGTGCTGCCGACGAACACGACCGCGATGATGGCGACGCCCAGAGCGAACGGCAGGAGAGTCATGATGCGCGGAGCCTACCACGAAGACACGCATCGGGCTTCCGTCAGTACCGGTTGGGCAAGGCACTGAGGGTAGAGTCGGCTGGACCTGATCTGATCGCCGCTAGCGCTTGTCTTTGAGTGTGAACGTCATTTCGATGTTGACCACTACGGCGACGGCCTCTCCGTCCTTCTGGCCGGGGCGGAACTGCCACTGCTTGACGGCGCTCACGGCCTGTTCGTCGAGGCCAAACTCCTTGTCCAGCGACTTCACAACGCGCACGGGACCAACGCTGCCATCAGCCAGGATTACGGCCTGGACTTCCACCAGTCCCTGGATGCGCTGTCTCAGTGCATCCCCGGTGTAACGTGGTTTCACGTCGCGGATGACTTCGGGCGACTTGACGCCCTGTCCGATGACCGATACCCCCTCAGGGGGCCAGGGCTTGTCGGCCGGATCCTGCGCGGGAAGTGTGGCTGCAGGCTTGGGAACCGACTGCCCTTCTGCCGGAAGCACCGCCGTCGAGTGCGCGAGAAGAACACCCAGGAGAATTGAGCCGAGCATGTTGCCTCCCTGCAGCAGTTTCGCTGCCTATGCCGCCGAACCGTCCTTCAGACGATAGCACCAACGGTCTGGCCGGACGTGTGGACGGCCCGAACCGCCCTTTCAGCTGTCACGCATGATCGTCAGGGGACTGACCATCATGGCGCGACGGGCAGGGATGAAGCTCGCGACCGCGACGGCGACGAGCAGCAGCGCCGGACCGGTCAGCCAGATCCAGAACGGCGGAACGGCAGGCGCGGAGGTGAAGCCGGCAAGCCAGCGAGATACCAGGATCGAGCACAGAAGTCCCGCGACGATCGCCACGCCGGCCAGCCGGAGTCCCGCGACCAGGACCTGGCGGACGATACGGGAGCGTTGAGCGCCGAGAGCGGTGCGTAAGGCGAACTCGCGGCGGCGCTGACGCGCGAACTCGGAGAGGGCCCCCGCGGTTCCAAGTGCGCCGAGTGTCAACGCGATACCCGCCACTGCCCCGACGAGGACCGTCGCGATCCGCTCGGAGGCCAGCGACGTCCGCGCCAGTTGCGCCTCGAGCGACCTGACGCCCCCGGGAAGCAGCCTCCCATCCGACACTGATTCGATGACGCGCTGAACCGACGCCAGGACTTCATCATCCGCTCGCCGGGCGCCGAAGATCGCGGTCAACTGCGCCGTGAAGTCCTGGCTGATCGACGTGTAGATCCCCGGCTCGGTTCGTTTCTGTGTCGACCGCAGCGTCTCGGCTTCAACGACCCCGATGATCTGCGTGCGTCTGCCGGAGAGCTCAATCACCGCCCCGCCGACGGCGCGTCCGCCGAAATACAGGTCGGCGGCCTCCCGATTGAGCACGCCGACACGACAGCTCGAGGGCGTCGGCTCCGCCTCGAGCATCTGGCCCGCGGACTTCGAGAAGCCCATGGCGGCGAAGTAGCCCGGAGAGACAGCTCGAGCATCGAGCACGCCGGTCGCGGATCTGGCGGCCAGGTGAGGAACCCGGAACGCCGACGGGCCATCCACGCCGCGCGGCACGCTGTTCTGCTCCCCGTAGTAATAAACCACCAGCCTGCGCGCGACGGCGGCATGCGCAGCGGGGTTCGCCACCACCCCGATGATCTCGACGCGCTGCCCGGCAGCATCCTCGAGAACACGCCCGACCGCACTCCCCTCCTTGAACAATGTCCGCGCCGCCGTTTCGTTTACGACCACAACCTTGCAGGCCTTCGCCGTGTCACCACCCCCGAACATCCGGCCCTCGAGCGGCGGCAACACCACGCTGTCGAGTGTCGCGGGTTCGAACGTGACGATGTCAAGGGTCTGGTCGCGCATGGGGACGCCCGGGAGCTCAATGCGTATCGACTCCCACGGCGCGTGTCCGCCCGGTGGAATGCTCACCCAGTTCGCGGACGAGAAGCCAGGTAGTGACAGGACAGTGCGTTCGACGGTTTGAAGGTACTCGAGACCGAGATCGATTCGTCCAGAACCCCTCAGCGACTCGACGGTCGCAAGCACCGGCTCGCCGAGGCCCTCGGCGGCGCCGGTTCGCAGTGCCGCCCGGAAGCTCTCGAATAGCAGTCCGGTCGAAACCGCGAGGACGCAGCAGCAGGTCATCTGCGCGACCACGAGTCCCGCACGCAGGCGAAGCATCGCGCCCGACGGCCCCACCGCCTCCCGTCGCAAGACCAGGGCAGGATCGTCGTGGCGAATCTCGAACCACGGCAGCATGCCGCAGAGGATGGTGATGCCGACGCAGGCCACCGCCGCCACGACAATGGCGCCGACCGCAGGAGCGAACGTCAGCTGCTCCGCATGGACGTCGTAGAGAAACGCCGGAACGACCTTCGAGGTCCAGTACGCGAGCAGCGCGCCGACTGCGCCGCCGCTGCCGGCAAGAAGCGCACTGTCGACCAGCAACTGCCTCGCGAGTTGTCCCCGGCTCGCACCCAGTGCCACCCTGACGGACGTCTCTTGCGCCCTCGCCGATGCGCGCGAGAGGAGGAACGCCGCGACATTCGCACAGGCGATCAGGAAGACAGCCCCTGCGGCCACGGGCAGCAGGATCATCAGGCGCGCCATGCCGGCGGCCGCTTCCGGGGGAAGTCCCGTATACGAAAGGACCGCGATCTGACTCTCGGGGCCGCCTGAGTTCAACGCGCGTTGAGTGTCATCGACCGAGATCTCACCTCGAAGACGCCCGATCACAGTGAAGGTCGGGCTCGCACGATCCAGTCCGCGAACCGCATCGTCCTTCAGCGGAATCCAGACATCAACCGCTCGTCCGGCGTACAAACCGGCCAGACCAGGCGGCGCGACACCGGTAATCGGCATCTCTTCGCCGTCGATCTCGATCCGCACCACAGAGAGATCGCGGACGGTCCCCAACTCTCCGCGGCGCACACGGTCGCTGATGACTGCGCCCTCGCCGGGTGGGAGTTCAAGGATCTCGCCGAGGTCGTTGGTGATTGAGGCGGCTGCCACCGTCGACGTCCGCTCACCAACCGTGATGCGGAGCCGTGACTCGCGCGCGGCGCCAAGCTTTTCGAAGAGATCGGCCTTCGACTGAAGCGCAAGATAGGCGTCGTATGAGAGCGGGGTAAGGCTTCGACCAGTCCCCAGGGCCAGTAACGACACGACGCTGTCGATGCCGGTGATCGGCAGGTCCGGCGTCACGAACCCGCGGACAAACCCGTAAACGGCCGCATTGCTGCCAATGCCAAGAGCGATTGTGAGGACGAGCGTGAGGCTTAGACCCCACTGGCGGGAGAGGCTCCTGAGAGAATGTCGAAGATCGGTCACCGCGCATCACTATAGTGCGCGTCATGACATCTCGCCGCGTCAGGACGGACTCTATCGTCGAGTGTCGTCGAAAGCAGCGGTGTAGACCGTGACGAGCGGTGTGCCGTCCGGCAGGTCGTCGATGCCGACCACGTCAAAGCGGACCGGGCAGCGATCGTAGAGGCCGTGCAGCGCCAGGTACGCTACCGCCATCCGGATGACGCGGCGCTGTTTCGCGGGGGTGACGGATTCGGCGGCCGTCCCGAACTCTCCGCTCGATTTTCGCCGCACTTCGACGAACACCATGGTGTCGCCGTCCCTGGCGATGATGTCAATTTCGCCATGTGCGGTTCGATAGCGGCGTTCGAGAACTGCGTACCCTCGGGATTCGAGTTCGAGGGTCGCGAGATTCTCGCCCGATTTCCCCAGATTCTGTCGCGCTTCAGTCATCCCTGGGAGTGGGACCAAGATCCGCGCCGATTTGGTGGCGGTCAGAAGCGAGTGATCCGTGGCCGTGGACGGCGGCACCTGACTTACTTCGGCTGAGCTCCATCCATGGCTGAGCTCCATCCATGCTCCAGCCATCATTGACAGGACGCTGTCCGCTTCACCTGAACTCAATGGCCGAGCCACCTGTCGAGTTCATGGGCAACGCCTTCATTGCCGCAGCCCGGGTCCAAACATCCAATAAGGGCATCCCCATCGTATAGGTCGGTACGCGGATTGCGCCGCGACTTCACTGGCTCGCCTGCTGAGCCCAGTCAGCCCGTCAATCCAGCAGGGATGAGGCAACGTTATGGACAACACAACAGTCGAGCGGAAGTTAGAGGGACTTGCAAAGTCACGCAGTCGTCGGCGTTTCATGGTGCAGGCAAGCATCGCGGCGGTCGGGGTGGGGGTTCTTGGCACGTCCAAGCTGTCGACCCCGGTTTCGGCGCAACCGATACCGGGGGTTTCGGACGCGGACATACTGAACTTCGCGTTGAACCTCGAATACCTCGAGGCTGAGTACTACTTGCGCGCGGTCTTCGGGACGGGTCTGTCCGACAGCGATATTACGGGTACCGGCGGGCCGGGAGGCGTGATCACGAAGGCAGGTTCGACCGTCGTACCGTTCGCCACGGCGGCGATCCGGCAGTACGCGTTAGAAATCGCGGCGGACGAACTTGCCCACGTGCGGTTCCTTCGCGCCGCCCTAGGCGCCGCCGCGGTGGCCCGGCCGACCATCGATCTTCGCGACAGCTTCACGAACGCGGCCATTGCCGCTGGCATCATCTCAGGTAGCGCGACCGCCATTGGCCCGGGCGGCACCTGCCCTCCGGGGACGCCACCAGGCCCCAGGCCCGCGTCTTTCTTCGTTCCGAACCGGGATTGCACGGGCTGGGTACCGAACGATCATCCACTCGCCTTCCCTGCGGGAGGCGCCGGTGCGCCGCAGACATTCGATCCCTTTGCAAACGAGGTGAACTTCCTCCTTGGCGCGTTCGTGTTCGAGGACGTGGGGGTGACGGCGTACAAAGGGGCCGCACGGCTGTTGAGCAATCCGAATATTCTGGAAGCTGCGGCTGGTCTGCTTGCGGTCGAGGCTTACCATGCGGGCACGATCCGGACGGTGCTCTTCTCCCGCGGCGCCGTGGATCCGGTGCAGAAGATCTCGGACCTGCGCGACTCGGTCGACGGGGCTGACGACAGGGACCAGGGGATCGTGCTCGGCGGAAACGCCAACATCGTCCCGACCGATGCCAATGGCCTCGCCTACAGCCGCACCGCCGCTCAGGTGCTGAACATCGTCTACCTCGGCGGAGCAGCCGCAAACTTTGGGTTCTTCCCAAACAAGTTGAATGGTCTGATCGCCTAGACGAGCTTCCTGCGTGCCACGGTCCCATTGTGGGACCGTGGCATCAGAGCCGCACGGTCGCGGAACTCCGATCCCTGTCGATGGGGTCAGAAGCGAGTGATCAATGGCCGTGGACGGCGGCGCCTGACGCGACCTCGGCCAAGGCTTCATCCATGATTGACAGCACGCTGTCGGCCTGATCCTTCGACAGCACCAGCGGAGGAGCCAGCCGGACGGCGTTGCGGCCGGCGCCGAGGATGAGAATCCCACGCCGGAACATCGCCTGGACGAGCGCGTTGCGTTGGTCGACCGCCCGCTCCTTGGTGGTGCGGTCCTTGACCAGCTCGACGCCGATCATCAGGCCCTTGCCGCGGACGTCACCGATGATGGCGTGCTTCTCCTGCAGTGCCCGCAGCCCCTCGAGCAGATGGTCGCCGACCGTGGCGGCATTAGCGACGTACTGCTCTTTCAGCAGCTTGATCGTCGCGAGTGCGGCGGCGCACGAGACCGGGTTGCCCCCGAACGTGCTGGCATGTGCCCCCGGCGGCCACGACATGATGTCGGCCTTCGCGCAGGTGATCCCGAGCGGCAGTCCCGACGCGATCCCCTTCGCGATGTTGACGACATCGGCCTGAACACCGAAGTGTTCGAGCGCGAACATCTTGCCGGTCCGGCCCATGCCGGACTGCACTTCGTCGCCAACCAGGGCGATCCCGTGCTCGGTGGCAAGCGCACGCAGCCCCTGCAGGAATGATTTCGGCGGCACCAGGTAGCCACCCTCGCCCTGGATCGGTTCGACGACGATTGCCGCAACCTCGTCCGGCGAGATCAGGTGGACCATGATCTGGTCCCGGATGAACGAGATCGAGGCTTCGGCGCACTCGTCGGCGCTGCCTTTGAAGCGGTAGGTGTCCGGATAGGGCGCGTGAAAGACACCCGGCATGAACGGCGCAAAGCCGCGGCGCTGGAGGGCCTTGCTCGCAGTCAGCGAGAGTGCTCCCATCGACCGGCCGTGGAAGGCACCGAGGAACGCAATGATCCCCTGGCGCTTGGTCGCGTAGCGGGTCATCTTGATCGCCGCTTCGGTGGTCTCGGTGCCCGAGTTCGCGAAGAAGGTCCGGACGTCGCCCGCGATCGGCACCAGCGAGGCCAGCTCCTCGGCGAGTCGCACCTGCGGTTCGTAGTAGAAGTCCGTGCCCGACATGTGGATGAACTTCTGGGCCTGGTCCGTGATCGCCTTCACGACGTCGGGATGCGATACGCCAGTCGAGTTCACCGCGATGCCGGCGGCACAGTCGAGGAAGCGATTGCCGTCGACGTCTTCGACGACCGCACCCTCGCCGCGCGCAATGACAAACGGGTAGTCACGCGTGTAGGACGGCGACACGTACTTCGTGTCCTTGTCGATGATTGCCTTGGCCTTGGGTCCCGGCAGTGCCGTCTTGATCTCGGGTGCATTCATGATGCCGTCACTTCCGCTTCCACCGTGTTACCGATCCCGTGTCTTCGAGGAGGATGCCCCGGGCGTCGAGGTCCTTCCGGATACGGTCGGCTTCTGAGAAATTCCGGGCGAGCCGCGCCGCTTTGCGCGCCTCGATGAGCTGCTCGATTTCTACCACTGGCACCGGGGGACGTTCGTCCTCTGTCCGTCGCAGCGCCAGCACGCCGAGCACGCGATCGAAGGTATCGAACGTCGACCGCACGCCGGCCGCGTCGACACCTGTGAGCTCTCCCGCATCGATCGCGCTGTTCAGCGCGCGAACGAGGTCGAACATGACGCCGAGAGCCGCGGCGGTATTCAGATCGTCGGCGATGTGGTCCGTGAACGCTTTGGCCGCCGTATCGAGCGTCTCACGGACGGCAGGATGCCCGGCGTCCGGAGATGAAGGCAGCGCCTCGACGCGAACGAGAAAGTCTGTGATCCGCTTGACCGCCTCTTCGGCCTGGCGCATCGCCGTCCACGAGAACTTGAGCTGCTTCCGGTAGTGCGTTCCGAGATACAGGTAACGCAGCGCCGACGGCCGGAAGCCGCGCTCGACGATGTCGGCGAGGTTGAACACGTTGCCGAAAGATTTGGACATCTTCTCGGTGCCGTGCTCCTCGTCCTCGATCATGAGGTGCTCGACGTGGAACCACAAGCGGACGAACGGCTTGCCGGTTGCCCCTTCCGCCTGCGCGATCTCGTTCTCGTGGTGCGGAAAAATCAGGTCGACGCCGCCTGAATGAATGTCGATCGGCGGCTCGCCAAGAAGCCGGAGCGCCATCGCAGAGCACTCGATGTGCCAGCCCGGGCGTCCGGGACCGATCCCTGGATCCCAGGTCGGCTCGCCGGGCTTGGTCGCCTTCCAGAGGACGAAGTCGCGGGCGTTTTCCTTTTCGTATTTGTCGGAGTCAATCCGCGCACCGCTCTGGATCCCGGCGTGGTCGAGATGCGCGAGCTTGCCGTATTCCGGCAGCGTCGAGATCTTGAAGTAGATCGACCCCTCGCTCGCATAGGTGTGGCCGTTGCGGTCGAGCGCACGGATGGTCTCCCCCATCGCGTCGATGTTTGCGTCGTCGGTTGCGCGCGGCGTTTCTTCGACCGGTTCGAGTCCGAGGAGCGCCGCGTCCTCGAGAAACGCGTCGATAAAACGGCCGGTGTAGTCTCGCAGCGGGACCCCGGCCTTCTGTGACTCCACGATGGTCCGGTCGTCCACGTCCGTGTAGTTCATGACGTGGCGCATCGGGTAGCCCTCCTGGTGGCGAAGGGCGCGGCGGAGAACGTCAGTCGCGACGAATGTGCGGAAGTTGCCGATGTGGCCGCGCGCGTAGACCGTCAGGCCGCACGTGTACATCCGCACCGTACCGTCCGCGGACGGCGCGAAGTCTTCCTCCTGGCGTGTAAGGGTGTTGTAGAGACGCATCGCGATCGTGCGGGTTCAACCCTTCAGCGGAACAGTGGCGCGCCGCGACGTCTCGCCCTGCCGTGCGTCAATGTGCAACTCGTCAGCATCCTTGTGGAACTCGAACGAGATGTGACCGGTGGCATCGAGTCCCTTCGCAAGTCCAGTCATCGCCTCGCCCACCGTCGCCGTCAACGGCGGTGCGAGGCCGAGTTGCTCTGCGAGTTTCGCCCCAAGTTCCGGCCCCAACGCACCGAGTTCGCCCGTGGCCGGCACCGACATCCGCAGGACGAAGCCGTTCTGCACGGCCCCTGTCGTCTCTGTCATCTAAGAAGGATTCTATAGCGAAATGCGACGGAACAGCCGGCGCGCACTCCGGATGTCGGCCTCGATCTGCGCGCGCAACGCGTCGACATCAGGGAACTGCCGCTCGTCGCGCAGCCGCTGAACGAAGAGCAGTCGCAGCGGGCGATCATAGAGATCCCGTTCCGCATCGAGCACGTGGGTCTCGATGACCGGGGCGTCCACATCACCGAACGTCGGCCGCATCCCGATGTTCGTGACGGCGGGCAGGACGATGCCGTCCACCGACGCCAGCGTCGCATACACGCCCGTCGGCGGCACGAGATCATTCGGTGTCGCGAGGTTTGCCGTCGGCACACCGATGCTGCGCCCGCGCCCGGCGCCACGCACGATCGTGCCGTCGAGAAAGTAGTGGTGCCCGAGGAGTGCCGCCGCTTCGTCCACGCGTCCTTCGGACACGAGACGACGCACGCGGGTGCTGCTGACGACGAAATCCTTGTAGCGGATCGGGTCGATCTTCTCGGCGCGGAATCCGTAGCGCGATCCGAGCGTGCGAAGGACCGAGAACGTCCCGGAACGCTCGTGGCCGAACAGGAAGTTCGCACCGACCCAGACCTCTGAGACGTGCAGCCACTCGACCAACACGGTTCGCACGAACATCTCCGGATCCCACAGTGACAGCTCGCGTGTGAATCTCACGAAGGCGAGCCCCTGCATTCCTGAGCGCCGCAACGCCTCGATCCTCTGATCGCGCGTCATCAGGAGGGGCGGCGCCTTATCGGGCCGGAGCACTCGTGGCGGATGCGGATCGAAGGTCATCGCCGATGGCGTGCCACCGCGCTCCCCCGCCCGCTGCCTGACCCGGTCGATGATCTTCATGTGGCCGCGGTGCAGCCCATCGAAGTTGCCGAGGGCGAGAACCGGGTTAGGCCACCGCGGCGGCGGATCGTCAGGGAAAGTGGCTATCTGTATTCCAGCTCGAGACCATCGTACGCGAGCGCCATGCCTTGCGGTAGCGCTTCGTTCGTCCCGGCGTGAGGCAGATCGTGGCACATGTGGGTAAAAAAGGTCCGCCCGGCGGCGATCCGGCGCGCCGCCTCGGTCGCCTCCGACAGCGAGAAGTGGGTCGGATGGGGACGATGGCGAAGGGCGTCGAGCACGACGACGTCCAGGTTGTGCAGCAGCGGCCACGAGTGGTCAGGGATGCTGCTGCAGTCGGTGAGATACGCAAACGACCCGAACCGAAGTCCTAGAATCGGCCGCTGCCCATGCAGGACTGGGATCGGGGTGATCTCGTGCCCGCCGACGCGGATCGGTCCGTTCACCAGGCGCAGGTCCAGTTCGGGAAGTCCGCCGCCCCGAGGGGTCGCCGGGTCGAACACGTAGGAGAACGTCGTCTTGATGTCCGAGAGCGTCTGCTCATCTCCGTAGCACGGGAGCACCTGCCGCGAGACCCCGGTGAAGCGACGCGTCTCATCGAGGCCGAAGATGTGGTCGGCGTGTCCGTGCGTAAAGAGGATCGCATCGACCCGGCGGATGTTGTGACGCAGCGCCTGCTGGCGCAGATCCGGGCCGGCGTCTACGAGGATGCCGGTGCCATCCTCCATCTGGACGAAGATCGATGTTCGCAACCGATTGTCGCGCGGATCCTCGGACCGGCAGGTGGCACAGTCGCAGCCGATCATCGGCACGCCGTGGGACGTGCCGGTGCCGAGGAACGTGATCTTCACGGGATCAGGGCTGCGTGATCGTCACAGCGATCAGGGCTGAATAACGCGCGGCTGCTGCTGGGCCTGGACGAAGCGCATGCGCAGGTCGAAGAGGAGGTCGTCGAGGAGCTTGGATTCGGCCGGCTCGAGGTTGCCCTGCGTCTTGGCTTGCAGCAGTGACAGGAGCTCGATCATCTGCGACGCTCCGACCAGGTTGGTTTCGCCACGCTCGCCAGAGACTGGGTCTGGCAGATCACCAAAGTGGACCGCCGCGGTCGTGCCGAGCGACAAGATGAACTGCGCGAAACTGAGCCCGGACTCGGTCGTCTCCACGACCGAATGCTAGCATAGGCCGCGATGACGAAACCCGCTGCAGAGGGCCGTTTGCCGCAGAGCCGCGCAGGTGAAGCGTTCCAGGAGCTCGTCGATCTCATGGCGCGCCTGCGAGGTCCCGGTGGCTGCCCGTGGGATCAAGAACAGACGATCGAATCATTGCGAGGCTTCGTCCTGGAGGAAACCTACGAGGTCCTCGAAGCCATCGACCGCCGCGACCACGAAGGACTGAAGGGTGAGATCGGAGACCTGCTGTTCGAGGGCGTCTTCCTCGCCCAGATTGAGAGCGATGAAGGTCACTTCAGCGTCACTGACTCCCTCACACACATCAGCGCCAAGCTGATTCGCCGCCATCCGCATGTGTTTGGGGACGCGACCAACGTCACCACACCAGGCGCCGTCGTCGAGCAGTGGGAACAGATCAAAGCCCGCGAACAGGAGGGCAAGGGCGAGAAGAAGGCGCTGCTTGCCGGCGTGCCGAAAGCGATGCCGTCGCTCGCGCGCGCCAACGAGATCAGCACGCGGGTGGCGGCGGTCGGCTTCGAGTGGGCGCACGCCACTGACGTCCTGCTCAAGATCGAGGAAGAAGTGGCGGAGCTGCGCGCCGCCGCACTCCATGAAACGCCGGAACGCGCCGAAGAGGAGATGGGCGACCTGCTGTTCTCGATCTCCAACCTGGCGCGCAAGATGGGGATCGACGCGGAGTCCGCTCTGCGGAAAGCCAATGACAAGTTCACGAAGCGCTTCACCGCGTTGGAAGAGGTGTTCGAGAAGCGCGGCCGGAGTGTTCACGACGCCACACTCGACGAGATGGAAGCGGTGTGGACCGAGGTGAAGGGCAACACTAAGTAGCCGCAGCTCCATCACGCTGCCACGGCGTGCCTTCGGCACCGCACGACGAAGCGACGACCGCCCCAATTCCGCTTTCACGAGCCACAGGGCATTGCCTTCGGCAAAGCACGACGGCGCCACGACACGACGGCAGGACCTTTCCTTGGTTCTCAAAGGAGCCGGACGACAGCCACGGTCGCACGGCGCAGGGCCACGACATGCCTTCGGCACCGCACGACGGAGCGACGACACTACGGCACAAACATCTGTCTGGCCGCCCGATCTGAGATCCCATTATCAGAACTCTTCGTTGCGCCCCAATTCCGCTTTCACGAGCCACAGGGCATTGCCTTCGGCAACGCACGACGGCGCCGCGACACGACGGCGCGACCCTTCCTTGGTTCTTAAAGGGGCCGGACGACAGCCACGGTCGCGCGGCGCAGGGCCACGACATGCCTTCGGCACCGCACGACGGAGCGACGACACTACGGCACAAACATCTGTCTGGCCGCCCAATCTGATATCCCCATCAGAACGCTTCTTGCGTCGTCGTGTCGTTCTGTCGTCGTGCATCGCGTCAGCGAATGTCGTTCCGCCGTCCCACCCTAACGGCTCACGCGATTGAAGCCGTCCTTGAGCACCGGCACGTCTAGGTTGATCAGCAGGCCGATTCGGAGATTCAGAGTCCTCAGGCAGAAGAGCTCGTGAGGGCGATTTGCACGGGGCCATGGCTCGCCTTCGGCAGGTCACGACGAAGCGACGACACTACGGCACAAACATTCGTCTGGCCGCCCGATCTGAGATCCCATTCAGAACTCTTCGTTGTGTCGTTCGGTCGTCGTGCATCGCGGCAGCGAATGTCGTTCCGCCGTACCACTTCAACGGATCACGCGCTTGAAGCCGTCCTTCAGCACCGGCACGTTGAAGTTGATCAGCAGGCCGATTCGGAGATCCAGAGTCTTCAGATATGAGAGCACCTGCAGGCGGTGCATTGGGCGAAGCCTCGGCACCACCTTCGCCTCTACGAGCACTGACGACTCCACGAGCAGATCCACTGTCTGCCCTGGGATCCTCCATTGCTTAAAGCGCACAAAGATGTTCTTTTCAGACTCGAATTTCAGCTTCTGCGCATCCAGTTCGAGGCACAGTGCCCGAACATAGATCTTTTCGCGGAAGCCTGGCCCGAGCGAGCGATGGACCGTGAACGCACAGTCCATGACCCGGCGGACGACCGCCTCAGTTTCCGCCGGCAGCGGTGAGAGCAACCGCAAACCAGGTACTAGTCGGGTCGCATCGTCGTCTTGCCGTCGTGCGTCGCGTGTCTGAGCGTCGTGCGTCTGGTCTTCCATCGGTACACCTCCACTGACGTTCCATCGGTCTCCACGAACACGGCGCCGTCGTGGGCGGTATTGAACATCTCCACCCCCTTCCTCGTGAACCGCTCGACGACGGGCGGTGCCGGGTGACCGAACCGATTGTTCCGGCCGGCACTGACAATCACCGCGGCCGGCCTGGCCGCGTCAATGAACTCCTCGCTGCTGGATGTGGCGCTGCCGTGATGTGCAGCTTTCAAAATAACCAGCGGTCGGAGGTTCAGCTGCGGGATGAGCGCGCGCTCGATCTCGCTGCCAATATCGCCGGGAAGCAGGATCGAGACCTCGCCGTAGCGGATCTCGATGACGACCGAATCGTCGTTGCGGACGCGCTGCCGCTCCCAGTCCGGCGTGGGCGGATGCAGGATCCTGATCTCGACACCGGCGGCGCGCTCGACGTCACCGGGCTGCAGCGTCCGCCACATGATGCGCCGCTCGGCGGCGAGTGATGCCAGGGTTCGGAGCGCCAGATGGGGCGGCACCGGGACGCCTTCCCAGACGTTCGCCACCGGGAACGTCCGCATGACGGCTGCCCCGCCATCGATGTGATCGGGATCGCCATGCGTCAGTACCAGCGCGTGGAGGCGCCTCACGCCGAGCGCGCGGAGCGCGGGGATCACGACGCGCCCGCCGATGTCATAGGAGGTGCCGGCGAGTCCGCCGGCGTCGACGAGGATCGCCGTCCCGTCCGGAAGCATCAGCAGCGTGGAATCCCCCTGCCCCACATCCAGCATCACGACTCGCAGCACGCCCGCGCCAAGTGGTGGAGCACCAGTCGCCGCCGGCGCGCGACCGCTGACCAGCAGCACGCCTGCGGCGGCCAGGGCGGCTACGACCAGCCGGCGCCCGCGCGTCACCCGCACCCACCCGATGCACAGCCCGTAGTAGACGGCGCAGAGCCACCACGCCGGCGGCGGCACGTCACGGGCCAGCCACGGAGCAAAGGCGACCAGGCGCGATGTTTCGACAAGCCCGGTGGCGGCGTAGTGGACGAAGATGCCGGCCAGGTTCGCTGCAGCAGGGTAAATAGCCGCAGCCAACAGCAGCATCGAGCCGCACTGGACCGCTGTCATCAGCGGGATCGCGGCGAGGTTCAGCGCCAGGCCGGCAAAGGTGACGCGCGAGAATAGCGAGGCGCCGATCGGCGTCAGGACCACCTCGGCGCAGATCGTCGCAGCGAGGACTCCGACGGCAGCCGCGACCGTGACTCGCGACCATCGAGCGAGACCGCGGATCCGGTGGTCCGCGGTCAGGCGGACCACCCGCGGCACACCGAGCATGATCCCGGCGGTGGCGCCAAACGATAGGAGAAATCCGCCGTCCACGATCGAGACTGGCTTTGCCGCGACCGCCAGGACCGAGGCGACCGCCAGGACGTTGAGCGGCGCGCCGCGCTGATCGATCATCAGCGCCGTCAGGAAGATCACCGCCGCCGTGATTGCCCGGCCCACAGAGGGTGAGCCGCCCGCGATCTCGCCGTACGTCAGCAGCACGCAGATCGAGATCCCCGCTGCCAGGCGGTACGGGACGCGGAACGCCCTCGCGCCAAAGATCAGCAGCGCGGTGAGGATGGCGATGTTGCCGCCGGAGATCGCGATCACGTGGTAGGTACCGGCGTCCTGCAGACGACGCTCGTCTTCCTCCGACAACCCGCTTCGATCACCGATCAGGATCGCGGTCGCGACCGCTGCCGAGCGTGGCGAGCGCCGCCCGACATGATGGGCAATGGTCCGGCGCGTCCATGCTCGCGCCGATGCTGCCCACTCTTCATGCCGCCACCCGGCTTCGCGCACCTCGACCAGCGTCGCACTCTTCACGGATCCGACCAGCACGATTCCTCGCCGGGAGAGCGCAAGTCGCTCATCGCTCACGCCGGGATTGCTGAAGGTGACTGGACGTCGAAGCGAAGCGGCTACACGGACGCTTCGTCCTGCTCGCCAGGCATCCACCTGCTTCGGGCCCGCAGCGCCGACGACAGTGAGACGCACGCCGCCGCGAGCGTGCACGCGTGACTCCGGGCGTCCTTCCACCTCCTCCACGTCCAGGGTCAGCAGCACCCCGTATCCCACAAACGCCCCATCGTCCCGCAGCCGTCCAATGAGGGTCACAGGATCCGAGTCGTCGCCGTCGCGGGCATCGAACCAGCCGGCGAGCGGCGGTGCGGCCAGCGCACGACTCTGAGCTGCGGCCGCTGCGTACCCGGATGCCGCGGCGCCGATCAGCAGGGCGATGACTACTCCGCCGTCCTCATGCACGGCGTGAAAAGCCAGTCCGGCGAGCAGACTCAGTCCGGCAGCACAACAGGCCGCCAGGATCAGACCCTCGGCGGCGCCGCCCATGTGGATGCCAACGGCTGCCCCGATAAGGAGCGGGAGAGCGGCGAGGGCCGCAGGCACACGCATGCTGCGTGCGGTGCAAATCAGCGGTACTTATGGGAGATTCAGTCAGAGCGGCCGGATCCCTGGGGATTCCGGCCGTTTCGGCGTGGACGATGCGTCGCTACCGCGCGAGGCGTTGCGGAACCTGGACGGCCTCAGGTCTTCCCGGTTGCAGTTTCTGCGTGGTACTCCTGCAGCGCGCGGACGGTCAAACTCTCGCTGTGCAGCGCCTTGATCGCGTTCACTGACGCACCCGCTCCGGTCAGCGTTGTGATGCACGGAACGCCGTGCATCATCGCGATCCGCCGCACGGTCCTGTCGTCGAAGAACGACTCGCGGCCGAGCGGTGTGTTGATGACCATGTGGATCTTATTATTGAGGATCTCGTCGCCGACGTGGGGGCGGCCCTCGTTGACCTTGAACACGATCTCGACATCCAGACCATGGGCGCGCAGGTAATTCGCCGTCCCCCGCGTCGCCACCAGTGAAAATCCGATCTCGCGGAGGTCGCGCGCAATCTGCACCACTGCCGGCTTGTCGTGGTTGTTCACGCTGATAAAGACGGTGCCGGAGCGCGGCAGGTGCACACCGGATCCGATCATCGCCTTCGCGAAGGCATTGCCAAACGTGGCGGCACCGCCCATCACTTCGCCGGTCGACTTCATCTCCGGACCGAGAATCGTGTCGACACCGGGAAAGCGGACGAACGGAAAGACGGGTGACTTCACGAAGAAGCCGTCCACGGTGAGGTCTTCCGTCAGGCCAAGCTGCGCCAGCGTCCGGCCGATCATGACGCGTGCTGCTACCTTTGCCAGCGGCACACCGGTGGCCTTTGAAAGATACGGAACCGTGCGCGACGCGCGCGGATTCACTTCGAGGACGTAGACGATGTCGTCCTTGATCGCGAACTGGGCGTTCATCAGCCCGAGGACCTTCAACTCGCGGGCGATTCGGCGAGTGTAGTCGCGGATCAACTCGACGTGCTGCTCGAGGACCTTGAACGGCGGAATCACACACGAACTGTCGCCCGAATGAATGCCCGCCTCTTCGATGTGCTCCATGATCCCGCCGATGATCACGGCGCCGGTCGAGTCCGCGACCGCGTCGACGTCCAGTTCGACCGCATCCTCGAGGAACTTGTCGATCAGAATGGGATGCCCTGGCGAAGCCGCGACCGCCGTCGCCATGTAGCGGTCGAGCGCCGCCATGTCGTACACGATCGCCATCGCGCGGCCGCCGAGCACATAGGATGGGCGCACCACCAGCGGGAAGCTGATCTTCGCCGCCACCTCACGCGCTCCTTCAATGGTTGTCGCGATACCACTCGGCGCCTGTGGGATGCCGAGATCCCACAGCAGCTTGGCGAAACGCTCGCGATCCTCAGCGAGGTCGATTGAGTCGGGAGACGTCCCGATGATGCGGAAGCCGGCCTCCTGCAGCGCCAGGGACAGCTTCAGCGGCGTCTGACCGCCGTATTGGACGACGCAGGAGACGTCCCCGCCGCCTTCCTGCTCGCGGGTCAGGATGGCGGTGACGTCCTCAAACGTCAGCGGCTCGAAATACAGACGGTCCACGGTGTCGTAGTCGGTCGACACTGTCTCGGGGTTGCAATTGACCATCACCGTCTCGAAGCCTTCTTCCCTGAGCGCGAAGGCGGCGTGACAGCAGCAGTAGTCGAACTCGATCCCCTGGCCGATGCGGTTGGGGCCGCTGCCGAGGATCACGACCTTCTGGCGCGGGGTCGGATCGGCTTCGCACTCCTTCTCGTAGGTGCCGTACATGTAGGGCGTGAAGGACTCGAACTCCGCGGCGCAGGTATCGATCCGCTTGTAAGCTGGCCTGAGCCCGAGCTCCTGGCGGCGGTGTCGAACTGCGCCCTCGTCGACACCGAGCACCGTCGCAATCTCCCGATCCGCGATGCCGGCGCGCTTCAACGCCCGCATCAGGTCGGCCGACATGCCGCGCAGCCCGACGAGGGCCGCCGAACGTTGCAGTTCGACGACCTGCGAGAACTGAACGAGGAACCAGCGGTCGATCTTCGTCGCCTGGTGGATGTCTTCAACCGTCCAGCCACGATCGAGCGCCTTGAAGACGAACCACATCCGCCGATCGGTCGGCACGCTCATGCCGCGCTGCAGGGCGCCGTGTTCTTCCTCTTCCGATAGGCCCTCGGGGCCCCCCGCTGAGGGCTGTCCGAACAACAGCCCCGAGCTGCCGAGTTCGAGCGACCGAAACGCCTTCATGAAGGCTTCCTTGAAGGTCCGGCCAATTGCCATCACTTCGCCCACCGACTTCATCTGGGTCGTGAGCGTGCGGTCGGCGCGCGGGAACTTCTCGAAGGCCCAGCGCGGCACCTTGACGACAACGTAGTCGATGGTCGGCTCGAAGGAGGCGGGCGTCAGGCGTGTGATGTCGTTCGGAATCTCATCGAGGTGGTAGCCCAATGCGAGCTTGGCGGCAATCTTCGCGATCGGGAAGCCGGTCGCCTTGGATGCCAACGCCGACGAACGTGAGACGCGCGGGTTCATCTCGATGACGATGATCCGGCCGTCCTCCGGATTGATGGCGAACTGAATATTCGAGCCGCCGGTCTCGACACCGACGCGGCGGATGATGCGGCGACCGAGGTCGCGCATCCGCTGGTATTCGCGATCGGTGAGCGTGAGCGCCGGCGCGACGGTGATGCTGTCGCCGGTGTGAACGCCCATCGGATCGACGTTTTCGATCGAGCAGATGACCACGAAGTTGTCGGCGCGATCGCGCATCACTTCGAGCTCGAACTCTTTCCAGCCGATGATCGATTCCTCGAGCAGGATCTCGTGGACCGGGCTCATGTCGATGCCACGGCCGACGAGCTCGCGGAACTCTTCGATGTTGTAGGCGATGCCGCCGCCGACGCCGCCCATCGTGAACGACGGACGGATGATCGCCGGAAAGCCGATCTCTTCAACCGCCGCCAGCGCATCGTCCAGCGAGCGGCAGTAGATACTGCGCGGCACATCCGCGCCGATCTCGCGCATCGCGTCGCGGAACAGCAGGCGGTCCTCGGCCAGCTTGATGGCATCGACCGAGGCCCCGATCAATTCGACGCCGTACTTCGCGAGCGTGCCCTGCTCTTCGAGCGCAATCGCCAGATTGAGCGCGGTCTGTCCCCCGACCGTTGGCAGGATCGCGTCCGGCTTCTCGCGTTCGATGATCTGCGCAAGGATCTCCGGCGTCAGCGGCTCCACGTAAGTGCGGTCCGCGATCTCGGGATCCGTCATGATCGTGGCCGGGTTGCTGTTGACGAGAATGACGAACAGACCCTCGTCGCGCAGGGCCTTGCACGCCTGGGTGCCTGAGTAGTCGAACTCGCAGGCCTGCCCGATGACGATCGGGCCGGAGCCAATCACCAGGACGCGTTTAATGTCAGTGCGTTTCGGCATTACGCGCGCTTTTCCATGGCGTCGAGGAACTGTCGGAACAGGTAGTCGGCGTCGTGGGGCCCGGGCGCCGCTTCGGGATGGTATTGCACGCAGAACACCGGCTTGGTCTCGTGGCGGAGGCCCTCAACGGTCCCGTCATAGAGATTCAAGTGGGTGACCTTGATGCCTTCCGGCAGCGACTTGGCGTCGACAGCAAAGCCGTGATTCTGGGACGTGATCTCGACCTTGCCGGTCTCGAGATCCTTGACCGGGTGATTGGCGCCGCGATGGCCGAACTTGAGCTTGTAGGTTTCGCCGCCCATGGCGAGCGACAGGATCTGGTGTCCGAGGCAGATCCCGAAGACCGGAACGTCCGCCTTCATCAACTCCTGTGCGTTGTTGATGGCGTAGTCCAGCACCGCGGGATCGCCGGGGCCGTTGCTCAGAAACACGCCGTCCGGGTTTGAGGCCAGCAGCTCGGACGCCGGCGTGGTGGCCGGATAGACGCGGACATCGCACCCGTGCGCCGCGAAGCGGCGGAGGATGTTGTACTTCATCCCGAAGTCGTAGGCCGCGATGCGCAGCGGACGGCCGGCCAGCCGCTCCGGGATCGGGGCAAACTCGTCGGACGGCGACGGCACGTAGTCGAACGGCTGCGCGCAGGTGACGCCGCGCACCAGGTCCGAGCCTTCCATGGACGGTACCGCGCGGGCCTTCTCGACGAGCTCGCGCGGATCGACACCGCCGGTCGCGATCGCCCCGCGCATCACGCCAGCGGACCGCAGCACTCGCGTGAGCGCGCGCGTGTCGATGTCAGAGATCGCGACAACGTTGTTGCGGGTCAGGTACTCGCGCAGCGTCATGTCGGATCGCCAGTTGCTCGCAATCGGCGACTGTTCGCGGACGATGAAACCGGCGACCTGGGTGCCGCGAGACTCGCCGTCCTCGTCTGCGACGCCGTAGTTGCCGACCTCCGGCACCGTCATCGTGACAATCTGGCCGACGTAGGACGGGTCCGTGATGATCTCCTGGTAGCCGGTCATGCTGGTGTTGAACACGACCTCACCGGAGGTTCCGCCAGGCGCGCCG